>Ga0335072_10002543_pt1 | contig 28211 bp, 28 predicted proteins | sample Lox_Sample_21_FD_206725 | JGI IMG/M metagenome (GOLD analysis project Ga0335072, IMG submission 206725) | Soil microbial communities from Loxahatchee National Wildlife Refuge, Florida, United States - Lox_Sample_2.1 | ecosystem: Environmental > Terrestrial > Soil > Wetlands | place: USA... | reverse complement strand
CGGGGTGGCGAAGGGCTCGAACACCGCCGGGCTGACGGCGACGGGGGGTTTCGTGGGCAGCGTCAACTACGCCTCCCCCGAGCAGATCAAGGGTCTGACGCTGACCCCGGCGAGCGACGTCTACGCCCTGACGGCGGTGCTCTACCAGTGCCTGACCGGCCACGTCCCCTACCCGCGGGAGACGGACGCGGGCGTGATGCACGCGCATCTGGCCGACCCGCCGCCGACGCTGCCGACGCTGACAGGGGTGGACAGCGATTTCCACACGGTCTTCGCCCGCGGCATGGCCAAGGACCCCGGGGCGCGCTACGGGCACGCGGGGGACATGATCACGGCGGCGGCCGTCGCGGTGGGCCGCATGCCGGGCTCTCGCCGCCAGGCGGTCCCGGCGTTTCCCGATGAGTCCGCCGAGACGGCCTCACCCGGCGCGGCGGCTGCGACCGGGGACGGCGCGGCCGTCATCGGGGCTATAGGGGCCGCCGTCGGGGGGGCCGCGGCGGGGCATGTCGCGACTGGAGCCGCCGGCGCGCCGGCCGGGGGCACGGAGGTCGTGTCGGCCGCCGAGCTCGGCGCGATCCGTGAGGCCGAGAGCGCCTCGCTGACGAGGGCCGACCGCAGGCGTCCGCCCGCCCCCGAGCCCGAGTCCGAGCCCGAGCCGGTGTCCTGGCTGCGTCGCCGTCCGGTGTTGGCGGGAGCGGCGGCGGCGGCAGCGGTCGCCGCGGCCGTCCTCGCGCTGGTGTTGCTGGTCGGCGGTGGCGGCGGGCACGCGGGCTCGACACACCATGGAGTGGGCTCGCAGCTGGCGGGCCATGCCGCGGCGGACTCGACGCCGCTCCTCGCAGCGCACGCGCAGACCGGCACATCCGCGTCCCATCCGGCGCAGGCCCACGCCTCCCGCTCCCAGGCACATGCCGCGGAGCGCCATCGGCACAGAGGCGCCCGGGGGGCGTCGGCCGAGGCCCGTCATGCGAAGCACGGCGACGGCGGATCGCGCTCCCGGGCCGCGAAGGCGCGGGGAGCGAAGCCCGCGACCAGCCGGCCCGCTGCCCGCCAGCCGTCGCGGACGAGCACGCCGGCGGCAGCCGAGCCGGCGCCGAGCGCGCCCGCGGCGAGCGAACCGGCCCAGGGGGCGTCCCCGCCGAGCGCGCCGGCTCCCAGCGCCTCCCCGCAGAGCGCGCCGGCCCCGAGCGCGCCGGCCCCGAGCGCTCACCCGCCCAGCGCCCCGGCGCCGGCACACCACAGCGAACCCCCCCAGGTCGTCGTGAGCGCCCCCAAGTAGATGGCCGGTGCGACGACATCGGTAGGCGCGGGAAGGGCGGTCGGGACCCGGCGGGCGGGGCCCGGCGGATCACGCGTCGGATCGCCCGGCGGATCGCGCCGGCGGCGGCGCGGCGGCGGGTGGCTGCGCTGCGCCGCGATCACCGCCCTGGCGGCGCTGGCGTCGGCGGCCGGCGCGGCGAGGGCCGGGGCGGTGCAGGTGACGCAGTTTCCCCTGGCGCCGGGGAGCCAGCCGCAGTACATCACGGCGGGGGCGGACGGAAACCTGTGGTTCACGGAGAGCGGGACGAACGAAATCGGGCGCATCACGACGTCGGGCGCCGTCACGGGCTTCAGCCTGGGCCTGACCCCGCATGCCGGCCTGACGGGCATCGCGACGGGGCCCGACGGAAACGTGTGGTTCACCGAGCACGAAGGCCACCGCGTCGGCCGGATCACCCCGCAGGGCGTCATCACGGAGTTCTACGCGGGGCTTACGAACAACCCCGACATCTACGAGATCACGGCGGGCCCGGAAGGCGATATGTGGTTCACGGAGCCCTTCAACGCGAAGATCGGGACGATCAGCCCGAGCACGGGCGCGATCACCGAGCTGCCGGTGCCGAGCGCGGTGAACACCAAGATCGTCGCCGGACCGGACGGCAACCTGTGGTACACGGCCTCGGACAAGGCGCTGATCGAGCGCATGACGCCGAGCGGGACGGTGACGAAGTTCGGCCCGCTGCCGGCGACGGATTGCGCGGCGGGCGCGGAAAAGCCCTGCCCCTACCCCAACAGCCTGACGGTCGGCGGGGAAGGCAACCTGTGGTTCGGCGAGTACCGGGGAGACGCGATCGGACGCATCACGCCGCAGGGGGACATCTCGGAGTACTCGGCGGGCCTCACCCAGGGCGCCGGGGTGTTCGACATGACGACGGGCCCGGAAGGCGACGTGTGGTTCACCGAGCAGAACGCCGACCAGATCGGCCGGATCACGCCGGCGGGCGTAATCACGGAGTTCAGCACGGGCCTGCCGCCGGGCGCCGAACCGCTGGGGATCGCGCTGGGACCGGACGGCAACCTGTGGGTCACGGAGGTCGGCGCGAACGCGGTGGCGCGCGTGATACCGGAAGTTCCGCCGATCGTCGCCACGTCGGGCGCGTCGGCCGTCTCCAGCAGCGGGGCGACGGTGAGCGGCACAGTGCGCTCGCGCGGGGCCGACACCCACTACGACTTCGAATACGGCACCACCCCCGGCTATGGCGCGAGCACGGCGAGCACGGACAACGGCGCCGGCGACTCGGTGCAGCCGGTCGCGGCGGCGCTCGCGGGCCTGGCGCCGTCGACCACCTATCACTACCGGGTGGTGGCGTCCAACGCGAGCGGCACGAGCTACGGCGCGGACGAGACCTTCACGACCTCCCCCGCGCCGCCCCCCGCGCCGAAGGTGACGGTGGGGTCCTTCCAAATGTACTTCTCGGGATATCGCTCGGGACGGCGGCACCTGCATCTGACGAGCATCGTGATCCTCGGCGCGGCGGCCGGCGACCGGGTCTCATATGTCTGCAGGGAGTGCGCCGGCTTCTCGACCCGTGCGACCCAGATCGCCCACGGCGGCAAGACGATGTTCCGCACCCGCGCCCTGGTCGTATCGGGGCGGTCGCGACTGGAAGTCGTCGTGATGGCCGCCAACGGCAGCCGGCGGGTGCGCACCTATGGCTTTCTGATCGGGGCGGCCGAAACCAAGGTGGACGGCCAGCGGTGCTATCTCCCGGACGACCGCGCCGCGGTTCGCTGCCCCGGAAGCCCTGCGCCCAAGCCGAAGCCGAAGTCCAAGCCGAAGCCGAAGTCCAAGGCGAAGCCGAAGTCCAAGCCGAGGCGGGGCCCGGCACACAGACGGAAGTCGGGACACGCCCGCCACCACAGGCACGGCGCGAGGCGGAAGGCACGGTGACGCACACGCGTCGTGCGCCCCTGGCGGCGCTCTGCATGGCGCTGGCGCTGATCTTCTCACCGTGGCGCACACCGATGGCGGCGGCGGTGCAGATCACGGAGTTCTCGCCGTTTCCGGCGGGCGGCGAACCGGCCTACGTCACGACGGGCCCGGACGGCAACCTGTGGGTGACGAACAAACACGCGGACGAGATCGAGCGCGTCAACACCGAAGGCCAGCGGACGGGCGAATTCCAGATTCCCCAGCCCGAAGCGGAACCGTATGACATCGTCTCCGGTCCCGACGGGCTGCTGTGGTTCACGGAGCTGAAGGGCGACGGCCTGGGCACGGTGTCGACCTCGGGGGAGGTCGACCAGATCTATCTCGGGGAAAAGGGGAGCACGCTGGGGATCGTGCCGGGCAGGGAAGGCGATGTCTGGGTCAGCGGCAGCGAAGCGAGCTTCATCGCCCACGTGTTCCCGAGCATCTACGCGATCCTGCCGCAGCCGTTCTCCCCCGGCCTGCTGGCGATGGGACCGGAAGGCAACGTGTGGTTCACGGATAACAACACCGAGGAGGTCGGGCTCTTCGAACCGCCTACGCTGGGAGCGATGGAGTGGGAACCACCGGTTTCGCCGACGCAGTGCGTGGCGCAACCGGTGCTGCAGAAGTGCCCGTTCCTCGACGCGATCGCGGCGGGCCCCGACGGCGCCCTGTGGTACAGCGAGTTCGAAGGCCGCTCGATCGGGCGCATCACGCCGTCTGGGGAACGCAGCGAATTCTCCACCGGCCTGAGCGAACCGTCCGGGATCAACAGCTTCGCGGTCGGTCCGGAAGGCAACCTGTGGTTCACCGAGGCCTGGGCCGACCGGGTGGGGTGGATAACGCCGGCGGGCGCGATCAGCGAGGTCTCCAGCGGCATCAGCCCGGGGGCGTACCCGTATGACATCACGCTGGGTCCGGAAGACAACCTTTGGTTCACGGAGAGCGCCGGGGACCGGCTGGGCCGAATCATCCCCAACGTTCCTCCTATCGTGACAACGGGGGCGGCGGGCTCGGTGACGACGGACTCGGCGGCGCTCGCCGGGACGGTCCGCTCGCGGGGGGCGGAAACGACTTACTCGTTCCAGTACGGAACGAGCGCTTCATACGGCTCGACGACGGCAACGGCGAGCAACGGGGCGGGAGATGACACCCAGGCGGTGACGGCAGGACTCGCCGGGCTGGCGCCGGCGACGACGTACCACTACCGGATCGTGGCGTCCAACACGAACGGGGTGAGCTACGGCGGCGACGAGACCTTCACGACGGCGGCCGCCCCTCCTCCTCCTCCTCTTCCTCCGGCGCCGAGGGTGACGGTGGGGCCGTTTGAGATGTACTTCGCCGGCTTCCGCGCCGGGCACGGTCGTCTGCATCTCACGAAGGTCGTGGTGCTCGACGTGGCGCGCGGCGACCGGGTCTCCTATGTGTGCAATCGCTGCGCCGGGTCCTCGACGCGCGCCGCACGGACCGCGGCCGGAGGCCAGGTGGCTTTCCGGACGCGGGCGCTGGTCGTGTCGGCACGCTCCTCCCTGGAGGTGCTTGTGAAGGGGCCGGACGGAAGCCGGCGGATGCGAACATACGGCTTTCTGATCGGGCCGGCCGAAGTCGAGCTTCACGGCCAGCGCTGCTATCTGCCGGGAGCGCGGACGCCCGTCCCCTGCCCGGGCAGCGCCCGCTCGACGCCCGGGCGTCATCGCAGGCGGTCGGTCAAGCGCCGCGACCGGGCGCGGTGAGGCCTCCCCCTCCTCTCTCCCTTTCTCTTCCCGCCGTCGCTCCCTGACACGCGCCGTCGTCACATCCCCACCCGCATCCGGGTCATGGGAGTAGTGACGCCGCACCGCGGGAACGCGACAGGAGGGGGGCGCCCGACGGCGCGGCGCGGACCCCGACCTCCCCCACGACGAGAAGGAGCGACGACGATGCAACCACGAATCAAGAACCCCGCGATGACGGTCCCGGGCGCCCTGGAGGCGCTGCGGGCGCTCGGCATCTCGGCGACCCAGGCCGGGATCCCGGAGGCCACGATCCAGCTGGTCGAGTTGCGGGCGAGTCAGATCAACGGCTGCAGCATCTGCGCCGACATGCACTCCCGGGCGCTGGAACAGCTGGGCGAGCGGCCCGAGCGGATCCATCTGGTGGCGGCGTGGCGCGAGGCGCCGTACTTCGACGACGCCGAGCGGGCCGCCCTGGAGCTGGCGGAGGCGGTGACCCGGATCGCCGACCGCCCGGAGGCGGTGTCGGATGAGATCTGGGCAGAGGCGGCCCGCCACTACAGCGAGGACCAGCTCGCCTCGCTGGTGGTGGCGCTGGCGACGATCAACGCCTTCAACCGCCTCAACGCGGCGACCCGGCAGATCACCGGCGAGTGGGTGGCGCGGTTCGTCGAGACCGACGGCGCCCGCTCCCGCGAGGTGGCGGAGGTCGCCTGAGGCGCCCCTCCCGGGGAGTCGGGTCGCGCCAGGTGGCGGCGGCCCGACGACCCCGCGGCTCGCTCGGCCCGAGTCGCGCCAGGCACTGCGAACGGCTGAGGCCGCGGACCCCCCAGCCGCCCAGGCCGCGCCGGCGCCCTCACCCGTGCAGGCTGCGCCGGCGCCCTCATCCGTGCAGGCCGCGCCGGCGCCCTCACCCCTGCAGGCCGCGCCGGCCGTAGGACACCGCGTTCGCCCCCGTGGCGAGCGTCGCTCGAAGCAGCAGTTCCTGATGGGCGTTGTCGGCGAACCCCTCCGCGGCGGCCCTGACGGCGGGGCTCAGCAGCGCCCCGTTGCCGGTCCCCCCGCCCATCACGAAGGAGTCCATCCGGGCGTTGCCCTCGGCACGGATCACCCGGTAGGGGACGCCGGCGCGGTAGAACCCTTCGACGAAGCCCCCCTCGTCGTTGAGCGCGACGTAGTCGCCGGCGTCGACGCAAAGCCCGGACGGCCGGTAGGTGCTCACGGTCTGCGCCCCGGCTCCGTCCTCTCCACAGACGGGCAGCGCGAAGCTCTGGGAGGTCAGCTCCACCTTGAAACCACCGCCGCCCACAGGGGCGAGCGTCTGGAGGTGGATCTGGGTGAGCGGCGGCGGCCCTCCCGCGGCGGGCTCGGCGCAGCCCTCCAGACTGACCGCGCTCACCTGGCCGGGGGCGGGGGCGCTGGCGCGGCCGCCGGCGACGGCGACGTTCCATAGCGCGGTGTCGGCGCCGAGGTGGGCGGTGTGCACGACGCCCGCCCCGTACGGCGTGTCGATCCCGTGGTAGTCGAGGTCGTCGGTGCTCAGCGACGCCCGACCCCGCAGGGAGCTGCCGAAGTGGGTTACCGCGGCCCACGCACCGGCCGGCGCCCCGGCGGGCGCGGCGGCGGCGAGCAGCAGGGCGAGGAATGCGCCCGCCAGGGCCGGGCGGCGGAAGGTCGCGGGTGTGCGGTTCTCGATGGCAGGCATATCCGATCGATACCCGTCGGCGGCTCCCGCCGCGCATGGGCGCGGCCGTGCTCGACATATGTCGGATGCGGGAACGAAGAAATACAGCCCCGCCGGCCAAGCACTGGCTAAACTAACGATATGGACACATTCGTTTCGGCGGCGGATCTGGCGCGTGAGCTGGGGACCACGATTCCCAGGGTGGTCCGTGCGATCGATCGGCTCGGGCTCGAAGCTCGCCAAGACAACGGCCGCATAGCCCTGGGCTCGGCCGACGCGGCTCTGCTGCGCACCGAGCTCGGCACCTCTCCGCCACGCGTGCCGGGATTGACTCCGACCGCCGTCCGGGTGCTCGCGGCGCTGTCTCGGGCACCGCTCGGGCTGACGTCGGTGCGGACGGTGGCCCAGCGCGCGGGAGCCTCCCCGACGGCCGCCGGACACGCCGTCGAGCTCCTACGCAGACAGGGGCTCGTAACGTCGGAGCGACGCACGCTTCCAGCCGGGCGGGCTCGCGAGTTCGACGTGATCGGCCTCGACTACGGCTCGCCTCGCTGGCAGCGGTTGGCGGACAGGATCGCAACCGTCCAGCCACCGCCCCCCCCGCAACGCCCCGGGGCTGCGCGTGTGCCCGCCAGGCTGCGTCACCTGTTCTGGAACACGGCCCCCTCGCAACTCGACACCCGCGACGCCGGCCCCTACGTGGCCCGGCGGCTGCTGAGCACCGGCGACCCCGATGGCCTGGCGTGGGGCCTGGCGAATCTCACCCGCGAGGACTGGCGCCACGCGGCCCGCGCCCGCGGCCTGACGCCGAGGCGCCGCGCAATGGCACGCAACTTCGCGGCGAGCGGCCCTCGCGATGGCGCTCTGCGCTGAGCTGAGGGCGCTACTGCCTCCCGAGACCGCCCAGGCATGGGAGACGATCGCGCCGCTCATACCCGACCACTACCGCCTCGCCGGCGGCACCGCGCTGGCGGTGCATCTGCACCATCGCCGGAGCCGTGACCTGGACTTCTTCAGCGTCGATCCGGCCCCCGACCTCCCGGCGCTGGAGCAGCGACTGGCCGAGCTGGGCGCGTTCGCCGTGAGCAGTCGTGCCGTGGGCACCCTGAACGGGTTGTTCGAGGGAGCGAGGGTGCAGTTCCTCGACGCGCACAGCGAGGTGGAGCTGGCGCCGCCGGAGCGGCACGAGGGCATCCTCGTCTCCAGCCTTCCCGACATCTTCGCGATGAAGGTCAAGGTCATCGGCGACCGGGGCGAGCTGCGGGACTACTTCGACCTGAAGCGCATCGAGGAGCTGACCGGCCGTCGCGTGGAGGAAGGCATCGGCCTGTACATGGCCCGCTACCGGATCCCGCCGGAGCACGCGAGCATCGAGCACATCGTCGAGGCCCTCGGCTACCTCGACGACGTCGACGACGACGACCTGCTTCCCGAGGATCGCGGTACGATCGCGAGGTACTGGGCCGCCCGCCAGCGCGAGATCACGATCAACCTCAACCGCTTCCCGTCCTCCAGCTGAGCGGACCGTGCGCGAACGAGTCCCCAAGCGCATCGACCAACCGGCCCCGGAGATGAGAGCTCGCTCACAATCGCCGGGTCTTAGCCTCCGTTAACAATCGACGCACTAGGCTTCGACGCCGTGAGCACCGGCACGGATGCGATCGAGCCCGGGCGCCGCGCCGGCGTCGACTGGCGGCGGGCGGAGCTCGTGCTGACGGCGCTGGCCTTCGCGGGCTTCCTGACGCTGCCGATCCGGATCCTGACGATCTACGGCGGCCTCCCGGCGCACCCGCTGTTCGTGCACGTCCCGGTGGTCCTGATCCCGGTGACGGTGATCGCGGCGGTGGTGTTCGTGTTCAGGACGGACTGGCTGGAGCGCTACGGGATCGCGCTGTCGCTGGCGTCGATCGTGGCGATGAGCTCGATCTTCGTGACGATGCAGGCCGGCGCGGCGCTGCGGGGCGCCCTGAACCTCCAGGGGGAAGCGGGGAAGCTGATCTCCGAACACGCCCAGGCGGCACACATCCTGGCGTACATCTACGTGCTCTTCACGGCGGCCCTGATCGTGACCTTCGCGGCCCGCCGGATCTCGGGCGGCAGGCCGACGGGCCTCGCCCTCGCCGACGTCCCGCTGTCGAGCAGGGCGGTCTTCACGGGCCTGCGGGTCGTGCTGGTGCTGCTGGCGATCGGGGCCGGCTACATGACCTTCAGAACGGGCGACCTCGGCGCCAAAGCCGTCTGGAAGGGCCGCCTGCAGGCGGCCCACGCGGCAGGCCCCCCGGGTGGCCCCGGCGGCTACCCGAAGGCGCCGCCGCCCGGCGCCGCCGGCCAGCCGTAGTAGACCGGCGGTAGGGTGCGGCGATGCCCGAGGAGCTGGCGGAGCTGATCGTCGCCGACGCGGCGGCCTGGCGGAAATGGCTCGAAGGCCGCCACGGCGAGAGCCCGGGGGTGTGGCTGGTGCTGGCGAAGAAGCACGCCACGACGCCGACCACCCTGCGCTACGACGAGGCCCTCGAGCACGCGCTGTGCTTCGGCTGGATCGACGGCCAGGTGCGCCGGCGCGACGCCGGGAGCTATCGCCAGCGCTTCACGCCGCGGCGCGCCCGCAGCGCGTGGTCGCGGCGCAACACGGAGCTCGCGGAGCGCCTGATCGCGGCCGGCGGGATGCACCCGGCGGGCCTGGCGGCGATCGAGGCGGCCCGCGCCGACGGCCGCTGGGGCGCGGCGTACACGAGCCCGGCGAACAGCACGGTCCCGCCCGACCTGGCGGCCGCCCTGGCGGGGGAGCCGGCGGCGCAGGCGACGTTCGAGGGCCTCGACGGCCAGAACCGCTACGCGATCCTCTACCGCCTGCAGACCGCCAGGCGCGCCGAGACCCGGGCACGGCGGATCGAGGGCTTCGTGGAGATGCTGGCCCGCGGCGAGACCCCGCACCCGCGGCGAGGTGACTGAGACCGCGGGCGCCCGACCCGGCGCCTCCCGGAGACCGCCGGCGGGCTGCGAGTCCCGGCATAGATATGACCACCACGTCGTCACTTTGCACGGTAAAATGACGGCGAGAAGATCCCATCGCACCCGCCGCGTACCGTGGGCGCGATGGGCGCGATCGACCTCGAACGACGGCACGGGCGCCGCTACGCTCTGAGCCATGCGAACGCTGCTCCCCGACCCTCCGCCGGCGGGCGTGGAAGAGCTTCTGGAGCGCCGCAGGCGCCTCGGCCAGGACGGCAACGACGAGGTCTGGGAGGGGGTGCTGCACGTGGTCCCGGCCCCGTCGGGTGAACACGCGGACATCACCCAACAGCTGGCGGAGATCCTCGGCGCCCGGGCGAGGGCGGTGGGGCTGTTCCCGACGATGGGGGTGTTCAACCTCGGCGAGGCCGGAGCGGACTACCGGGTCCCCGACGGAGGCCTGCACCGCACCCGCCCCCGCGGCGTCTGGCTCCCGACGGCGGCGCTCGTCGTCGAGATCCTCTCCCCCGGCGACGAGACCTGGGAGAAGCTCCCCTTCTACGCCGCCCACGACGTGGAGGAGGTCCTGATCTGCGATCCCCAGACGCACCGGGTCCACTGGCTGACCCAAACCGAGGGCGGCTACGCCCCGACGGAGCGCAGCGCCCTGATCGACCTCGGGCCGGCGGAGCTGGCGCGGCTGATCGACTGGCCCTGACGGACGCCGCCCGGACGGCTGAGGCGCCCCGCGAGGAATCCCCGTCGCAGGCCCCGCGTATGGTGGCCGCGATGCCCACCACACGCTCAAACCGCCGCCCGCCGCGCCGCTACGCTCTGGACCATGCGAACACTGCTCCCCGACCCTCCGCCGGCGGGCGTGGAAGAGCTTCTGGAACGCCGCAGGCGCCTGGGCCAGGACGGCAACGACGAGGTCTGGGAGGGGGTGCTGCACATGGTCCCGGCCCCGTCGGGTGAACACGCGGACATCACCCAACAGCTGGCCCTCCTGCTCGACGCGCCGGCGCGGGCGGCGGGGCTTTTCCCGACGATGGGTGCGTTCAACCTCGGCGAGGCCGGGGCGGACTACCGGGTCCCCGACGGAGGCCTGCACCGCACCCGCCCCCGCGGCGTCTGGCTCCCGACGGCGGCGCTCGTCGTCGAGATCCTCTCCCCCGGCGACGAGACCTGGGAGAAGCTTCCGTTCTACGCCGCCCGCGCCGTGGAGGAGGTCCTGATCTGCGACCCCCAGACGCACGTGGTCCACTGGCTGACCCGCACCGAGGGCGGCTACGCCCCGACGGAGCGCAGCGCCCTGATCGACCTCGGGCCGGCGGAGCTGGCGCGGCTGATCGACTGGCCCTGAGCGCCGAGGGGCCACCGGCCCGCCCGGGGCGCCGCCGTGCCGGCACTACGACGGCGACTGCTGGACGCTCGCCGAGGCGAACAAGCCCGGGGCCAGTTCTACGCCGCGGCACCCTCGCGGCCCGCGACGTACTCGTCGAACGCGGGCAGCTTCTGGGTGTCCTCGTAGACCTCGTATTCGCGCAGCCTCCCCCACGCCATCCGCCCCCAGATGACGTAGCGGTTCGAGTACACCCGCCGCCCGGCGTCGTCGTCGAGGTGGTCGGTGCTGCGCAGGCAGATCGTCATGTTCCACGGCGGCCCCTGGACGACGACCTGCTCGGGCTTGTGCTGGAGCCCGGTGGAGATCATCCGTCGCAGCCAGCGCTCGACCTGGTCCTTGCCGCGGATGTCGCCGCTCCAGGAGCTCTCGCCGGGGAAGCGGAAGTGGACGTCGTCGGCGTCGAGCGCCAGCAGCAGGCGGGGATCGCCGGCGTTGAGGCGGGTGTAGGCCTGATCCAACATCCGTTTGGCGAGCCAGGAAAACACGGGCGTCTCCTTCTTGATAGATCGCTCTAGTGAGGGGAGCCTATCATGGCTTCAGGCAACTTCGACGAGTGAGGAGCGAGCGGATGGCGGGCATTGCCAGGGCCACCATTGGGGAGAAAATCGAGCGAGGCGGGAAAGCCAAGGCGCCGGGCACGACGAGGGAGAGAATTCTGGAGTCCAGCGCCGAGCTGTTCCGCCGCCAGGGCTACACGGGCACGGGGGTCAAGCGGATCGTGGCCGAGGCGAGGGCGCCGTTCGGCTCGGTCTACCACTTCTTTCCCGGCGGCAAGGAGCAGCTGGGGGCGGAGGCGATCCGGACCTCGGGCGCGCTCTACGCGCGGCTCTTCGCGACAATCGCGGCCCAGGCGCCGGACGTGCCGAGCGCGGTCGGCGAGTTCTTCGCGGGAGCGGCGGAGACGCTGGTGGAAACCGACTACGCCGACGCCTGCCCGATCGCGACGGTGGCGCTGGAGGTGGCGAGCACGAGCGAGCCGCTGCGGAAGGCGAGCGCCGAGGTCTTCGAGTCCTGGATCGCGGGGGCGACGGCCTACTTCGCCGCCGCCGGGATTCCCGTCACACGGGCGCGGGAGCTGGCGTTCTCGATGCTGAGCCTGTTGGAGGGGGCGTTCGTGTTCTGCCGGGCAATGCGCACGACGGAGCCGCTGGCGATCGCCGGGGCGAGCGCGGTGGCCGAGGTCGGGGCGGCGCTGGCGGAGGCATAAGCCGACGCCCTCACCCCAATCCCAGCCGCCGCAGCCAGCGGGCGAAGAGGGGATCGACGATGCGGTGGCGGTCGCCGTCTCGTTCGAGCAGGCCCTCGCCGAGCAGGCGCCGGCGCGCTGCGTCGGAGGTCTGGCGCGGCAGGTCGAGCGCCTGCTGGACGCTGCGCGGGATCACGGTGGTGTTGCCGTCGGCGATGGCGCGCAGGGTGCGGCGCTCGCCCGGTTGCAGGGAGCGCCAGAGCGCCTCGCACTCGGGCTCGACCTCGCGCTCGACGTAGGCGAGGGCGTCGGCGAAGGAGGACTCGTCACCGGCGGCGCCGGGGGCAAGCGCCAACCAGAGGGCGTGGGCGAGCAGCATCGCCCGCTGGGGGTGTCCTTCGGCGACGTCGAGCAGCGCGTCGAGGGCGCTGCCGGGGTCGCGCCCGGTGCGCTCGAAGCGCGTCGCGATGTACGGCGCGAGGTCGCCTCGCCCCAGGCGCCCGAGACGCATTGGCAGCGCCTGGCCGTAGAGCGGGCGGGCGCGGTCGTCGAACAGGTGCTCCATCATCGAGGGCTCGGAGCCACAGAAGATGTAGCCGACCTGGCCGGCGTGGTGCTGGATGCGGGAGCGCAGGAGCGCGTCGACGCCGTCCAGGGCGAGCACGACCTGGAACTCGTCGAGGGCGACGACGATCGGGCGGCCGGTGCGCTGCGCGATCCGCCGGGGCGCGTCGAGCAGGCTCTCGACGAGCTGGTCGGGGTCGACGCCCGCGCCAAGCTGGGCGCGTACGCCGCCGCCGCCTAAGGTCAGCGAGATGCCCGCCGCCGCGAGGTGATCGCGTGCGGTACGCAGGGCGCGGCCGCGCAGCTGCTCGGCGTAGGAGACCTGCAGGCGCAGCGCGAGGTCGGCGCGGCTGACGACGCCGTCGAGGTCACAGAGCACACAGGTCGCGTCGTGATCGCGGCGCAGGCGCTCGAAGGCGGCGTGCAGCAGGCTGGTCTTGCCGAAGCGGCGCGGCGCGAGGAGCTTGACGAAGCGCCCGCCGAGACACAGCTCGTTCAGCGCCGCCAGCTCGTCCGCTCGATCGCACAGGTCCTCGGCACGCAGCGGCGCCTCGTGCCGAAACGGACTGTCGCCCTGTCGCCGTGAGCCCATTACGTCCCATGGTATCGGACCATTCTGTCCCACACCATCGGACCATTGCGTCCCATGGCATGGGACTGTCAGTGGCGCCGCCGGCCATCCGCGCGCTCAATGCCCCTCTGAGGTTCGCGCGCCCAGCCGCAGCACGTCGAGCGAGGCGTGCCTGACGGCCTCGCGGGCGAGCGCCTCGTCCTTGGTCGCCAGCGGCTCGCCGAGGCTCTCGGCGAGGGCGACGAAGAGGGCGTCGGCCGCCGTGAGGTTGCCGCGCAGCGCCCAGACCCTCCGCCGCAGGAACAGCGAGGGGAAGAGCTGGATCGGGAGTTGACCGAGATCAGCGACGGCGCCGGCGGCACGCGGCTCGGCGATGACGCCGCGGTGGGACTCGCGTCGCAGGACGGCGAGGACCTCGAAGACGAGGACGTCCGGCGCCGCCAGCTCGCCCTCGTGGCGGATCAGCTCGTGCACCGGCTCGGCGACGCCGGTGTCGAGCAGATAGTCGACGACGGCGGAGGTGTCGAGAACGGTCACTCGCCGCCGTCGCGGATCGCCCGGACGGCGGCCTGGCTGGACTCGTCGAGGTCGACGGCGCCACGCGCCCGGATGCGGGCGCGGAGCTCGTCGGGAGTCGGTCGCGAGGCGGTCCGGGTGAGCACCCCACGGAGGTACTCAGACAGCGAGACCCCGGCGGCCGCGGAGCGTGACTTCAGGGTGCGGTGGACCTCCTCGGGGACGTCGCGAACCTGAACCAGCACTCCCATACGTCGCGTATGATAGCATACGCCGTGCATCCGTAGATGCGGCGATCGGACCATTGAGCCCCCTGGCACCGTCCGCCCAGGCGCCGACGGCCGGCACCGGCCGGCCGTCGGGCCCCCTGGCCGCCCCCCCGCGGTCAGAGGCTCTTGACCATCACCGTCGAGGTCTCCCGCGGCGAGCCCTGGACGGGGTGGACGCGGAGCCGGACGACACCGGTGCCCTCGACGGGGCCGTCCGCGACGAGCCCCTCGGCGCCGGCCTCGGCGAGCGCCCGCTGGATGCGGGGGCCGCCGGCGATGACGGTGAAGTCGAGGCCGTGACGCCTGCAGCCGGCCCCGCGCGATGCCACGGTCCTGGCCCCGGCGGAATCGATGGAGTCGAGCTGGTGGAGGTCGAGGGTGAGGGCGGCGACGCCTTCCTCGCAGAGGCAGTCGATCTCGTCCTCGAGCTCGACGGCGGTGCCGCGGTCGAGGGTGCCGGTCAGGATCAGCCGGTGCCTCCAGACGGAGTCGCTGCCGGGCGCGCCGGGCGCAAAGGCCTGCGCGGTCCTGCTCCGGCCGATTTGACCGCGGTGGGCGCCGACGGGGATCACTTCGGCGACCCCGGCCTCGCCGGCGACATGCGGGATTGGGCTCGATGGTGATGCGAGATTGGACTTCATGATGGGACTGCTCCTTTCAGAAATATCTTCGGACCGATGGCCCGGCCGGCCTGGATCGGGTGAGCCAGGGCGGGGGGCGCAGAGAGAGACCGGGAAGGAGCTAGTCCGGCCGCTCGAGGATCAGCGCGAAGGACGCCGTGCGCCAGGAGGGCTGCGAGAGGCACAGCCGCCGCATCACGACGGGAGCCATGTGGAAGAGGTCGCCGAAAAGGATCGACGACGCCGAGCAGGCGCCCCCCGATCCCCCGCCGGCGGCCGACCCGACGCCGGCGCCACCGGACCCGGGAAGGGGCGCGGAGGGGTGGTTTTGGATCGCCGCGCCATCGTCGCGCCCGCCTGACGGGGCGCCGGAGCCGATCGTCGACGTCAGCGATCCGCCGTCGGCCCGCGCCAGCGCCATCGTGGCGCTCGCCGCCGCCCCCGGCGCGGCGGGCCAGCCGCCGACGCCGCTCGTGACGATGCCGGTGGCGGCGGCGAAGACCCGATCGGCGGCGAGCTCTCGGCTCGCCGAGGTCGTCTGCGGCGTCGAGGCCAGCGGCGGCCCGAGCGCGTCCGCGAGACGAGTCCCTTCCTGGGAGGCCGGCGCCGAGCCGACCGCCTGCACCGGGACCAGCCCGACCGCCGTCACCGTCGAGGCGGGCACCGGCACGGCTTCGCCGGCCTGTTCTCTGTGGTCCGAGCCGGACGCTCCGGAGGAGAGCTGCGAGTCGCCGGCCCCTTCGCTCACGACTTCCGAAGAGCCCTCTCCCCCGTTCGCCGCTCCGTCTGGTTTTTCGCTGCTCACGTGTTCGTGGACCGGTGGGGCTTCTTCGCCGGCGGGCGCCTTTTCGACGACGGGCGGAGGCTGCTCGACGACGGGTGGGGTCGGTTCGACGACGGGCGGCGCTACTTCTTCCACCGGCGCGGGAGCGGGTTCGACGACAGGTGGCGCTTCTTCAGCCGGCACAGGCACCTGTTCAACGACAGGCGGCGCTTCTTCAGCCGGCACAGGCACCTGTTCAACGACAGGCGGCGCTTCTTCGACCGGCACAGGCACCTGTTCGACGACAGGCGGCGCTTCTTCGACCGGCACAGGCACCTGTTCGACGACAGGCGGCGCTTCTTCGACCGGCTGGACGGGTTCCTGGGAGCCTTCCGGCGCCTGCCCGGATTCGACCGGGGGCTGGGTCTGTTCGGCCGGCGCCGGAGCCGGTTCCGCGGGAGGTTCGCCCTGTTCGCCCGGCGGCTGGGCCTGTTCGGAGACCGGGGCTTCGGCCCCTTCTTCACTCGGCGCCTGGGCCTGTTCGGGGGCTGGCGCTTCGCCTGCTTCGTCCGCGGCCGGCGACTGGGCCTGGCCGGCGGACGATTCGGTCGCTTCGCCTGCGCCCCCGACCCCGGTAGCGCCCGCCGGTTCTTCGGGCGCCCCGGCCGCCGGCTCTTCGGGCGCCGCGCCTTCAGGCGCGACCGTCCCGGAAGACGCTTCGGCGGCGCCGCCGGATGCACCTGCTTCCTGCGCCTGGGCGCCGGCGGCGAAGAGAAGGCCGGCGAGGACAAACAGGACCACCAGCCCGACGGCTGGGCGGCCCCTGGGGCGCGACGGCACGGAGGGTGTCGCGAACGGCAGGATCATGATTCGCTGTCAGCCACCCGCTGCTGCGGGTCCTGGGGTCGTGTGGGACTCCTGGTGTGATTCTCGGCGCTAACCTCCAGGAGATGATGACACGATGGGGGATGTGGTCCGGCGGTGCTCGTGATCGAGGCTCCGAGGCCAACCCGATCGTGGCGGCCGACGGGGTGGGGCGGGAACGCGGGGAGGGGGCAGACCGATGCTGGTCCTGACGAGGAAGACGACGCAGAGCATCATGATCGGCGACGACATCGAGGTGACGGTGCTGTCGAACGACGGCGCCAAGGTGCGCCTGGGCATCCGGGCGCCGGCGGCGGTGCCGGTGCATCGGGTCGAGATCTACGACGAGATCCAGGCCCAACGCGAAGACGACGCTGACGACGAGCGTCGCGACGCGCCGGCGGCGCTCTAGGCGGCGACCCCGCCGACGCGCCGGGGCGCGGAGCGGCGGGTGAGGATGGCGCCCCAGTCGGCGTCGTCGAGCATCGCGGGAGGGGTGGCGGCGATGAACTCCCGCAGGGCCTGGGCGAGGGCGTCGGGGTCTTCGAGGTGGGGGAAGTGGGCGACGCCGGGCAGCGTCCGCAGCTGGCTGCCGGGGGCCGCCTGCTGTGCCCGGCGTCCGTGCAGCGGGGGGATGGTGTTGTCGCGCTCGCCCCAGACGATGAGGGTCGGCATGGACTCCAGGAGGTAGAGGCGGTCGGTGGCGCTGACGCGCTGGCCGTGGATGTCGATGACGGCTCGCAGGGTCTGGAGGAAGGCGTGGCGGGCGTCGGCGTTCTCCAGGGGCCGCAGCGCCCGGGCGAGCGCCTGGAGGTGGATGCCGAGACCCACGCCGCGCCGTCCGAGGCGCTGCCCGGTGTCGCGCAGGGCGCCGGTGAGCCGCCGCTGGATGACGAGCGAGAGCAGCCCCGACATGCCGGGGAGGGCGGCGCTGCGCAGCACGGGGCTGACGTCGTGCCCGAGGCCGCCGGAGGAGACGAGGGCGAGCCGGGCGGTGCGCTGGGGGAACTGGTAGAAGAACTGCATCGCGACGCCGCCGCCGAGGGAGTGCCCGACGATGCTGGCGCGGTCGATGCCGAGGGCGGCGAGGAGGTCGCGGATGCTGGCGGCGTGGGCGCCGAGGGAGTAGTCGCCGCGCGGCGCCGCCGAGTCGCCGTGCCCGATGAGGTCGGGGGCGATCACGGTGTGCTCGCGGGCGAGGTTCAGCGCCACCTCGCGCCAGTGGCTGGAGGAGTTGAGCATCCCGTGGATGAGGACCACCGGGGGGCCGCTGCCGGCGCTGCGGTAGACGACGCGCCGTCCGTGGAGCTCGATCCGCCACTCGTCGAACCGCGGCCGACTCACGCCGCCCGCTCCCGTCGGTGCTGGGCGAAGAGCATCAGGGCGTGCCGTCCGGCGGGGTGCTCGCGGACGCGGCCGACGAGGGTGGCGAGGGCTGGCGGCAGGAGGTCGACGGGAGGCAGGGGGACACCGTACCCGGGCGGCACGACGAGCGGGGCGGCGAGCGCGGCGAAGGTGAGGTCGGCGGCGCCGAGGCGCTCGCCGCAGAGGTACGGACGGCCGTCGGCGAGCAGGCCGGCGACGAAGTCGAGCTCGCCCCACACGACGGCCTCGTCCTCGACCTCGACCCCGGGGGCGATGCGAAGGACGCGCCGCACGAAGCGCTGCGCCAGGGGCCAGCCGGCGCGGATGGCGCGATCCTCCCAGGCGGGGACGCCCTGGTTGTTGACGCGCAGCGCCAGCTCCCGGGCGGGGAACATGTGGACGTAGAGCAGCCGCCGCCCGGCCGGCCCGAGGATGTCGTCGAGACGCCGGCAGAGGCCCTCTATCTGCGCCCGCCCGGCGGCCGCGGCGGGGAACAGCCGTCGCTCGGGCGGCAGGCGCCGGTCGACCCAGGCGAGGATCTCGGCGGACTCCCCGATGGCGCCGTCGGGGGTGACGAGGACGGGCACGGTGATGCCGCCGCCGGCGCGCCGGGCGGCGAGCTGGTGGACGCCCTGGACGTGGGGCTCCTCGCGGTACGGGAGCCCGGCCCGGTCGAGCGCCCAGCGGGCCTTCTCGCAGTAGTGGCTGATCGGGATGGTGACCAGTCGCAGCAGGCTACGAGTATCCCGCGTCTGGCAGGTTAGCGTCGCCTTAAATGGGCCCCGCCGGCGTACCGATTGCGGCCCGGGTGGCGTATATGGGGGTGTCGCCGACAGCGACCGGCCGGCCCTGCCCGCCGGTGTCGCCCCCGACCAGTCCAAGGAGAGGTACCTCAGATGGGATCAGCACCCCGATATCGCGGACCTTCACAGAGCCCCGACGGCCGGACGGCGCCGGGGGACGGCCTGGTGCCGGTGATCGGCCGCTACTTCCCGACGCCGCTGGCGGCGAAGGTCCCCGAGGTGATCCTCCTGTTCTGGGTGGTCAAGATCCTGACGACGGCCGGCGGGGAGGCGACGTCTGACTACCTCAAGAAGTTCGGCAACTTCGGGGGCGGCGGGATCGAGATCCTGGTGATCGTGGCGGGCTGCCTGCTGCAGTTCGGGACCCGCCGCTACCGGGCCTTCGCGTACTGGGCGTTCGCGTTCGCGATCGCCATCACCGGGACCGGGGTCTCTGACTTCCTCCATCTCGACGCCCACATCCCCTACGCGGGGACGACGCTGCTGTGGGCCGTGGTCCTGGCGGCGATCTTCTGGCTGTGGCGGCGCCAGGAGGGGACGCTGTCGATCCACAGCATCACGACCCAGCGGCGCGAGGCGTACTACTGGGCGACGGTGTTCGCGACCTTCGCCCTGGGGACGGCGCTGGGGGACTTCACGGCGACCTCGCTGAACCTGGGCTACCTGGACTCGGGGCTCCTCTTCACCGTCGTCATCCTGATCCCGGCGGTCGCGCACTTCCAGCTCGGCCTGAACCCGATCGCGGCGTTCTGGGCGTCCTACGTCGTGACACGGCCGCTGGGGGCGTCGTTCGCGGACTACATCAGCAAGCCCCACAACCTCAGCGGGATCGACTTCGGCGACGGCCCGACGGCGGCGGTGTTCGCCGTGGCGGTGCTGCTCCTGGTGACCTATCTCGCGATCGCCCGCCCCGACATCCAGGAGTCGGTGGACGCGACCGAGGGCCGGCCGCAGCCGGCGCCGGCCCTGCCCGACCTGGTCCACGCGGGCGAGCCGGGGCTCGAGCTGGAGTAAGCCGCTGGCCGCTGACGGCTAGCATCCAACGGGACCGTGCTCCGCGACGTCGCACTCCGGCTGAGACCCGCAGGCTGGCCGCTGCCACCCGCGGCGGCGCGCCGCCGGACCCTGGCGATCGCGTGGCTCGTGATCGCCGCCCAGCTGGTCTTCGTCGGGGGCTGGGCGCTCGGCGGGGCGCTGGAACCGCACTACTCGCAGATCCGGCAGTTCATCAGCGAACTCGGCCGGGAAGGAGCCGCGGACCCCTGGGTCTTCGCGACCTTCATGGCGGTCTGGGGATTGGCCTGGATCGCGCTCGCGATTGCCGTGGCGCCGTCGCTGCGGACACGGAGGTGGCCGCTGGCGATGCCCCTGGCGCTGGCGCTTGCCGGCGTCTGCGCGATCCTCGTCGGGCCGCTGCGGATGGACTGCTCGCCGATCCTCAGCGCGGCCTGCCGATCACGCGAAGCGGCGGGCGCCGACTCGTGGCACTACGAGGCCCACATCTGGCTGAGCCTGGCCATCAAGGTGGCGCTGCTGGCGTCGGGCTTCGCCTTCGCCCGCTCGGCCTGGCCGAGCCAGCTGGGGCGGCTGGTATTGGGCGGCGCCCTCGTGCTGCTGGTCGCGGGAGTCGTGACGTTCTTCCTGCATCACTCGTTCCACGGCTACAAAGGACTCGAAGAGCGGCTGTGGGCGTTCGTGGCGGTGGCCTGGGCGGTGGTGTGCGCGACCGTCCTGATCCTCGAGGCCACGCTCACCCCCGACAGGCTCCAGGCGCACGAGTCCCCCATCCAGGGCCGCGGGCCGGCTGAGCCCGCCGCGGTCGGCATCGATCCGGCGTAGCCCGACGTTACCCGTGGGCGTCCTTAGTTTCGAACCTGCACCTGACGCAGTCGAGGAGGCGTAGCCCTGCCGTTGCCAGCGCTCACGTCCGCCTCATCCTCGATCTGCGGGGCCCGCGACATACTCGCACCGTACCGGCTTGCCTGCCCACGGCTGACGCCCCGCGAGCCGCACACGACCAGCGATGATGCCTACTCCCGCTTCCCCCGCCCGTACAGCGCCTTGAACACGCGCCCCAGCATCTTCGTCCCGCGCTTGGAGTAGGGGAAGAAGTGAGGTTCGCGCTTGAGCGCCAGTTTCGGCGTGATCAGCAGGGCCTGCTCGTTGCAGTACTTGCGGATGCCGTGGGCCCCGTGGCGAGAGCCGAGCCCCGACGCCTTGACGCCGCCCATCGGCAGCTCGAGGGCGGCGAAGTTGATGATGGCGTCGTTGACGCACACCGCGCCGGCTTCCATCCGGCGGGCGATCTCCTCGCCGCGGGCGGTGTCGCGGGTGAAGACCGAGCCCGCCAGGCCGTAGGGGGAGTCGTTGGCGAGGCGGACCGCCTCCTCGGCGTCGGCGACCTTCATGATCGGCAGCGTCGGCCCGAAGGTCTCCTCGCGCATGATCTTCATGGTGTGGTCGACGTCGACCAGCACCGTGGGCTCGAAGTATTTGCCGTCGTGGCGGTGCCCGCCGACGAGCACCCGGGCGCCCTTGTCGATGGCGTCCTGGACGTGGTCGGAGACGATGTCCAGCTGCGGCGGGAACGTCATCGAGCCGATCTCCACCGTCCCCGGCCCGCCGTCGGGGTTGCCCTGGCGCAGCTTGCCGACCTTCTCGCTGACTTTGGCGACGAACTCGTCGTAGACCGCCGCCTCGACGTAGGCGCGCTCGATCGAGATGCAGGTCTGGCCGGAGTTCTGCATCGAGTAGTACGTCGCCGTGTTCGCCGCCCGCTCGAGGTCGGCGTCGGCGAGCACGATCATCGGGTCCTTGCCGCCCAGCTCCAGCGAGCACGGGATGAGGCGCTTCGCGGCGGCCTCGGCGACCTTGCGCCCGGTCGCCGTCGAGCCGGTGAACATGATCATGTCCACAGCCTCGATCAAAGCCGCCCCGGCCGCGCCGCGGCCGGTGGCGACCTGGAAGACGTCCTCGGGGATGCCGCACTCGCGCAGCCCCTCGGCGAGCAGAATCGAGGTCAGTGGGGTGATCTCCGAGGGCTTCATGATCACGCTGTTGCCCGCCGCCAGCGCCGGGATGCAGTCGCCGAAGGAGTTCGTCAGCGGGTAGTTCCAGGGGCCGATCACCCCGACCAGCCCGAGCGGGCTGTAGCGCACCACCAGCTTGCGTCCCTTGACCAGCATCGAGCTCGTCCTGACGCGCTCGTCGGCGAGGTACTCCTCGGCGTGCTTGGCCCAGAAGCCGAAGGCGGCGCCGGCGTAGGAGACCTCGGCGAGCTGGGCGTCCTCGTAGGTCTTGCCCGTCTCCGCCACGATCGTCCGCATCACGCGGTCGGCGTTGTCCATCACCCACTTCTGCATCCGCAGCAGCACCCGCGCCCGGCCGTCGAAGCCATAGGCCGCCCAGATCGGCTGCGCCTCACGTCCGCGCCGCGCCAGCTCGGCGACGGCGGCGGCGTCGAGGTCGGGGACCGTCGCGATCGTCTCCCCCGTCGCCGGGTTTTCGACGGGGATCTCGACCACCGCCGGGGGCGGGGCGGAGCCGTTGCGGATCTCGGTTGCGTGCTGCTCGGCCGTCGCCATCTTGGTCCCCTATCTGCTCGCGGTAGCTGACAGGGGAAAGGCTAGCTCACTCGGAGACCTCTCCCGCGTCACGGCTTCCGCCTACGCGCCGCGTAGGGTCATGCGTTCGGCCGGCGCGCGCCGCCGCAGAGGCGACCGCGCGTTTGGGCAACACCGCGACCTATAGGGACAACAGAATGAGATATGCGCGCGTCCTCGGCGTGAGCCTCACGATGGCAATGGCCGCAGCCTGCCTGACAGCCTGCCCGGCCTGGTCATTCGACGGTCCGATCACCGAGTACCCGATCCCGACCAGCGCAAGCGATCCATCGGCGATCGCGCTTGGGCCCGAAGGCGACATGTGGTTCACCGAGGCCGCCGGCGACAAGATCGGGCGCATCACGCCGACCGGGCAGATCACCGAGTACCCAATCCCGACGGCGGACGCCGAACCGAACGGGATCGTGGCCGGCTCGGACGGCAACCTCTGGTTCACCGAGACCCAGGCCGACAAGATCGGCAAGATCGTGCCCGCGACGGGAGCGATCACCGAGTACCCGGTCCCGACCGGCGGCGCGCAGCCGATGAGCGTCGCGCTCGGCGCCGAAGGCAACGTCTGGTTCACGGAGTACGGCGCCTCCAAGATCGGGCGCATCACGCCCACTGGCTCGATCAACGAGTACGAGACGCTGTTCGGCAACGACCACCCCCTGTATCTGGCGACGAGCCAGGGCGAAGGGCATGACATGTGGTACAGCGGCGGCGAAGGCAGTCACATCGGCTACGTCAACACCGTGTCGGGAGTCGCCGGCGAGACGACTCTGCCCAGCGGAGAGCAGGCGTTCGGCATCGCGACGGGCTCCGAAGGCGCGATCTTCGTGTCCGCGTTCGAACCCACCAACGAAACGTGGTCGATCGAGCACATCCCCGACCTGTTCGGCACGTTCACCGCGCTGGAAGCGTTCGGGATCAACGACGGCCAACTGCTGGCCGACTCGGACGAGGGGCTCTGGTACGACGAATACGACTCCCAACGGGCGCAGCTGAAACGGATCGACACCCAGAGCATCGTCACCGACGAAGCCGAAGGCCCACTGACGACGGATGAAACGCCCTGCGTGCCCTCGAAAGGGAATCTGCGCGCCTGCCCGCTCCACGGGCTCGCCTTCGGCGCCGATCAGGCGCTCTGGTTCACGGACCCGTCGACCAACTCGATCGGCATGTTCCCGACGGGCTACGCTCCGCTGGCCCCGGTGCCTGGACCGATCGGCCCAGAAGGTCCGGCCGGTACGCCCGGCCCGGCTGGCCCGGAAGGCAAGCAGGGCATCGAAGGCAAAGCTGGACTGGAAGGTCAGACTGGAGCCGAGGGCAGGCAGGGCGTCGAAGGAAAAGCCGGTGTTGAAGGCAAGGCGGGGGCCGAAGGCAAGCAGGGGGCCGAAGGCAAAGCCGGACCCGAAGGCAAAGCCGGACCGGAAGGCAAGCCGGGCGCCAGGGGCAAGGCCGGCCCGGCCGGGCTGAGCTCGCCGCTGACGATCATGATCGTGCCCTTCCAGACGACGGTCACGGCAAGTCGCGTCACTGTCCACTTCGCGGCGACGGCAGCCACGAAGGTCACGCTCAGCGTCGCACCGGCGACAGGCGCGGCGGCTGCGGGAACGGCCGGACACGCAAGCACGGCCGACGCGCCCCGAGGATCGGCGGTGGTCGCGTCGAGTCTCGCCGCGATCGGACGCAACAGGATCACGTGGAACCGCGAGCTGGCCGGCAAGCCGGCCAAGCCGGGCGTCTACACGTTGACGTTGCGGGCCACGTACGGCAAGGCTCACGCCAAGTCGATGGTGAAGGTGCGATTGCGGACCGGCTGAGAAGGCGCCGGCCAAGCCAACTGGAGCCACCGGTGCGCGTGAGGATCAGGCCCGCGCGCCGGTGGCTCAGCCACGGAGGTCATCTGCCCTCGGCGGCGTTCAGCCGGCTTGCGCGGCGGTCACGCACGCGACCGGTCTGGGCGGTGCCGTCTGCGAGGATGCGAAAAGCGCTGGCAAAAACGCCAGCCAGCTCACTCCGAGAGCTCGATCGAGGCGATCCCGATCGGCTCGACCGGGCGGTCGCCGCCGTCCGTCGCCACGCCCTCCAGGCTGTCGACTACGTCCATGCCCTCGCTGACCTGACCGAAGACGGTGTGCTTGCCGTCCAGCCACGGGCACTTCTGGGCGGTCACGATGAAGAACTGCGAGCCGTTGGTGTTCGGTCCGGCGTTGGCCATCGCCAGCGCCCCGCGGACGATCTTGTGCGGGTTGATCTCGTCCTCGAAGGTGTAGCCCGGGCCGCCGGTGCCGGTGCCCTGGGGGCAGCCGCCCTGGATCATGAAGTCCTTGATCACCCTGTGGAAGTTGAGGCCGTCGTAGAAGCCCTCGGCGGCGAGCTTGCGGAAGTTCTCGACCGTCTTCGGGGCGTCCTCGTCGAACAGCTCAAAGGTGATCTCGCCCTCGGTGGTCTTCATCGTTGCGCTCGACATTCGCCGTCTCCTCTGCTCGCTCGCCTTGAGCGCGCCACGATAGCGAGCGCCGCCCCGAGGCGCGGCCGCGCCGCTCAGCCCGCGAGCCGCTCCAGCCGCAGCTCGTTGCCCCGCACCCGCCGACCGGAGAGCTCGCGAATCACGCGGTCGGCCTCGGACTCGGGCACCGAGAGGAACGAGAAGCGCTCCAGGACGAGCACGTCGCGCACCGCCTCCCCGTCGAGGCCCGTCGCCGAGGTGACGGCGCCGACGATGTCCGCCACCTCGACCCCGCCGCCGCGGCCGGCGGCGAGCAGCAGCTTGACGTAGGTCTCGCGCCCATCCCGGTCGCGCGACACCCGCGGCTTGGAATGCCGCCGGGGCCGCTCGCTGACCGGCGTCGGGGCGCTGACGGCCCCCCGCTCCCAGGGCGCGATCGAGGTGCCGATGTGGCGCTCGATCGCCTCCAGCTCGCGCTTCTGGCGGGGCTCGACGAACGTGATCGCCCGGCCCGAGCGCCCCACCCGGCCGGTGCGCCCGATACGGTGGACGTAGGTGTCCGGCGAGGTCGGCACGTCGTAGTTCACGACGTGCGTCACCGTCGAGATGTCCAGGCCCCGGGCGGCGACGTCGGTGGCGACGAGGATCGGCACCCGGCCGCCCTTGAACGCCAGCATCACCCCGTCGCGCGAGCCCTGCGACATGTCGCCGTGCAGCGCCCGCACGTTCATCCCCTTGTCGCGCAGCGTCCGGAAGAGCTGGTCGCAGCGGATCTTGGTGCGCACGAACACGATCGTCTGATTGGTCTCCCCACCCGCCCCCTCGGCGCTCAGCACCTCCACCAGCTTCTCCGGCTTCTGCCGGGCGTCGACCGGGAGCTGGAACTGGGCGACGGTGTCGATCGTCAGCGTCGCCGCCTTCACCTTGACCACCACCGGGTCGTACAGGTAGCGGTCGGCGAGCTTGCGGATCGGCGGCGGCATCGTCGCGCTGAACAGCGCCGTCTGGCGGCCGCTGGGGGTCATCGAGAGGATCCGCTCCACGTCCTCCAGGAAGCCCAGGTCGAGCATCTCGTCCGCCTCGTCCAGGACCACGAAGCGGCAGTCGTGCAGAACGATCGAGTGGCGCGAGATCAGATCCAGGACCCGCCCCACGGTGCCCACCACGACGTGCCCGCCGGCCCGCAGCTGGGCCTGCTGGGTGCGGATCGGGGCGCCCCCGAAGACCGCCACGACGTCGATCCCGCGATGGGTGCCGTAGGCGCGCAGGGCCTGCGTCACCTGGATGCACAGCTCCCGCGTCGGCGTCAGCACCAGCGCCTGCACCTCGGGCTCCTCGGGGTCCACGTGCTCCATGATCGGCAGCCCGAAGGCCGCCGTCTTGCCCGTCCCCGTCTGCGCCTGGCCGATCACGTCGCGGCCTTCCATCAGCGGCGGGATCGCCTGCTCCTGGATCGGGCTCGGCGCCTCATAGCCCACGTCGCGCAGCGCCTGCAGGGTGGGCTCGGAGAGCCCCAGCTCGGCAAAGGTCTTCGGCATCGCGCCCCGCAGCTTACGTGCTCGCGGGTCTCGGGCGGGCTCGGGGTCTCAGGCGGCGGGATCCAGCAGCAGCTTGCCGCTCGTCCGCCGCCCCCGCAGATCCTCGTGCGCCCGCGCCGCCTCGCCCAGCGGATAGGTGCCTCCGATCTGGACCCGCAGCTCCCCCCGCGCCGCCCGCCCCAGGAGGTCGGCGAGCGCCTCCTCGAACATCCCCGGCCGCTCGAGGGCGTGGAAGAGGTAGAAGCCGACCACCGCCCGCGAGTTGCGCAGCAGCGAGCCCGTCGAGACGCTGTTGGGCTCCTGCGTGGAGATCCCGCAGACCACGATCCGCCCGAAGTGCGCCAGGGCGCGGCGCGAGGCCTCGAAGACGGCGCCGCCAGCCATGTCGAAGACCACGTCCACCTCGCGGCCGCCGTTGGCCTCGACTAGCCGCTCCGTCAGACCCTCGGGGGCGGGGTCGAGCGCGACGTCTGCACCGAGCCCCAGCGCCAGGGCGCGACGCTCCTCGCCGGTCGCCGTCGCGATCACCCGGCCCGCGCCGAACGCCCGGCCGAGCTGTACCGCCAGCGAGCCCACCCCGCCGGCGGCGGAGTGCACCACGACGCTCTCCCCCTCCGCCACCCGGCCCGCCGTCCTGTACAGGTGCCACGCCGTCGTGCCCTGGATCAGCAGCGCCAGCGCCACCCCGTCGTCGAGGCCGTCGGGGATCGGGAATACCCGGTCCGCCGGGGCCAGCGCGAACTGCGCGTAGCCCCCGGTCCCGGTCAGCGCCAGCACCCGCTCGCCGGTGTCCTCGCGCACCCCGGCCACCTCCCCGCCGGGGACGAGCGGCAGGGTGGCCTTCTGGACGTAGGAGTCCGTCCGGGTGTGGGTGTCGGCGAAGTTGATCCCCGCCCGCGTCACCCGGATCAGGACCTCGCCCGGCCCCGGCTCCGGGGTCGGCAGCTCGGCGAGCCTCAGCACCTCCGGCCCGCCGAACTCGGTCATCTGGATCGCTCGCATCGCGGCCAGGCTATAGAAGACAGGCCGCCGTCCCGTCTCCATCTGTTTTCACCTGCAACGGCCCGCGCCCGGCTCACCCGATAGGCTCCCCCGCCATGCCCATCACCGTGGTTGGATCGATCGCGTACGACACCGTCACGACGCCCTTCGGCGAGCGCAACCGGATGCTCGGCGGGGCCGCCGTCCACTTCGCCCTCGCCGCGTCCTTCTTCGACGAGGTCCGCGTCGTGGGGCCCGTCGGCGAGGACTTCGGGGAGGCCGAGCTCGACGTCATGCGCCACCGCGGCGTCGACGTCAGCGACATCGAGCGCGTCCAGGGCGGCAGGACCTTCTTCTGGCGCGGCAAGTACGGCTGGGACCTGAACTCCCGCGAGACCCTCGACACCCAGCTCGGGGTATTCGAGGGCTTCAAGCCCAAGCTCTCCGACGCCTCCCGCGCCAGCGACGTCCTGTTCCTGGCCAACATCCAGCCCGACCTTCAGCGCGAGGTCCACGAACAGATGGCCGCCGCCCGCTTCGTCGCCCTGGACTCGATGAACCTCTGGATCGAAGCCGCCCGCGACTCGCTCGTCAAGACGATCTCGGTGTGCGACTGCCTCACGCTGAACGACTCCGAGCTGCGCCAGCTCACCGGCAAGGCCAGCCTGCTGGCCGCCGCCCGCGAGGTCCTCTCCTGGAGCCCTCCCCACCCGCGGGTCATCGTCGCCAAGCAGGGCGAGTACGGCGCCGCCCTGATAACCGAGGACGGCTTCTTCTCCCTGCCCGCCTTCCCCCTGGAGACCGTCATGGACCCGACCGGCGCCGGCGACACCTTCGCGGGGGGCTTCGTCGGCTACATCGCCGCCCACCCCGAGGAGGAGCTCTCCGACGAGCTCCTGCGCCAGGCCATGGCGCACGGCACCGCCCTGGCCTCCTTCAACGTCGAGGAGTTCGGCACCGAGCGCGTCGCCCACCTCTCCGGTCCCGAGATCGTCGCCCGGGTGCGCCAGCTGCGCGAGTTCACCCAGTTCTCGGCCGCCGCCCTGCCGCTCGGCGAGTGATCCTCCCCGCGCCGGCCGACCTCGCCGCGCAGTCCCGACCTCGCCGCGCGGCCCCGACCTCGCCGCGC
>Ga0335072_10002542_pt1 | contig 28227 bp, 28 predicted proteins | sample Lox_Sample_21_FD_206725 | JGI IMG/M metagenome (GOLD analysis project Ga0335072, IMG submission 206725) | Soil microbial communities from Loxahatchee National Wildlife Refuge, Florida, United States - Lox_Sample_2.1 | ecosystem: Environmental > Terrestrial > Soil > Wetlands | place: USA... | reverse complement strand
GAGAATGTAGAATCTGCCATCTGCCGGGTAGCCCACCCATTCGTCTGCTTCAACTCATCCCAGGGCCGCTTTTACCAAGCCCTCCACCCCGGCGATATTTTTCACCAAATCAGCCGGTATGGCGTGGCGTTGGACGAGAAATTCGATGGTATTGTAGCTCGCCCATACTTTTTTGCCGGTATCTTCCCAAACCAAAACTTTGAGCGGAAGATCCAGCGCGAGCAGCGGGCTCGCCACCATCAGAGGTGTCCCGGCTTTGGCATGGCCGAAGATAAGAACATGTGCCGGCTGCATTTGCAGACCTGCCTGCGCGGCGCCGGCGCCATGATCGATGTGGGCAAAAAGGTTCAGGCCATTGCTCGCGATCAGATCTTTGAGCTTGGAAACTGTGACATCGACGGAATAGGGACTAGAAAGCGAGGCGATACCGGATGAATTTTGCATAAGAATGAGTTGTATTGATTTTTACTGAGATACCTTAAAATTTTCCGGCGAAATTGCGCAAATTCCGTTTCGCGTTATCCCATGGCGGGGAAGGCGACATCACTGTTTGGATGTGAGTATATGTGATATATATATGATATATGTGGATGTATTTTTGGCTCACGATCGTGCCGGTATGCTGGAAAAAAGCGAAATGAGACCCCTCGGGCAGAATCGGATGGATGAGATCATATTCTTCACGATTTGTGAGTTTGCGGTTCATTCTTTAGTTTTTCCATAAATTAAATACGCGCATGTCATATAAAGCATGATTATTGCCAGTAGCTGTAGTAGTGGCTAAATTTGGTAAAAAAATTAATTTTCATAAAATCTATACTGGCGCTTCTCAAGGGATATGCACACCATTAAAAAAAGGGGGGAAGGCAAACGGAAGGTCTCTCCCGATGTTCAATTAAGTCATAAACACTCGGATTTTCTATGGAGCCGTTTATTCCTAATCCCGCATTTTGGAGCCGGCTCCAATTTGCCTTTACGATAACCTATCATTATTTGTTTCCCCAACTCACCATGGGACTGGCTTGGTTTCTGGTCTATTGGAAATGGCGGGCCTTGCGGACGGGGGAGGAAAAATATAATCGGGCGGCCCGTTTTTGGGCCAAAATTTTCGGGCTTAACTTTGCCGTGGGTGTGGTCACGGGGATCCCGATGGAGTTTCAATTTGGCACGAACTGGTCTGGCTTCTCGCGCTATGCCGGTGGCGTGATCGGACAGTCCCTGGCCATGGAAGGGATGTTCGCCTTTTTTCTCGAAAGCGCGTTCGTGGGCGCCTTCATTTTTTGGGAAAAGAGACTTGGGCCGCACTGGCACTTTCTTACCGCTGTCGCGGTGGCGATGGGGAGTTGGCTTTCCGGCTATTTCATCCTGGTGACGAATGCCTTTATGCAGCATCCGGTCGGATATTTAGTCGCGCCGGATGGATCGCTGGGCATCGCCAGCTTTAGAGCCTTTTTATCTAATCCATGGGTTTTGGTTCAATTCACCCACAATCAGATGGCGGCGGTGGTAACCGGCTCGTTTGTGATTACGGCGGTGGGGGCCTTCTATACCTTGCGTGGCAGACATCTGGCGCAGGCTCAGCTTTATTTACGGACAGGCACCCTGGCCGGGTTGGTCGCCTCCCTTCTCGTCGCGTTTCCGACCGGCGATCAACAGGCCAAAATGGTGGGGCGTCATCAGCCGGTAACTTTGGCCGCGATGGAAGGGAAATTCACCGGCGGTCCCATGGCCGGAGTGGCCCTCATCGGACAACCCAATCTCAAGGAGCAGCGTCTCGATAATCCCATCGAAGTTCCCGGGGCGCTCAGTTTCCTCGCCTATGGCACATTTCAGAGTTACGTCCATGGGTTAAACGAATATCCCGCGGACACCTGGCCCGACAATATCGAGCTTTTATACTATGCGTTTCACCTCATGATTACGCTGGGCACGCTCTTTATTCTCATCATGGCCTGGGCGAATTTCGAGCGCTGGCGCGGGAAGCTCGATTCGAATCAATGGCTGCTTTGGGTGCTGATGCTGGCCTTCCCGTTTCCCTATATCGCCAATACCCTCGGATGGCTGACGGCCGAACTGGGGCGCCAACCGTGGTTGGTCTATGGCTTGTTTCGGACGGGCCAGGGTTACAGCAAGGTGGTCAGCAACGGCGATACGATCTTCACCCTCATCGGTTTTACCGGCCTCTATTTCGTTCTCGGCGTCCTTTTTCTCGGACTGGTGGGGAGGGAAATTGCGCATGGTCCGGAGGAAGAGATCGTGGCCGCCCGGGAAAAGGAGGCATCGGCATGATCGCCATGTGGTACATCATCGTCAGCTTCACGCTGATCCTCTATGTCGTTCTGGACGGACGCAATTTTGGTGTGGGGATGCTCCATTGGCTCGTAGCCAAGACACCTGAGGAACGCCGCCAGGTTGTCGCCGCCATCGGCCCCCTTTGGTCCTGGCACGAAGTGTGGCTGCTCGGTTTCGGCGGCACGCTGCTCGCGGTCTTCCCCCGGCTCATCGCGACGGCTTTCGCCGGTTACTATCTGGCGCTTTTTTTGATTTTATGGTGCTTCATTTTGCGCGGCATGGCCCTGGAGGTGGGCGGACATATGAGCGACCGCCTTTGGCAGGGATTTTGGGATTTTGTTCTCGTCTTCTCGAGTTTTCTCCTGGCCGTTCTCTTCGGCGCCGCCGGAGGCAATCAGGCGCGGGGCGTTCCGCTCGACGCCAACGGCGACTTCTCCATGGCGTTTTTCACCGATTTCACTCCCCGCGGCCAGGTGGGAATACTCGACTGGTACACCGTTTCGGTCGCGGTCTTCGCCGTCGTGTTGCTCGCCGCGCATGGCGCCACCTATCTCACATTGAAAACGGAAGGTCCCGTGCATGACCGCAGCCAAGTCTATGCCAAGTGGCTCTGGAGCGCGGTCGGCCCGCTCTTTGTCATCGTGTCCATTGAAACGTCGGTCGTCCGGCCGGATCTGCCGATGACCGCCGGAGCCAACCCTCTGGTCTGGCTGGGAATGCTGGTGATTGCCGCCTCGGTCGGCGCGGTGATTTCGGGCCTGCGCGGTCATAATGAAATGCGCGCTTTTATCGGATCGAACTTTTTTATCGCGGGGCTGCTGGCTACGGGCGGCGCGGCCATTTATCCGGTGATGCTCTATTCGACCCTCGCGCCGGGGAATTCCCTGACCGCTTCCGCCGTCGCCGCCGGCCCCCACAGTCTTTTTCTCGCGTCACTCTGGTGGCCGGTCGGATTTATTCTCTCCCTCTGCTATTGCATTTTCATTTCGCGCCGCTACGCGGGCAAAGTCAGCCTGCCGAAAGATAACCGGGGTTATTACTGAGGCTGCTTTATCGCGCGAGAGCGAGATCGTTCACGCCGACCGCGCCCGGAAAGCAGTTTCCGTTTCGTGAACCAGCGCGGCGAAGAGTTCGTCGGCCTTGCGATGCTTGATGAGCGGCGCCGCCTGCCCGGACCAAAAGGCAACGAGGTCCGTCCGCCCCTGGGCAAGGGCCGCCGCGCGCAGCGGAGCGACAATCCAGCTTTGCGCGGGGTACCGGGCCAGTTGCGGCTCGTGGGCTTTCATCTCCGAAGCGAACCGGTTATAGAGCCCGCGGGCGAACCGGCCCGTAAAAGCGCGGGAAAGCCCGGTGTGGCGGGCCTCGGCGCCAAAGAGCAGATCGCGATGGAGAGCGCTGGCGCCCGATTCCTCGCAGGCGAAGAAGGCGGTCCCGATCTGCGCGGCATCCGCGCCCAAAGTCAGGGCGGCGGCGATTCCCCGGCCATCGGCGATGCCCCCCGCCGCGATGACCGGCATTTTGACTTTGTCGGCGATTTGCGGCACCAGGGCGAACGTTCCGACCAGCGATTCCTCGCTTGGCTTCAGAAAGGAGGTGCGGTGGCCGCCCGACTCGAAGCCCGAGGCGACAACCAAGTCGACTCCGGCTTCTTCCAGGGCGATGGCTTCGTCGACGGTGGAAGCTCCCCCCGCGGTGACGATGCCCTTGCCGCGGCAGGTCCGTAGAATCTCCGGGGAAGGAATGCCGAAGACAAAGCTGAAAACGGCCGGCGCGGCTTCGAGCAATGCCGCGACTTGATCATCGAAATTCCGCGCCGTGCCCGGGGGGCGAGGCGGAGGTTCCATGCCCAACTCACGGTAATAGGGCGCCAGAATTTCCACGGCGCGGTCATAGGTTTCCTGGTCGAGCGAATCTCCGCCTCTATCGAACGTGGAGACCCAAAGGTTGATCGAGTAGGGCTTGTTGGTCAGTTTCCGTATCTCCCCCGCGGTCTTGAGGATGTCCTCCGGCGAGAGTTCGTTCGCGCCGTAGGAGCCCAGGCCGCCCAGGTTGCAGACTGTCGCGGTCAGCAGGGCCGTGGAACCTCCGCGTCCAAATGGCCCCTGGATGATGGGATAGGAAATTCCGAGATTGCGGGTAACGCTGGTATCGGTCCATTTGCCCATAATTTTTTCCGGGACTTGCGGAAGGAACCGTGCCTGCTCCTCCCGCAATGACCGCTTCAAATCACGCTTATCTTTACCGGAACGTTGCCGCGAATGGCGTGGGAATAGGGACAGACCTTGTCGGCTTCTTCCGCCAGGGCTTGGGCTTCCGCCGCATCGACGCCGGGGAGCTTCACTTTTAATTCGACTTCGAGGGCGAATCCACCGTCTCCCCTGGCGCCCAGCCCAACGACCGCCGTGACGCTGAAGTTGGGGTCGAGTTTCTTCTTACTCCGGCCCGCGACATGTTGCATGGCGCTGCCGAAACAGGCGGCGTAGCCGAGGCCGAAGAGATGTTCCGGCGTGGCGCCCTTTTTGCCCGCGCCGCCGAGTTCCTTGGGCAGGGCGAATTGGATATCGACGTTCCCGTCGGCTGATGTGCCGTGGCCGTCGCGTCCGCCGATGGTTGTTGCGGTGGTGGTGGTGAGGATTTTCATGTTTTTTTCCTGAGATTAAGGTTGCTGATAGGGGGAGTTACTAGGGGGCCGTCTTGATCACGGTGAATCTAGCGCGCGCCAGGATTCACTTGAACCGGCCTCAATCGTTGGCGAGCACGATGCGGTACCGGGCTTTCCCGGAGCGAAGATGCTCAAGCGCGTCGTTCACCTTTGCCATGGGAAAAGTCTCCGTGATCGGCGCGATACCGTGCCGGGCGCTGAACTCGAGCATGTAGTCGATGGTGGTGGGACTGCCGGTTGGCGAACCCGAAACCGATTTCTGCCCCTCAATCAGGCCAAAGGCCGGGACCGCCAGCGGTTCGAGAACCGCTCCGACGTTGTGCAAGCGGCCATGCGGCGCGAGCGTGCCGAGAAGCGCGGGAACATCCAGCGGCGCATTGATGGTGGAGACAATGAGATCGAGACTGCGGGCCAGTTTCTTCAAGGCATCGGGACGCTTGGTGTTATGGACGAAATGCGCGCCAAGCTTGCGAGCCTCGGCTTCCTTGCTGTCGCTCGTGGTAAAGGCGTGAACTTCACAACCCCACTTGTTCGCGAATTGCAACGCCATGTGACCGAGCCCGCCAATGCCGATGATGCCGACCTTCGACGTGGGAGGGACCTCGTGGATAAACAACGGCGCGAAAACCGTGGTGCCGCCGCAGAGAAGCGGGCCGGCCTTCGCCAGGTCAAGCGCGTCCGGCAAAGGCCGGGCCCATGTCCATTGCACGCGAAGACGGTCGGCGAACCCGCCGTATCTTCCGACGATGGTCCCCTGCGCCTGCGCACAAAGGTGGTGGTCGCCCGACATGCACTCATGGCAGGCCAGGCAACTGTGCGCGTACCAGCCCACGCCGACCCGCTGGCCGGCTTTGAGTCCCTTGGCCTCCTTGCCGAGAGCGAGGATCGTGCCGGCTACCTCGTGACCGGGAACGAAGGGGAATTGGGACATGCCCCACTCGTTGTCCAGCATCGAGAGATCGGAATGGCAGACGCCGCAGTGCGTAACTTTGATTTCGACCTCTTCGGCTCCTAAATCACCGGGATTGAAGCTAAAAGGCTTAAGCTCTCCCTTGGCTGAGGAAGCGGCGTAGGCTTGGAATGTTGTAGACATAGTGGATGTTGTATTAAGGATTGGGTTGCGGGCGGGGGTTATGCGATCTCAAAAATGATTTCGACGACAACGGGTGTTCCTTTCGGGAGGCTTTGCGCGCCGGACACCATCCGCGCGTGACCGTTCTCGCTGCCGAAGAGCTGGACAAACAGATCCGAAGCGCCGTCCGCCACAGCCGCATGCTCGATGAACTGCTCCGTGGTGGCCAGATAGACATTCAACCTCGCCAGCTTTTTGATCCGGTCAAGATCGCCGAGATGCTCCCGTGCGGCGGCCAAGGCATTTAATGCCGCCATGCGGGCCGCTTCCTGCCCTTGCTTAACGGAGAGATTTTCTCCGAGCCGTCCGCTGATGGCGAGCTTGCCGTTCACCACGGGAAGCGTGCCGCTCAGGAACAGCAGCGAGCCGGTTTCAGCGGCCTCGATGTAGCCCCCCAATGGCGTGGGGGCCTTGGGCAGCTCCAGGCCAAGCTTGCGCAAACGCGAACCCGGTCCGGTCATGGTGGGATTAACGGCCGGCATGGAATCCTCCATCGACGCGAATGTTTTCTCCCGTGACGAACGTGGCGCTTTGGAGATAGAGCACCGCGCCGACAACGTCGGAAATTTCAGCGATCCGGCCCAACGGATGAAACTTCGCCAGGGCCGTCTGATCCTCGTTGGCATGCATGGGCGTATTGACGGCGCCGGGCGACACGGTGTTGAAGCGGATATTGTCCGCCGCGTACTCCAGTGCCAGCGCCCTGCTCACCGCCGGCATGGGCGACTTCGACAGCACCGCCAAAAGCGCGGGCGCCGCGCCGCTTGGTTGATCCGCGAGGACCGCCGAAATATTCACCACGTGTCCCGACTTTTGCTTTTTCATCTGCGGAATCACTTGCTGGGTCATGAAGAACATGCTCGCCACGTTGGTATTCATCACCCGGTTGTAGTCTTCCTCAGTATAGTCGGTGAACGCCTTGGGCACAAAGATGCCGGCATTGTTGACCAACAGATCGATGCGGCCAAAATGGGCGAGGGCGGCATCGGCCACTTCGATGGCGGTCTTCTTTTTGCTGGCCTCTCCATCGACAAGGACGAGATGGGCCGAGGGCTTCAGCTCCTTCGACTTGCTGATGGTGCGGGAGGTGCCGACGACATGCCAGCCGCGTTCGAGCAACGCCTGGGTGATGCCCAGGCCGATGCCGCTGGAAGCGCCGGTGACAATGGCGGTCGATTGTTCGGAAGTTTTCATGATGGTGTGCCTTTCTTGCTCGGAAGATTTGGTTCGGCTCCGATAAAATTTTTCGGGAAAGTACGTGTCTCCGCGCCGGTTTCAGTCGCGCTGCCGGAAGCGCTTTCTTCCCTGCCGCCAGCAAACCACCGGCTGAGGAGCTTGGGAAATTGAGTATTTTTATGGCGTCAATGAGGAATTTTTATCGCCGGACGGGTCATGCGGCTGCCCCATTGGATGGGGTGGATTTATCTCAAAGTTGAATTATCTTCTTCGGCCATGCGCACGCCTGACCTCGATCTCGATTTGGTGCGCTGCTTCGTTTCCGTGGTGGAGACCGGGGGCTTTACCCAGGCTTCCAAGTGCCTGCATCTCACGCAGTCGGCTGTGACTTTGAAAATCAAACGCCTGGAAGACCTTCTCCAGCAACGGCTTTTCCGAAAAACTGTTCCGCCGTTGGAATTGACTTTGGAAGGCGAAATCGTCCTCGGTTATGCCTTCCGGCTTTTGGAGCTGAACCGGGAGATGGTCTTGAGGGTGACGAAACCGGCCGCAAACGCGACGATACGTTTGGGAATTATTACGCACTTCGGCTACCACTTCCTCCCGCAGTGGCTCTCGGAATTCAAGAGAGTTTGGCCGAAGATCCGGCTGGTTACGGACATGGGCATGACGACCGAGCTCCTGAAAGGACTCGGGGAGGATCGCTTCGATTTGGTGATCGCTTCAGCCGGTTACACCGGACTCTCTCAATACAAGACCGCGCCGCTCGTTCATGAACAGCATCTCCAAAAGGAAAAACTGATATGGGTCCAGGCGGAAAATTCGGTCATCGACCCGAGAAAGGACCCGCTGCCCTTGGTCATGTTTGGGCCTCTTTGCCGGTTCCGGCCCCTTTGCCTCGACGCTTTGCAAAAAGCGGGCAGGACATGGGAAATCGTCTATGACGGCGGCAGCCTCAATTCCGTTCAATCGGCGGTGGAAGCCGATCTGGGCCTATCCGTGCTTAACGCTCTGTCGTTGAAGCCCGGCATCGAAATCGCCGGAAAAAAAGCCGGGCTGCCGCCTCTGCCCACCTCCGATCTCGCCTTCTACAGCCGGAAAAATCCCAGCGACCAGACGGTGCAAAAATTGACCGATTTCATTGTCGAACAAGTGGCTCATTGGGAGAGAGGTTCTCAGAAACGTGAAACCGCCTCAAAGAGATTGGTGACGATTGGCAAAGGGTAATTGAACATTGCCCGGGAGTGATCATGGGTTCAAATTCGACTCGTCACGCTGTTCACGCCGAATTTTCGGATAGCCTCTAGGAGTGATCATGGGTCCAAATTCGACTCGTCACGCTGTTCAGTATTGATTCATAGTCGCCGATGATGACATTGCCGGTAATCGAAGGACAGCTCAACCCCGAGGAACGTCGGCTCCTCGCCAATGCCATTCTCCAGGCGCCGAAAAAACCGGAAGTCGTTGTGGAAGTCGGAACCTGGCTGGGAGGAGGAAGCACGCTCGCGTTTTTGCGGGCGCTGCATGAAAACGGAACCGGCCATCTTTGGGGCGTCGAGGCCGACTACGATGTTTATGACCGGATGATGGCGAACTTGAACAGCCTTGGTCCCGAAATCATGGGACGCTTCACGCCTTTATTCGGTTTTTCCGAGGAAGTTCTACCACGATGGATTGCGGGGCAAAAGAAGCCGTTCCAAATCGACGTCGCTTTTCTTGATGGAGGAAATAGGCCGCTGGAACAGATCAGGGAGTTTGAGATTCTCGACCCCTATTTTCCGGTGGGTGCCCATCTTTTCAGCACGACGCTCTGCGCCGCAAGGGCAAGTGGTTGATCCCGTATATTTCCCGTCTCGATAACTGGGAGGTGAAGGTGCTTCCCATCAGCGAAACCGGATTGATGTCGGCTCGCAAAATCGCCGCGCAACCTAGCCCGCCAAGCCTGCGCGCCGCCCGGGCGCACCTGCTCAAAATGCGCCTGCAACCGATCGAAATTGCCGCCCATATCACGCCGAGTTTTGTGATCTCGGCGCTGCTTCCTCTGATTCCGCGGCGTTTGGCCTGGCGGCTGACCCAGAGCGGCTCGTAAAAGCATCCCGGTGCGGCGCGGCAAGTCAGTTTCTTTTTGCCTTAACCCGCCTCCACACACTCCAGGTGTCGCGGAAAATCTGCCAGACGATAGGCAGGCCGATGCCGCCGAACTTCATCGAATGCTCCACGACAACGGGCGCTTCAACCATGACGGCGCGGAGCTGAACGAGCCGGACGAGAAGTTCGAGATCGAGCGCAAAGCCCCGGCATTCCGTTTTTTCGAGCGCGCGCAGGAGGAGATCCCGCCGGACGAGTTTGAGGCCCGTTTGCGTGTCGCGCACCGGCAAGCCAAACAGAAATTTGACCAGCCAGAAATAGCCGAGACTGTAGATGCGCCGGATCAACGGATAATCGACCGTGCTGTCGGGGTGCATCTTGCTGCCAATCACGGCATCGGCTTTTTTGACCCGCTGGATGGCGATGAAAAAAAAGATCTGCTCGGGCGGCAAATCGAGATCGGCATCGAGGAAGACGACGAATTCACCCCGGGCCGTCTGCGCCCCCCGGCGCAGAGCCTCGCCCTTGCCGGAGCGGGGAAGATCGATGGTGATGATTTCGCCGGGATATTTTTTCGCCAAGCCGGTTATTTCTTCGGCCGAATTGTCGGAACTGCCATCGTTGACGAGGATGATTTCGAAGGAACCGAGCATGCGCAGGGCGCCCAGGGTTTGCTCGACGTTGGAGGTGATGCGCCCGCCCTCATTATAAAGCGGCATGACGACGGAAAGGCCGGTGGAGGATGACTCGCTCATGGTTGTCTGCGGCCCCAACGCACGACGCCGACGAAGAGAACGAGCATCGAAGAGACGATGCCGCCGCCGACCATGAAGGCGAGCATGTAGACCGGCTGGCCGGCGAACCAGAGCAGAAGCAGGTAGGCCAAACTCGATCCGCCAAGCACAAAACACTCGGGATGGCGCCGCGACGCGAGCGAGAAAATCGCCAGGCCCTGCAACAGGCCGAGAGGAAGCATGGTCAAGGCAAAACCGGGCAGATAGAACACAGTGCTGTGGTAATCGTTGGCGGAGCCGCAGAAAAGCCGGCTCAGCCAGGGCGCAACGAGGATGAGAAGAATCACGCCGCCAAACAAGGCGCCGAGATAAATCCAAAAAAAGGTAAGCGATGCGGCGCTGGTCTTCTGGAGCGGTGAACGCGCGGCATAGAGAAGCAGCAGAAGCGGTTGCGTGCCCCAAAGCAACGCGCGGCTGAGCAGCCCCGCCGTCTGGTATCCATCGAAGAGATTAAGATCGACACGGCCGAGATTGTTGAACGGATCGATGAAGTGGCTGAGTGCCACGATCCGGTCGGCGCTGGTGAAAAGAAAAATGGCCAGGACAGTGCTCAAGGTCGCGCCGAGATGGATCAGGAAATCGCGGTCGCGCAGCGCCTGCCAGGCTTTGCGCCAATCGCGCTCGATCTGACGCTGCCGCAACGCCGGGATGAGAGTAATCAGTCCGGCGAGAAAAAAGGCGCCTAAGCCCGATTCGGCCCACGGCTGGCTGTGGCCGAGGAAAGCGCCGGCGCCCAGCCGTGCCAGGGAGGCGGAGACGGCCAGCCCGGTCCAGAGGCGTAAATGGTTGAAGGAGGCGGCTTCACTGACCAGGGCCCCAAGCGTAACCGCGGCGACGAGTACGGTGAAGAGTTCGGCTTGAAAGCGGTACACGCCCAACAGGGGCAATAACTTGCCCAGGAGCGGGATGAGCAGGATAACCCACGCCAGGGCGCTGGCTTCCGTGACGAAGAGAGAAACGGCGCGAATGGACTCAACCCGTTCACGGCGTTCGGGGGCATGCTCGCGGGCAAAATAAAGTGTGAAAGCTTGGTTCAAAGCCAGCAGGGGAACCGCCGCCAAACCGGTGATGCCCAGCGCGGTATTGAAAAGCCCGAATTCGCCGGGATGGCGGGTGAGTTCATGGCAAAAAACGAGCTGAGTGGCGAAATTCAGCAAAGCGACAACGAGCCAAACCCCAAGCGATTGTCCGGTTTTTTGCCGGTAGCCGTGGAACAAGCGAAGTGGGAGCCGGGGATCTCTTGCGATGGAAGATGGATCGGCGCTCATTCCGCGGCTTCCTCGGCAAGGGTCATCCAGCGGCGAAAAAATTCAGCGCCTTCTTCGAGATCGTGCAGAAGAATGTGCTCGTCTTTTGTATGCGCCTGGGCGATGGAGCCGGGACCGATGCAAACGGCGGGGCAGCGCGGGCCGGCCAGAATGGAGGCGTCGGAAAACCATGGCGCGGTGGTAAAACCGCGAGCCGTTTGCCCGAGCCGCTGAATCCACGGAAGCGCTTCGTCCGTGTCGAGGGGAGGCGAGTAGCGTTGGATGCGCACGGTGAGGTCCGGCGCGGCGGCCCGCAATTGAGATTCGAGGCGTTGCCGGAATTGGTCCGCATCCATGCCGGGAACGATGCGGCAGTCGAGTTCGAGCAGGCATCGGTCGGGCACGATGTTGATTTTGCTGCCGCCGGCGATGACGCCGGCGTTAATCGTGGGGGGGCCGAGTTTGGGATGAGGTTCACGGGCGAGGCCGGGTATGATCTGCTCTTCGAGAATTTCAAGAACACGGCGCATGGCGTAGATGGCATTACGGCCGCGCTCGGGAGTCGCGCCATGACAGGCAGTGCCGGTGGTGGCGGCTTCGATCCAAAGCGCTCCCTTGTGCGCCGTAACGGCGCCGAGGCTGGTTGGCTCGAGAACAAGGGTCAGATCGCTGGAAAAATCCTTTTTTGCGAGGGCATGCGCCCCATCGTTGCCCGCTTCTTCGCCCATGAGTCCGAGAAAAATCCACTCGATGCGGGAACGGGTGCGGGCCCGGCTTTGTGCCCAGTCGGCAATGGCCCAAAGCGCCGCAGCCATTGGCCCCTTGGTGTCGGTTGCGCCCCGCCCAAAGAGTTTGCCGTCGCGGATCACGGGATCGAAAGGCGGGATGGTCATGCCCGCGACGCTGACCGTGTCGAGATGAGGCGCGAAGGCGAGGCGGGCTTTCGGTTGCTCCGGCTTGAAGCGGGCAACGACGTTGGGCCGTCCGGGTTCGACCGGTTCAAGAACGGCATCCGCGCCCAGCGCGCGGAGGAAATCACCGACATATTCGGCCAGGGCTTGTTCCCCGGTGCGGTCCGTGCCGGGCGTACCCTGCGGATTGACACTCGGAATCGCGACCAGGTCCTGCAGCAGCTCGATGACATTCTGGGGACGGGCCATCCTGACAGCCTAGGCGGTATGGGAAAATTAGGAAAGGCCGGTTATCGCGGTGCTTTATTCCAATCGCGTCCATCTTTTCGATGGTCTTTTGGTCATGAAAGAGATGATAGTCTTCCCATGGCTGGAAAAAGTGAAGCGCTCGGTATTCTCGGCATCGAAGGCGGCGGGACGAAAACAACCTGGCTCCTGGTGACCGCGGAAGGCCGCGTGATCGCGCGCGGCGAAACGGGGCCGGGCAATACCTTGCTTTTGGATGACGCGGCGTTAGGGAAGCTGTTTCGCGCGATCCGGCGTGGCGCGGGGCTGCGCGTGCAGGCGATTGGAGGCGCCTTTGCCGGCTGCGGCCAAGCCGCGGAACGGATACGGGTGGAGAAAAGTTTGCGAAAATTTTGGCCGCAAGCGCGCGCCGTGCGGGTGACGGAGGATACACGTTCGGTGTTGGCGGCGGCATTTGGCAATGGTCCCGGGCTGGCGGTGATTGCCGGTACCGGCTCGAATGTGGCGGGACAAAAATCGTCCCGCGATCCCATCGAGAAAGCGGGCGGTTGGGGCCACCTTTTTTCCGACCGGGGCAGCGCTTATGATCTGGCGCGGCGTGGTTTGGAAGCGGCCTTCGACCACTACGATAGGGAGAAAAGAATTTCGCCGCTGGCTCAGGAATTTTTAAGCGCGACGGGCAGGAGCACACTCGAGGAATTGGCGCCGTTTCTGTTGCGTGATACCAGCAAGGCGGCGGTGGCGCAATGGGCTGTATCTGTTTTTGCCGCAGCGCAAAAAGGCGACCGCGAAGCACGCGCACTGTTGGATTCGTCGGCGCGGGCGTTGGCGGCAAAGACGGCGGCTTTGGCGCGGAGGATGAAATTCTCCCGGCCCCAAGTCGCGCTGGCGGGGGGGCTCTTCGAGAACCAGCCTGATTATTGTGCGCGGTTTCGCCGGGCCTTACGGCGGGCTTATCCGCGGATGCGCGCATTTCTGTTGAAAACGCCCGGTGTTTTCGGCGCGGCGCGGCTGGCCGGATTGGAAGAATTTCCTGCGGAGCAAAAAATAAATGGTCAGCCGGTCGCCATCGCCGGGCCGGCGCGGCTGGCGGCTTTTGCGCGGGCAGCGACGGAACAGCGTAATCCCCGTTCACGCGGGCTCGACCGGCGCACCATTCCGCAATTGGTGGACCTCTTTATCCGTGAAGAACGTTATGTCGGGAAGGCGCTGGCCACGCGGCGAAACGCGATTGCGAAAGCGGCGGCCCTGGTGGCCAAGCGGCTCCGCGCGGGCGGGCGCCTTTTTTATGTCGGGGCCGGGACGAGCGGACGGCTTGGCGTCGTCGACGCGAGCGAGATGCCACCCACTTACAATGCGCCTCCGGAACAAGTGCAGGCGATCATCGCGGGCGGTCCGGCGGCGGTTTTCCGAAGCCAGGAAGGCGCGGAGGATGCGCGGGATACCGGCGCGGCCGAGTTACGGGCGCGGGGTCTCACCAAGCGAGACGCCGTTTGCGGCATCGCCGCCAGCGGCCAGACTCCATTCGTGCTCGGGGCGCTTGAGTTTGCGCGTCGCCGGGGCGCGGGGACGGTGCTGCTCTCGTGCAATCCGCGCCGCTCGATTCGTGTTCCGGTTGACGTTGCCATCGATTTGCCGGTGGGACCAGAAATTGTCACTGGCTCAACCCGGATGAAAGCGGGGACGGCGACAAAACTGATTTTGAATATGCTGAGCACAATCGCCATGGTGCGATTGGGGCGCGTACGGGATAATTTGATGGTCAATGTCCAGGCGACGAATGACAAACTGCGCGCCCGGGCGGTGCGGCTGGTTGAGGCTCTAACCGGACTGGGTGACAAGGAAGCGCAGGCGGCGCTCGAGTCGCGGCGATGGCGGGTTACGGAAGCGGTGGAGGCGTTACAGCGGAGCCGGTCCCAACACCGGCGGAGAAGGAGATCGTGAACTCAAAAGACATCAAATCGTTTCCCGATTTCCAGCGATAAGATTGACTTTTTATCGAAAAACCATTTAAATCCCGATACATGCGGTTGCGTGTTTTTTGGATTTGTGCTCTAGCCTGTTTCCTGGCGAGTGCGCTCTCGTGCGTTTATGCTGATCCACTGACGGATCAGTATCTCCACATCTATCTTAAAATGAATGATGCGGAGGGCTTGCAAAAAAGGGGCGATTACCGGGGTGCTCTTGATGATTTCACCGACTGTTACAACCAATTGGAAAGAATCCATCAGCTCAACCCCGACTGGGAAACAGCCTTGGTGGTAAAAAGAATCGAGGATTGCCAGTCGAAAATAGATGAGTTGCGGCCCCTGGCGGCAATCCAGCCGGAATCTTCCGAGCCATCTTCGGAGAATTCCAATTCCATAGCGCCTTCTTCGCCACCGCCACCGCCGTCAGCGGAGAATGAATCATCGGAAACCCAATCAAGCAAATCCGGACTTCCCAATGATGTCACGGAGCTGCAACAGCAATTGCTCCAGATGAAGGAGGAACTGGAGCTTTGGAAAAGCAAATACCAGACTTCGGAGACGGAGAATCAGACGCTCAAGACGCAACTCGCCGCTTTGGATCAGCAAATCGATGCTTTGAAGAACCAGCAATCCATCGATGATCGTATGGGCAAATTAATGGCCCAAAACACCGATTTGACCGACAAACTCGCCGCCGCGGAGAAAGAACTCGACGAACTCAAGGCCAATCCGAAATCGACCATTGCCATGCTCCGCGCCCAATCGAAGAACCTCAAGGACCAATTAGCGCAGGCCCAGTCGCAAAATGATGCCTTGCAGCAGACGGACACGGCGCTGAAGCAGCAACTTGACCAGGCCCAGACCGATTTGGCCGCGGCGAACCAGAAGCTGACCGATGCCGCCGGTTCGCCAGACTACGCCCAGATCAAGCGGGAAAATGAAATCATGCGTGACATTCTCACGCGGGAATTGCAGGAACAGGCGCATCGCGATATGGCCGTGCGGCTCTACCAGGAGGAATACGACCGGCTGAAGATCAATTCCAAGGTGCTAGATGAACAGCTCGACATCATCAAATCGCCGATGACGCCGCCAGCCAATGACGAAGAGAGGATCTTTCTTCAGAGCCTGAAGGTATCTCCCGCGGAGGTTGCCCAAACACCAGATGGCGCCACCTTCTCCGCACCCCAAGTTCCAGCCACCTCGAATACGAATATGCCAGTCGATAGTACGTCCACAAACGCGATGCCCGCGGGATCGCCTCCGCTTGCTCAGGATAGTAATGGGACGTCGGCGAATACCACCGCCGGGACAAATGTGGCGGATGGCGCCAATTCGCCCCCTCCAAATCCAACGGGGGCAAACACAACGCCGTCGGAAGGGATGGCCAACACCGGTGTGGGGACTTCGCCTGCGACAACAACGAACGTGGCAGATAACACCCAGCCACCCTCCGCCGGGCCAAATATGTCCACCACGAATCCCGCGGATCCAGCTCCTTCGTCTGATCCGAATAATATTTCTCCAGGACCGGCTGATCCGGGCAAGGCCACCGATCCGGCGACAACGGTCACTTCGAACACCCCCGCTCCTACCGGGGTGGAAACGTCAGCGAACACTCCGGCGGTAAATCCACCCGCTACGGATCAGGGTACTGCGGCGAATCCGTCCGCCGTCACTCCAACCAATAGTGAGACAGTTCCGGCTCCGCCCACTCCTTCCGCCGCTCAGGATAATGGTACGCCTGGCGCGTCCGCTCCGCCCGCCTCCACGCCAACGGATAACAGCCAGGTGCCCGGATCGGACAAGGCCCAAACGCCAGTGGACAATACGAAAATTCAAAACGGTGGCGCCAGCAATAGAAGTGCTTCCGGCGAAGTGCAGGGGGACCCGACACGTTACTCAACTCAGCCACGTTTGCCGGATGATATGCGCGACACTGCGCAAGCGGCGGCGGATCTCTTCAAGATGGGACAGTATGATGCGGCGGCGGAGAAGTATGAAGAGATCATCGCGAAATATCCCGAATCGCTTTATGCGTGGAGCAATCTTGGCGTGGTGCGATTCCAGCAAAAGAATTACGACGAGGCTCTGAGGGCGCTGCAGCAGGCGGTGAAGCTTTCGCCGGCCGACGCGTTTTCCTACTCTAATCTGGGCATTGTCTACTACCAGATGGGCCAGTACGACAGCGCCATCAGTTCGCTTGAAAAAGCGCTGGCTCTCGACCCAAACGATGCCAAGAGCCACAATTACCTCGGCTGCGCTTGTTCGCAGAAAGGTTGGCAGGAAGTGGCCGAGAAGGAATTTCTGAAAGCCATCCAGATTAGCGACGAGTTTGGAGACGCGCACTTCAACCTGGCGCTGATCTATGCGACGGAGAAGCCGCCCTCGTTGGAACTGGCCCGGCGCCATTACAACCGGGCACTGGAACTGGGCATTGCAAGAGACGAACGCCTGGAAAAGCTATTGCAAATACCGCAATAACGGCAACGAGTTGCGCATGGGCTGCGCCTTGGAGGAAGCTCTGCTTGATCCAAAAAGCAAGTCAAGGTCTCTTTATCTTGATAAAATTTCCATGGGCGAAGCGGCGTAACATGGCGTATAATTGTTGGCCACCGCGAAACAAAAAAGGCAGGTTTGGATTTGCCTGTTAAGCGGAAACGCAAATGACCGACATGCGATATGCAAATCAGCAGCCTGCTCAAGCCGGACCAAATCAAGCTCGAATTGAAGGAACAAAAACGGGTTGATGCGATCAATGAGGTGGCGCAACTTCTGCAGAAAAATCCCAATGTGCTGAACTTTGCCGGATTTTACGAGGAATTGCTGGCCCGGGAGCGGATCGAATCGACCTGTCTTGGAAATGAAATCGCCTTTCCTCATGCCCGCACCGATTTTCTCAAGGGAATGGTGCTGGCCATTGGCCGCAGTTCCCAGGGTGTCTGGTTTGAAAACGCGAACCAGACCGTGAAGCTGATTTTTGTCATTGGCACGCCCAAGCGCATGGTGACCGATTATTTGAGCGTGGTGGGCGGGTTGGCGCGGTTGCTGAAAGATACCTCCACGCGCGGGCAGCTCATCAATGCTCCCAGCGCCGAAGACTTTATCGCCACGTTGACCCAGGCCGAATTGGCGCGGTGAAGATGTAGAGGCACTGGGTTTGGGGACGGAATTAAAACGGAATTAGGCTAGATTTGCGAGATTTTGGATCAGGGGTTTACATAGTGCTCTTTTTGAATCTCTTCAAGCTGGTGCATCCAAACTTCGCGTCTTTTTCCCGCTTCAAAATCCTGATAAGCGAAAACGAGACAGGCGCAAAAAAGAAGTGTCGCCGCTATTCTATAAATTCGGGCTTTGATAAAAATGCCCGGTAAAGCAAACAGGGTGACGAGCCGATACAAGGGGGCATATTCACCTGCCATGCTTCCTAACAAAGAGGTAAATACGAACAGGAAAGCGGAAAACCAAAACGAGATTTTCAGTAAAATCCTTCCGACGCCCGGTAAAAACTCCACTAATACTTTCAAAAAATCACCGTCTTCTCACCCCAAAACTATAGCCTTTGCCCGCCCGTCCGCCGCGGATATTGCCCGCTTTGCCGACGACGTGACGGGCTTTGTCGTCAAGGGCGAGTGAATAGACGTAAGGGAAATCTTCAAGCTTCACGCGCGGGAGCGACTGGCCGATGAAGCGCTCGATGGCGGCGACGTCGGGGCCTTCCTCGGCGGTCATGAGGGTAAAGGCGTCGCCGACGGCCTGGGCGCGGCCGGTGCGGCCGATGCGGTGGACGTAATCCTCGGGATGCTGCGGCACATCGTAATTGATGACGTGGCTGACGCCGGCGACGTCGATGCCGCGCGAGGCGATATCGGTGGCGACCATGACTTCGTATTTGCCGTTGCGGAAACCGTCCAGCGCTTCGAGCCGCTCGTTCTGCGAGCGGTTGGAGTGGAGGACGGCGACGGAATGCCGGGCATGCTTGAGCTGCGCGGCGATCCGGTCGGCGGCGTGCTTGGTGCGGACAAAAACGAGCACGGAATCGAAATTGGTTTTCTTGAGCAGTTCCAGGAGAAGGTCGTACTTTTGCGAGGCGGCGACGGGGTAGAGCGCATGGGTGACGGTTTCGGCGGGCGAACGGCGCGCGCCGATTTCAATTTTTTCCGGTTGGCGCAGCGCCCACTCGGTCAGGCTGGCGATTTCGGGCGGCATGGTGGCGGAGAAAAGAAGGGTTTGGCGTTCGCGCGGGCATTGATTGATGATGCGGCGGACGTCAGGCATGAAGCCCATGTCGAGCATGCGGTCGGCTTCATCGAGGACGAGGTGTCCGATGGTATCGAGCTTGAGGTTGCCCTGTTCGAGATGATCGAGCAGGCGCCCCGGCGTGGCGACGAGGATGTCGGCGCCGCTTTTAAGTTCGCTGGTTTGTTTGCCGTAACCGACTCCGCCGTAAATGACGGTGGTGCGGAGATCAGAGAAGCGCGAGTAATCGCGGAAGGCGGTTTCGACCTGGGCGGCGAGTTCACGTGTCGGCTCGAGGATGAGAACACGCAGCGTACCGTGATGACGAAGCAGGGTGAGCAGGGGAAGGGCGAAGGCGGCGGTTTTGCCCGTGCCGGTTTGGGAAGAACCGATCAGGTCCTTGCCGCCGAGAATGATGGGGAAGGCGCGCAACTGAATCGGCGTCGGATCGAGATAGCCCATCGACTGGACGCCGTGAATGACGTCATCGGAGAGGCCAAGATTTTGAAAAGACATGGAAGTTAGCTGACAGGGCGCGCCGGAAGCTGGTCGAGAGCCGATTTGTTGTCGTTGAATTTCTTAAGAATCATGAGGAGCCGCTCCATTTGTGCTTGGACTGGCAGGCCGTGCAGGCCGCGCCGGATGATGGTGACCTTATCGAGGATCCCCTTGGGCAGGAGAAGTTCCTCGCGGCGGGTGCCCGATTTTTCGATGTCGATGGAGGGATAGACGCGCGCTTCGGCGAGACGGCGGTCGAGAACGATTTCCATATTCCCGGTGCCCTTGAATTCTTGGAAAATGACCTCATCCATTTTCGAGCCGGTGTCGATCAGCGCCGTGGCGACGATGGTGAGCGCGCCGGCCTCTTCGGTCTGGCGGGCGGCGGCGAAGATTTTGCGCGGGATTTCCAGCGCGCGGGAGCTGATGCCGCCGCTCATGGTGTTGCCTTTGGAGCCGACGTTGAAAGCGCGCCCTAAGCGCGTAATCGAATCCATGAGGATGAAGACGTCGCGGCCGCTTTCGACGAGGCGCTTGGCCCGCTCGATGACGAGTTTGGAAAGGCGGACGTGGCTGGCGTTTTCCTGGTCATTGGAGGAGGACCAGAGTTCGCCGCGTCCGGCGAGAAACTGGCGGAAATCGGTCACTTCTTCGGGACGTTCGTCGATAAGAACAATCATGACGAAGGTGTCGGGGGAATTGGTCAAGACCGCGTCGGCGATGGCCTGCATGAGCATCGTCTTGCCGGAACGGGGCGAGGCAACGATCAGGCCGCGCTGCCCATGGCCGACGGGGGTCATCAGATCCATGACCCGGGCGGAGAGTTTGTCGGCGCGGGTTTCGAGCTGAATCCAGCGGTTGGGGTTGATGGTCGTCAGTTCCTCGAAGGGAAGCTGGTCGCGGTAGATGTCAATTGGCCTATCGTTAATTTGTTGAAGTTCAACGAGTTGAGGGCCTCGTCCGTTGGCGATGCTCATGCCCGACAGCTGGACGCCGTCGCGCAGGCCGTTGCGCTTGATCATATCCGGCGGGACAAAGACATCCTGCGGCGTAGGCGCGCTGCCTCTTTCGGGTTTGCGCAAGAAGCCGTAACCTTTGTCGTGAATTTCTAAAATGCCCGCAACGGGCGAGGAATCTGACATGAGAAAACGTACCGCCGACGAGCAGTACCCCCGCAACGTGACCTATTCCGCCGGGGAATGCAAGGCTTATTTTGCGTGTGATTCAATTCAGCCGCCGTTCTCAACTCACCCGGTTATGGACACTGTCCGCCGTCTTGGCGATGGTGTTGGCCGGTAAAATGCCGCGCCAGATCACGCCCGGATAGATCAGGGAACGCCGGCCAAGGATCGAGCCGGGATTAAGCACCGCGTTGCAGCCGACTTCGGCCCGGTCGCCGACGAGCGCGCCGAATTTTCGCAGCCCGGTCGTCACGATTCCCTCCTTTACCCGTATGGTGATGAAGTCGCCGTTGAGTTTCAGGTTCGAGACAATGACTCCCGCCGCGAGATGGACGCGGGCGCCCAGAACCGAATCGCCCACATAATTGAAATGGGGAACCTGGCATTCGTTGAACAAAAAGCTGTTTTTGATTTCCACCGAATTGCCGATGACCGACCCGGCGCCGATAATGACGTTTTCGCGAATGTAGGCGCTGTGCCGGATTTCGCAATCTGGCCCGATCCATGCCGGGCCTTTGATGTAAACGCCCGGCTCGATCACCGTGCCGCCGCCGATGAAGACCCTTTCGCCGATCTCCGGTTTGCCCACCATCCGGCCCAAGTTCTCCGGCTTGAGACTTTCCTCGAGGTAGCGCTTCAGCTTGGGCACAATCTCCCACGCTTGAGTTACGCCATCGAATATGGCGGCATGGTCCGTTTGTTTGAGATCAAAGAAATCGGCCGGGGCGAAAACGGGCAAGCTCATGATTTTTTACCGGAAGTGGCTTCGCCGGTATTTAAATCCGAACCGGCGCTTGGACGCGAGATAAACTGGCGCCAGGCCAGCAAAGCCGTGATCAGAAGCATGATGGCCGAAAGCAACTGACCCTGGGTGACCACGTTAAACCAATAGCCGATGCCCTCATCCGGTTCGCGGAATTGTTCGCCCACGATCCGCAGGATGGCGTAGCCGGCCATGAAGGTGAGGGCCACGGCGCCTTCGCGCCTGGTGGAAAGCCGGACGGCCAGCAGAATGAGCTGCAGCACCACGCCCTCGAGCAGCGCTTCGATCAGTTGCGACGGATAACGCGGCACATTCACGCCATGGACCAGCGGCGCTTCGGGAAAAACCACGCCCCACCAGGCCGTGGTTGGGCGTCCCCACAGTTCGCCGTTAAGGAAATTGGCGCAACGTCCCAGCCCCAGCGTCACCGGCACGCAGAACGCTGTCGCGTCGGCCAGATTGTAAAAGGGAATTTTGGCGGCCCGCGCGAAAAAAATCATGACCAGGATTACTCCCAGGACTCCCCCGTGGCTCGCCATGCCTCCCTTCCAGATGGTAAAGAAATAGAGTGGATCGGTAAAGGTGTCGCGTGGCGCATAGAGCAGGCAGTAACCGAGCCGCCCGCCCAGGATCACTCCGGCCAGAGCGACCCAAGTCACGTAATCGGCGATGGCATCGCCCCGCAGTTGACTCCAGCCCACTCGCGCCTGCCAGCGCATGCCCACGAATAAAACGTAGAAGCCGCCAAGATAAGCGAGACTGTAAAACCGAATGCCCCATGGACCCCAGAAGTGCCACAAAAAAGGATGCGGTTGCTCAAGGAAATAGGCGAAAAAATTCATAAGGTCACGGCAGCCATAGCCTTTTCCGGCCAGAACTTAAGGAACCGTCGCGTTCGAATCGAACAAAGGCGAAGGTATTTTTCGGTTCGCCTTTGCGCGAGCACATTACTTTCTCGCGATGGCCACTTTCCCGGTGCGTGTCAAATCGAGAATGCCGAACGTTTCCATTAACACGATAAACTTCGACACCTTGGATTCATTGCCGGTCACTTCGATGGTCAGATTCTTCGGCTGCACGTCGACGATCTTCGCGCGGAAAATATCGCAAATCTGCAGGACGTCGGCGCGGGTTTTTGAATTAACCTTCACTTTGAGCAGCACCAGCTCGCGGTCGACATATTCGCCCTCCCGGAAATCCCTTACTTCGATCACGTCGACCAGCTTATTGAGCTGACGCGTCACCTGATCGAGCACCCGGTCGTCGCCCTTGACGACGATGGTCATGCGCGAGGTGTCGGGATGGTGGGTTGGCCCGACATTCAACGTGTCGATATTATAGCCGCGCCCGCTGAACAAGCCCGCGATGCGCGTCAAAACTCCAAAACGGTTCTCCACCAACACGGTAATGGTATGACGCATAGGGCTGCCATCAAAGGAAAACCAAGCCAGCCGGTCAATGCAGAAGATGCGCTATGCCGTCAAATCCGCAGCACCCGCACCTGCTTCAGCCCCCGATAATGTCCATTGTAGTCGAGGCCATAGCCGACGACGAATTCGTCCTCGATCTTGAACCCAACCCAGTTGGCGCGGACTGGTGCTTTCCGTTTCCGGCGTTTTTCCAGCAGGACACAGGTTTTCACGCTGGCGGCGCCGAGTTCCTTGACGCGCCGGGCTAGGGCAAAGAGGGTCCGGCCCGTGTCGAGAATATCGTCCACAATGAGGACGTGCCGGCCACGGAATGAATCGCCCACCGCCTCGATCCCGCGCAGCCGCCCGGTGCTCTTTGTGCCGGCATAACTCTCCAGGCGGATGCAGCAGATTTCGGTGTCGCCGAGGTTGACGGCCCGGAGCAAGTCGGCCAGGAAAAAAAGGGCGCCATTCATCACGCCGATAAAACTAACGCGTTGTCCGGCATAATGGCGTCTGATCACGCGGCCCAATTGTTTTACTCGATTCTCAATTTGCGCTTGGGTGAGCAAGATGCGTCCGGGCGACATGGGCCATTTTTTCTAAAACCTGTCTACCTTGTCCATGCCTACTTTTCGGACAGCCTCTATCGACAATCCGCGCCGAATGGCTACAATCTCTTCACTTTATGCCGAGCCGCCAGAAGTCGAATCGTCAAAGACCGGTTTACAAGAGGATCATTCTCAAATTAAGTGGCGAGGTGCTCGCCGGAGAGGAAGAGGTCATCGACGCGAAGCTGACGGAAAAAATCGCACGCGAAGTGGCCGAGATTCACGGCTTGGGAGTCGAGGTGGCGGTGGTTATCGGTGGCGGCAACATCTGGCGCGGAATCACCTCGGCCAACCGGGGGATGGATCGGAGCACCGCCGATTATATGGGGATGCTGGCGACCATCATCAACGGCATGGCGTTGCAGGAGGCGCTCGAAAAGACGGGAGTCAACACCCGCGTCCAGACCGCCATCGAGGTCAAGAACGTGGCCGAGCCGTTTATCCGCCGCCGCGCGGTGCGACATCTCGAAAAGGGCCGCGTGGTCATTTTTGTCGCGGGCACGGGCAATCCCTTTTTCTCCACCGATACGGCCGCCGCCCTGCGCGCGAGTGAACTCGGGGCGGAAATTCTGCTCAAAGCGACCAAGGTCGATGGCATTTACGACAGCGACCCGCGCAAGAATCCGAAAGCGAAGCGCTATGAACGGGTCACCTTCGCCGATGCCCTGGTCAATCGTCTGCAGGTGATGGACTCGACCGCTTTTTCACTTTGCCTGGACAACCGCGTTCCCATCGTGGTTTTCGACATGTTCAAGCCCGGCAATCTTCGTTCCGTGATTCTCGGCGAAAAAATCGGCACGTTGGTCACGGGGTGGCGGTAGCGGCAAAGACCGGTCCCAAGGCGATCTGTTTTTGCTCTTAACCGGCGCGGTTGTTGGCATGGAACGCCACCGTTCGCGCGATAGCTTCAGGCAAGGGAAGCCAGACTTCGAGTCCCAATTCGGCGCGAGCGCGGCTGATGTTGGGCAAGTAAATGTTTTGCGGGCCGAGCGGCTGCGATGATTGCACCGTGACGGCGATCGCCGGATCGACCGTATCGGCGATAAGCCGCGCCAACCGGGCCGTCGTCACCGTTTCGTCCGACCCAACGTTGTAGGCGCGCCCGCGCCGGCCATGCAGAAGAAGGTGCAGTAACCAGACGATAAGGTCGGCGGGATGCAGGTAGGAGCGCAGTGCCGTCCCATCGCCGCGGACAATGACGGGGCCGCCGCGCAAGGCATCGCGCAGAAAGTTTCCCGCCGCGAAATGAGCGTCGAGCGGCAGGTGGGGGCCGAGAAAGGCGAAGCAACGCGCCGTGACGAAATCGATCGCCGCCTGAGAGCAGAGACGCTCCCCTTCGCGTTTGCCCGCGGCGTAGGGGAACAGAGGCTGTGCCTGCTCAAAATCATCCTCCTTGGCGCCGGAGAGTTGGCTGGTGAACGTGCCGTAAACCGCTCCGGAACTTACATTGAGAAACCGAGCCCCGTCACGCCGCGCCAGATCGAGGGCCCGTTGTGTTCCGGCGATCATCGCGCGCATCCGTTCCTCTTCCTGTTTCGGAGTTTCCACCGACGAGGTGACCGTCGCCGCGTGTACAACGTAGTCGAAATGTTCCGGTGGCGGGAAAAAATCGGCCACGTCGCCCTTGATGAATTGCAGCGCGGCGGCTTCGGGAAATTGTTGCAGGAAAGCCTCCGGACTGCGGGAAAGGACGGTTACCCGCAGGCCGAGTTCCCATTCTCCTTGCGCCTCGATGATGGAGCCGAGCAGCCACTTGCCGAAAAAGCCGGTGCCGCCGGTGACAAAAAGGCTTTTGCCACGCAACGCTTCCCATTCGCCGCGCGCGCGATCCAGAATATGAGCCAGATCGGACGCGGGAAGAGCAAAAGGGCTTTTTTGGGATTTGCGTACCACGGGATAAATTCTATTACTCAGTGGTGATTGCGCCAGAATCGACCAGGGGAAGCAAGAGCGATGGCCGGGCCAGCTTGGGTGTTCTGCTGCGCAACAACCTGGCTGTCTCCGTTTTGATTTTCGCGGTGTTGGAGCTTTGGCGTCCCTGTTTTTTTCTCACCGACGACAATCTGGACGCCGGATTTCCCCTTTTTTCAGAAATGGGGCTGCGGTTGCTGCACGGTCAATCGCCCTTTGTCTCGGATTACATTTTCGGAGGCAACTATAATCTTCTGCGCGATCCCACCTTTTTCACCTGGCATCCCCTCTATCTTCTGTCTTCGCTTTTGGCCGGGACGCGGTTCAAGTTTCTGATTATCGATGTCGACGCTTTCTTCTTTTTTATGCTGGCCACCGCGGGTTTTGTCACTCTCGCCTGGCACCTGCGCCGGGAGTTGTCTCTGCGGATTGGCGATGGCTGGATTATGTTTTACACCATGAGCTTCACCTACAGCGTCGTTCATTTGACGCTGGGGGCAAGCTGGCTGAATTATACCGCCAGTTTTTCCGCGTTGCCCTGGCTGGCTTTGGGCATCCTGCAAAAGAAATGGCGGGGTGGTTTAGGGTTGGTGACTTTATTCTCGTTGCATCAAATTCTGGGTGGTCATCCGTTGGCGCTCATTTCCAATACCGTTTTTCTCAGCCTCTTTGCCGTGGGCGTCAGTATTTGGCGCCGCTCCTGCCTGCCGCTGGGTTGCTGGGTTGCCGGTTATGCCCTGGCTCTGGTTTTAATTCTTCCGCTTTTTCTTCCCATGGCGGAGGGCTTTTTCTCCAGCGCGCGCGCGCAGGGCGTATCGGCTCAGGATATGCAGCAAAACAATGTCTCCGGAACGCAGTTTCCTTCCTCGGTCTTTTTCGGCACAGCTCTTTGGTACGGTCATCCTTTCCAGCGTCGGTACTCCACCTACCTGCTTGCTTTGGGCTCGAGCGCGGCGGCCTGGTGCCTGTTCCCGGCCATGGCGAGCCGGGCCCCATGGCGTGGTTTGGATGCGCTTAGCCTGGGTCTCATGCTTCTGGGTGGATTTATGGTCTGCCGTCCGCTCTGGTTTACCGAAATCATGGTTCATATTCCCGTCCTGAAGTCGATGCGCTGGCCTTTTCGTGAAATTGTCCAGTTTCAGTTCTTTCTGCATCTCTTTCTTCTCGTGCGCCAGCCCAGCGCGGGACCGCGCCTTCTCTTTCTCACCGCGCTCCTGAGTCTGACGATCATGATCCTGCCCCTTTTTGTTTACTTCACGCCGCCGACGCTCAATGCAACAAATGTGGATCGTGCGTTGCTTTTTTCGGGCGATTTTGACCGTTACTGGGACCGCGTTCGCCCCCTGTTCAAGCCGGGTGATCGCTTTGCCGTCCTCCTTCCCCCTATTTACAAGCGATATCTTCTCAAACAACGGGAGGTGGAATGGCCCAGCAGCCTTTTGGGCACTTTCAATTTTTCCTGTCTTGCCCATGTGGCCAATGTCTCCGGCTATTCCCACACTCCGCCCGCGGACCAGCTGGTGGTAAAGACCGAACCTGGTTTTGACAACGGCGCATTCGATGTTTCCCAACGGGCCCGGCTTCTCCGGGAAGACCCGCAGCTCAAGTTCATCACCCTCGAAAGCCTCCAGCCGCTGCGCATCACGCTTAGTTCGAGTGACGGCCCGGTCATCGATCTCACTCCCTATGTTCCCAGCCAGGCCCGGGAGGTGCTGATCAAATGAAGGGCAAGGGCCGCATTGCGGCCTGTGGTTTGCTGAAATGCGATGTGACAAATAAGCGACAATCTCTCAAAACAAGAATTCTTTCGGCGTGACCCATGCCCGTTTTTCGGACAGCCTTTCAAGCTGTTTTGAAATCAACCGGAGCCCGTAAAATGAACTTTTGTCTTTTGACGAAGAACCGAGGAACATGACCGCTTCCGCGGATCGAATGATCCAGAGGTCTCCACTTAGACCTGGATAGATGAGATTCGCAGCCTCGTTGGCCTGGTTTCAGTAACTTTTAAAACCGTCCCATGAACCACATTATTTTTGAAGACTTGTTCGTCTTGGAAATGGCCAACAACCATTATGGCAGCCTGGAACGCGCGCTCAACATTGTCCGGGAATATTCGCGCATCGTGCGCTTTAACAACGTTCGCGCCGCCATCAAGTTCCAACTGCGCGATGTCGACAATTTCATTCACAAGGATTTTCGCGGGCGTACCGACATCCGCTACGTCAAGAAAACGCTCGATACGCAGATGCCTCACGCCAATTTTGTGGCTCTGGCCGACGCGATCAAAAAAGCGGGCTGCATTCCCATGGCCACTCCTTTCGACGAACGTTCCGTCGATTTTTGCGTCGAGCTGGCCTTGCCGATCATCAAGCTCGCCAGCTCCGATGTGAATGACTGGGAGCTGATCGAAAGAATCGCCAAGACGCGCCGGCCCGTCATCTGCTCCACCGGCGGCACTTCGCTCAAGGACCTCGACGATCTCGTCACTTTCTTCGGCAATCGCAACATTCCGCTGGCGATCAATCATTGCGTCTCCCTTTACCCCTGCGAAGACAGTGATCTGGAGCTTAACCAGATCGATTTTCTGCGCCGGCGCTACCCGCATCATGTCATCGGCCTTTCGACTCACGAGTATCATGATTGGGACGCCTCCCTGCAGATCGCCTACGCCAAGGGGGCGCGCACGTTCGAGCGTCATATCGACATTGACGACGGCCGGCCCATTTCGCCCTATTGCAGCCTGCCATCGCAAATTGATTCCTGGTTCCGCGCCTATAACCGGGCCAAAACGATGTGCGGCGGCAGCGGCGAGACCCGGCGTAATATCACCGATGCCGAGGCGAAATACCTCAACAGCCTGGTTCGCGGCGTCTATGCCAAACGCGATCTTCCCGCCGGACACGTCATTCGCCAGGAGAGTCTCGGCGAGGACATCTATCTGGCCATTCCGCTGCAAAAGGGGCAAATTTCCTGCCGCGAACTCATGCATGGCGAAACTCTGCTCCAGCCCATCGTCAAGGATCAGGCCGTGATGATCGATGCCATCGATAGTGCCTACGCCTACCATGAGGAATTGAAAAAACTCATCTACGAGCGC
>Ga0335072_10002541_pt1 | contig 28233 bp, 18 predicted proteins | sample Lox_Sample_21_FD_206725 | JGI IMG/M metagenome (GOLD analysis project Ga0335072, IMG submission 206725) | Soil microbial communities from Loxahatchee National Wildlife Refuge, Florida, United States - Lox_Sample_2.1 | ecosystem: Environmental > Terrestrial > Soil > Wetlands | place: USA... | reverse complement strand
GGTGTTCTCCTCGGCGTGCGCCTTACTCCGGCCGGCCACAACACCACGGAGACGATCTCGCCCGCCTTCGCCATCAATTTCGTTCACTAAGACGAACCCAACTCGAACATCGAGCCGCGTCCGATATCGCCCCGAACTGACAATTGTTGCGGAGATCTTCAATCCCCGCATAAACACTGAGTCAGGCTGTTTGAGTGACCATTCATCTCGATTGTCGATATTTTCGACAATTGCGTCAGCTCGCTCTTCCGCTTTGATCTGAGTCTGCGGTCCGCGGTCTGCAGTCCCAGCCTGACCAGGAAGGCTGACTGAATATTGGACACCCTCCCACTGAGCCTCAGCATTTCTCTTCTTGCTGAAGTACCGAGGCTGATGTGTGCAGCTGAATGTGGACCCACAGATTACTCTTTTGGGGGTCCGCATTCTGCTGGGTCATGCGGCGTGATGAGCCGCGGTTTTCTTTCCCGATGTTCCGCTTTCCTTTCGTCCGGGCGCTTCCGCGGCGGCGGGGTTCACCTTTTTGGAAAGAGAGGTGAGCTTGGCATCCGTCTCCTTCTCCTCTTCCAGTGTTTGCTCCAGGAGTCGGGCGTGTTCTGACTCACCCAGCTGCTTTGCCATGGCGATCACAGTTCCGTACGCAGCCATCTCATAGTGCTCAACTCGTTGAGCGCCCCCGATGAGAGCGGCATCGCGAACTGCCCCTTCGTACTCTTCGATCGCTTCCGAGCCCTCCTCAACCAGGCCCTCCATGCCTTTGCATTTTTTTCCTTTTGGATTTTCGCCCAGCTTCGAAAAGATAGTCTCCAGACGCTCGACGTGTCCTTTGGTTTGCTCCAGGTGTTCCTCAAATCCGGCTTTCAGTTCGGTAGATTCCGATGCCTTGGCCAGCTTCGGCAAGGCTTTTACCAGCTGGTTTTCGGCGTTGTACAGATCTTTCAGCTCATCGATGAAAAGCTCTTTCAGTGGCTGTTCGGCCATATGTTTCCTCCGCAGATTGCGTTTCCTCTCAGTTGGGATGCGAAGGTCAATCTTTCAGTTTGCAGAAGAGCATTTCGCCCCTGCCGGTCTCGGCTCTTTCCCGAGGAAGCAACCCCGCACGTCAAATACTGCGAAGGACCCGGGAATCGCAGAGCCGCTATTCAGTTCTGAAGAAAGCCGGTTCCGCTATCCGGGCCTCCCCCAGGGAGCAAAACTGGTATTCTCGGCGAATTCAAAATCGTCCAATCCAATGCCGCGAATGCAGAAGCTTTTCGGGAAAACCGCCGAAAGCATTTGTCAGAAAAATCCGGAACAATTGTCATTCCTCGCGCCCCAGCATCGAAGATAGGGTCATGCCCCCTCTCGATTCACAAATTGCTCTTGTCACCGGTGCCGCTCGCGGCGTCGGTGAAGCCATCAGCTTCCGTCTCGCCGCTCTCGGCGCGCACGTTCTCCTCGTCGCGCGCGACACCGCCCGCCTCAACCAGGTTCGCGATCAAATCCAGAAGAGCCACGGTCAGGCCACTGTGTTCCCCTGCGATCTCACCGACGCGGCCGCCATCGTGCGCCTCAGCGAGCAGGTCGCCCGCGACTTCCAGCGCTGCGACATCCTCGTGAACAACGCCGCCATCGGCGGCACGGGCCAGCCTCTGCACGAGGTCCGGCTCGACGACTGGGATCAGCTCATGGACACCAACCTGCGCGCGCCCTATCTCATGATCCGCCGCTTCGCTCCCCTGATGATCGCCGCCCGCTCCGGCCACATCGTCAACATCTCGTCCCTGGCGGGCCGCAATCCGCTCCCCAACAACGCTGCCTATGCCGCGTCCAAGTGGGGGCTCAACGGCCTTACCTATTCTGTCGCTGAAGAACTTCGCCAGTACGACATCCGCGTCAGCGCCGTCGCCCCCGGATCCATCAACACACACTTCGGCGATCCTTCCACCGGCAAGGATCCTGCGAAGAAGCTCCAGCCCGACGACATCGCCTAGGTGGTCGCCCTGCTCGTCACTCAGCCCCCGCAGTCCTTCATCAGCGAAGTCCTGATGCGCCCGACGCAGAAACCCTGACCGCTATTTCTTTCTGTCCCCCGCCTCCGCCACTCGCGCCCGCACCAGCTTCTTCACCAGCGCAGACGGCAGCACCTTCTCCAGGGGAAACTGTACTGTGCCCTTCGAAACCTTATAGCCCTTCAATTCCTCTTTGAACTGGCTCAGCACCGAGGCCGTCGGAAACAAACTGCAGTGCTGCGCGAACGCCGCGTACCACACCAGCACGCGCTCCTTCCGCAGCGCCGGAATCCCGTAGCTGATCACTTCCTCTGCATCTTTCGGAGCCGCCGCACGCACCGCCGCGCGCAGCGCGTTGAAGTTCTTCCTGCTGCTCTCCGGAATCCCCGCAATGTACTCGTCGACCGCGCCTGCGCTCGTGTCCGGCCTCGCAGCCGTCTTCTTTGCAGGCGCTTTCTTCACCGCCCGCTTCTTCGCTCTTCCGCCCGCAAACGACCCGTTTTTCTTCGCCTTCATCCCGCGAATGCTACAGGACCGTCCGTCCGAAAATCCAACTCCCTACTCGTTCGTGCTGGCGCGCATCGCATACACCTCGCCTGCCGGAACCTCCGACCGCACGCCATCGAATACAAACAGGTCCGTGTGTGGATGCTGCTCCACCCAGCTTTCGGCCGCCTGTTGTTGCTGCTCCTGCTCAGCGGCGGTCAGCGCATCGCGGCACAGCGCCAGGCTTCCGCGCACTTTCGCTTCCGCCGCCGGTCCACCCTGCCTCGCGGCGATCGTGAACCAGCGAAACGCCGAACCCATATCGCGATCCGCTCCCTGGCCCTGGCTGGCCAGCAATCCCAGCGTTGCCGACGACTGCCACGTCCCCGCCTCCGCAGCCCGCTCCAGCATGAACATCGCTTCGTCCGTGCCCTTTTGCTCCACCTCCGGATGCTTCACCAGCAGCACGCCCAGCGTGTACATCGCCGGCACATAGCCCGACTTCGCCGAGTCGCGCAGGAATTTCGCCGCCCTCCCAAAGTCGTGCTCATGATCGGCAGCCGCTGAATACAGTTGCCCCATCGCGAACTCCCCCTCAGGATTCCTGCCCTTCGCCGAGCGGCTGAACCACTCCTCCGCCGCGCCGCGGTCCTGCGCCACGCCATCGCCTTCCAGATACATCACGCCCAGGTAATCCTCGGCGCGCGCGTTCTTCTTTGCTGCCAGGTCCTCCAGCAACTGCCGCGCAAACGCCGGATCCCGCGCCACCCCCAGCCCGCGCATGTACAAAACCGCCATGTTCAGCTTGGCTTGCTGCCAGCCACCGCCCGCCGAGCGCGCGAACCAGCGAAAGGCCTGCGCCGGATCTTTGTCCACTCCCACGCCCCAGATATAGAGATAGCCGAGCTCATTCTGTGCTTCGGGATCGCCCTGGTCGGCCGCCTTCCTGAACCAGTACGCCGCCTGCACCGGATCCTTCTGCACCCCTTTGCCGGTCAGGAAGGATCCGGCCATCTTCAGCTCCTGCCGAATTTGCGCTTCCTCCGGATTCGGCGCGGGTGTTCCCGGCGTCGTCGCCACCGGGTGGTCCACCGAGGCAGGCCAGTCCCCGGCCATCGCCGGCGCCATCTGTCCGCTCAGGGTTGCGCTCATCGCACACGCCAGCGCGCCGACCGCACACCACGTTCCGGCCTTCACCATCACGCGAAGGCTCACGTCATCCTGCCCATCCCATGGAAAATGCGAGGACCGCACGTTCATCCCCCTTTGGGCGTCGCATAACGACAGCCCTCGTCACGCCTCGCAGCGGCCCCGTCTGGTCGTGGAAAGGCGATGGCTCGGCTGAGTCTCTCAGTCCCTGTTAGTCTCCATCCGCTGCTCAGAAGCGGATGTGACTTCAATCACTGGAACGAGCCTCTGTCAACCAGGGTGCGGATTCTCCCACCGTCGCAAAACGGCGTGACATCCCACCAAATGGTGATGGGATGTACAGGATCAACAGCGCGTTCATCGTTGCGTCGCGCCAGATTCTGTCATCAACGATCGGCGTCTGCTTCTGTGAATCGGCCGCGGACCTCGCCGTCCGTTATTCTGGCCCTCATGCACTTCACCCAGCGCCTGCGCGAAGGCGTCCGCACCGGGAAAATCACCTGCTCCGTCCGCATCTGGCACAGTCCGCGCGTCCGCGTCGGCGGTCGTTATCGCATGGAAGAAGGCGAGATCGAGATCGATTCCATCGAGCCCATCGGCCTGCCCGACATCACGCCGCAACTCGCTCGCGCCTCCGGCTTCCTGGGCGTCCTCGACCTGCTCAAAGTCGCCCAACACGGCTCGGGGCAGAACATTTACCTCATCCGCTTCCACTACATCCCGGCGAAGCGCTCTCACACCAGCAAAAGCCCTCGCCGCCGGCCGACCGGCTGAATCGCCCTGAGTTCCAGGCCCTGAGCTCTGCGCCCTGCACCCTGTCCCCCGCACGCTCTTTCATCACACTCCCGGAACCATCTCCCTCGCGCCGTCGTACCCCCTCCATGTCTTACGACCTGCGCTTCGCCCTCCGCATGATCCGCGCGCATGGCTGGTTCTCCACCGCTGTGGTCGTCACCCTCGCGCTCGGCATCGGCCTCAACACCATGGTCTTCACGATCATCAACGCGGCCTTGTACAAGCCCGTGCCGGTTCCCGGCGGAGCGCGCCTCGTCGCCGTCTCGTGCAAGACCCCCGGCAACGGCGATGATCGCCTCTCATATCCCGACCTCTTCGACTACCGCGCCCAGGTCCACTCCTTCGAATCCCTTGAAGGCGCCAGCGATCAGGGAGGCGTCCTCGGTGAGCCTGGCAATCCGCCGCAGGCCTATCACCTCGAGCGCGCCACCACCGGTATTTTCTCCATGCTCCACATCCATCCCGTCCTCGGGCGCGACTTCCTCCCCTCCGACGCGCTGCCCAACGCCGCGCCCGTCCTCATGCTCGGCTACACCGTCTGGCAGGAGCGCTACGCCGGCTCGCCCTCGGTCATCGGCCGCCAGGTGCGCGTCAACGAGAGACCCGCGACCATCATCGGCGTCATGCCCAAAGGCTTCATGTTCCCCACCACAGTCGATCTCTGGATGCCGCTGGTTCCCACCCCCAACGACCTCAAACGCGGCAATCGTCAGCTCCAGGCTTTCGGAATTCTGCATCCCGGCGTCACCATGGCCGCCGCTCAAACCGAAATGACCGGCATCGCGCAGCGTCTCGCCTCCGAATATCCCGCGACCAACAAGGACGTCACCGCCCGCGTCCTCTCTTTCCACGAGCGCTACAACGGCGGCAACATCAAAATGGTCTTCCTGCTCATGCTGGCCTCCGTGGGATTCGTTCTCCTCATCGCCTGCGCCAACGTCGCCAACATGATGCTCAGCCGCGCCGTCGCCCGTCAGCGCGAGATGTCTATCCGCGCCGCGCTCGGTGCTTCACGCTGGCGCGTCGTTCGCCAGCTGCTGATGGAAAGCGTCGTTCTCAGCGTCCTCGGCGGCGCACTCGGCCTCGGGCTCGCTGCGTTCGGCGTTCGCTGGTTCAATCTCGTTACCGCGAACGTCGGAAAGCCGTACTGGGTGCATTTCACGATGGATTACACCGTCTTCGGCTACTTCGCCGCGCTCTGTATTGTCAGTGGCCTCGTCTTCGGCATCGCGCCTGCCCTCCGCGCTTCCCGTCCTGACCTCAACCAGGTCCTGCAGGAAGGCGGCCGCAGCATCGGCCGTCATCGCGGAGGCTGGCTCGCCGCCGGCCTCGTCGTCTTCCAGTTCGCGCTCACCCTCGTGCTTCTCACTGGCGCTGGCATCTTCGTCCACAGTCTGCTCAAGACCCTGGACACCAACAAAACCATCCCCACCTCCCAGCTCATGGTCGCCCGTCTCCAGCTCCCCGACGATCGCTACAAGGACGTGGACGCTCGACAGCGCTTCTTCGACCAGCTCCTGCCCCGTCTCCGCGCCATCCCCGGCGTCACCCAGGCCACCATCGTTTCCAATCCACCCGGCCTCGGCTCCGTCGACACCCACATTGAGATCGAGCATGCGCCCGTCACCGATCCCGCCCACCGTCCCCCGATCTCGTACGTCGTCTCCTCTCCCGGCTATCTGGAGACGATCCACCTGCCCTTGCTCCGCGGCCGCGATTTCACGGCCACCGACGGCGCGCCTGGCCATCTTTCCGCCATCGTCACCCGCGAAACCGCCGATCATTTCTGGCCACGCCAGTCCCCTCTCGGCCGCCGCTTCCGCCTCTACGACGACCCTGCCAAGCCCGGCGAATGGATCACCGTCGTCGGCGTCTCCGCCAACATCGTTCAGGACGTGAACTCGCAGAATCCCAATCCGCTCCTCTTCCAGCCCTTTCGACAAATGGACTGGAACGGCATGTCCCTCGTGGTTGAGTCCACGTCCAATCCCACTAAGGCCGTCAGCGCTGCAGTCCAGAGCCTCGACCAGGATCTGCCCTTGCGAGACACCTACATGCTCAACGGCGCCATCGAGCACAACCAGTGGTATCTCCATCTCTTCAGCAAAGTCTTCATGGGATTCGCGTTCATCGCTCTGCTCATGGCTGCCGTCGGCATCTACGCTGTTCTCGCTCAAGCCACCAGCCGCCGCACCCAGGAAATCGGCGTCCGCATCGCTCTCGGCGCCAGCTGGCGCAACATCCTGCTGCTCGTCATGCGCCGCGGCGTCTGGCAGATTGCCGCCGGCCTCGTTCTGGGACTCGCCGCCGCCTGGCCCGCTGCACGCCTGATGGCTAGTCTCCCCATCGGCGTCTCCACGACGGATCCGGTGGTCTTCCTCGCCGTCGCCGGAGTCCTGGCTCTCGTCGGGCTCTTCGCCTGCTGGCTCCCCGCACGCCGCGCCGCCGCACTCGACCCCGTCCAGGCCATTCGCTACGAGTGAGCCGTCAACAAGTCGGCGAGCAGCCTCTCAGCAACGCTCGCTCGCTGACTCACGGACCGCTCAACCGCTCATCCCTTTTCCCGAACGATTTCCCCTTTTCGTCCGTCTACAGTACCAGCGCGGCTTTTTTTTGAGACCGCCGGCTTCATACTTCGCTCACTTTCCCCTGTTAATCTGATCTTTCCGTGCCCGAATCCTGCGTTGTTCAGCCTCTGCCGAACACTAGAGGAGTTCTCCGTTCTCATGCTGTCTTTCCGCCATCTTCGGCGACTTTGCCTGGCTCCCCTTGCTGTCCCAGCAAACGTTTTCTTTGCTGCTTTGCTTCTGGTTTCGCCCTCACTCCCAGTGGGGGCCCAGGCTGCGCCTGCAAAACCGTCGCAGAAGTCGACCCATAGCCAGGCGTCTTCCGCCACTGTCTCCGGATCCGTCATCGATCCCACCGGCGCCGTCATTCCCGGCGCAACCATTACCCTCGCGCCGCCCGGATCCAGCGCCGCCCCCGTCACCGCTGCCTCCGACGGCTCCGGCAACTTCAGCGTGAGCGGCCTTGCCCCCGGCGTATGGACCGTCTCCGCCAGCGCTCCTGGTTTCCGCTCCGTCCACCTCGACCGCATCACGCTGCGCGCCGGCCAAACCCGCAGCCTCACCCTCACCCTCGTGATCCAGATCCAGCAACAGCAGGTCACCGTCACCGCCGACGACAATACCCTCGACTCCAGTCCCGAAAAAAACGGCGACGCGCTCGTCTTCAAAGGCTCCGGCCTCGACATGCTCCCCGACGATCCCGACGAGCTCACCGAGCAGCTCCAGGCCATCGCCGGCGCTGACCCCGACGCGGGCACGCAGTTCTACATCGACGGATTCTCCGGCGGCCGCCTTCCCCCCAAATCGGCCATCCGCGAAATCCGCATGAACCAGAACCCCTACTCCGCCCAATACGATCAGATCGGCTTTGGCCGCATTGAGATCTTCACCAAGCCCGGCGCCGACAAATGGCACGGCGATCTCTGGACCGAGGTCAACGACTCCAGCTTCAATTCGCGCAACCCCTTCGTCTCCACCCAGCCCCCTTATCACTCCATCGAAGCGTGGGGCGACCTCAACGGTCCGGTCACCAAACACTCCTCCGTCTTCGTCGAGTACTGGCGAGAAGGCTCCTCCGACGACTCCATCGTCAACGCCTTCATCCTCGACCCCTCCTTCAACCCCGCGCCCTTCACGCAGGTCTTTCCCAATACCAACAGCGAGGGCGACTTCTCCACGCGCTACGACCTTCAGGCCGGCCAGGTCCACACCCTCACCGCCCGCTATCACATCAGCTGGCATAACCAAAGCAACGCCGGCGTCGGCCAGTTCGCGCTCGCCTCCCAGGCCTACAACACCGACAACGTCGAGCAATCCCTCCAGCTCAGCGACTCCCAGGCCTGGAGTCCGAACTTCCTCAACGAAATCCGCTTCCAGTACATTCGCGATCGCGATCGCCAGACTCCCCAGAACTTCGCCCCCACCGTCGTCGTCCAGGGTGGATTCACCGGCGGCGGCTCCAATCTCGGCCTCAACAACGATGCCCAGGACCATTACGAGCTGCAGAACTACGCGCAGTCCACCCGCGGCAGGCACACCATCGACTTCGGCGTCCGCCTGCGCGACACCCGCGACTCCAACACCTCAACCGCGGATTTCAACGGCCAGTACACCTTCGCCTCGCTGAGCGCCTACCAGCTCACCCAGCAGGGAATCGCCAATGGCGAGACCCCCGCACAGATCCGCGCCGCCGGCGGCGGTGCCAGCCTCTTTGCCCAGACCACCGGCCTCCCCGCCATCGCCGTCAACGTCTTCGACCTGGGCGTCTACGGCGAGGACAACTACAAGATCCGTCCCAACGTGACGCTCAGCTACGGCCTGCGCATCGAATCCCAAACCGGCAGTCCCGACCACGCCGACTTCGCGCCGCGCATCGGTGCCTCCTGGGCTCTCCGCCAGCAAAAGGACAAACCTGCCTTCGCCGTCCTTCGCTCCGGCTTCGGCCTCTTCTACCAGCGCTTCCCCTCTGGCAACATTCTCGAAGCCGAGCGCCAGAACGGCATCACCGAGCAGGAACAGATCGTCACCGACCCCGACTTCTACCCCGCCACCTGCTCCAGCAGCCCTGCCGACTGCGCTGGCGCTCCCACCAATACCGCCGCCACCTTCCGCGTCAGCCCCGATCTCCGCGAGCCCTCGATCCTGCAGGCTTCCATCGGCGTCGACAAGCCCATCGGCCGCATCGGTCAGATTTCCGCGAACTACCAGTTCTCCCACGGCGCGCATCTCTTCCTCACCCGCAATATCAACGCGCCCCTCCCCGGAACCTTCAATCCCGCAGACCCCACCAGCGGCGTCCGGCCCCTCGGCACCGACCAGAACATCTACGAGTACGAATCGGAAGGCGACAACGCCCGCCAGTTCCTCCGCGTCAACGCCAGCATCCACACCAAATCGCTCGGCATCTTCTCCAATTACATGCTGGGCAAATCCGATGCCGACACCTCCGGCATCGGCAGCTTCCCCTCCAACGGCTACGACCTCCATCAGGACTGGGGCCGCGCCTCCAACGACTATCGCCAGCGCCTCTTCTTCGGCGGATACTGGAGCGTCTGGCACGGGATCAGCCTCAATCCCTTCTTCGTCTATCAGGCCAGCGCGCCCTTCAATATCGTCGTCGGCCAGGACCTCAACGGTGACAACCAGTTCAACGACCGCCCCACCTTCGCCACCGACCTCACCCGTCCCTCCGTCGTCCACACCGCATGGGGCGTCTTCGATACGCAGCCCATCGCGGGCCAGACCACCATCCCCATCAACTACGGCAAGGGCCCCAACACGGTGGTTCTCAACACGCGCGTGAGCAAGAGCTTCAACTTCGGTCCCGCTTTACCGCAGGAAACGGCCGCGCCTCCCCCGCCGGGCACAAAACCCTACCCGGCGGCGAAGAAGAAGCCCACCATTGAGCGCAAATACAATGTCAACTTTTTCGTTGCCGGTCAGAACATCCTCAACCACGTGAATCTCGCCCAACCCGTCGGCGTTCTCGATTCCCCCCTGTTCGGACAATCCACCGCGCTCGCCAGCAACTTCGGCACCGGCTCCGCCAACCGCACGCTGAATCTGGGCGGATCCTTCCGCTTCTGAGAACCGACGGTTACTCCGCGCAAACAAGCAGCCAACGTCACCGCAAAAAGCTTTCGCGTATGTCGAACTTCTATTCCCGATTGGCTATTTCCTGTGTTATTCAAACACCGGCGTCAGCAGCCGCACCAGGTGCTCCGGCTCTGCCAGAAACGCATCGTGCCCGTGGTTGGACGCCATCTCCCGGTAATCGCATCGCGCGCCGGCCGCCGCCATCACCACCGCCATCGATCGCACATCCTCCGGCGGAAACAGCCAGTCCGTTGAAATTCCCACCATCGTCACATGCGCCTCGATCCGGCTGTACGCTGCCAGCGGCGATGCGTGCGCCCGCACCGGATCGAATGTGTCCATCGCCCGCGTGATCGAGATATACGAGTTCGCGTCGAACCTCTCGTTGAACTTGTGCCCCTGATAATCGAGGAACCCCGCGATATCAAAGCGCCCGTTCTGCCCCGCCACCGTCGAGATCCATGGATTCTCCCCCGTCCGGTTCGGTTTGCGTCCAAACCGCGCCTCAAACAGCGGCACGCTTTTGTAGCTGATCACGCCCAGCGCCCGCGCGATCGCGAGGCCTCCGCGCGGCTCATCGTCCGGCAAATAATATCCGCCCGCCCACTTCGCATCGAGCATGATCGCCTGCCGCTGCAGATGATTCAGCCCCAGCCCCATCGCCCCCAGCGGCGCCGCCCCAATGCTGATCGCCCGCGAAACGCGATCCGGAAACAGCACCGCCCACTCCAGCACCTGCATCCCGCCAATCGATGCGCCAATCGCCAGCTTCAGCTTTTTGATTCCCAGGGAAGTGATCAGCTTCTCCTGCGCCCTCACCATGTCGCGCACATTGATCAGCGGAAACGTCGGCCCATACAGCCGTCCCGTCTCCGGATCGACGCTTCCCGGTCCCGTCGACCCGTAGCAGGAACCAAAAATGTTGATCCCGATCACACAGTCGCGTTCGAGATCGAGCATCGCCTCCGGTTTCTTGAAAAGCTGCGGCCACCACGTCGCCACTTCCGCGTTTCCCGAAAGCGCGTGGCAAACCAGCACCGCATTGTCCCGCGCTGCATTCAGCCGTCCATAGATCGCATAGTGCTGCGTGGGCCGCACCAGCGCCTCGCCGCTTTCGAGCGGGACCACCTCGTCGATGACGTAGTCCCCCTCAAAATCCGGCTGGATCGGCGCCGCCGCCCTGACTGCGCTATGCGCTTCCGTGCTCATCGTCCTGTCATCCTGAGCGAGCCTTCCAAATTGGTTGCGTGCGCCTTTAGCACGCAACAATCAATTCAGACGCGAGTCGAATGGACCTGTGTCTCGCTTTCGTGCGTTGACTTGCTGTTTCCTCACCGCGCCCCCACCAGCTCCGGGCTCGGCACCGCGACCTCCAGCGCCTGATCGATGTCCGCGATCAAATCGCGCACGTCTTCGATCCCCACCGACAGCCGCACCATTTCCGGCAGCACGCCCGTCGACCGCTGCTCCTCGTCGCTCAGCTGCTGGTGCGTGGTCGACGCAGGATGGATCACCAGCGACTTCGCATCGCCCAGATTCGCCAGCAGCGAGAGAACCTTCAGCGAGTTGATGAACTTCTTCCCCGCGTCGAACCCGCCCCGAATCCCAAACGTGATCAGCCCACTCGCGCCATCCGGCAAATACTTCTTCGCGCGCGCCGCATACTTGCTCGATTTCAGCCCTGGATAGTTCACCCATTCCACGCCCGCGTGCTTCTCCAGATGCTCGGCCACCGCCAGTGCGTTCTCCGAGTGCCGCTGCATGCGCAGGTGCAGCGTCTCCAGCCCCTGCAGAAACAGCCACGCGTTGAACGGCGACAGAGCCGCGCCCGTATCGCGCAGCCCCTGCACCCGCGCCTTCAGGATAAAGGCCAGCGGCCCAAACGCCTCCACGAACGACAGCCCGTGATACGAAGGGTCAGGCTCGACAAATTCCCTGAACCGCCCCGACGCCTTCCAGTCGAACTTGCCAGCGTCCACGATGATCCCGCCGATCGAGTTCCCATGTCCGCCGATGTACTTCGTTGCCGACTCCACCACGATGTCCGCGCCGTACTCGATTGGCCGCAGCAGCACCGGCGTCACGCTGGTGTTATCGATGATCAGCGGCAGCTTGTTCTCGTGCGCGATCTTCGCCAGCATCTCCACGTCCACGATGTCCAGCTTTGGATTCCCCAGCGTCTCCGTGTAGACCGCGCGCGTCTTCGGCCCGATCGCCTTGCGCAGCCCGTCAAAATCATCCGCATCGACGAACTTCACGTTGATGCCCAGCTTCGGCAGCGTGTAGTGGAACAGGTTGTACGTCCCGCCATAGAGCGACGTCGTTGACACGATCTCGTCACCCCCATTGGCCAGCGTCAGGATCGCCAGCGTCTCCGCCGCCTGCCCCGACGCGGTCGCCAGCGCCGCCGCTCCGCCTTCCAGCGCCGCCACCCGCTTCTCAAACACATCCGTCGTCGGATTCATGATCCGCGTGTAAATGTTCCCGAACTCCTGCAGCCCAAACAGCCGCGCTGCGTGATCCGCGTCCTGGAACACATACGACGTCGTCTGATAAATCGGCACCGCTCGCGATCCCGTCGTCGGGTCAGGAGCCTGTCCCCCATGCACCGCCAGTGTCGCCAGATGCTGCTTCTGTTCTTCCGCCATTGCGCTCTCTCCTTGTTTCGATCTCGAACCTAACTGAGTGCCGATGTCACCGTTGTCTCGGACTTGTCATCGAAATGAATCTTCTGACCGGCGCCCTGAGCTCCGTGCGACCTGCGCTCTGTACCCTGTACCCTCAAAAGCAAACGGCCCGCGATCTCTTCTGACCGTGGGCCGCGGCACCTGCTTCGAACTCGCTTACTCCGCTCGTTCGCTCCCGCGCACGGTCGTGCCGCACAGGCTCCTGCACAAGTCCATCGCGAACCCTGTGCCGCAACCGCTTCGGGAGATCATCCCAGCCAGTATCAGGGTCTCTCCTGTCCTTCGTCAAACCACGTCATCCGGCGCGATAGCCGATTCGCGTCGCGAGCGGCCGCGGCTGAACGAACCCGCCAAACGTTCAAGTCATTCCGCCGAGCGGCGCTCGACGGAATTCACGTGAGAAGCAAATCCCGCCCTGGCGGGCCCCGGTCACAGCAGGCCCCAGGAATCGCCGCTGGTCGCAAACTGCGGACCTCCCCAGCGCAACCCGAGCGCCCCGCCTGGGTTCATACCGTAGCCCGAATGGCGCCCTCCACGGATCGCCGTTCGCTGCGTCCAATCCTTAGCGGTCACCGTATGAATGAGGAGAAAAGAAATGCGCTGGCGTCGAATCGGGATCACGCTCTTCTCGGGCCTCGCCATGATGTTGGCCGTCGATCTCGTCGATCGCTGGCTCGCCGCCGTCGGCCTCCACGCTGAAACCACCCGCTTCGACGACCTCCTCCTCGGCCTCGTCGCCGCCTGTCTGGTCTTCCTCATCCAGCGCCTGCAGGCGCGCGAGCTCCGCCGCCAGCGCCAGAGCGCCGCCGTCATCGAGCAGATGAACCACCACATCCGCAATGCGCTTCAGGTCATCGTGGCCCGCGCCAGCCTCGACCACGAAGCCACACCCGAACTGCACCAGATTGACGACGCCGTCGCCCGCATCGACTGGGCGCTGCGCGAAATCCTGCCCCGCAGCAACGGCGACACCCCTCTGCCCGAACTGATCCCCGAGAAGCGCCAGACCGCCGCGGCCCCGCGCTGATCCAGCCCTCTTCCCGGAGAGGGCGATCTCCAGGCGAGCCCGATGCGACCGTCCTCGTCCGCAACGCGGCATAGATTTTCTGTCAGGGCATGACTTCACTCGTGCCGCAAACCGCTCAAAAATGGAAGCGGACTTCAGCCCCTGAGTACCAGCCACCGCGAGTGTTCGCAATGCTGGTGATCTGCCGTGCAACCCTCGCTCGGCGCCTGGTGCGCTGCGGAGCAGCACAACGGTAGAAGCCCCGGCCTTCAGGCCGGGGAATCAGCGATCACAAATGGCTCGGGCTTTAGCCCCGGTCCAGGCTTCCGTGATGCTCGTGCTATGGCCAGGACATTGAACTGATTGCTGAGTGGCAGACTAAATGAAATGGGCACCCAGAAAGAGTGCGAGCGATACGATATACAGCGCAACCAAAATCAACCAACCTGCAGACTTGGTCCATCCTTGGACCGCCGGACTGTCCGTTGTCCGCAATGTATCAGTCAACCCTCTGCTCATCAGCCACCAGACTCCCGTGACTATCGGTGGCATAAAAATCACAACGAGAACTTGCTGATACAGGGGTAGCCCCGGATGTCGCGGGTGCATTATCTACCTCTCAAACGGCATGACAATCCAGATCATTCCAGGGGTCCTAATCTCTTGGTAATCCCGCGGTTGGCGTACCCTCGGCATACCAGTCATCTTCCCTTATCCCGAGTGCGCCGCCCACACCTCGCCCGCCAGCAGCCCCGCCGAGACCCCCACAAACGTCCCGGCGATCACATCGCTGACGAAATGCCAGTCCCCCACCACCAGCAGCACCGCCCCAACGAATAACAGTGCGGCGAGCGGCAGCGTACTGCGTCGATACAGTCGCAGGAAGACACCGGCGAAGGCGCCGGCGAGAACCATGTGCCCAGATGGGAAGCTGCTGGTCGCAGAGCCACCCATCAGATGAATGGTATGCCGGGCTCCGTGCAATACCGCCTCAGGATTCGGCACACCGAAAAAAAGCTTCAGAGCGCTGTCGTCCATGGCATAAGCACAGATCGAGGTCAGGCACGCGAGCGCCGCCGCCTCACCCACAGGCGACAAACGCCCCCGCGTGATCCGGATCACGATCAGGGTGAGCGCAACCCCCGCTTCGCCACTGAGAAGAACCGCGCTCGTCAAGCCCCTTCCCAGGCTTTCTGCTGAGCCCAGAATCCCATACACGTGACGGGCGATCGGAACATCAAGCCAGGCGAACGCCACTCCCGCCGCGAGCCCACACACCAACAGGGATAAAAACCATACCCGGCCAGGAAAACGGGAGGCCTTTCCCTCCGGTGCGCTATTCCTGTGCTGTCCAGGCCGGCCCCGTGAGGCAATCGACTCTGTCCCCGCAGGGTCCAACCGTTCATCGAACGAGGGGGTCACGCCGCCCCCACCCCGCTTCGCCGACCCGCCACGTTCCTCTCCAGCAAGCACTTCTCCCAGAATACCCTGCAATTTCAGGTCCGTACCGTGCGCGATTCTGGCCCCCGGCGCGTCAATAGTGATACAACAAACCGTGACCCCCGTATTGACCCCCGCACATGAGTAGCCAGGAAAAAGTCCTCATCGTCGAAGACGAGCCGCACGCACTCTCCGGCCTCGCCGAACTCGTTTCCGGCTGGGGTTACCGGACCGAAACCGCGCGCGATGGCCTCGAAGCTCTCGAGAAGGTCAGTGCCTGGCAGCCAGGCATCATCGTCTCCGACCTCAAGATGCCCCGCATGGACGGCCTCCAGCTGCTCGCGCGCCTCGGCGAGTCCAGCGAGAAGGTTGCCGTCATCATGCTCACCGCCCAGGGCTCCATTGAATCCGCGGTCGAGGCCATGAAGAGCGGCGCCTACGACTTCATCCAGAAGCCCGTCGATCCCACCCGTCTCCGCGCCATCCTCACCAACGCCTCCCGCCAGCGCGATACCGAGCGCGAACTCGAGGTCACCCGCCGCAAGCTCCGCGAAACCGGCGTCCTCGGCTCGCTGGTCGGCTCCTCGAAGAAGATGCAGGAGGTCTTCGCCCTCATCGAACGGGTCGCCACCAGCAATGTCTCCGTCCTCATCACCGGCGAGAGCGGCACCGGCAAGGAACTCGTCGCCCGCACGCTGCACGACCTCAGCCCCCGCCGCGCCAAGCCTTTCGTCGCCGTCAATTGCGCCGCCATTCCCGAGACCCTGATCGAAAGCGAGATCTTCGGCCACGAGAAGGGCGCCTTCACCGGTGCCGTCGAGCGCCGCGCCGGTTGCTTCGAGCTCGCCGAAGACGGCACGCTCCTACTGGACGAAATCGGCGAGATGCCCGTCGCCACGCAGGCCAAGCTTCTCCGCGTCCTCGAAGATCGCAAGCTCCGCCGCCTCGGCAGCAAGATCGAATCGCCCGTCGATGTCCGGGTTCTTGCCGCCACCAACAAGGATCCCGAGATGGCCGTCGCCGACGGTCATCTGCGTGGCGATCTCTTCTATCGCCTCAACGTCTTCAACATCCACATGCCGCCCCTGCGCGAGCACAAGGAAGACATCCCCGCCATCGCCGACGCCCAGATCGACGACATGAATCTCAAGCACCAGCGCAAGGTTTCCGGCATCGACAGCGAAATGCTCGCCCGCCTGGTCGCGCATGACTGGCCCGGCAACGTTCGCGAGTTGCGCAACACCATCGAGCGCGCCGTCGTCCTCTGCGGCGACGGCCAGCTCCAGTCCCGCCACCTGCCTCCTGGCTTCGGAAGCAAACCCATCCGCACCGCCAGCGAACTCCCGCCCAACGCCATCCAGCTCGAAGTCGGCGCCACCGTCGACGACGCCGAGCGTATGCTCATCTTCAAAACTCTCGAATCCACCCACAACAACAAGACCCGCGCCGCCGAGATTCTCGGCATCAGCCTCAAGACCTTGCATAACAAGCTGCGCGAATACGGAAGTACCACGACCCCCGCCGGCGCGCTGGAAGAATAATGTGGAATTGGGAGGGGCGTTGTGAGTATTCTCCCCTTACTGACCCTTAAAAGTAGTTGAAGCGCGTCCCCCCGACCATGCGCCTCAAGACCAAACTCGTCCTTGCCATCACCGGACTCGTCTTTTGCGTGGTCCTGGTCTTCTCCTGGATCTGGCTCAGCCAGTTGCTCCAGCAGCATATCGATCAGTCCTGGTCCACCACCGACTATCTCGCCCACAACGTCCTGTTCCAGATGCGCCAGGCCCTCGACAATGGCCTGCGCGATCGCCATTTCGATCAGAACAACCCCGTTGCCCTTCGCGCCGCCGTTGCCGATTCCCTCCGCCGCGATGCCGGCCTGAACGCCCTGATGACCTCCATCGTCAACTACTCTCCGACGGTCCTCGATGTCTCCATCGTCGACCGCCAGAACCGCGCCATCATCGCCGTCCCCGATTCCACCCTCGACGATCAGATTCTGCCCGACCGCCCGGACTATTCCGTCCTCAAGCGGCAATCGCCGGTGCGCACCCTCAAGATCGTCTTCGGCAGACCCCAGGTCTATAACGTCTCCCTCGGCCTCGACCGCAACGGCCAGCCCTTTCTGACCATCCGCATCGGCATCCGAACCACCTTCCTCGGCGCCGCCTTCAAACCCTGGCTGGTCGAGGCCTTCAGCTTCATGGGCCTCGCCATGATCATCTCCATGATCGTCGCCGCCTTTGTCGCCAACCTCGCCCTCCAGCCCATCGAGCAGATCAGCCAGCGCCTCGACACCCTTGCCGCCCAGGAGGCTCCCGTCGAATCCGCCTCGTTCCGCGAGGTCCGCCGCACCATCGAGCCGGAACTCCCGCCCGGCGCCGTCGCTCAGCCTCCGGAGCGTGAATCCCGCCGCAGCGGCGATGCTGTCGCCCAGGTTTCCGGCAAAATCGAGCGCCTTGGCCAGCGCATCCGCAACGTCGAAGAGGTCTTCTCCGCCCTGCGCGAGAACCTCGACCAAATCCTCTCCAACCTCCAGGACGGCGTCATGCTCTTCACCCGCGACGCCCGCGCCGTCCTCGTCTCCAGCGCCTGCGAGCGCTTCCTCAACATCGGCCGCGAACGCATCTTCGGCGCCGAGGTGCGCGAGATTTTCGATCGCTCCACCCGCCTCGGCCGCCTCGTCCGCGATGCCTTTGAAGGTGGCATGTCCATCGTCCAGGAAGAAGTGACGACCGAGACCGGCCGCCGTGTCGAAGTCTCCCTCGACTTCATCCACGACACCCAGTCCCGCGATCGCCACTCGCTGGGCGCTCTGCTGACCATCCACGACCTCGAGTCGGTCCGCGAAATCGAGACCGAGCTGGAGGTTTCTCGCCGCATGGCCTCCATCGGCCGCCTCACCGCCGGTGTGGGCCACGAGGTCAAGAACCCGATCAACGCCATCGTCGTGCATCTCGAACTGCTGCGGAACAAGGTTCAGATGGGCGGCGATGCTCTCCGTCACCTCGACATCATCCAGAGCGAAATCCGCCGCCTCGATCGTGTCGTCCAGACCCTGGTCGACTTCTCCCGTCCCGTCGAGCTCCAGCTCAAGGACCAGGACCTCCGCTCCGTCGTCTCCAGCGTTCTCCTGCTCGCCTCCGCCGACCTCCAGAACCGCGGCATCGCCGTCGAAAGCCAGGCGCCGCCCCGCTCCGTCCTCTGCCGCGTCGATGCCGATCTGCTGGAACAGGCCCTCCTCAATGTCGTTCTCAACGGAGCCCAGGCCATGGCCTCCGGCGGTTTGCTCGAAGTCCGCCTCACCGAAGACACCCGCTGGGCCTATATCCGCATTCGCGACCACGGCGAGGGCATCCCCGACGAGATCCGCCCGCGCATCTTCGACCTCTATTTCACGACCAAGAAGGAAGGCAGTGGCATCGGCCTGGCCATGACGTATCGCATTGTGCAAATGCACCACGGCCAAATTGACGTAGAATCTAAGGCTGGGAGCGGAACGACCTTTGTACTGCGGCTCCCCTTGATTTCTGCCGGTTCGGGACAGCGCGTAGTTCTGGAAACCACGGGACACGCGATTCCCAGCGAGCTTGCTCGCCAGGGTGGTGAGACCCAGCCAGAAAGGTCCGGACCATGAGATCCGGAAGCGTGTACGCAGCGCTCACAGTGTCGCTGACGCTGCTCACAGGATGCGGCCCGAAGATGCCGAAGGAAGTGGTGTCTCCGGTCGCTGAGGTGCCCAATCTCCCGCCATCGCGCATGGCCGCCGCCCTCCCTGTCGTGCCGCCACCTTTCCCCGTCACCGACCGGCGGCTGGTCAAACTCGATACCACAGCCCCGCCGGAAGTGAAGCCCGAAGTCGCCACGGCGCAACCCCACAAGCCTCCGAAACGGCATCCCTCCTCGCATCCAGCGGCCGACGAAACCAGGACCGCCTCCGCCCCTTCTCCATCCGCCCAGCCCGCGCAGGTGGCCACCGCCCAGCCTACCGATCAGAGTCCCATTGGACAGCTCTCAGAGACCGCCGTCAGTCCCGTCAATCGCACGGCACTCTCCAGCCGCATCGATTCGACAGAAAACGGCCTGAACTCTATCAAGCGGTCGCTCAATTCCGATGAGCAGAAGACGGTCACCCTGATTCGCCAGTACATCACCCGCGCCCGCGACGCCCTGAAGGTCGACGACCTCGATGGTGCCGACAAGATGAGCGCCAAAGCGCAACAGATGCTCCAGGAACTCACCAAACCCTAGCGTCTGCGATCCGTAACCCTGCACCCTGCCTACTTCTCTCCCCACTTCAGCTTGGACCGCAGCACATCGAAGAAGCCGTTCTCGCCCAGCCGAATCAGCTTCACGCAGTAGTCTGACCTGCGGCAGCGGAGTTCGTCGCCCACACGCAACTCGACCGCCTCCTGCCCATCCACCGTCAGGTACGTCTGATCCGGAATCCCCTCAATGCGGACCAAAATGCGCGAGCTACCCTGCAACACCATCGGCCGCAGCGTGAGCTGATGAGGGCAAATCGGCGTCACCACCAGTACATCCACCTTCGGCACCATGACCGGCCCGCCCGCCGCCAGCGAATAGGCGGTGGACCCCGTCGGCGTGGCAACGATCACCCCATCCGCACGAAAGCTGGCCGCGAGTTGCTCGTCCACCTCCACCGCGAAGTGACCCATGCGCGCAATGGCGCCCTTCGCCACCACCACGTCGTTCAGCGCGTCGTGCTGGGAGTAAATCTTCCCATCGCGCCAAAGCTCGCTGTTCAGCATCGCGCGGGACTCGATGCAACAGGCGCCTTTCCCCCAGGCTTCCAGGTGGGTGTAAAGGTCCCCCAGCCGAACCTCGGTGAGGAACCCCAGCGCGCCCAGATTCACACTCAGGATCGGAACGCCGGTGCGCGCAAAGACCCGCGCCGCCGCCAGCAGCGTCCCATCCCCTCCCAGAACAATGACGAGCGCCGGGTCCAGGCCCGGCAAATCGGGCCGCGGGTGGACCGGTTCATCCGTAACATAGTTCGCGCTCACCGGGTCCAGCAACGGCTCATACCCGTGCGCCTTGAGCCACAGCACCAGTTCCGGCAGCAGCTGCCGCAGTTCTTCCTTCTGAGGTTTGGAAATGATGGCGACGCGCGACATGCGTCCTAGTGTAAGGCACCAGGCCCAGGGCTACAGAGCGCGGACCTCAGGCCTGCGCCCTGTACCCTGTACCCCGCTCTAGGTGGTCGGCCGGCTCTTCACCGCCATGAACTGCGCCGGCACCGCGACCCCGCTCGCATCGGTCAGCTGCGGATTCAGCGTCTGCGTGTCGGTGAGTGTCCCGGTATTCAGCAGATGCACCAGGTTGTCGCCGCTGGTGCTGACAAAGAAGATCGAGCCATCCGGACTGAACACGCCCGCCACCGGCGCCTGCGCGCCCGACGAAAGCTGCACCGTTCCAAGAGCACCCAATGCTCCCGTATTCACCGGCTGGTAGTACGGCAGCAGACCCGTAGCCGCAGCAGCGTTGTAGGTGACAAACACCAGGGAAGAATCCGGAGACGAGACGACCTGATCGATCTCCGTCGCTGCGACCGGCAGCGTTGCCGTCACAGGATTCGTCGGGATCGTCAGCGCTGGTCCGCCGTACGCCGGGCAGGCATTGACCGGAACTCCGGTTGGTGCGCCTGATGTGGAGCCCAGCAGGATGTCCGTAAAACTCGAGGTGTTGGCTCCGAGAACGTGAAAGCCATCCGCGGTCGCGTTCAGCTGATCCGTAGGTACACCCGTATCCCCGGCGGGCGGATAATACGGTGGCGTCGCGCTGGCATTCGGGCAATAGCTGTGAGCCGCCGTCGTATTTCCGCTGAGGAACGCTGCCACGCTGGGCACCGTAATCGTCACCGCCGGCCCGCAGAAGGGATCCCACGCGGGGTTATAGGCGGGCGCCGCCGTGGTCCCTGCCGCTTCCAGTGCACAGGTGTAGGTCGGCTGATTCGTCAGTGGATAGCTGGACCAGCCCGTGGCGCTGGTGTTCACGAACAGCGTGTTCTGCCCCGTCGCCGGATCCATTCCAACGATGTACACCGTGGTGCCATCCGGCGAATACTGAGCGCGAAACGCGACCCCTCCAATGCTGGTGAACGTGCCCGACGCGGTGCTGTAGAGATAGATCACCTGACGGAGCTGATCGTTGATCACCACGGTCGATCCCGTCGGGGAAACCGCCAGCACCACGCCCGGCACTCCCGGAACTTCCTTCGAAAGGGCGTTGCCCGTCGTGCTGTAGGTCATCAGCTCGTGGTAGCTGCCGAAATAGAGCGTGTCGCCGGCCTGATCCATCACCATCGAATTCGGCGTATACGGCAGCCGATGGGGTGACGGCGCGCCCCCCGTCGTCAGATCGACGTTCGAGAAATAGGGCGACTGCGACGATGCAAACCAGATCACGTTGCTGCTGCGTCCGGGAGAATTGATGTTGATGGTGTTCCCCGCCACCGGCATCCCGTTCCCCAGGTTCCCGATCAGATTCACTGGCGCCGGATTGCAGCTCGGCGGCTGGCATACCGCCGTCACAGTGGCGTGACTGGGAAACGTTGCCGTCACCAGACCTGTGCTGCTCACCGTCAGGTTCTGCGGCTCGGTGGAAGAGAAGGTCAGGTTCAGTCCGTTGATCACGTTGCCGTTCGTATCGGTCGCGGTCGCCAGCACCGTCTGTGGCGAGCTCGCCGTCACCGTCCCCGAGGTCGACCCATTCAGGCTCAGCGCAATCTTCTGAGGCGGGCACGTGGAGAAGAATCCCGCTGCCGACGTCACTTCCGAACTGGCCGCGTTGATCACCGTCGAGCCCGGCAGATTCGCCGTGGCCAGGCCGTTGGGGTTGGGCGTCGAGCTGGTTCCACCGCCCGTCACCGGGTTCGAACTGGCTGGGTTCGTCGTGTTGTTGATCGTCGCAATGCTGCTCGTCACCGCGTTGTACGTGATCGTCCCGATGTTCGCGCTCGGACTCGTGCAGGAAAGCGTGCTGGGGCTGCAAAGCGTCATCCCCCCCGGCCCGGTCACCGTCGTCTCCGCCAACAGCGATGTCGTGAGCGACTGCCCCTGCGACAGACATGCCCCCTGCGACGGGATCGTGATCGAACTGATGGGTGGATGGATGTACACATTCACCGGGTTGCTGGTCACCGCCGCCCCCTCCGCCGTGATCTGCACGGTGCCGCACGTCGTCGACGTGCACCCGTTGAACGCGGAGAGCGAAGCCCCTGCCGGAGGCGTGCAGATAGAGAAATCCGGAACGCCCCCCGGGCTGTTCCGATTCCAGGTTCCTGCGCAGATCCCGCCCGACGGCGAAATATCCGCCATCTGCAGGTTGGAGCTGGACCAGTTGTAGTGCGTCACACTGGCAGCATCGCCATTGCAGTTGAAAGCCTGCGGTGCCCCCAGCGATCCGGTCTGCCCCCACGCCAGCGACAGGCCTGTCACCTCCGGGCCCAGCGTGACATACACCACCTGGCTGGTCGTGACGCCGTAGGCGTGGCCATTCTTGATGCAGTAATTGTTGGGATTGTGGCCACAGCCCGTGACGGAAAGACCTACCGGAAGCGAACAGGCCAAAACAACTGCAAACGCAAGCAACCGCTGCATGAAACCTCCCCGCCTGCGCAGTCCAGCCGCGTCAGACGGTCCAAACTCTTCAAAATTCTGCGTGCGTTTCAGAATAACAAACGAGAAGCAGCGCGCACAGCGCAGATAGCCCCGAAAACGGCTCCACAAGGCCTCAAATGGCGGACGCAAATGCGCCCGTTTCGTGAGCAGCCTCAACGCCCGTCAGCTGCTGGAAAGCGACTTCCCCGTCCCCATTGCCTGCTGCCTGTCCCCTGTTCTCTATTGGCTATTCCCTATTCCCTATTGGCTATTCTCTATTGCCTGTTCCCCCCGCCCTGCTCCCGGGCCCCCGCCCCCATCTCCGGCATGTATTCCTCAAACCATCCCAGCGCCCGCTCCAGCACATCGCGCCGATGCTCCGGATTCACGAAGCCATGACCCTCGTCGGGATACACCACCAGCTCCGTCGTCTTTCCCAGATCCCGCAGCGCATGCCAGAACTCGAACGACTGCGGCGCCGGGCACTCTCCATCGCGATCCCCCACCACGGCCAGCGTCGGCGTCGTTACGTTCTTGATGTAGTTGATCGCCGACATCTTCGCGTACACCGATGGATCGTCATACACCGACGCGCCGAAGAACGGAACCATCCACTGATCGATCTGGTTCTCGCCGTAGTAGCTCTGCCAGTCGGAAATGCCCGCGCCGGCCACCGCCGCACGAAAACGGTGCGTCTGCGTCACCGCAAACATCGTCATGAACCCGCCGTAGCTCCACCCCGTCAGCCCCACGCGATGATCGTCGATCGGATACTTCTTCTCCACCGTATCCACTCCCGCCAGAATGTCGCGCAGATCGCCGTACCCAAAATCCTTGCGATTCGCCTGCGTGAACTTCTCCCCCTCGCCATAGCTGCCCCGCGGATTCGGCATCAGCACGAAATAATCGAGCGCCGAAAAGGGAACCGGCCCATACCCCACACCCGGCCACCGCGGCGTCACCGCCGCCGAAGGCCCGCCATGCACCTCCACGATCAGCGGATACTTCTTCGCCGGATCGTAGTGCGCCGGCAGCAGCAGCCATCCCTGTACGTGGTAGCCCTCGTTATCCCACTCCACCGATTCCGCCTTGCCCCACACCGGCTTCACGTTGTCGTTGATGTGCGTAATCTGCTTCAGGTTCATCAACTCGCCCGCCCACACCTCTGGCGGGTTCTCAAACGAAGACCGCACCAGCGCAACGTTCTCCGTGTTCGACGTGGCCACGCTCATCATCAGCCCGCCGCCGCTCACACCGTCCGGCAACGTCAGGTTGTTCTCCGTCGACTCCTGCCGGCTCGCAATGTCATAGACAAACAGGTGCGACCCGCCGTTCCTGATCTCCGAGATCCCCACGGAATGATCGTCCAGCCATAAGAACCAGGATGGGCTTCCCGCCCGATCCGGCGTCACATCCTTTGGCTCCCCGCCCGTCGCCGCCATCACATACAAATCGCCGCCCGTCGATCCCTGATCCGACATCAGCCCGCCGATGAATCCAATCTGCTGCCCATCCGGCGACCACCGCGGCACCGCAATCTGCAGTCCGTGGAGCGATCCCGTCACCGTCTGAGGATCCAGAATCGCGGTAGGTTGATCGCCCTGGGCGGACCGCTGACCGTTTTGATCGCCCTCGAACTCAAGCCACTCGACCACCGGCTGCGTGTACAGCTTCGCGACCCACCAGTTGTTCTCCCCCGGAGGCGGAGCCGCAATGTAAGCCAGCTTCTTTCCATCCGGCGACCAGTCAAACTCAAACACATGCAGATTCGCCGGCGTGATCTGTGTCAGCTGCCCGCTCTCCACATCCACCGCCGCTACCCGCTGCACCTCCAGACCCTCCACCCCAATCACCCCTGACGGCGGCTTCTCCGCCGCCAGCGCGCCCGAAGGCCGTGTCGCCCCCTCGACGTAGAGAAAGCTCAACCGCTTGCCATCCGGCGACCACTGCAGCTCCTTCGCGAAGCCGTTCAGCGCAGCCACCTGGTGCGGCGCCGATCCACGCGCGACATCCGCCGCAAACACCGCCATCCTGTGATCCGGCGTGCACTCGGAGAAGAATGCCAGCTGCTTCGAGTCCGGTGAAAAGACCGCGTTGCTCTCCCGTCCGCGCTCGCTGCCCTGACAGGCCGTCACCCGCTTCGCCGCCCCTGGATTGTCCAGCGGCGCCAGCTCGATGTCCGCTCCGCCCCGTCCACCCACCTCCCACACGATCAACTTGCCATCGGGCGACAGCGCCGTGCCCGCAATCGTCTTCGCCTCGCCCAGCGTGGAGAGAATCTGTGAAATCCGCGGATCGTGCGCGGGCGCTGTCGGCGACTGCGCCAGGGCCGGAGCCGCGATGCCAACCGTGGCGCAAACAATCAGGACGCTGAAATGAGCCTTCGTCATGGGCGCCTTTATATCAGTTCTGACGGCTCGCAGGCGAAGGCCCGCCGCGTCCGCACCCCGTGCCCATCATCCGTGACCCGTACCCCTGTGACCTGTACCCTCCACCCTGTACCCTGTCTCTATGGTCACTCTCCGGCCCGCCCAATTCACCGGCGCGAACCCCGACCTCGACCTCTGCCGAACCCTCATGCGCGAGTACGCGCACTTCCTCAACGAATCCGTCGGCGGCCAGCACATCTGCGTCGAAAGCCTCGAAGAGGAACTCGCCGGCCTCCCCGGCAGCTACGCCGAACCCGCCGGTACTATCCTCCTCGCCTTCGACAACGACACCCCAGCCGGCTGCGTCGCCCTCAAACCCCTGCACCTCGACCACCCCTCGAACCCAAACGAAAAATCCTGCGAGATGAAGCGCCTCTGGGTTCGTCCCACGCAGCAGGGAACCGGCCTTGGCCGCCGCCTCGCCGATGCCATCGTCGACCGCGCGCGCGAACGCGGCTACACGGCCATGTACCTCGACACCATGCCGCAGTCGATGCCCGCCGCCTACCGCCTCTACGGCTCCATGGGCTTCACTCCCGTCGATCGTTACACCCAGAATCCCGTCCTCCGCCAAACCGACGCTCTCGAAATCGCCTTCCTCCGCAAAGAACTTTGATGGCCGCTCAACTTCCGATCCTCAATCAGCCGCGCCCGCACGAAGCCTTCGCCGCCGCCCGCGAACTCGAATCCAAACTCCGCGCCGCCATTCAGGGCGAGGTCCGCTTCGACTCGGCCTCCCGCGCCCTCTACGCCGTCGATGCCTCGAACTACCGTGCCACCCCCATTGGCGTCGTCCTGCCCAAAGATGCCGCCGACGTCGAAGCCACCGTCGCCGCCTGCCGATCGCTTGGCGCCGCCATCCTCCCTCGCGGTGCCGGAACCAGCCTCTCCGGCCAGTGTTGCAACGTCGCCGTCGTCCTCGATTTCTCGAAGTACATGCGGCACATTCTCTCTCTCGATCCGGCGACGAAAATTGCCGTCGTTGAGCCCGGCATCGTCCTCGACCGCGTCCGCGAGGCTGCCGAAGTCCATCACCTCACCTTCGCCCCCGATCCTGCCACCCACTCGCGCTGCACCATCGGCGGCATGATCGGCAACAACTCCTGCGGCACGCACAGCGTCATGGGCGGGCTCACCGCCAACAACATCCACGCCCTCGACATCCTGCTCTACGACGGCACCCGCATGACCGTCGGCGCCACCACCGAATCCGACATCGATGCCATCATCGCCCGCGGTGGCCGTCCCGCACAGATCTACACTGGCCTTCGCGCCATTCGTAACAGATACAGTGACGAAATCCGCCGCCGCTTCCCCAACATTCCCCGCCGCGTCTCCGGCTACAACCTCAACGAACTCCTCCCGGAAAACAACTTTCAGGTTGCCCGCGCCATCGTCGGAGCGGAAGGCAGCCTCGCCACCGTCCTCAGTGCCACGCTCGATCTGATGCACTCGCCCCCCTGCCGCCGCCTCGCCGTGCTCGGCTTTCCCGATCCTTTCCTCGCCGCCGACGCTGTGCCCGACATCATTCGCTTCGGCCCCATCGGCCTCGAAGGCATGGATGCCATGCTCATCGACTTCATGCGCCGCAAGCACCTCGCCGACGAAGACCTCCGGCTCCTTCCTGAAGGCGGCGCCTTTCTGCTCGCCGAATTCGGCGCCGAGTCCGACCAGGAGGCCGAGGCCAAAGCCCACGCGCTCCTCGCCGCCGCCTCACGCCTCCCCGGCTCGCCCACGGGCCGCGTCTGCACAACCCAGGAAGCTCCGCGTCTCTGGCATATCCGCGAATCCGCCCTCGGTTCCACCGTCTTCGTTCCCGGCGAACCCCACGGCTGGGAAGGCTGGGAAGATGCCGCCGTCGCGCCCGAGCAACTCGGCTCCTACCTCCGCCAGCTGTGGGCGCTCATGAAGACCTACGGCTACCGCAGCCCGATGTACGGCCACTTCGGCCAGGGCTGCGTTCACACCCGCATCAACTTCGATCTCGAATCCGAGCCCGGCATCCGAAAATTCCGCGCCTTCCTCGACGAGGCCGCCGATCTCGTCATCGCCCACGGTGGCTCGCTCTCCGGCGAACATGGCGACGGCCGCGCCCGCGCCGCGCTGCTGCCCAAAATGTTCGGCAACGAGCTCATGCAGGCCTTCCGCCAATTCAAATCGCTCTGGGATCCCGACAACCGCATGAACCCCGGCGTCCTCATGGAGCCCGCCGATCCCGCCGCCCCGGCCATCTACCAGCCCGACGAAAGCTTTCGTCTCGGTGCCGGTTACCAATCCAAACGTCCCGAGACCTTCTTCCAGTTTCCCGACGATCAGGGCTCCTTCAGCGAAGCCACCCTGCGCTGCGTTGGCGTTGGCGCCTGCCGCAAGGATCACGCCGGCACCATGTGCCCCAGCTACATGGCCACCCGTGAAGAACAGCACTCCACCCGCGGCCGCGCCCATCTTCTCTGGGAACTCATGGAAGGCAAGGTGCTCGGCTCCGCAACTGGCCCCATCGACTGGCACAACGAAGCGGTCCGCGAAGCCCTCGACCTCTGCCTCTCCTGCAAGGCCTGCAAGAGCGAGTGCCCCGTCAATGTCGACGTCGCCACCTACAAGGCCGAATTCCTCGCCCACTACTACGACGGCCACACCCGCAAGCTCCAGCACTACGCCTTCGGCTTCATGGATCGCCTCGCCCATGCCGCCTCGCTCGTCCCCGGGCTCACACCGCGCCTCGCGAATCTCACCCTCGCGACTCCCGGCCTCTCACACCTCGTCAAAGCCATCCTCGGCGTCGCCCCGCAACGCGCCCTGCCCCGCTTTGCCCCCCGCAGCTTCCAAAGCATGTGGAGGCGGAACTCAAAGGGTGCCCCATCCAGCCGGCAGTTGGACGCAGGAAGGGGGGGCGCGCGGGATCCCGACCCAGCCGCTTTTGTAACAGGGCACGACTTCAGTCGTGCCGATCGGCCCCAACAAAAAGAGG
>Ga0335072_10002540_pt1 | contig 28233 bp, 21 predicted proteins | sample Lox_Sample_21_FD_206725 | JGI IMG/M metagenome (GOLD analysis project Ga0335072, IMG submission 206725) | Soil microbial communities from Loxahatchee National Wildlife Refuge, Florida, United States - Lox_Sample_2.1 | ecosystem: Environmental > Terrestrial > Soil > Wetlands | place: USA... | reverse complement strand
GTGTTCAGCGCGCCGACGTCGATGACGAGCCCGCCATCGTTCAGGGACCGGCCGGACAGGCCGTGTCCGGCGCTGAAGATCCCGAGCGGCACTTCCCTGTGCTTGCTCGCGACCGCGACGGCATCCCGCACCTCGTCGACCGTCCGCGGGCGAAGGACGAGTCCCGGTGCCCCGCCGCGAAGGTAGCTGGAGGTGTACCGGGCATACCCGGCATCGCCCGGCTCGACCGCGCGGGCGGCGAGGGACGCCGGGAGGCCGTCATAGTCGATGCCGGGGCGGCGCTTGGACAGAGCGACCGAGTTCCGCACGCGGGCGAGGGTCTGGGTGCCGCGCTGGCCTCGGGCCCGCTCGACCTGCTCGCGTACGGCGGGTGCGATCTCCTCGGCGAACTGCCGCAGCACGTCAGGGTCGTCACCCGGCACGATGAACGTGCTGATGCCGTCCTCGAGCGCTACCCGCGTGAGGTCGTCGGCACTTTGGTCGGCGGTGATGTTCAGCAGCCGGGCGATCTCCACGATTCGACGCGGTGAACTTCGTCTTCGAAGAAGAGACCAGCGATCAGATCATCCGGTTCGGAGCAGAGGTAGTCGCCGCTGCCAGAGAGGCCCTAACGGACGTCGCCGGCGATGGCGCACCGTCGTGAGACTGGTGCGCTTGGCATCCAGCCGGGCCACGACGGAACTTGCCCCCGGGCCGGGTAATGGCCCGCTCGCCCGAGTCAGCCTGACCGACAGGGAAGATCGCCGTGACCCGGATCCAGTCGATGCCCGGCCGCTCGGCCAGGTGGCGCAATGTCGCCGCCTGGCTCGGCGCGCTCGCGAAAACCATCCGCACGCCGGCCTGACCGTCCAGCCGCCGCTTAAGCGCGTCGCCGACGTCCGCCGCGGCGGCCCCGAGCGCTTCGGAGCCGGGAAAGAGGCGAACTGCGGGCTGGTACACGGTGCGGTTGGGCATCAGTTCCATGTTTCCTGGTTATCAGTTTCCGCGGCCGGCCGCCCAAGCGGGCGGCAGCCCTACCGTCGATGCGGACAAGGAACGGCGGCAGGGACTGGCCCGGCTGCGTCCCTGACGATCGGCGGTGGTGCCGCCGGAGCGAGCGGTGACCGGGCTATAACGTGCTCATGCTCTACATGGTGATCGAGACGTACACGCGCGGACCCGCACCGGTCTATCAGCGCGCCGCCGAACGGGGTCGCATGCTGCCCGACGGCCTGCGGTACGTCGACAGCTGGGTGGCCGATGGCGAGCGGCCCGTCCGGTGCTTCCAGCTGATGGAGACCGACGACCCGGGCCTGTTCGACAACTGGAGGGAACGGTGGGCGGACCTCGGCGACTTCGAGATCGTGCCGGTCGTCAAGTCCGCCGAGGCGGCGCGCCGCTCCGGCGTGCGGTGGGACCCGGCGCCGGAGGCGGGGTGACGCCCGCGGTCCACCGATCTACGCTGAAGGCGTGAGCGAGGAACCTCCCGCCACTCCCGTGGCCACGCCAGGGGCCGTGCCATGGTCCGTCCCGCGGGCCAGGGCAGCGGCTGCCGGATCCGGCGGCACGTGGGGATCCGCGCTGAGCTGCCAGGAATTCGCCGCCGTCGGCAGCGTAGGCTTCGCGCCGGCCGGGCAGGTGTTCGGCGCGGCCGTCTTCGCCGCCTCGTCCGCTACAAGGGCCAGCTGCCCGGGAGCGTCTGGATCACCGGGGCAGATCGATCTCGACAGCTTCGGGCCGCTAGTGGAGACCATGTACCAGGCGCGGCACACGGCCCTTGACCGGATGACCGCCGAGTGCGAGGCGCTTGGCGGACACGGGGTCGTCGGGGTCCGGCTGAGGCGCGGGCCGTATATGAGTTCGCGGTCACCTCGGCCGGGGTGGCCGTGACCTCGGAGGCCGGGTGATCCGCGCCGCGCGGATCGGCCTCGGCGGTGTCGGCACGGTCCCGTGGCGCGCCTGGGACGCCGAGGACGTGCTGCGCGACGCGCCGGCCACCCGTGACAGAGGGGACGCCATGACCACCATCGAGGCTGTCCCGCTGGTCGGGCCGGGCATTGACCGGGTAGACGCGGTCTTCCACGCCACCGGGAGGCACATCCGCTCCCTGCCGATCACCATCGACCGGCTCCTATGACCAGAAAGTCGTGGCAGCCGGCTCTGCTGTGCGGGGCATCCGCGATGACGGTGCCCGGTGACGTCTCGACGTTCAGGTCTGGCCGGAGGAGTGACGATCGGCGGCATGGCAGCGCGCCGACGGGGCATGAGTCCCCTCTCAGCAGTGACCGGCCGGGCATCTCTCGCAGCAACCAGCCCGGCCCTGGCGTCAAATGACAGGACCAGGACGCGACGCAGTTCAGCCGCCGCCCGCCGCGTCTGAGTGAGGAGCTCAGATGAAGGCCAAAGTTATCGAGGACGCGGACCAGGTCACCTACGTCGTGGTGTGCGACCCGGGCGACGAGGCGTTCGACACGCTGACGCAGTTCGCGCGCGCCCAGGACCTGGAAGCTTCACAGATCACTGCCGTTGGCGCCTTCGAGCACGCCACTGTCGGCTGGTTCGACCGCGTGACTAGGCAGTATCGCCGCATCCCGGTTGACGAGCAGTGCGAGGTGCTGTCGCTGATCGGTGACGTCGCCGAGGGCCAGGACGGTCCCAGCGTGCACGTACATGTCGTGCTCGGCCTGTCGGACGGGACAACGCGCGGAGGTCACCTCCTCGAGGGACGGGTGTTCCCGACGCTGGAGGTAATCATCCGCGAGGCCCCAGCGGAGTTGCGCAAGGTGATGAACCCCGATATCGGGATCCCGCTCATCGGTCTCGACCGGTCCGAGTCGTGACCTGCCGGTGAGACCCCTCGTCTGCTAACGACGGGCAGGCCGACCGGGTGCGATGTTTCCTGCCGCGTCTTCACCTGTCCCTTACGAGCTGGTCTTGCCCGGCCAGCCGCTCGCGAACAAGAACATGGAGCAGATCGGCTGCTGTAACCAGCTCAACGCCTCGTACGCCGAGGGGTACGCCCGCATTCACGGCTGCGGGGCGGTCGTCACCACCATGAACGTAGGATCGTTTTCGGCGCTCAACGGGGTTGCCAGGGCTTACGCTGAGCGGCTGGCGGCCTGGTCTGCTAACAGGGATTGCATGTCAGGACCTTCCCGGGGCGGCGGGGACGTCGGCGGAGCCGGGGCGGGTCAGGGCCAAGGGCTGGACCACCTTGTCGAACAGTTCCTCGCTGACGCCCTTGGCCAGCGCCGCCTGCTTGAGAGTCAGGTTGTGGTCGATGGCGAAGTACGAGATCGCAGCGGACTTGTCGTAGCCGATCACCGGGGACAGGGCCGTCACCATCATCACCGAGTTGTCGATGTTCTCCTTCAGCTTGGCCTCGTTCAGCTTGGTGCCCTCGATCATGAACTTGCGGAAGTGGTCGCACATGTCGGCCAGGATCAGCGCGGAGTGCAGGTAGTTGTTGATCAGGATCGGGCGGAACGCGTTCAGCTCGAAGTTGCCTTCCGCGCCGCCCATTGTCATCGCCACGTCGGAGGCGATGACCTGGATGGCGACCATCAGCATCGCCTCGGCCTGGGTCGGGTTGACCTTGCCGGGCATGATCGACGAGCCGGGCTCGTTGGCCGGGAAGATCAGCTCCTCGATCCCGGTCCGCGGGCCCGAGCCCAGCCAGCGCAGGTCGTTGGCGATCTTGTACAGCGTGACCGCCGCCGCCTTCAGGCCCGCGTGCGCGCGCATCATGCGATCTAGGGTGCCCTGGGCGGTGAACTTGTTCGGCGCGGTGACGAACGGGGCGCCGGTCATCTGCGCGATCTGCTTCGCGACCTGCTCACCGAACCCCGGCGGAGCGTTCAGCCCGGTGCCCACCGCGGTGCCGCCCATCGCGACCTTCAGCAGCCCGTTGGTGGCGTGCTCGAGCTCGGCGATCGCGTCGTCTAGGGCGCCGGCGTAGCCGGACCATTCCTGGCCGACGGTCAGCGGGGTGGCGTCCTCCAGGTGGGTCCGGCCGATCTTAACGACGTCGGCCCACTTTTTGGAGTTGGCGTCGATGGCGTCCCGCAGCCGCTTAAGGGCAGGGACCGTCTTCTGCGTCGCCATCATGTACGCGGCGATGTGCATCGCGGTCGGGAAGGTGTCGTTGGACGACTGGCCCATGTTGACGTGGTCGTTGGGGTGCACGGGCTCTTGTGAGCCCAGCGTCCCCCCGACCAGCTGGATGCACCGGTTGGAGATCACCTCGTTCACGTTCATGTTCGACTGCGTCCCCGACCCGGTCTGCCACACGTACAGCGGGAACTGCTCATCCAGCTGCCCGCTGATCACCTCATCGCAGACCCGCTCGATCAGCTGGCCCTTCCAGGCCGGCAGCCGACTCGCTGCGGTGTTCACCACCGCCGCCGCCTTCTTCACGTACCCGTAGGCGTGGTAAACCTCCTTGGGCATCCGGTCATGGCCGATATCGAAGTGCTCTAGGCTTCGCTGGGTCTGCGCCCCCCAGTACCTGTCCGCGGGCACCTCGACGTCGCCGAGGCTGTCGAATTCCCGCCGCACCCCGGTGACATTCAGCCCGATCGGAAGGTCGAGGAGCTTCGGTGCCGTGTTGTCCGGATTCCTCATGACAAGGCCTCCCCTACTTCTGCTAATTCATTTCATTCTTGTAGCTGACCGCTGCCCGGTGGTGGCCGAGGGGCGCGCAGGTTCTCCACCGGCGGCACCAGCGGCGCGCCACCGACCGCACCTGGCCACCCGGGCCGGCGATCACCCGCACACCCGACCCAGGCTCAAGATCACCTCCAGTGACCAGCCCGGCTGCGGCTCCAACGCACTGACAGCCGATCGGTACGGCAGCGGGCGCCCCAGTCACCACCATCTGAGTCGTACTGGTGACGCCGCTCTGCCGGCTGACGGCGACCGGTCGTGCCGCTGACGGTGCGTATCACCTGATGGATTGCCTGCTCTGGACAGCGCCGCCGGCACAGATTGCTACGATCGCCTTCCCAGCCCGTTTCGGCCGACCTGGCGGATGGCGGGCTGGGCTTTAGCCCGGGACTGGCCGCAGTAGCTGCCGGCGGCGCTCATGACACGGCCGGCTTGCTCATCACGCGGACGGCTCGGGCGCAGCACCGTCAGCGTAGGCTGGCTGCCACATGGCATCCTGCACGGCTTGTACCGTGTTGTCGATTTTCTTGACAGCGACGCCGTCCGCGTTCGCGGCCTTCACGACAGCGACGGCCGAAGTCGCCGACGAGGCCCGCAGGTTCTCTACCGCGGGCAGCAGCGCAGCGCCGGGTTCGCTGACGTCGACCTGGCCAGCGACCGCCTGGGCCGCCGCGCGCAGCATCCCGTCGGTGACCTTGGATGCGCCGGAGACGATCGTGCCGAGGCCCAGCCCCGGATAGACCAGGGCGTTGTTCGCCTGCCCGAAGACGTAGGTCGTCCCGTCGTACTCGAACGGCCCGATCGGCAGGCCAGTGGCGATCAGTGCCCGGCCCTTGGACCAGGTGATGATGTCGGCCGGCATGCCCTCGATCTTGGAGGTGGGATTGGACAGCGGGAAGATGACCGGCCGGCTGACGCCGGCGCTCATGGCTTCCACGACGTCCTTGGTGAACGCGCCGTGCGCGGTCGAGGTGCCGATCAGGATTGTCGGCCGCACCTTCTCGACCACGGTCTGTAGGCTGATGATGCCCGATTCCGCGCGCGCCTGCTGCAAGGCGGCCATTTCCGGCCAGCGCACCGCCGCCGCCGGGTCTATCGCCACTGGGGACTTTTCCCAGTCCGCGGCCTCAGCGGCAGGGCGGACGTACGGGCGCTGGTAGTCCAGCATGCCGTCGACCATGTCGTCGGTGAGCAAGCCGGGCAGGTCGACGATCCAGATCTGCCGGGTCGCCTGGTCCGGGTCCAGCCCGTCGCGGACCATCTGGTCGTGGATCTGGTCGGCGATGCCGATGCCCGCGGTGCCGCCTCCGAAGGTGATGACTCGCTGGTCTCGCCACCGGGTGCCGGTGACCTTCAGCGCGCTGTACAGCCCTGCCATGGCGATTACGCCGGTGCCTTGCATGTCGTCGTTGAAGATCCGGTACTGGTCGCGGTAGGTGACCAGGATCCGCCGGGCGTTGTCCGCGCCGAAGTCCTCGAAGTGCAGCAGCGCGTTCGGGAACCGCGACGACGCCGTCTGCAGGTACTTCTTGATGAACGCGTCGTAGTCGGCGCCGCGGACGCGTGCGTGCCGGTTCCCCAGGTACAGCGGGTCGTTCAGCAGCGCCTCGTTGTTCGTGCCGACATCCAGCGACACGGGGATCACCCGGCTCGGGTCGATGCCCGCCGCGGCGGTGTACACGGCCAGCTTGCCGACGGCGATCATGCTGCCGGCCACGCCCCAGTCGCCGATGCCCAGGATCTCCTCGGCGTCGCTGCAGACGATGAGGTCGACGTCTTCCGGCCCGAGGCCCAGGCCGGCGAACGCCTTGTCCATGTCGTCTGCCCTGTCGATCGACAGGTAGAGGCCACGGGGACGGCGGTATTCGTGCGAGTAATGCTCGATGGCGTCGCCGATCACCGGGTCATACACCACCGGCAGCAGCTCGGCCAGATGATCGGCGAGCACGCGGTAGTACAGCACTTCGTTCCGGTCGTGCAGCTGCTCCATGTACACGTTCTTGGCCAGGTCGTCGCGCTGCCGCAGCATCTGCTGGTAGGCGCGCTGGGCCTGCTGATCAAGCGTCAGCACGGCCGACGGCAGACGCCCGGCAAGCCCGAGAGCGTCACGTTCCGCCTGGGTGAAGGCCGTCCCCTTATCCCGGATCGGGTCTTGGAGTACATCCGGAATCACCGGAGCGAGCCCCGTGTGCATACTCATGATCTTGCTCCCCCGTTTGTCAGAATGCGCACGTCCGACGCGTCACTGCCACCCCCCCGGCACGGCACGCGGCACATTCCAGATCCTGCCCGCTCGCTTTACGGATCAAGCCTGGCCCACGCAGAGGAACCGGGTCCGTCCGCCGGATACCGGACTCGCCGCGCGGCTTAATACACAGGGGCGGAAACAGGTTCATCGCACCCCTGGCCGACCACCCTCGCGGTCCACGCCCACGTGCCAGTCCAGCGTCTTCGGGAGATGATCTACGCGTACCCGACCTTCCACGTGCCATTCCGGAAGCAATCGGCAAGCTCAGCCAGGGGCCCGCGGCCCTTCAACTGGAAGTTCACCGCCACAGACCTAGCCCGGCTCCTCGACAGGATCAGCGCCCGTGAGCACACTGCCCGAAACCCGGCCAAACTACCGGAGGCGGCCTGACGACCCGTGACGAACTTCTGGCGTCATCCACTTAGATCTGGCCCGGAAGGCCACCCACTCGGGTGATTAGACCTGTCTAATTGTGAGACTAGACACGGCTCACTGGTCTGTTAGGCTCGGTCGCATGATGGCGGCAGTGGCCGGGGGCGGGTCCTTGTGCTGCGATGCGGCGCGTTCGGAGGCGATGGGCAAATACCTGCGGGCCATATACCTGCTGAGCTTCAAGGCCCCGCCGGTCTCGACCTCTGACGTAGCGGCCCGGCTGGGTGTCGCCCCGCCGTCGGTGTCGGCGATGCTGCGCCGACTCGGCACCGCGGACTTGCTGGCCGCATCAGGCAGCGGCGGCATCGCGCTGAGCGAGCATGGTCAGCGTCATGCCCGGGACGTGATCCGGCGGCACAGGCTCATCGAGACCTTCCTGGTGCGAGCTGCCGGCATGAGCTGGGACGAGGTGCACGACGAGGCGGAGGCGCTGCAGCAAGTGGTCAGCGACCGGCTGATCGACCGGATCGACGCGGCGCTAGGGCATCCGCGGCGAGATCCGCACGGCGACCCGATCCCGCAGCCCTCGGGCGATCACGTCGAGGACTGGCCGCCGGCGCTCGCCGACGTCACCGCGGGTGCGTGCTTCCGGGTGGACCGGGTCAGCGACGAGGACAGCGCCGCCCTGCAGTACCTCGCTGCGCTGGGGATCCGGCCCGGGGTAGTGCTCCGGGTGCTGGAACGGGAGCCGTTCGGCGGGCCGCTGTGGGTCGAGATCGGCGGCCAGCGCCGCGCCATGGGAACACTGCTGACCCATCTCGTGCACGGATCGGTCGAGTCTTGACGGCGACCGGAATCGCCGGGCTGCCCGAGCCGGGGGCCGAGATCCCGAGCGCACTGGAGCAGTTGCTGAGCAAGGGCCGTGCGCGCGCGACGCTGGCCATGCTCGGCCCGGCGTTCGTCGCCTCGATCGCCTACGTCGACCCGGGCAACTTCGCCACCAACTTCCAGGGCGGCGCGCAGTTCGGCTACCTGCTGCTCTGGGTGGTGCTGGCGGCGAACATCATCGCGATGCTAATCCAGTACCTGTCGGCCAAGCTGGGCATCGCGACCCGCCGCAACCTCGCCGAGAACTTCCGCACGCATTACCCCCGCGTGCTGACCTGGGGCATGTGGGTGCAGGCCGAAATCGTGGCGATGTCCACCGACATCGCCGAGTTCCTCGGCGGCGCCATCGGCCTGAACCTGCTCTTCGGAGTACCGATGTTTCCCGCCGGCCTGATGACGGGCGCGATCGCGTTCGGGATCCTCGGACTGCACAAGTTCGGCTTCCGCCGGTTTGAGCTAGTGATCACCGGGCTTCTGGGGATCATCTTCCTCGGTTTCCTCTATGAGACGCTGCGCATCGGCCCCTCTACCCACGGTTCGCTCAACGGGCTTGTCCCCGGGCTGGCCGGCACCAGCTCTGTTTACCTCGCGGTCGGGATCATCGGGGCCACCGTGATGCCGCACGTGATCTACCTCCACTCCGCGCTGACCCAGGACCGGATGCCGTGCCGGGACGACCGCGAGCGCAGCCGCGTCCTGCGCTTCGAACGCCTGGACGTGATCATCGCCCTGGGCCTTGCGGGCCTGGTCAACATGGCGATGCTCGCCGTCGCCGCCAAGCTCTTTCACACCCCCGCCCTCTCGGGCCTGAGCACCCTGCAGCAAGCCCACCATGAGCTGGGGCACCTGGCCGGCGGCACGGCGGCGCTCGCGTTCGCGGTCGCGCTGCTGGCCTCCGGCGCCTCCTCCTCCAGCGTCGGCACCTACGCCGGCCAGGTCGTGATGGCCGGCTTTGTCAACCTGCGCATCCCGCTCATGGTCCGCCGCGGGCTCACAATGACTCCGGCGCTGATCATCATCGCGGTCGGGATGAACCCCACGCAGGCGCTGGTGCTCAGCCAGGTCGTGCTGTCCTTCGGCATCCCGTTCGCCTTGGTGCCGCTGGTGCTGCTGACCTGCCGCCGCGACGTGATGGGCGCCCAGGTCAACCGCCGCGTGACCACCATCCTCGCGTGGAGCTGCGCCGTCATGATCATCGGGATGAACATCTTCCTGATCGGCCAGCAGTTCTTCCTCAGCTGAGACACCCGCCCGCGCATGCCGGCACACGCGACCGGAGAGATGATGCTCTGCAGGGCAAGCCGGACGCGCTGCACGGCTGCACGCACCGACCCTGCGTGCAACATCCGGGAGCAGGCGCGCCCCGCGGCCCGCTATGGCCACTGAGCGTTCCAGTGTCCACCAGGGCCCGACGCCTTTCCGGGGAAAGCCCGCGTCATTGCCACGGCCGAGCTAGTCCGGTTGGGCGAGACACACGGGTTCGCCATGGCCACCAAACCCGGCCGAGTTCCTCGGCGCGGCGCTGGGCCTGGGCAAGACCCCCGACGAACTTACGGGCCGGACCACTTACTCGGGTGACCAACTCGCGGCCCTGGGCCACCTTCAGTGACTGAGCGGGCCAGTCGTAACCTAGATCACGTGGGGGGCTCATTTAACTCTTTTAACTTTGGACACGTCCTGTGACCTGTCGTCTGGCGGGGCGGTTCTGGTCGGCCACGGACACGAGATCCGGCTCGACCCCGGCCTAGGGCTGCAGGGGCAGCCACGGCGCCGGCTGTTTAGCGCCACCGGCTCACCGTCATTGATCAGGGTGAGCGTTGCGGGGCCAGCACGCCCGGACGCATGAATCGGCCGGGCTCAGCGCTCGCCAGTCCCACGGCGCGTCCACCCGCTCGGACGGCGGGACGGTCGACTTCGATCGCGCAGAGTTGGATGGAGAGGAGAAGGCAATGACAGGGGTACCACAGCCTCGCGGGTCGGCCGCCGAGCGATTGACGGATGGGTTTAACGTGGTTGTCGACGCGCTTGCCCTGAACGGGATCAAGACGATCTACGGGGTCGTCGGTATCCCTGTCACCGACCTGGCGCGCATCGCGCAGGCGAGTGGCATCCGGTACATCGGGTTCCGCCACGAGGCGCCGGCCGGTCATGCCGCCGCGGCGGCCGGGTTCTTGACCCAGCGTCCGGGGATCTGCCTGACGGTGTCGGCTCCGGGATTCCTCAACGGCCTGGTGTCGCTGGCGAATGCCACCACGAACTGCTTTCCGGTGATCCAGATCAGCGGGTCGAGTGACCGGGCGATCGTCGACCTGCAGCAGGGTGACTACGAGGAACTCGACCAGTTCGCGGTCGCCAAACATGTCGCGAAGGCCGCCTACCGGGTCGAGCGCCCCGAGGACATCGGGACCGGCGTCGCGCGCGCCGTCCGTACGGCGGTTTCCGGGCGACCCGGAGGCGTCTACCTCGACCTGCCGGCCGCTGTGCTCAGTGCGACGATCGATGCCGAGACAGGACGGAAATCGCTGGTCGAGGTGGTCGACCCGGCGCCGCGCCAGCTGGCCGCGCCCGAGGCCATCGACCGGGCGCTCGGCCTGCTCAGCGGCGCGCAGCGGCCGCTGATCCTGATCGGCAAGGGCGCCGCGTACGCGCGCGCGGAGGACGAGATCCGCCAGTTCGTCGAGACGACCGGGATCCCGTTCCTGCCGATGTCGATGGCGAAGGGTCTCCTGCCCGATGACCATCCGCAGTCGGCGATGGCCGCGCGGTCGCTGGCGCTGGGCAGCGCGGACGTCGTCATGCTGGTGGGAGCGCGGCTGAACTGGCTGCTTGGCCACGGGCGTGCGCCCGAGTGGTCGCCGGACTGCCGCTTCATCCAGGTCGATGTTTGCGCTGAGGAGATAGACAGCAACAGGCCGGTCGCTGCTCCGCTGGTCGGCGACATCAAGTCCGTCATGGGACAGCTCGTCGCGGTGCTGCGACCCGGCCAGATCACGCCGGGCAAGCAGTGGCTGGAGCAGCTGGAGGCGAGGAAGGCGCAGAACGTGTCGAAGATGGCCCAACGGCTGGATGCCGATGCCAGGCCGATGAACTTCTTCGGGGCGCTGCGGGCGATCCGCGACGTCCTCGCCGAGCATCCGGGCACGTTCGTGGTGAACGAGGGGGCGAACACGCTCGACTTCGGCCGGGACGTGCTGTCGATGTCCGAGCCGAGGCACCGGCTTGACTCGGGCACGTGGGGCGTGATGGGCGTGGGCATGGGCTACGCGATCGGTGCTGCGGTTGAGTCCGGGAAACCGGTTGTCGCGGTCGAAGGGGACAGCGCCTTCGGGTTCAGCGGCATGGAGCTGGAGACGATCTGCCGCTACCGGCTGCCGATCGTAACCGCGATCTTCAACAACGGCGGCGTGTACAAGGGCGACGAAACCAATCCGTATTCGGCGGACCCGGCACCGACGGTCTTGCTGCAGTCCAGCCGGTACGAGCAGCTGATCGTGGCGTTCGGCGGCAACGGCTATTACGCCGAGGACCCGAAGAGCGTCGCCGACGCCATGCGCCAGGCCCTGGCCTCCGGCATGCCCGCGGTCATCAACTGCCTCATCGACCCCACGGCAGGCACCGAGAGCGGCCACCTGCAAAAGCTCAACACGGAAAGCACGCTGGTGCCGGCAAGGTAGTCCGTGCTGTCCCGGTGCCAGTTTGCGGCCGTGTAGCGCGGCTGCAACGAAGCGAACAGGAGAAGCCATGTCAAGCCCTAAAACCAGCACCGCTCGCGACAGCGCGGCCACCAGCCCGCACGGTCACCTTGACCCGACCAAGCCCTACCCGCTCAGCGGCTATACCGCCGTCGATTTCAGCCGGGTGCTCGCCGGCCCGACGTGCGGCCGGATGCTCGCCGACGCCGGGGCGCGGGTGATCAAGGTGGAGCGGCCCGGCAGCGGCGATGACAGCCGGCTGATGGGCCCGTTCGCCGCCGACGGCAGCTCGGAATACTACCGGTTCGCCAATCTCGGCAAGGAGAGCATCGCGCTGGACCTCACCGACCCCGCCGATCATGCCCTCGTCAAGCGCATGATCGCGCGCGCCGACGTGGTGGTCGAGAACTTCCGGCCGGGAGTGATGACGAAGCTCAACCTCGACCCGGAAAAGCTGGTTGAGGAGTTCCCGCGGCTGATCGTGTGCTCGATCTCCGGCTTCGGCCAGTACGGGCCGATGCACCAGCAGGCGGCCTACGACACCGTGATCCAGGCCATCGCCGGGATCATGGACGGTACCGGCGCCGAAGACGGCGGCCCCACCCGGGTCGGCACCTCCATCTCCGACATCCTGGCCGGGATCTTCGGCTACTGCGGGATCGTGACCGCCCTGGCCGCACGCGAGAAGACCGGCCGCGGCACCACCGTCGACATCTCCATGCTCGACAGCACCTTCTCGCTCATGGAGCAGGGACTGATGGACGCCCTCGGCGAGCACATCCGGCCGCACCGGATCGGCAACCGCCACCCGTCCATGGCGCCGTTCGACACCTATCAGTGCCAGGACCAGATGATCGCGATCTGCTGCGGCAACGATCACTTGTTCTCGATCCTGGCCCGGACGCTCGGAAAGCCGGACCTGCCGAGCGACCCGCGGTTCAACAACAACGTCAACCGCACCAAGAACCAGGCCGACCTGAAGGCCGCCATGGAGGCGGTGCTCGCTACGGCGCCCGCCGCCGCCTGGCATGAGCGGCTCGAGCAAGCCGGTATTCCCTGCAGCCTCATTCTCAACGTCGACGACACCCGCAAGCTCGAGCAGGTCAGGGTACGCGGCATGGTCAAGGACATCGACGGCTACAGCGTCCCCGGCTCGCCGATGAAATTTGGCACCTGGAACTCCCTCGGCACGATGATCCCGTCGCCGTCGCTTGACGAGCAAGGCACCGCGCTGCGCGCCGAATTCAGCGTGCCTGCCGCCCGCGGCGGCGACTGAGCAGGCGTTCCACGTGGCCGCGACGCTCACCCAGCTCTTGGAGGAGTCCGCAACCAGGTGGCCGCGGCAGGTCGCCCTCAGCGAGGGCAGCGGCGACCGGGCGATCAGCTACCGGCACCTCGGCGACCTGGCCGCCGATCTCGCCGGCCAGCTGCGCCGGCACGGGATAGCTGCCGGTGACCCGGTCGCCATCGTCTCGGACATCTGCATCGAGCACGTGCTCGCGCTGTTCGCTGTGCTGGCGGCCGGCGGGTGCGCCGCCCCGCTGAACCCGGCGCTGGCAGCACAGCAGCTCATCTCCAGGCTGGGGGACGTCAGGGCGCGAGCAGTGATCGTTCCCGAGCATCTGTACGGCGACTTCGCCAGCACGCATGCCGCCGTTGAGCTGCCGGTCCTGACGCTCGCGGTGACGCCAGGACGCGATGGCTGCTGCTACGCCACGCTGAGCAGCGCGCCGCTGCTAGGACACGGCCGCGGACCCGGGCAGACTCGCGGGCTCGAACCGCCGCACCCCGGCGATGCCGCCATCTTGATGCTGACCTCCGGCACCACGGCCGCGCCGAAGGTCGTACCGCTGACCGACGCGAACCTGCTTGCCTCGATCGACGGGATCCGTAGCATCTACCAGCTGACACCTGCGGACGCCACACTCCTGGTGATGCCACTGTTCCACGGCCACGGGCTGATCGCGGGGCTGCTGGCCACGCTCGCCAGCGGTGGCGCCGGCATCATGCCCGCCGGCGGCCGCTTCCACGCCGGAACATTCTGGCAGCAGATGGCGGCCGCGCGGGCAACCTGGTACACGGCCGTCCCGACCATCCACCAGATCCTCCTGGACCGGGCGGGCAGCGAATACCCGGCAGGGGGCTATCCGGACCTGCGGTTCGTGCGCAGTTGCAGCGCGCCGCTGGCACCGGCCGTCCAGCAGGACCTGGAAACTGCGTTCTCCGCGCCCGTCTTGCAGGCCTACGGCATGACCGAGACCGCGCACCAGGTCGCCTCCAACCCCCTGCCAGCCAACGGGCCTGACAAGACGGCATCGGTCGGAATCCCGACCGGCGCGCAGGTACAGGTCACCCGGCCGGACGGCAAGCCGGGAGAGGCAGGCGAGACCGGTGAGATCTGGATCCGCGGCGCCGCCGTGACCTCCGGCTACCTCGGCAACCGGCAGGCCACCGCCGACAGCTTCACGGCCGGCTGGTTCCGCACCGGGGACCTTGGCCAGAAAGACGCCGACAGCTACCTGTTCCTGACCGGGCGCATCAAGGAAATCATCAACCGCGGCGGAGAAAAAATCTCACCGGCCGCGGTCGACCAGATCCTGCAGTCCAATCCCGGCGTCGAAGACGCCCTGTCGTTCGGCGTCCCCGACAAGGAGTACGGAGAAGACATCCGAGCCGCGGTCGTACTCCGGCCCGGACACGCCGTGACCGAAGCCGAACTCAAGGACTACTCCCGCTCGCGGCTGAGCCCCTTCGAGGTGCCCAAGCGGATCTTCTTCGTGGCCCGGCTCCCCAGAACCGAAAAGGGGACCGGCGACCGGCGGCGGCTGGCGGCGCTGCTTGAAGCGCGCGAGAAGCTGTGATGCTGAGGAAGGGTGCCCGGCGTGACTGGCTGCCCGCGCCGCAGACACGGGTCCGGCGCGACACGCCCTTGCTGACAGGATTTCCTCGAAGTGGCCGAGCGGTTGCGCGCGGCGCCGGCCCGAACCCCCGGCTGGCCCCTGAGGTGGCCGGGGGGACAGTCGTGAGCTCGTCGGGACCTGCGCTCCCTGATCATGAGCAGGCCAGGCAGGACCCCGCCGGGGAGCAGAGGAAACCGGCCTCGGCGCGGACCGTCATCTGGCACAGCGCGCTTGAGTTCCTGCTCACCTTCGTGCTGCTGTTCGGCGTGGTCACCTTCGTGCGGTGGGTGATCGGCCCCTCCGCGGTCTCCCGTGCGGTACCGCAGATCCACCTGCAGCTGGTGATCGTCGGTTCCGCCGTTGCCTTGCTGGTCGCCGGGCTGATCCTCAGCCCGGCCGGGCGCGTGTCGGGCGGGCACATGAACCCCCGCGATCTCGCTGGCGATGTGGCGCTTCGGGGTTTTCCCCGCCGCCGGCGTGCTGCCCTACACGGCGTCGCAGCTCGCCGGCTCAGCGCTCGGAGCGCTGGCAGCGGGCGCGGTCTGGGGCAGCTCAGCCGCCCGGCCCCCGGTGTCCTACGCCGCGCTCCAGCCGGCTCCCAGCTGGTGAGTGTGGCAGCTGTTCGCCACCGAGGCGCGCGGGGCCGCCGGCCGGGGGGTTTGACCGGCCGGCGGCCGGCCGGCTGCTACCGGTCTGTCGTGCTGCGGGTGATCACGCGGGCGGGTGCGGTACGGGCCTGGTCGGCTGGCTCAGTGGCGGGTTCGATGGACAGGTGTGGCAGGGTGCGGTCCAGCCAGCCGGGCAGCCACCAGTTGGCGCGGCCGGACAGGTGCATGACGGCGGGGACGAGGAGGGTGCGCAGGAAGAAGGCATCGAGCAAGACGGCGGCGGCCAGGCCGATACCGATCTCGCCGATGGACTGCTGGATGCCGACCCGGCGGCGTCCTCTGGAGCACCCAGTGCATGTAGGGCTTGGCGAGCAGCCAAACTCCGCTACTGGCTAGCAGGTAACCGCGGATCCAGCTGGCGGGGCCGCCGGATGGCCGTGACTGTCGGCGAGGTGCTGGGCCATGACCTCATGGTGACGCAGCACAGCTCGCACTCCCATGGCAGTGTCGCCGGAGCGAACCGCATCGAGGATCGGTTCATGAAGCGCGTTGAGCGCCTCGGCCTCGGATTTTTGCAGCCAGGCGGGCACAGTCCCCATTTCTATCCACGCCTGATATTCGTAGTTGATGAGAGTCGCGTGCACGCTCTCGAAGATGGACGACAGATAGGGGTTCTGCGAAGCACGGACGAGGGTCGAGTGGAACAGCGTGTCCGCGCTCACCCAGGCGGCGACGTTCCCGGCGTTGCTGCGGAGTTGCCGCAGCGCTGCCTCGCCGGCGGCGATCTCGTCAGGTGTCGCGCGCTCGATCGCTCGCTCAATTCCCGTGGTTTCCAACCACAGGCGCAACTCGCTGAGGTGGAGCACGGACTCCTGGTCGAGGTCCAGCATGAGGCCCACGGTCGTCGCCAATTCGGCTTCAGGCCGTCGGGTGACATAAGCACCGGAGCCACGACGGGATTCGACCAAGCCGCGCACTACGAGGATCCTGATAGCTTGACTCACTGTCGGGCGACTCGCACAGAGAATCCTGACCAGGTCACGCTCCGACGGAAGACGAGCACCCTCCGCCAGATCTTTGGCGGTGATGAGCTGCTGTATCTGTGCGGCAAGGTCTTCCGCCGCGCGCGGCCCGGCCTTGCTCCGCTGGGACGACTCCCGTTCGACTCTGTTCCACAAACGTTCGTCAGTCACGGGTTTTGAACGGGTCACTCTTTCTCCTGCGTCGTTGGCCACCTCAGGATAGCGAGGCACTGAGGATACGGCCCCAACCGTCCTGGATGCCGGGGGCAGGGGGAGACAGACGACGACCTGGTCTTCAGCCTGACTGCGGTCAACCCATGCGCGCGAACCGTTCGTCGATCAGGCCTCGCGGACGTCGAATCTCGGCCGCGATGTCGATGTCCTCGGAGAAGCCTCCCCAGCGCTTACGGAGTTCGAGAACCACCTCCAGTTGGGCGGGCGTGATCACTGCGTCCGGTACGACGCCTGTCCGGGCGTCCGCGACCGCGTCGACCATGCGCGCGGCAACGTCGGGACTGACCTGCCATTCGCTCACGACCAGGTCGGTGCAGTCTGCGTGACGCATGGGATCGAGGCAGTAATTCATCGCTTGCCTAAACCCCGAAACAAAGCGGGTAACCGGGTCAGGGGCTCGATCTAGATACTCGCTCCGGGCGGCGAGAACTGTGGAGAGATAGTCGGGGATGACATCCACGGTCGGGATGAGGAGGGACCCTCCCTCGGCCTGCGCCCTGACGTCGAAGCCGGCGTTGAGGAGCGTGGCCTCGAAGCTTCCGGCGAGGAGTGCCGCGAATCGGCTCGGGGTTCCTCCCGCTTCCAGCACCCGGTAGTCGACGTCGGGCACCAGGCCCTGACTGTTCAGGAGTTCGTACAACAGGAACGCGAACCCCGAGTTTCGCGCATCGACGGCGACTGTGCCCTGGCGGATCTGCCCCGGCGCGTCGATGCCGGGTCGGCCCATCAGGGAGATGCTGCCCGCCTGGTCGACCGCGGCGATAATTCGTGCGTCGACGGGTCCGTCGCCGGCCTTGTTCAGGCGGAAGTTCGCGATGTTGTCCGGCGATGTCAGCGCCACATCCAGGTCCCCGTCACGCAGAGCCGTGAACAGCCCTGCCGAAGAGGGAATGCGCTGCTGCTCAACAGTCACACCCCGCTCCTCGTAGTAGCCCTCCCGGATGGCGACAAGATGGGGCAGTGAGGGGCTGAACAGTCCGAGACGCAACGGTGTCAGGCCGGCCATCGCTAACCCCCCATGACCGTGGCCGGGTCGATGCCCGCGGCTGAGAGAACCGCGCGCGCAGCGTTGCGACCGGGCCACCCGGAAACCGACCCGCCCGGATGCGCGGTGGAGCCGGTCAGGAATAGCCCCTCCAGCGAGGATGCGTGGCTCGGCCAGCCCGGAATGTACTCGCCGCTGGGCAGCAGGAATTCTCCCCCGTGGCACGAGCCCCCGATGTTGTGCGGGTTGCGGCGCGCGAGGCTGGCGGGCGTCTCGGGAACCACGGCCAGCACGTCGGCTTCATCGAGACCGTCGACGTGACGGCGGGCGAGATCCAGGAGCCGTTCCGCGTAGCGGCTTCCGAAGCTCTCCCACGACTCACCGCTGGCGAGGCTCGACGGTGCACACGTGAGGATCTTGAAGGTGCCGCCCGGTGCGCGGTCGGGGTCGACCGCAGTGGAGGAGACCATCAGCATCCAGGGATCGTCCATCTCGGGTTCACCGGTGGAGCAACCAGCGACTTGACGGCGGATGCCGTTCGGGCTGCCGAGCCCACCTGAGGTGGAGGTGATCAGCTGGCCGCCGACTCGGTACCGGATGTCTTGCCGGAGCGCCGCATGCAGGGCGAACAGGGCAATTCCCGGTCGCCACGAAGCCGCGGCCGTCGTCAGGTCCTCGGGCGCCTGGGCGGCGCCGAGCATCTCGGGCAGGGTGGTCAGGTGCGCGGAGGACACGACCGCGATCCGTGCGTAGATGCGCCGGCCGCCATGGGTCTCGACACCGTGGGCGCGCCCCTGGCTGACGAGGATGCGCGAGACGGCCGAGTCGACCATGACCTGACCACCGCGATCTGCGATGAGCGCGGCCAGAGCTGCGGGCAAAGCGCCAGATCCCCCGATCGGCGTCGCCCAGCCGAACTCGAGCCGCCCGCTGGTGATGCTGATGGGGAGGGCACCGGTACCACTGCGGGTCGGTGGCTGGAAGGTGGCGAAGCCCATCCACATCAACACGCGGCGCGTGACCTCGTGCTCGAACTCCTTGTGGACCACGTCCCAGGCGCTCTGCCTGCGGAGTGCCTCATACGCGATCCCGCCTCCGTCGTCGCCGATGGGCAGGCCCGCGTTCCACCTGCGGTGGGCGGACTTCAGGACCGAGTTCCACTCCCCGGTCATCTCGACGAAACGCGCGGCATCTTGACGCGAGAACCTGGCGATCTCCTCGGCCGTGCCCTCGGCCGACCGGTGCAGGACGAACGAGTCCCCGTCTTCGAGAGGGAGCACCGCTGCAGGCTCGGTATAGGCGTAGCGCAGGCCGTACTGCGAGATCAGGCCGAGTTCATCGTCGCGGAGGACGGGATTGGACTGGATCACCGCGTGGGCGCTCGAGCACGAGTCGTGTTGCCACCCCGCCAAGGTGAGTTCTTCCGTGACCGTGTTGCCGCCGATGATGGATTTGGCCTCGAGTACGGCGACTTCGAGGCCGGCCTTCGCCAGGTAGCCGGCGCTGATGAGGGCATTGTGGCCCGCGCCGATGACGACGACGTCCACACTCAGGTCGGATTCAGACATGTGCTCGTCTCCAGGATCAGGTAGGAGAGGCCGACGGTCTCGTCGGGCGGGAGGCTAGGAAGCGAGTCGTCGGTCACTGGCGCGGCGGCCAGGTGGCGATGACACCACGGCCCGAAGGGAAGCGGACGTTCTTGGCCCGTACGAACTCGTGCAGGGTCTCCGGCGCGTACTCCCGTCCGAAGCCGCTGCCCTTCACGCCGCCGAAGGGCGAGCCGATGAAGGTACGCCGGGTGTAGTTGTTGACGAACACCATGCCGACCTCGAGGCGGCGGGCGAGCTTGGCGGCCCGGACCTCATCACGCGTGCAGATCGCGGCCGTCAGCCCGTAGTCGGTCGCGTTCGCGATCCGCACGGCCTCGTCGTCGGTGTCGTACCGCATCAGACTCGCCACTGGCCCGAAGATCTCTTCCCGCGCCACCGTCATGCTCTCTGTGACACCGCCCAGCACGGCCGGGGCGACAAAGAATCCTGCCGCCAGCCGGTCATCGGCCGGAAGCGAGGCTTGGTACAGCAGCTCGGCACCCTCGGAGAGGGCCGACTCGAGGTAGCCATTCACGCGGTCACGCTGGCGCGCGTCGACCAATGGCCCGATGTCGGTCCCGGTGGCCAGGGGGTCGCCGACGACGAGTGACGCCGTACGCCGGACGAACTCCGCGGCGAATTCGTCATAGCGGGACGAGTGCACGAGGAGGCGGGAGGTTGAGGTGCACGCCTCTCCCTGGTTGTAGAACATGCCCTCGATGGCGACGTCCACGGCGTCGTCGAGGTCAGCGTCCTCGAGCACGATGAGTGCGTTCTTCCCGCCCAGCTCCACCGTCGTGTAGGTGAGGTTCTCCGCCGCGCTCCGGAGCACCTTGCGTCCGGTCGCCGTGGCACCGGTGAACGTGATGCGTTCGACCCGTGGGTGCGAGGCCAGGGCAGCCCCGGCCTCGATCCCGCCGACCGCGTTGACGACACCGGGCGGGAGAACCTGATTCGCGAGTTCCACCAGGCGCAGCACCGTCAGTGGCGCCTGCTCGCCGGGCTTGACGACGACAGTGTTCCCCACGGCCAGCGCGGGTGCGCACTTCTTGGCAAAGTGGATCGGCGGCCAGTTGAAGGGAAGGATCGCCGCCACCACGCCGTACGGCTCGTAGTCGACGCGGGACTCGATCGGGCCTTGGTTGAGGATCTCACCGTGGACGGTGTCGGCGATTCCGGCGTAGTAGTCGAAGCCGGAGTGACAGGACACGATGTCAACTCGCCGAGCGTCCCGCATGGGCTTGCCGACCTCACGGGCGACCAGCTCGGCGAGTTCGTCAGCGTGTTCACGGATGACCGCCGCGACCTTCCGCAGCAGGTCTCCCCGCTCCTTGGGAGAGAGGTCGAGCCACGTTTCCTCATAGGCACGCCGGGCGTCTTTGACCGCACGGTCGACGGTGTCCGCGTCGGCGGTTACCAGATCGGCGAGTCGAGTCCCCGTCGATGCCTCGAGCACCGGGATGGTGGCGGCGGTGTCGTCGACGAAGGCTCCACCGATGAAGGGGCCCCAGACTGGGCGGTCACTCAACAGCTTGTCCGTCACGTCGGGCGCGGCCACGGTTCGGGGTGCAGGCGAGGAGGTCATGGGAGGACTCCTGATCGGTCTAGTGCGAGGCGTGTGTGGATCGGATAGGGACTTCCGCGGCCCACGTGCAGATCGGACGTGGCCGAGCCGTGCATCACATAGCCGGGGCAACCATGCATAGGGCCCTCAACCGGATCCGGTCGGCAATCGCCGCTCGTCCGGCGGACTATGTGGACACCGAACTACCTCCCGTAAGAAGCCGACCCATAGTGGCCTAGCCAGTAATGCCAGTGAAGCACCACGGGATGGCCTTGTCAACGCGTGAGCCCACCCGGGCCTGCCCGTCCCGAGCCGCCCGTTCACGGCGCCGCCTCGGCAAGGGCGTCGTCCCGTTACGACACCCGTTCGCTTAGCTGCCCTGGCGGTGCAGCGTGGCGGACGGGTGCTCGCCGAACATCGCCAGGTACTCCCTGGCGAACCGGCCGAGATGGAAGAAGCCGCCGACATCAGCAGCCACCTGGGTGACGGTCGAATCCTCCGGGCGCAGCCGGAGCAGGGCGTCATGGACCGCCTCGAGCCGCAGCTGCTTGAACCGCGCGCTCGGCGTGATGTGCAGCTCGTGGCGGAAGGTGACCTGCAGGGAGCGCTCGCTGACGCCAAGCTCGGCCGCGATCTTCGGAATCGATGCGGGGCTCGCCAGGTTCCGGCGCATGACGGAGGTGGCGGCGTCACACAGGCGCTTCGCCTCCGACCCCCGCAGGCTGGTGAGCAGCTCCCGGTGATCATGGCGGAGCTCGAGCAGCATCGCGGTCAGGATGGCGTCGCGCATCTGCCAGGAGATGGCCTCCGGCATGTCGAACAGCCCACCGTCCGAGACGCGCAGCGCGGCCCCGATGAGCGACCTGAGCAGATGGGCGGCGTCAGCGCCGATCCGCGGCTCGAAGACGATCTCACCCGAGCCGATGCCGCTCAGCCGCCGGAAGTGTTCCTCGAGTGCCTGCTTGGGCACCACCAGGCTGAGCACGTCGGTCTCGGGCATGAAGGTCAACTCGGACTCATCGCGCGGGGACAGCGCCATCGCCTGGCCGGACCCGGCGACCGCGGACGCCCGGCCGTGCCGGACTCGCGAGACCCCGTTGATCGTGAAGTTGACCACGTAGCGGCCCAGCGGCTGCGACTTGACGGTGAACGCGGTGCCGTAATTGAAGTGCGCCAACCTGAGGTCACCGACGACGCAGTCGCGCACCTGGGCGTGGAACTGCGCGGCGGGCCCGTCGACAAGCAGCTGGTGCTCACAAAGCAGCTCGCCGATCACGGCGGTGACTTCGTCGCGGTCAGTGGTGTCGAGAAGCATGCGGCCGGGCAGGCACGCCATCGTTCCGGCGACTGGAAAGGTGCCGGCGGGCTGGATTTGCACCATACGAACCTCCGCCAAAGTGGCATAGCCAGTTATCTCCGGAGCATACATCGTCTGTGTTGTCCGTCACGCCTCACGACGGGTCTTTCGAATCGCCGAACGTCGACCGGTCGCGTGGACCTGCTGCGGAATGTGGCCGTGGCCAGTGCGGAATGCGGCTAGGAGGCCAGCCCGCCGGTTCCTAGCCTGGCAGCGAGTGTCAGCCGAGAACCAGGAGAGACCCATGCCATCCGAGCCCACCAGAACCCTGCTCCGCGGCGGGACCGTCGTCTCCGTCGACCCCGCACTCGGCGACTTCCGCGGCGACGTCCTCATTGAAGGGGACACCATCGCCGCCGTCGGCGACCTGGGGGATGTCCCCGGTGCCGAGGTGATCGACGTGCGCGACCACATTGTCTTCCCCGGCTTCGTCGACGGCCACCGCCACCTCTACCAGACCGTGCTGCGCGGCCTCGGCGCCGAGTGGTCACTGGTCGAGTACTGCATCGGGATGTTCGGCACCGTCGGCGCCCACCTGAGCGCGGAGGACGTCTACCTCGGCACTCTCCTGGGCGCCCTCGACTCGATCGACGCCGGGGTCACCGGGGTCTACGATCTCGCCCACTGCCAGGTCACTCCCGAGCACACCGACCGCTCCGTTGAGGCACTGCGCGAGAGCGGCCTGCGGACGGTCTTCGCGTACGGCGGTTCCTCGGCCCAGTGGGTCGAGTGCCTGGCCCCGCCGTTCCAGAGCTCGACCCCGATGAACGACGCGGAGGTGCGGCGGCTGCGCAACGGCCCGCTGTCCGATGACGGCGCGCTGGTGACGCTCGGGCTCTTCGGCCGCGGCCCTGACCTCGGGGTGATGGACGTGGTGCGCGACGAGTGGGCGCTGGCCCAGGAGCTCGACATCCCTGTCAACCTGCACGTCGGCCAGGGGATCTTCCCCGGCCGCCCCGCCCTCAAGCGGCTGAACGACGAGGGAATGCTCGGCCCCCGGGTCTCCATCGGGCACGCCAACCTGCTGACCGACGAGGAGATGGCGATGATGCGCGACACCGGCACGGCGGTGACCACGACCCCGGAGATCGAGGCGGTCATGGGGCACGGCTGGAGCCCGATCAACCGGCTGCTGGCGGCCGGCGTGCGACCCAACATCGGCATCGACACGGTGCTGGTCATCGGGGGTGACATGTTCACGGCGATGCGCTCGGCGCTGGTCGTGGCGCGCGGACTGCCCAACGCGGAACGGCTCAAGGCGGGCGAGAACCCGATGGCCCTCCACCTTCACCCCCGGGACGTGCTCGCCTTCGCCACCATCGAGGGCGCACGGGCGCTCGGCAAGGCCGATGTCACGGGCAGCATCACCGTCGGCAAGAAGGCCGACATCGTCACCATGACCACTGATGACATCTCCGTCTTCCCTGTCGTCGACCCGGTCTCGGCCATCGTGTACGGCGGGTCCCGCCGCGCTGTGACCAACGTCTTCGTCGACGGACGCCGCCGCAAGGCCGACGGCGCCCTCGTCGGCGTGGACACCGCCGCGCTGCACGAGGCCGCCGACCGGGCCGCGGGCGCGCTGATCGAGCGGTCCGGTATCGGCCCCTCGTGGCGGCCGACCTTCGCCTGATCCCGCGACTGGGCCCGTCGCCTGCTGCCAAGGAAATGTCTCCCCCGTGACTCGTCACGGGGGAGAACGTTTGACATGGCAATCCCGTGGTGATCCTCGCAGGCCCCGGCTCCAGCAAGGACACAGAGAACAACCTCGACGACTGACCGGCACCGGCCCGTCACCCGGCCGTTCAGAATCAGCCACGCAATCTAGCCGCACGAAGACGGAGACCAAAACCATGTCGACCACGACGAAGGACGCGCCAAGGACCCTCGACGAGCGCATCGAGCGGGCTGGCGGCCCGGTGCAGATGCTGAGGAACGCACCGGTCGGCGCGTATCCCTTCCCCATCCGGGCGGAGTTCACCAACTGGCGCGACGAGCAGCGCGCCTGGCGCGCTACCGCCTCGCTGATGGACTCCTCCTTCCACATGACGGACTTCTACTTCAAGGGTCCCGACGTTAAGCGGCTGCTGTCCGACACGGGGCTCAACAGCTTCAGCAACTTTGGCAGGGACAGGGCCAAGCAGTTCGTGGCCTGCAACCACGAGGGCTACGTCATCGCCGACTGCATCCTGATGCCCTTCGCCGACGACGAGGCCGCGCTGATCGGCCGGCCCGCCACTCCGCACTGGGTCGCCTACCAGGCGGAGAAGGGCGGCTACGACGTCGAGGTCACCCGCGACTACCAGTCCTCGATGAACCCTGCCCAGCGCCGGCTCTTCCGGTTCCAGGTCCAAGGGCCGCAGTCCCTGAAGGTCCTAGAGAAGGCGGCTGGTCACCCGCTGGCCGAGATCCCGTTTTTCCGCGTCGGCTCGTTTGAGATCGCCGGCATCCAGGTGCGGGCGCTCAACCACTCGATGTCACGCGAGCTCGGCTACGAGCTCACCGGCCCGTTCGAGTCGGGCGCGGCGGTCAAGCAGGCACTCACCGACGCCGGCCGGGAGTTCGGGATGCGGGAGGTCGGCGGGCGAGCGTATCCGTCGATGGCGATCGAGTCGGGCTGGCTCCCGTCCCCCACGCCGGCGATCTTCTCCGGCGAGGGGATGCGCGAGTACCGTGACTGGCTCGGGCCGGACGCGTGGGAGGCCGCGGCTTCCCTCGGCGGCAGCTTCTACTCCGACCGCATCGAGGACTACTACTTCACACCCTGGAACCTCGGCCTCGACCGGGTGATGAGGTTCGATCACGACTTCATCGGCCGCGACGCCCTCGAGCGGTTGGCGAAGCTGCCGCAGCGACGCAAGGTCTGGCTGCGCTGGAACGACGAGGACTTCGCCCAGGTGCTCGTCCGCAGCCTGTGGGGCGGCGAGCAGCGCACGAAGTACCCCGACCAGCCGGTCTCCAACTACTCCACCCTCTCCTTCGACAAGGTGCTCGCCGGGGATCAGATCGTTGGCATTTCCGCCAACAGCGGCTACTCGGTCAACGTCGGAGGATGGTCATCCCTGGCCGTCATCGACGAGGACCGGATCCAGGACGGCGCCCAGGTGACCGTGGTCTGGGGCGAGGAGGGCGGCGGCTCCGCCAAGCCCACCGTCGAGCGCCACGTCCAGGCCGAGGTGCGGGCCACCATCAGCACCTCGCCGCTCGCCCGTTGACGGCCGACCCCGTCTCAGCGGCACCGCGGGCCTTCGACGGGCCCGTCCTGGACGAATACCGAGACGGATCGGCCGTCGACGGTCGACCTTACCTGTGGCTGCCTCGACCAGCTGGTCGTAAAGCCGTCAACGTGACTGCATATCCCCTCAGCCGGCTCGGCACAGGTCGCGGAGGCGCAGCGACGGCACTGCGGCTCCCGCGGGTCGGCGCCGCCGTGCGGGACCGGACCGAGTATCAAGCCCGGCTGGCGGGGACCCGCATCGCCCGCCACATGCAGATCATCAGCCCTACGATCCTCGGCAACTCGGGATGATGTCCCTTCGTCAACATCCTGATCGCATTCGGTCAGGCGTGGCCGGCACTCGGGAGAGTCCGGGTCGGTACACGCCGCCAGGCCGTCGGCTACCACTCGGCGTGCCCGCCCTGATCGGTGTCGTCGGATTGGCGAGACGGAAGCCGGCAAACAGTAAGGTGCGGTCAGCCCTTGACACCGCCCGAGATCTGAAGAGCCGGTTGGTCAACATTCGCATCTCCCGCTGAAACGGCCTGCAGCTCGGTTCAGCCTGGCGGAGTGCGAGGAGATGTACCAGATGCGGGAGCGGGTCGAACCGCTGCTGCTGCGGTACAGCCTGCCGGAGCTGACCCAGGAGGGAATTGACCGGGCCGCGTGCCTGGCCGGGGAGATGGAGGTGGCCGAGGACGTCGACGCGTTCCTCCCGCTCGACCGGGAGTTCCATTTCCACACGTTCTCGGGCGCGTCCACCGTCGTCCTCGGTGACACCGTGGAGCGCCTGTGGAACACTACCCAGCTGTACCGGCGTGCCTTCACCCTCCTGCTGGACGCGAGCAGCATCGCCGTCGCCCACGACGAGCATCACATGCTCGTTCACGCGCTGCAGGCCCGCGACGTGGATCAGGCCGAGCTCGTACAGCTGAGCCACATCCGCCGGACGCGGCGGCACCTGGCGCGGCATCCCGAGGTGTTCCAGGCCGCTGCGGGCTGGAATGCGCCGGCCACCCGATCTGCCTGGCCAGCTGGGAATGCCGTCATGTCAGGGGCGTCGGCGCATGATCTCTGCAATCGCGGCCCAGTCGAGGTCCTCGCCGACCTCGGACACCGTGGTCTCAAAGATCTCCCGCAGAGTCGGGCCACTGGGCAGCTGGGTGCCGGCATCGGCGGCAGCGTCGATGGCGAGCATCAGGTCCTTCAGGCCCAGGACCGTGGTAAAGCCGGGCGGAGTGTAGCTGCTGCGGGCGATCGCGTCACCGTAGCCGCCGTAGACCGGGCCGGGGAAGACGCTGTCGTTGATCATCTGGACGAACTGGCCAGTGTCGAGGCCGTTGCGCTCGAGCAGCGTGATCGACTCAGCTAGGGCTTGCAGGGCGTGGATGATCAGGTAGTTGACCGAGATCTTGGCCAGGTTCGCTGCGGACGCGACGCTGCCGTACCGCCAGACCCGGCGGCCCATGGCCTCGAGCATTGGCATCGAGGCTTCGACTGCTTCGGGGGTGCCTGCGGCCAGGATGGTAAGGGCGCCTTCGGCGGCTACGTTTGGCCGCCCGATGACCGGGGCGGCGACGTAGCCGTAGCCGTTGGCCGCAGCGTGGGCGGCGAACTCGTCGGCCGCCCGGCCGCTGATCGTGGCGTGGTTGACGTGGATGAAGCCAGGCGGGGCCTCGTGCAGCAGTTCGGCCGGCAAGATTACCCGCACCACGTCCTCGTTGGCCAGCATCGAGAACAGGTGACCGGTGGCGATCGCGCCGTCGGGTGAGTCCGCGCGGGTCGCGCCGTAATCGACAAGCTCGTCGACGCCGGCAGCCGACCGGCTCCAGACCGTGACGTCGTAGTCGGCGTCGACGAGCCGCCGGGCCATGGCCGAGCCCATCTGCCCGAGCCCGATGAAACCGACCTGCTTGCGGTCCTGGGCGGGCGCGCCGGTGTCCCTGTCAGCGGATGCCGTCATGCGTGATCTCCTTTGGTTATCGTCGAGGCCGCTGGGCCACTCCCCGGCCCCGCGGGGCAGGCGATGGGATTGGCCCGAACCCGGCCGCTGTGGTCACATGAGGATGCACAGCGGGTCTTCGAGGCGGTTTTTGAGGGCGCCAAGCCACTGGACGGCGAACGCGCCGTCCCAGACGCGGTGGTCGCCGGACAGGGTGACGCTCGTCGCCGCGGCCAGCGACCCGTCCTCGGCTACCACCGGTTGCCTGGTCGCGGCGCCGACGGCCAGGATGCCAGCCTGCGGCGGATTGATGATCGCGGCGAACCGTTCGATGCCGTACATGCCGAGGTTCGACACGGCGAACAACCCGCCTTCGAGTTCCGGCTGCCGCAGGCGACCTTGGCCGGCCCGGTTCGCCAGGTCGGCGATGGCCCGGATGATGTCGCTGAGCGAGCCCCGGGCTTCGAGCCACTGCAGGTGGATCGAGCCGCCGCGGCCCTTCCCGTACCCACCGCCAGGCCGAGGATCGCGGCCAGCGTGCGGCGCAGCACGATCCGGATCTCGCCGGTGCCGAGGTGCGAGCTCGAGCACGGTCTCCTCGAACGCCCGGATTAGCTGCAACTGACCCAGCATGCCGGTGAGCAGCGCGGGGTCGGCATCTCTTCAGTCCGTCTCGGTGGTCGCGAACTCCGTCCAGGGCCTGGTCGGGTCCAAAGGGTCGCTGTCGTGGCATCATCCTCCGCTGACTGGCGATCATGCCGCCGCACCGTTGCAGTGGAACCATGCGGTTCCCCGACGGTACGACTGATTGAATCCAATTACAAACATCTGAGCCCGATGAATGTGCTTTTATACGCCGAAATTGGAATGTATTGTATCCACAAATCGGCTCGGCCGACTCGCCATCGTCATCGAGGAAAGCGCTGAGGGGGCACATGGCACTGCCTGGGCCGCAGCGAACCGACCACATCGGG
>Ga0335072_10002538_pt1 | contig 28255 bp, 28 predicted proteins | sample Lox_Sample_21_FD_206725 | JGI IMG/M metagenome (GOLD analysis project Ga0335072, IMG submission 206725) | Soil microbial communities from Loxahatchee National Wildlife Refuge, Florida, United States - Lox_Sample_2.1 | ecosystem: Environmental > Terrestrial > Soil > Wetlands | place: USA... | reverse complement strand
TGTGGGTTGATTGGCCAATCGGGCGAAATTGGCCGATCCGTTGGTACAGTACACACGGATTCGCGAATCCGACGGATTGGCGAATCCGGTCTTACAGATCCGATAGCGAATTTCCAACGGAATATCAAGGAAGCCAATAGGCCCTCTCGAAGATAAAGACAATTATGCATGAGTCAAGGAATTCTTGACTACCTCAGGTTAGAATGCTGAAGGCAAAGGACGGGTGTGTGAAATTAATCTCGAAGTCAGTGCAGAAGCCAGGTGTCGTCATCAGAGCGGATCTGTTCTGCAGCACGTACCGAGGAATAATTCTACAGCTATATTGACGTTATCGTTTTATGTCAACGCAAAATAGATTTTGCTAATTCGAGATCCTGAAAACCTGAACTAGAGAACTAGAAGGAGACTCACACGGAGGGATTCTAGATGCATATACTGGAACGCTTGTCTGGGTATTTCAATCTATCAGTCTCTTCTAAGTTATTAACCAACGCCACCATGAAGCTAATCCACGATCAATCAATCACTCTATCAATATCGAACTAAACATTAACAAATAAAACATTACTTCCTCCCTCTAATAGGCTCCTCAGCAAACCGAATCCCCGGTCTCCTTCGTGCCTGAGGGACTCTCTCCGTATTATCATCATCGCTATCACTATCAGCCATATCCCCTCCCACGCCTAGAGCGGCTTCTCGTCTTCTCCTTTCGGCTGGTGTTTCACCTGCGGGACTCCTGCCACGTTCTGCGTTAGAGGAGCTTGCCACAGCGGCGCTTGTAGCTTCTCTTCTTCTTCGATCTGCTGGTGTCTCTCTGCCAACACGCTCCTGCTGAGGCGTATTTGTTAGCTCTTGCTGAGGTCTCAGTGATAGATCTTGCTGAGATCCATGCGGGTCTGCCTCGTCTAAGCCTCTAAGAACATTCTCTCTTCTTCTTCGCTCAGCTGCCGTCTCGGGCACCTGCTGTGATGGTGTATCGATCTTTCGGAGGTCCGACGATGTGGGAATGCTAGTCTGGGGCATACTTGCTGGTAATTCATTTCGAATCGGTTGTCTTTTAGCATCTTCGCGCCCCCTGGCCGAAGTCCCGACAACCGCAAACTCTTCACGCTTCCTTTCCGCCGCGGCCTCATCGGAGCTCGCTTCACTGTGACTCTCATCATTTATCTCCGCGCCTCTATCCTTGGTCATTTTAGTAGCGACTTGCTTTGCCTCTCCGGGCGATGATCCTAATTTTGGATCCTTCGCTGCATAGTGGGGACTGGCATCTTTGCGCGCTGAATCCTTCATTTCTTCTGGGGCAGTCGATTCATTGACAACTTTGGACCTTGCCTTGGCGTCTAATGATTGTATCTCTTTTAAGAAGTCCTCTTTTGTCATCCGTCGTCCTGCACCCCCGATTGTAAAGCGAACGAGTCGGTCGTCTTGATCTTCTTCCTCGCGAGTTTTTCTGCCTTTTCGCTGCGCATCTGTTGCGCTGGTTTCAGCCTTTTGCTCATCCTTCTTTCCAGCAAGCCCAGTCCACGAACCCACAAGATTCAAGCCTTGGCGAACGGCGCTTTGTTCTTCTTCTTCTCCATCCTTCCTCTTCCCGGTCCATGTTGTCATACGCGAAAGCCCTTGTCGAATGCCGCTTACTTCACCGCTTTCTTCAGTTTTCTTGGGGTATTTATCTGACGGCAACTCGTACTTCTTGACCACTTCGCCATCTGCGTCCTCGACGATGATCTACCAAGTTTAGCGGCACTCCAGCAACGATGCCCATAGTATACTTACAGTATTTCCAAACTGATATGCCAAGGCGGGTCCGCGCTTGCGCTCCGGCTCTTTCCGTTTCTTACTACCTCCTTCAGGCTCCCCTTCTCCTCTATGCCTCCACTCTTCCAGTTTCTTCCGAATATTTTTATAGCCGTGAGGGGTCGCATCAGCACCACCTTCTACCATTGGAGTGAGCTCCTTTGTCCGATGTTCATCAGGTGATCGAGGCGTTTTCTGCACAGTAAGGACATCACCATCTGCATTCTCCGTTATTATATCAGAGCCTTCTATGTAGGTCTCAGTGCGCTCGGGATGTCTTTCCGCATCCGACTTATGTTGATCCTTTTCCTCGTCATCTTCATGTCGATGCAAAATTTCATGCATCTCTGGATCATCCTGGATCTCTCCGAGTTCCTTTTCCACTTTCTCTTCATTACTTCGCGGATCACTATTCTCCTGCTTCAAAGTAGTAACTTCACTGTCCGTACGACGTTGTGGCGCGATCGCCGATTGACTGACAGGGCCTCCTGACTCTTGCCATCTCCCCTTTTTTCGTCTAGTCGGAACCAAAGAAGACGCACGACTGCCTTGCCGGCTTGGATTATCCTCTTCCCTCTGTCGCCGCAGAAGAAACGCTCCCGGCACTCCAATAGGAGGAAGAGTTCCTGGTTGGAGCTGATCAATTCGCAAGTCTTCAACATCAGTGGTGTCGGAGGCTTTGGTCATCGATTTAGATTGGGATGCAATGCGGGGCAATCGACTCATCCATGATGGGCCATCGTCATCACCTCGTGTATATGACAAGGTGAGTGTCAATGTGTTGATGCGTTTCCCGAGCGTGAACACAGCAATGGATGATCCATGAACGACAATTGAAGATATCACAAGGAATGTCGTGATTGGCCAGATGAGCGCAATGAGCGTATAATTAGGTGCTGATGGATCAGGAAGCGATGCCAAGGGTGTTGCGCCTCCGTCAGTCTCCAAATCTGCTCTTGCGAGGATACTAACAAAGATAGCTCCAACACCAATCGGACCGAAGTGACCGGCAAAGAGAGCCTCTCGCCAAGTTGTTATATCAGGAATAACCGGCTTTAATAACATCATTATAGGTATCCTCCGGAAAAGAATCACAAATATAGCAATGACAACCAATCTCCATGGTGTCAGCCCTAGGACTGCAGAGTTGTATTGTCCCCAGGGAATGATGGTGCCAAGAAACACAAAGTATGCCAGATTGAGTAGTAGGTCAATGACGTTAGACACGTGGGATTCTTCCGTTTTCTGCGTGAACCAGCCGTCGTTGGAAAAGCCCACACCGGCAGCAAAACCGATAAGGAGGTCATCCATGCCAAGCATACTTCCAGAGCCAGCACAGAAAAGGGCGAGCACAAAGTAGAAGACCAGGAAGCTCTCTCTGTCGACGAGGTCATTTCTTTCGGCATATTTAATACCATTTCGACCAATCCATCCAATGGTGAAGCCGTATATGGCTCCGAAGACACACTCATACAAGATGCCGATTACGATCCAGTTGAATGCGACTTCCTTAGGTTCAGACCTGTATTGGATGATGTACAGTGCCAGGTAGATGAATGGAAATGCCATGCCATCGTTACATCCGGATTCAGCAGACAGGAGATCACGCAAGTGCTTCGGGACGCGCTTGGCAAACTTGCCCTTGCCAACCACTGACGAAGCCAGAACAGGATCCGTAGCAGTGACGCAAGCAGCAACACATAGGCTTTCCAGCCAGTCCAGCGGGGGTACCATCCACCACACGAAGAGACTCGTTATCAGCCATCCGAAGGTCATGACGGGTAGGAGCAAGAAAACCACAGATCTCCAATGCTTTTCCATGTAGTATTTTGGCAACTCGACTCCAACCGCAAAACATTGCACCACGAGGACGATTCGAGAGAACTCGAGTGTGATCTGGTCCACATTTCCCCACGTGCTTGGGTCGATGAGGTTTGCTGCGTGGGGTCCGAAGATAACACCGACCAGAGTTGCGACTGTGGCTTCGCCGATGTACATCCGCTCCTTGATGAAGGATGAGCATAACATGAACAGTGACGTGAAGCCGCCAAGGATGATATAAACCAGATGCGGCTTGTTGATTGCCAAGTGGTCCCAAGCCATCTCAGCAGATTTCTAGAAAAAGTGGTGCGTGAATGTAGAGAAGTTTTTGCTGCGTTTGTTCACATCGATGGGGAGGGATGTGTATTTCTAGCTTTGAATGACTATGTTTGCCTCCAATTGCTCAGTCACGTCTGGGTGTACAGGCCAAGAGACTTGGCACAGCAGATGCCCCAGTCAGTCGATTCGATCAGTAGGATTGCGTGGTGTCGAAGCATACTCTGGTCGCGTCGGGGATCGACGTTTAGCTGGAATGTGATGCCAATGGTAGGGACGTCAATTTAGAAATAGGGGAAACGAGTGTAGGCCCCAAATTGGGCGACAGTGAGGTGGAAAAGAGGGAGAAGCAGGAGAGGAAAGAGGAGGAAAGAAGTAAGACAGAAGAGGAAGAAATGAGGAAAAGAGAAAACGAATGGTCGACTGGTTTGGTGGGGTTCCGGGATCCGTTAATCGGGCCCACTGTGGCACGCTATTGGCCATGCCAAGACCCGAGGGGCAGGCTGTGATCTGCTCTAACAAATGGCAGCCACGGGGGAAATCCTCCGTCCTCCGGCTGTGACACTGACACATGCACAATAATGCAAGAAATAATCACGAGGTTATATAAGCGTCAGTCTTTTTGTTGAATGAAATACGGGATGGGCCCCCAAAGCGATAAATCTTGTTAGACTGAGAAATGCTTCTAGAATAATGCAGCTCCAGCACGTAATAGTAAGCACAATTCACATGGCTTATTCAATACGAGTAGCTGCAATAATAATGTCCGCTGTGGCGGGGCGGAAACTATTCTAGAAGTAGAACCTTATTGGACGAACGAGCGAGCCAACGAGCTACTGTAGTGGAATTTATCAGAAAGTCTCCGCTCCGGTTCGCCACCTCTCATTCGTCAAAGTCGTAAAAGTGTCCGAGAACTATCATTGTATGTAACCACTGTGAATCGGAGCCTCAAGGTGCCTTTTCCAGATTACAGGAATGGCCCAGATGTGACCGCAGTTGGATCTGTCCGGTAAGTCACCGGACAAGCATATAACAGTTTCCTCGTCTCCTTTTTTGTCAGTTCTCCTCGAATGTATTATTACATGCGTCTCTACGCTTTCTCACAACATCTCCTAATCTTCTTTACAATACTTCTATACTTCAATTGTAGACTAAGCAAAGTCTACGAAATACCCTACACTTCTAGTGTACATTACAGAAGTTCTTCAAACTCCAAAATGGGCAAATCTCAGATCTTCGATGTCCTAATAATCGGTGGCGGCCCTGCAGGCCTCTCCGCTGCCTACGGCCTCGCTCGTCTCCTTCACCCAGTGGTCCTATTTGACTCAGGTGTATACCGTAATGCCCGCTCATCTCACATGCATGTTGTCCCCACCTGGGACCACCGCGACTCCAAAGACTTCCGCGCAGCAGCAAGAAAGGACCTTCTAGCGCGCTATAACACCACCCAATTCCAAGACGTCAAAGTCGAAAGCATATCTCGCACAGACTCAGGTCTGTTCAAAGCTATAGACGCCATGAAGACACAGTGGCTGGGCAGGAAAGTGATCCTGGCGACCGGCGTGAGGGACATATATCCTGACATTGAAGGCTACGACGAGTGCTGGGCATGCGGAATGTAAGTTTCACTCCCTTACCTAATATAGCGACAAAACTAACAATCCCAGCTTCCACTGCCTCTTCTGCCACGGCTATGAATCACGCGGCGCCCCCTCCGCCGGAGTCCTCGCCATCGGCCCCGGCGCGGACGTCACGCCCGCCATGCACATCGCCCACAACGCCGCCCAACTCGCCTCCACTGTGACCATCTACACGCACGCCAACCCCTCTCTGTTCTCCAGCATGAGCGCAGCAGCATCCAAAAAGCCCACGAAATTCAAAGTCGACGACCGCAAAATCGTCAAGCTCGTCAAAGGCCCCAATGGCGCAGACGTCATCGTGCACCTCGAAGACGGCACGCAGAAAACAGAGGGCTTCCTGGTGCATAGGCCGTTCACGGAGGTCAATGGCCCGTTTGCAGCGCAGTTGGGATGCGAGTTGACGGAGCAGGGAGACTATAAGACGACGAATGTTTTCGGCGAGACGACCGTGCAGGGGGTTTTCGCAGCAGGCGATTGTGCGACGATGATCAAGGCTGTGACGGCGGCGATGAGCGGGGGGAATATGGTTGCCGCGGGCGTGGCGGGGCAGTTGGAGGCTGAGATGGAGGAGTGAAGGGGTGTGTGGTGGTAGATGGGATGGTACTTGAGAATTGACAGAGGACACATATTTCCTTATTTGCAAACGGAAAGCCATAGCTAGACAAGGCAACCAAGAAAATCCAAACCTGCACAAAAACCCCCGCTCTCAAACTGCAAACCACCCACCCACCCCACCCCACCCCACCACATCCCCACCTAAACCTTAAAATCCTCCCACCACCTCCCCTCCCCATCCGGGCCATCAACCAACATGCCCCGCTGATCGAAAACCACCCCCTCCCCTTTCAGCAACGCCAGCTTCTTCTCGCAATTCATCCCCGACGGCGCCGCCCGCCAGTCGCCCTGGAAGCCGCCGATGTAGCCGGTCGACGAGATGACGCGGTGGCAGGGCTGTGCTCCGTCACCCCATTCACCGTCAGCGCGGGGGGAGTCTGAGAAGAAAAAAAAAATGTTGAAGTATAACACAAGGGGGGAGACCGAGCATGAGAAAGGGGGGGGGGACGGGGGGCAAAGAGGGAAAAAGGCACAAACACATACCACTTCTGGCGCGAATGGATTGGCTCTCAAGGCGCCGCCGACGGCTCTGGGAGAGGAGTGGAGCGCGTTGGAGAGGGCTTTGTAGGATGTTACGCGGCCGGGAGGGATTTGTTTGAGGAGGGCGTAGACGCGCTGGTGGAACGGGAGGTGACTGTTAGAAACATACATTGTGAAGAGTAATGTGCTTGCGTGGGGGAGGGGAAGTACTTCTTGGTAGGCCGTGACTGCCATTTTCCGGCCGGGGTTGAAGTTTTGAGGGTTGGTGATGCGGTGTGAGATGCTAGAGTTGGGCGTTTGATGGACGTGGATAGTGGAAAGACGGGTTGCGGGTGGGGTAAATTGAGGTCTGGGGATAGAGGGGTTTGGAGGGATGGAATGCTGAATTGTTGACGTTACAATATATGGTAGAATATATTCTTAGCGCTGTATATGCTAAGCATTTTGTTACAAGTTCACAATGAGTCAGTGGAGGGCGTTTTTACGGGATCCCAAACGTCGCATGAACGTTGCTCTGGATATGACCAATAGGAAGCCGTGGCGTTAATCGAGCTTCAACATGATTGGTCAATTCCGTCACATCTCTTAAGTGGCGCGGTGGAAATGTATAATCTTTTCCGTATCAACAGTGCTTTTGAATTCTCTATTTGACAGACAACAATTGGTCGGATTCTTTCTGTACCTGACTATTTTGCGTCATTCCGGGACATCGGTTTGCTGTATTGCCTGGGCTAGACGACGCTTTCAATTTTGAATGGTTCTGTATCCTTGCTCAACTAGAGTTTGCTAGTAAGAAACTCCTGTTGCCTGTGCTAGAGAATTGTTTGTGCGTAATATGAGATATATGAGTCATTGATGTCAGGCTTAGAACGTCTTGCGACTGGCAATATCCGGAGCAAGTCTGGTGTCCTGAGCAAGAGTCAGAGTAATCCAGAACAGGACTATCGAGAGAATACAGTGGTCAGATCACTATAAGAGTCAATGCCTTCGTCAATGCAAACTCAAGCTTGAACCACAGAGAACACCTAATCATCGATCGAAGCCATGCATCACTCGATATCGCCCGCGATCCTCTACTGGGGCACTCCCGTCGTCCTTATCACAACAGAAAACGAAGATGGCACCTTCAATATCGCCCCAATGTCATCTGCATGGTGGCTCGCCAATCGTTGCATGCTTGGCCTCTCAGCCAGGTCTCAGACGACTCGAAATCTCCTCCGCACGCGATCCTGCGTCCTCAACCTGCCCTCCGACAATATGGCGGATAACATCAACGCCCTCGCTCGCACAACCGGCACAAATCCTGTCCCAGAGTGGAAAAGTGGCTCAGGGTATCGATATGTCAAGGATAAATGGGCTTGCGCGAACTTGACTCAACAAACATCTGATATCGTGCGGCCGCCGCGGATCCAGGAATGCCCGGTGCAGATGGAAGCAGAATTGGTGGGCACCTATGGGTTAATGGACGATGATTCGAAGTGGAAAGGCGCGATGTTCGGAATTGAAGTTAAGATATTGCGTGTTCATGTTGAAGATGAGCTGCGCTTGGCAGGCCATGCGAATCGAATTGATCCCGACAAATGGTCCCCCGCGATTATGTCTTTCCAAGAGTTATATGGGATAAAGTCGAAGAAGCTGGTGGCGTCAGAGCTTGCGAATATAGATGAGGAGAGATACAGAAAATAGCTGTGGTGACATAGATTGGCAAGCGACAACGACCGGGGTATACTTTTTGCATGACTTCAAGGTGATATATATAGACTTAGATGCATAGATCTTATGAAATATCGAACTGAACATCCAGAACTTTGCCTGTAGGTTGTACCAATGCTTCCATAACAGTTGTGAACATGCGATGATTTCCACTCTCAAGCTTTCCCAAATTCGCATTCGTAGACCACTCAGACATTTCCAGATTTGCCAGTGGGAACTCATGTGCCAAACTGAAACTGAGCTCTGCCACCGAATTGCCCGCCTCAATCCAACAGATGCCGTCCTTCGTCACCGCGATAAGAACAAACCCAGAAGCCCACGGCTGGATGGTGTACTCGATCTTCTTCGTAAACGCGTGATTCTGCATCGTAGAACCCACCAGCCCGAAATCCATGCAATCGTCGGCTTGCTCATAGTCCACATCAAAAGGCAAAGCCTGAAGCTCTGCCGTCACAAGTTCCCCACCAGCACTATGACCACTCCGTACGTGCGGCGGACCAGGCGTCAATACCCCATCACTACCTCTAGCAGACGAACCCCCGGACTCCAGCCCCGGCGTACTCACCACAGGCTCCACTCCCAGCAACTTCTCCGCCCTCACATTAACCGCATAAATCCTCGGCGTCACGCCTGTAACCTTCTTAAACACCCTATGGAAATGACTCTTCGTCAGCCCCGCCTTCGCCGCCAGCTCTCCCAACTTGACGCCCGTCGTCCCAGCCTCCGCATCCTCGATTGCCCGGCACGCCTTCGCCACGACGTCCGCTTGCGGATCATACTCCTCCTGTAACTCTGGCCTGCAGCGCTTACAGGCTCGAAACCCCGCTGCCGCAGCATCTGCATAGGTGTCGTGGAAAATTACATTAGAGCGGCGCGCGAGGCGCGCTTTGCACGTTGGCCGACAGCAGATGTTGGTAGAGGTGACGCAGTAGACGAATGCGGAGGCTGCGAGAGGGTTGCGGGTTTGGACAGCGGCCCAGCGGGAGGAATCTGTCTTAAAGACGGGGTTGGACGGGTTGGAGGAATGCATTTTTGTGTATGTGGTGATGAGTGTGTTTTGCTTAAGTGGAGGGAAATTGTTGGAGAAGCACGGATTGTGTGGGCTGGAAGCATATTAAAGTAGGGTGGCAATTATCACGTGATGTAATTGTTACACTTGCCAGAGTACTCGAAGAATGATATGATGGCATTGATTGATGTCACAGGATGCTTCAGTCCGTATATTTTCCTTGCAGATGCAAATATATAGCCTACTCCATCTGTTGCGTATGATTCGGCACAGCCGGATGCCAGATTCAGCGCCATTTTCAATGCTTGTGCTTATTCTTATGCTTATGCTCCAGGCCGCATGCTCGCAAAGGTAGCGCTAAAGTACTCAACAATGCCTGCAAGACTCGACACTATATAAATTTTCTCACGAACTGTCAGTCATTCCGGGACTACTACCTTCAAGACCATCCAAAGCCGATGCCGTCTCTCTAGCTTCTGTTCCACTCATCTTAGCAGATAGAGCATCTTGCCAACTTTGCAGGCCCGTCCTATTGACCAAATGTGGATTGAGCGGTACTCGGAAGTATTTTTCTGGCCTTGTTGTCTTTCTGGCACCCCCTTCCAGTGCTGATAATGCTGATCGTGTGGTCCGTAAACGTTTTCCTCTCCGACCACCTTCACTAAGGAGATTGCTCAATCGAGCGCGCTCTTGCTGAAGCTTTGCATCATATGCGACTATTGATCGCACGTATGGGGCCACATCTACAGCAATAGTTGTAGTTGTCCTATCGAAGACGGAATGTTCTAACAAGGAGGCGCTCTGCACTGTATTCCTTTCAGGCTCGGCAATAGGGTCGAATGCAATGCTGAAGTCTTGTCTGCAGATCAAATCATCTCTTCGGCAGGCGAGATCGGCTATCTTGGCAGATACCTGTGCCTCAGATGGTGCCTCGAATCTCGCCAGGCCGTCAAATTGCAGAAGTTCGCGTGCGTGAGACTTTATCCAGATGGCTATTTCCTTGTCCAGCATGGTGTAAGAAACCATTGTATCAGCCTGAAGGAGTTCATAGCCAATTATAAAGTCATCCCGAGCTTTTGCTGCTGCCTGAGGGGCAACTGTGTCGAGAAGGACCTTCGTAAAATTAGTATATACAAATCTGAGAGAATCATGCTTACTCACCTGATTATCTGTTGCTAAACTACTGCAAGCACAGACGTCAGCCTCACTCATAGACTGGGCGAAGGCTTCATATGATGATAGCACTGAAGCTTTTGAGTTCCTGGCAGTGTGTTCCAACGACGCAATCTCGAGGGACTCATGCCAGTCCCCAAGGTCAATATTCCATCCATCCCAAGCTTCGCGAAGAATTTCCTCCTTAGTATCTGGCTCCTCAGGACGCTCGAAGATTAAGTCTCTTCCCAACCAACCCATACCGGTTCTGTAAGTGCCTTCACTGACAACTCGGATTGTGTGTCCGTGTTCATCTACATCACATCCAGGAGGCCAGCGGGGATAGAACCAATCGAGACCGCCTTTTCGATCACCAACGCCGAGCTGACACCAGTAGTCAAGTTCTGTCAAGGCTGCTCGTAGGTCAAAATGGCGAGCTTCGTAAAGAGTCTTCACAGCTTTGCGCTTGACAATATGTCCTTCTGCAGCAGCTACCAGCAACATATAATCAATTGCGACTTCTGACGGAGGAGGAGATAGGCGGATAATTGCGTGTAGTTCTAGGGCTTGTAAAGGCAAAAGTGTCTCATCGTTACATGTCATTATAATTGGCCTTTTCGATTGAGCAATTAAGTTCATGACAGTAGTCCAAAATTGCTTATCCTCCTCGAAAAGAACATCTACCTCTTCAAGAAGTATGAGCGATTGTTTTTGCTGTTTGGGTGGGGCTTTCGGAGCGTTTGTGGTTTCATCACTGGTATCCTTCCTTTTGGTCTCTTTCAAGTTGGTGTCTTTCATGGCCAAGTTGGTAGCTTTCTTCGGCTTAAAGAATGAATTCATTGTTCCTTGCCGCCCACTCTTTAGATCGGCTGAAAGGGCATCGGAAATGCGTTGCAGATCCTCGTTTTGGGGATCGGAAGGGCCGAGATGATCTGAACGATGAACTAAGTGATTGCGGGTCATGTCTCCAACCCTCTCAAGTATCTCCTTGCCACTACGCCTGCTGCTGGAGTTGATCTCGAATATCTCGAATCCAAGCTCCTTTGCAACGCCGTAAACCATCGCTGTCTTGCCACACCCACTGGGCCCGCTTATGACAACAGCGTTCTTCAGCTTTTTGGAGTCCCTTGCACTTTTGGTGAACATGTCGCCTGATCGGATGACAGTCCTTTTAGTAAGCTTGTAGCTCTCTTCACTATCGTCATCGGGATCTGATATCTCATCCATCTCATCCTCCTCCTCCTCGCTCGAGATTATAAACCCTTCAAGCTTATTGGCTTTGCGTTTTTTCCTTCCGTTTTTCTCCGCACTTGATACTCCGGATCGTCTGGGTGCTGCAGATACAGCTCGACTACGAGTGCTATCAGTTGCTCCTGCATCAACTGCTGTTATGGCCAATGAATGCAGCCATTCCTTGAGGATGAATGCTTCTTTGCCACACTGCAACACTTCTGCTGCAGAACATGGGGAATACTTGTGTATCCAGGATTGAGTTTCGTACTGAGACCGGTCAAAGGCGGTTAATGAGCTAGGAAGAGATTTATATATCTTAAGAAGAGCAGGGTTGACCAGGGAGTTTTTATTGCCATCTTCATGGAGCTCATCTTCGCTATCACTAGGGTTTTCTGATGTGGCGATCAAGGGCAGCTTGACAGATAGCTCACGCCTGACTCGACGCTGAATTTGGAAGCCGTTTTCGAAGTGCTTTACAGGCACGCGAAGAGACCTCTCAGGCTCTGCGAAGTCATCTATATTGGCGCACTTCAGCCTTCTAAGAACATTATCAATATCCAGCCTTATTGCCGTGACTTTCAATATGTCGTCTTTAGCCAAGGTCTCCGTGGCAATATACTTAGACTTCCTTTGTGTTGATAATGCGGTGATCTGGGCTAATTTAATTAAGGGAGAGGTACTCTCGGTTGGACCCCTAACGTGAACCATTTCCTTCGGCGGCCAACACGCCTCAACAGCTCCTGGAAATTTCATGATCTTGGTTGTGTTCCCGAAATGCTGAAAGGCACCATTACCGAATGCTTGCATGTGTTTTCTGGCTGGTGAATAGCTCTTTGCTTCTCCTAGTGTCATGATAGATTTTAATCTCGTGGCTTTCCCTTCCGTGGTGCCATCGGGGGTGATTTTCTCAGCATGATCAGATGTAAGAACTTTTGGAGCAGCTTTACCGAGGAAGAATGGATGAGGTGATTTGGAAGGTCCTGCTTGAGGAAGTGGTTTCGGCAACTCGATATGCGATTTTAGTAAGGAGAAGGATTTAACACCACGGAGAATGCTATCGATATCCTGCCCAATAATGGGACGGGTTTCTCTATCATGACCATATTTGATAGTGACGAAAAGAGACTTGGACCGCGTTGAACCCTTGTCAGATTTCTTCTTGCTTCCTGTATCGTTACTCAGTCTCGCCGGCTTCTTGGCAGGGGGAGATCCGATAGTCCCCGTCTTAAGGTTAAGGCGAAGCTGTTTCTTTGGTTTCGCTTCAATCAATCCTGGAGCATTCAAGGCTGGAGGATCAATGGCAGCTCCTTTGTGATCGCTGGCCAGCACAATAGGCATCACGGAGGACTCGTTATTGACAGTGGCATTATCGATAGGCGCAGTTGGAATCTGTACATTGCCTTGTCCAACAAGGGCTGAAGGTGTAGAAGAGTAGGCTAATGTTGTGGAAGTAGAGGGATCAATCGATAGTTGCGGCCCGGAAGCCTCAACCTCATGGCCTTCACCTATATTTTCAGGGATTACAATTGTCTCTGGTTGAACATTCAGTCCATCTCCTAGTACAGGAATATTTCTCTTGGAAGAGTCGAGTCCCTCATTACCAAGGCTTTCACCTTCTGGCGATCCAGACTTTTGACGTTTCCGACGTCCAAGATTAGGATCTACTTCAAGTAACTCCGCATTTCGTTCCTTAGATGTCTTGCTGCTCAATCTCTTCATTTTGTTGGATCCCTTTGTGGGTTTGGCGAGCGAAGGTTTGCCAGCATTCTTTCGTGGAGGTTGAGCTATCTCACTTCTTTCCGTAGGCACTGCTGTAGACTCATTTGAAGGGACTTTCGTTGTAAACGTTATGGGATTAGCTCCGGCCAGATTGTTGTGGGTTTCTTTAAAGACTTCAGCATTACCATCAATTCATCTCCATCATTCACGGGTGGCTCAGTTCAGGGCCAGAACTTACTGGTTCGTTTCCCAAAGAATGGATGGACATTCTTGCTTTCATCACGAACTTCCATTATAGCTCTTGCAACGAGGACTGCCATGGGTTATGGTGATCTCTGACAATCTCACTTCGGAGTACGCGAGCCTCACGCGTTTTACTGCGTGTAAAATAAGCTGACATCCCAGGAAAATCGAGTCTCTTTGCTGGCAGATATTTGTTCTTGCGCGTATCTTCGATGCAGAAGTATCCTGTGACTCCTGGTAATTCAGTAGTCAATTGCACAATGCGCGATGCAGGGAGAATAAAGAAATGATGAAGTAAATGAGAAGCTTCTTGACTTCTGGAAACCGCGTTCTCGATTAAATTCAGCGCTAGTGTTATCCCGCCCGCTAGCGCGAACTTTTCCCTTTGAAAATTCACAAACCATCACAAATGTTTCGAGAATCTTTGTGGAGGTTTTTGATCGCTGCGTCCACAGTAGAATGTCTGCAGCCTTTTCGATCGAAAGACCGACCGTTGTAGCTACTTTGCCCAGACCTATAGACCATTCTACAGGCCGTTATGTTGTCTCAGAAGTGCATGGCGGAACACTAGGTTCAAGAAAGAGGAAGCGGTCTGAATTGGCTGTCGGCGTCGACGGTGAAGGACTGAACATCTACGATGTAAGCATTCACTACTTTACGGATATAAATGTATAAATTGGCTAATTAGACTTCCAGACTCAGTCCTCTAAACTCATTACCTCGTACGCCCTCCCACCGCAGTCATCTTTCACCTGTCCTCCCTGTTCAGTACGTTTAAAATCCTCTGGTAAGAGTGGCATTGAGCGGCGGACATACATTTCGACACGAAGTACAACTTCTAATCTTATCCTATTCCGTGACTCAACAGCATCCGATGGGACGGCAGAATCGACAGTTGTGGAGAAAATAATTCACAGCGCTAATGCTCCCATTACATTCCTGACTACATTATCCGAACGAGAGAACGGAGATCGGGACGATTTGCTATTCATTTGCCAGGATGGAGAGATACAGTGTCTGGATGGGATTGATCTAAAAACAAGATGGATTTCTCCAGCAAGCACTATCAGCAAAAATACTTCTATGCCCGATGTTATCAACCATAGAGTCCACTTTGCACAGCTTACTGATGTACACACAGCTAGCAAAAGGCTTCTCAAAGGGCGTGAAGATATTCTTTCCGTTTTTCCGCAGGAAATACAGGATGGTGCATTCAATCCGCAGATCCTGATCATAATCACAAGTCCCAAAGACCCTGCGTTGGCTTCCGACCGAACACTACATGTGGTCACACTTCCTCTAAAGATGGCCAGTGACTCAACTGGAAGCATCCGGTCCGTCCATGCCTTGCTATCCATTGCGTTACCTAGGTTGCATTCAGAAATAACAGGCGAAGTGGAATATAATCTCCAGGTTGCTTCTGGAGTCCTACATGAATTAGATGGCCTGTATCTAAGGGCCCTTGACTTGAGTGGCTCGCGGCCCAAGATTCAGTCCCAGCTCTATGTCAAAGATGTGAAGTCATTCTTACCATTATCACGCACTTCTATCCTTACCGCATCAAAAGAGTCTATCAATATCTACAATCGGACATTCCAATCAATCCAGGCCTTCGTGAGCCTCAATTCGAACTTACAATTCACTTCAAGGAAACGCAAGATTGATGATGAGGACCTCACATCAACACCGAAGACTTGCAAGCTTGTAGCTTACTCCCCTAAGTACAATATAGCGCACGCCATCGCCGGTAATGATCTGATTGCATTTCAAATAGATTCGCGACAAGACGCTCCAGGTAGGCGCCATGCTTTTGGCCTCCTGATAGATACGCTTGGTTGCGGTATCGCACCTGCCCTGAATCCGACAAATGAACCACTCCAAAAATTAACGTTGAAATCGCTTGGTTCATATATCCCTGGTTCTGATCCAAATTTGGAGAAAGGGTTGGGAGAGAAGTTCTCAGAGCTGGATAGGTTTGTGGTAGAAGAAGACGTTGCAGCTTTCGAGAGGTTCATGGCGAACGAATTGGGTATTCAAAGACAGGAAGGAGAAGAAAGTAGGTGGAAAGAAGAACAAAAGATGAAAAAGGCCAATAGAATATCTGTTACACCAAACGGGTTAAATGGCCACTCTACTAAGCCTGCGACGGGCGATGCCATGCCAGTTCCACAATGGATGTGGCCAGAGTCTAGGGAGCATTATGCCGCCGTAGACCCGAGATTGGTGCAATACATTCTTAGCAGGATATTCAGCTGGAGAAGTTCAGTTTCATCCAAGCCGGCGGAAAGCACAGAGACACTCGATAACGATAAGCTTGTCATTACGTTTTTCCCATCCAACGTTGTCCATTGGTTGATCGAGACTGGAAATCTCAGCCCTGCCAACGTACGCTCAGCATTACGACGTGATGGGCAGATCTCTATCACAGAAAGAATACCTGCTGGACAGATCATTGCCGCACTGGCCGATGTGGATCCAGAGTTGAAATTACTCTTCTCTTTTATGTCCAGTACCCATCTTGACGCAATGGAGCTTCTTCATGCAATTCGACTACTGATGCAAAGCCTGGAACTTCTTGAAGACGCTTCAAAAGCGGAAAACCATCTATTGACAAATGGGGAGACTCTCGAATCCACTAATGGTGAACTGGAAGCCGAGATCGAACTTGAGCAAGAGAAGGCGGCCACCGCCCTGAGCATTGCCGAGTCTTACCTTGGGGACTCCTCTAGCATAAGAGGGCAGGCGTTAAGCCTAGCCTTGGCAAAGCTTTATGCCTGTCCCGGTTCGGCCGTTGTTTCAGCCCTTCGCTCGATGTTAACATCGGCCGAGATTGTATCTCTGATATACTTGCTTCGTTTTGAGCTTGCCAGGGGAGCTTGGACATCCCGATACTTGGATACTTACGAAGGTGACAATGCTGGGGATGAGCAAGGACAGGAGAATACCATTTTACTTGTTTCGGGACTACTCAATTGCTGCATCGACGCGATAGGGGCTGGAGGCTGGCTTTCGGGAGATTCTACACTTGTGAATGGTGATCACTTTGAATCCGAGGAGCTCATTCAAAGTTTAAAGTTAGAGGTAAGTGCGGCATTGGAGGGGATTGAGGAAGCCGCATATCTCAAAGGATTGATAGCGGAGATGGTGCGTTACGGGGAAGGGGTCCAAAAAGGTCTGCCAGCAAGGGAGACGGGCAGGAAAATGGACAGGTCAGGGAAGCGGGAGGCTCGGCCCATCACTCTCCCTCAAGTCGGGCGAGACTCCAGGCTGCTGCCATTCGGGCTGAAAGGCGAGCAGCAAGTATCACTATACCGGGTAGGGGCTGGAGGAGAGATTCAGCACAGGACTGCACGGGATATTGGTCGCCTGAAAAGCAAAAAGGTGGGCAAGTATTCACGAGAGAGGATAGTGATCTGAGAGGTTCAGTACTGAAATGAGGTGACATACCTTCTGCATGCAACAAATCATCAATGCCAAAGCACAGCCTTCTTCCTGCAATTGACCCATTGCACCGATATATAATTCTGATGCCTGGTCTTGTGGCTGCCATGCACATTATCGCCGAGTACGATAGGCACTACAGCATGCAGTAAGCCGCTCGACGATGTAACGGAAAGGAGAAGCGACCCAATCATCGAGCATGTTGCTGAGGCTGAGCCTAAAATCTGAGCGCTGCGCCACTACTTTCGTCTAATGATTAGCCGCTTTCGCTCTAGCTCCATATTATTTGCTACTTGTCGGCCCGCGGCTGCACCAGCGACGTCACAAATCATCTTTCGGCGTCTATCCTATCTATCGTGCCATTCGCGGTATCATCCCGCCCCATCTCAGCTCCCCCATTTCTCCTCCAGCCTCACTTGCTCTTACGACTTACTCCTTTTTTAATCTCGACTATTACTTCTTTATTCCTTCTCATACCCTTTCTATCAATCGGCATCTCATGCATCCGCGATGAGTTTCGGTGCCTCGCCTTCCGACATCATTATCGTTGTGACCTTCGCTCGCAAACTATATCGCCAATGTCGCAATGCGGGCGGGGAATACCTTGAGATCAGCCGCGAAGTCCGTGGCCTGCATACTGTCCTCAAACACCTCAAATATGAAGTCGAAGAGGAGGGGTCGGTCCTAAACCGCGACCAAGCATTGTATGCGCGCGACCTCGCTCCCGTCATCGGAGACTGCGACTATACGTTGAGGCAGCTGGATGAGCTGCTGCAGAAATATGACAAGCTTGTGAGTCATGAGGGCGGTGGTGCAGGCCGATTATGGGATAAGATTCGTTTTGGCAGTAACGAGATGGATGAGTTGGGAAGTATACGCATGAAGCTTATCAATCACAAGACGACCATTAGCCTCTTCCTTGATACCGTCCAGTTGCGCGAGTCTGGCCGGATGTCGCTCGTGCTTGACAACCAAGGTGGACAGCTGGATATGATCCTTGACAAGGTGGATAATATAGCGGCGCGTATGGGTCAGCGAGCGGGCTCGATAATGACGACTTATGATGATGATGATAAAGAAGTATGGAAAGAATTTCGCAGGGAGTTGGTAAAGGAAGGCTTTTCAAGTGATGTTTTGACACAACATAAGGTAGGTGGCTGGATCAGTTGATGGACTTCGCTGACTTCTTAGGATGTGTTACGTGCATATATACGACAGATCGAGCAAAACGGTCATTTGGTGGAAGAGTTTCCAGAGCCACAATCAGCTTCCTCACCAGGTGTGGATCCTGAGCGCTGGTTGGAAGGCGTTCCGTCTCCTACAAGGTCGTCACAACTGGAGCAACTTCCTCCCACCTTCGAGTCTCTGCATCTCAATTCGGAAAACACCATGGCTAAGGAAATGGTGAAATCTGAAGAAAATATGAAGTTTCCTCAATCCATCAAGGCCGAACGGGCGAGGCCTGAGACTGGTCCATCTAGTCATCCGTCTAGTCCAGCTTTAGGTGATGTTAAATGGCAGTGAGTGATTCCGCTCGATTTGTGAATGTAACTGATTCGTACAAGGGTGGTTCCACGCGAAGACAATATAGTCGAGCACAAAGAAGGCATTAGTGTTCTAGCTTCTCCCTTGTCAAAACTAGTCACAACAGCCACCGAGTCTAAACCATTAATGATACCGTATCCGGTAGCCATCATGAGCACAACTGATCTCATCCTACGAAGCGATTATAAATTTGACTCCCCAACAGGCGACAACAGGCCGAGTTCATCTCAGGAAGATAACGACAACAATTACATGGCCTCCAGCTCTCCAATTGGTGCAAGGAGTTCGGCAACAGCTATCGATGAACAGGTTCCAAGGTCGATGGCCTCCAGACCCAGGACAACTCTAGCACCTGAGCCATCGCAGTATGGGACTTCACCGTCTCAGTATGCCACCTCGCCTGGATCTAGCCAGAGTGCATATGCTAGCAGTCCGAGAAGTTCTAGCCTCGCTCCAGACTCACAAGGAAACCCCATTCCGCTAGATGCAAAGTGGACTCGAGTTAAGAGATCTTTGATCAGCACCGAGGTTCTTGACCAGGACAAGAGGAGATACGAAGCGTAAGTTTTCATCTCTGTCACGAGTAAGTTCCTAACACCCTGCAGGAGACCAGACTTTGTTGCAGTGCTGGGTGTACTCAGCCGCGAAGAAATCGCAGACTATGCCGCCCGATCGGTGGCTGTCAGAGAAGCTCGCCGCACCCGCCAAGGCTACCAACCTCCACGATTGCCTCCCCGACCCCCGGAGGAACAACGCCACCGACATGTCTCCTTCGACGGTATTATCGACGGTCACTACTCTCCTGATTACTCAGATGATGAACGAGACCGCCGAACGTCTCCAGCACGCGAACGCCGTTCCTACCCTTCGCCAAACCCTCCCCTTCATCCTAACCCTTCCTATTACGGTGGCGCCTCCCCTACCCGCGACCGCTTCTTCCAACCCTCTCCACAATTCCACTCCACATCACAACCGCGTGCAATCCCGCAGTTTCCATCCCCGATCCCCCAATTTCCACCTTTGCAACCCCAATACGGCTCGTCCACGCCGCCGGGGTTACAATACGGTCCCTCCGGCTCAAATTGGATTCCTGCTCCTGCCTCACCGCAACAGTACTATCTCGCCCCTGTTGAGGTCCCTCCCATGTCGAGAAGTCCGAGAAGCAGCCCAAGGAGTAAGAATTTAGATAAAGAATTGGAACGAGAGAAGAAGAAAAGATGGACATCGAATCTTACGGCAGCGGGCATTGGCGGGGCTGCCGTAAGCCTACTAAGTGTTTTAAGTGAGGCGGCAGAGAATTTGTAGGCTATAGTATTATTGGTTGTACGATATGGCCTTTCGAGCACTTTGGATGGAGTAAAAGCTTGGAAAACTGGGTGCTGACTTGATGTGACTTCCGCTTTTGTTAATATTCTAGCTGTGGGGATGGGGGCTGGGGGATCAAGGGTCTTGATGATACGATATGTGATATGATAGGATGTGATACGATATCGATGGATCATAATAACGCCGGGAAATCTTCAGTATGGTGATCAACGTAGCAATATGTAGCCCCTAAATACTCAGGATACAATCTTACGAAGCCTCTTCTAGAAAGTTTGTTTGATTTGCATCTACAACACAGAGCATACTCAGCCCTACTGCCATCATACATCATTTATTCGCCTGCATCAAGATGGAATAACATTAATGCCTCCTGAAACAGCAAGAAGGGGCCTATCGAGAGGTTGCATAATGTTTTAAGTGGTCGCGGGATGCAGAAATTGAGGCAGGTAGAGCTTCGTATACTCTCGCTGTCGTATGTCTTCTAGCTTTGACTAATCCTCCGGTATCACGAAGCTCACCTGTCTCTTTAAAGGCCCTCCATATCTCATGGCCAAAACGAATGTGATCTGATAGCAAAACCTCACGGAACTCTTCTATCGTTAGGACCTCCTTTAAAATAGCCCACTTCATACCAGAATATAGAAGCGCATTTTTATCTTCTATAGTCGAACTATTAAGCTGTTCCCTATATTTTCGTGATGCCTTATGGAATAGTTGGAGAGTCTCATCCCAAAGCCCAGCCCTAAAATGAGTCCCAAAACTAAACTAAAAATCCCTCATAACACTTAGCAAAAAGATTGACTAGTTGACACTGGCTTCATATTTAGGCTTTTCACACTATCGAACATGTTCTCGGGCGGTCGCCGGTTGTCGTAATATAGAGCAAGATAGAAATGAAAGCGCGCTTCTGCAAAGACAGTCTTCGTAGCTGAGGCGTTATTGAGCCCTATAAGTAAACGCTCCTTCATTTCAACGTCGCCAGTGCCGCCGATTCGTTTTGATTGTATTGTGAAGCCATAGCACTCTGGAAGATCCGAGCTAAGTCTAATCAAAGGAACAATGTCCAAACTAACCAATGGACATAGTTCCATACTATCTAACCCGGGTGTGCGAAGGGGTCTTCTTGTCCAGCTCATATCAAAGGTACCTGCAGAATAGCTTACAACATTTGGACGAATTCCAGAATGGAATGGTAGGTAGCTGCTGTATTCGAACTGTTGTACAGTACATTGACACGCTATTGTATAGAGTATTTTCTATCTGTATACATTGCGAACTCATGCTAGGGAAGTGGTCCAACTCGAAGCGAATCCAGGTATGCGAGCTTAAGATGCTGGCTCTCTGGAGTATAATCACACTCAACATCGATGGAGGCTAGATATAGCTTTTCGGCATTTCCAAAGTCCTCAAATACCGAATATATTCATTCTAACAAATAGAAGGGCTCTATTTTAATGATTGACATGCAATCTTAGACTGTTGACTCTTTATATTCTATTTCGACGTTTGCAACGACGTTTACGCCAACATATGCGAATTTCAGGCTTTTCGAAGAGGTGGTGTTGTGAGAGAGCATAGCATATCTCAAAAGGGCAAAACACAGTACTGTAACATAGATCGCTAACTGTGCCTGTCAAATATTCTCCAAGGCTCATCACAGAAGTAAGATATCTCTCACAGTATTTAGTGATGACTTCCGAATCGAAGACTGTGAGACACATCCTATTTCTATCGGCAATTAATAGCAACGTGCGGAGTATACTGAAAAGCCCTAAGCGGAGAACGGTGTCGTTGATCCATACATTCTTGGAATCAATGGTCAAAGCAATCTCAAGGGTTGACAGGAAGTTGAAGCTCTCCTTTTCAACTTGAAGAATGCTCATCTCTAGATTTCTTGTGGCACCACTTCACATCAAATCAATCTTAAGGGCTGATAGGAGAGTGTTCATCTCTCGATTTTCCGTGGCAAAAACTCCACGAAGCTGTTCTGCACATTATGAAAACCGTAAAGGCGCTTTGGAGTCAGCGTAATGTAAGCAACTGAATTTGGGAGCCATTTCTCTTTCCCCAACAGTGCTGAGAGCTTCTTAAATATGCTAGAGGATGTAGCCGAATAAACGGATGCTTCGCGTCTAGCTTCTTCGACGTGATTGGGTTTTATTTAGCCCATTGGGTATCCATCAAGTAGTCTTGTGTGGCTTTGATGATCTCATCATTCGAGATAGTCTCATGACTAGTATGCAGCGAAGTAAGTTCCTCGTTAATGTACCCATGCTATTTGTGTTGAAAACAGTTCCAAAATGCCCCAAGGCTTAGGAATATCAACTTTATGTAGATGGGTTGATTTTAGCCCAATTTGCAGAATAAGTCGTCAAAGTTCTGAGTTAGAAACTGGAATCTTTGATGTCACAAGAGATGGAAATTTCTAAAGTCTTACATATTTAGTGCCCCACTTCCCACTACCATTTTCTTTTCAAGCTAGGATATCATTTTACAACCATTTTAAAACATTATCAATAGGAACAATTGTGCGTTAGAGTTGCTTAGTCTTCTATGCCTGATTTATCAGGCAGCAAATCGTTTTAAACTCGGTTGCCTAAATCCCTCTCCCGCCCTCAGCCTAATATCCTTCTGATGTCTGTTGATAGTCAAGTTGATGTTTCCTCTATTGGCATGCTGAACCGGGACTCGGAAACGGCGATTAAAGAAGACATGTCATTGCTGTACCATACGTTGTCACAAGATGGCTTCAAATAGAGGCGGAATTCCGACACCAACTCCACCAGTTCTTCAACCAGCAGTACTAAATCTTCCATTCTCCAAAAGACACCATACGCCACAAAGATCATCCTCATTGAATTTCTTGGTGTACGAGCCCCTGGCGGATCCCTTCAAATCTCCAGGTCCTGATGTCACCCCATTTTCCAGTCCCGTCCAATCCTTCACTGAATGTAAATCTACGGAAGACGAAAATCCATGTACAGATCCCGATGGGAATTCAGCTCTATTACCCAGTCTCAGTCATGGTGATACGGTACAAAATCAGCCGCAAGGCTCCAATCCCGACATGTCAGAGCCTAAACACGACCCTCAACATGGACTTGAATCTGTGCATGTCCGCGAACATCACCTCTCAGTCATATATAGCCCGGAAAACCCTGAAGACGTTTTGGCCGATGTGATATTTGTTCATGGCTTGGCGGGCCATCCGAGGAAGACCTGGGAGTACGCCACAGAAACCAAACGATCTGGATTGTCCAAAACAGTCTTCAAAGGCAAGCAAGAGTCAGTGTTCTGGCCGAAAGACCTTCTACCAAATGACCAGAAGAATATCCGTATTTTAACTTACGGTTATGACTCCCACGTTAGCTGGTTCTTTGCAGGGCCAGCCAACAAGATGGGCATCTCCCAGCACGGAGAGGCGCTGCTGAATCGGCTGGTTGGAGAGCGCGCTCGCTCTAATTGTTTTCATCGACCAATTGTATTTGTCGCTCACAGCCTAGGAGGTCTACTTGTGAAAGAAGCCCTGATCGAGGCAAGAAAACAGAATAACCATCCTGGGAAGTTGGATGTGACTGATTCTACTCAAGGAATTGTGTTCTTTGGTACACCCCATCAAGGCTCTGGAGATGCTAAATGGGGTTTAGTCCTGAGCAATATTGCTAGCGTTGCATTTGAAACTAACAAGAAAATACTGCAATCGTTGGATCCTGATCGTGACAAATTGGACAGTCTATCCTTTGACTTTCAGGATATTCTGGAAGAAGGAAAGATACGAGTCTGCAGCCTTCAGGAATCCGCAGGCAAAACAGGTTTTCCAGTATTTAATGGTAAAGTATGTATGAGGAATCAAGATCTTACAATGCAAGTCTAAAGTTCTTCAAGGTCGTACCGGATTCCTCTTCGTGCTTCAGGTCACGCAAATACGAATATCGAGATTACATTGACAATAATCATATGGATATGTGCCGTTTTACTGGCAAAGACGATAGTGGTTATATTCGATTTAAGGACGGGCTTGCTTTCTGTATGCAAGACATAGTAGAGTTAAGCCGGCAAGTAGCTGAGCAGAAGTCAGCTGAGGCAAGACAGAGACAAGAAGGTTCGTAGGGAAAATCTTGTTCATTAATTGATAGATACTGACAAGAGGTAAGCCATGCTTAGGAGCCTTAATTACGAAGATATGTTCGCTAGGGAGTTACAACTATACGATGTCAACACCAAAACTTGTGAATGGGTCTGGTCGGAAGAGAAGGGAAATGGCGGTCTGGCTGAATGGCTTTCGAGCGACAAGGCTATGTTCTGGATTCAGGGAAAACCGGGGAGCGGGAAATCAACTCTGATGAACTATCTCAAGGATCATAAACAGACTCTAACTTACTTACGCAAAGGCCACAAACTTCCCTGGACTCTTGTTCGGTTTTTCTTTGACTTTAGAGCTAGAAAGGGAATTTCAAACAATTTGGAAGGACTTCTCAAGTCTTTACTCTTCCAGATCGTTCTTGAAATTCCTGAGATACTTAAAATCATTGAGGATTATGGTATTGATCATAACAACGTGGAGCGGTGTTTGGCTTGGGATGTGAAAAGGCTTCGTCAGGCACTCATTACTGCGCTTTCCAGGTATCCTCAGAATATTTGTATATTTGTTGATGGACTGGATGAATATGAAGGCGGTAGAGGAGATACGTTAGATATGATTGGATTCTTTCGAGCGCTGACCGAAAGGAAACCCGAAGCTATATCTATTGTTAAAGTATGTGTGGCAAGTCGTCCCAAGCCTCTGCTGTTAGAGGCTTTCGCACACCTGCCAGGTTTTTGTATGCAAAATCACAACATGCCCGGAATCGAAAAGTATGTCACCTGGAGGTTAAGCAATCCAAGGAATGATGATGAACCATTGGTTCAGCTCTCAAAATCCATTGTTGCAAAGGCAGATGGGGTCTTCTTATGGGCTCGCTTTGCTATCAATGATTTGATAGAAGGAAGTGCTGAAGGAGAGGACCTTGACCAACTCAGAGAGAGACTTGAGAGCCTTCCAGAGGATCTCAAACATATGTACGTCCGGGTTCTGTCTCGCGTCAAGCGAAAGCAACAAAACCGCAAAGAAACAGCAATAATGCTGCACTTATGCTGCTATTCTTGTCGACCGCTCGAACTTCACGAATTCATGATTGCCGCCAAGTTCGCTTCGGATTGGGACATCAAAGGTCCAATAAAATCCAAGGCAGAGATGCAAGCTTTCCGCAAACGAATTGCGGCTAGGAGTGGGGGACTTATCGAGGTGGTTGATGCGGTGGTCGAAAGGAGCTTCGAACAAGGGTGGAAGTTTTTGTCCCATCGAGAATGGAAGGAGTGGTCAGAATCAGAGGTGCCACGATGGAATCAGCTGGATTTCAGAAGACTACCGAATGGTCCTTCAAAAGAAGTAAACGATTTGCAGGTCAAATTAGTTCACGAAACGGTGAAGACCTACCTACATCACTCAGAGTGGATGGAAGATCTTGGTTTGGAAACAGTCCTGTACTTCCAGCCTCATGGGTTGATGCTGGACTTCTGTCTCAACTACCTACAAGCAGTATTTGAGTCGAACAAGTCTATGCTGAAGTCTTATCTTTCATCTGGACTTATCGATGCCGGACTGGACTCCGTGCGGGAGAATTTTCCACTGTTCAGCTATGCAATTCGATATATTTTCGAGCATGCTAGATCCTATGAATCAGTGAATCACTTTTCAACATATCATGTACTTCAAGAATACGTCAGTAAAGGCGGAGAAATCTTCAAACTTCACTTTCTCGCCGCCGGCGCCATGAGCTATTATTGTGGTAGCAGAGGATATGACTGCCGCTCCTGCAATAGCGGGCATGCCTTTGGAATTTATTCCAAATGCCCAAGCAATGACTCAAACTCATTCCTGAGTATCGCTGCTCTGCATGGACTGTTATTGTACTGCCAGGATGCCCTGAAAGCAGAGAATGTTACGAAGGGCAAAGACGATTTACTATCTTGTGCAATAGCTTCTACCATCTCAAGTCCTGAAACCGGACCACAGCTTATATCACTGATGCTTGAAAATGGTGCTACCGTTTCTGACACGGACATGTTCCGGGCGATAGAGTTCGCAGCACCTGCAGCACTGACAACATTGCTTGAAATATATCCTATTGAGTGTGAAAATGCTAGTCTGTACTTTCTTGGGATAGAAAACATATGGGGCGATGTATGGGGGAAACTAAAAATTTTGGTTGAAATAGGCCAGGATGAGCAAATACACGGCCATGAAGAGACCTTGTTATGGAATCTTACGAAAGTCCGAAGTCATATCTCTAGATACGATAAGGACTGGGAGAAAATAAAAACCTTAGTCATTAGGGATAATAAGGCTCCTTATTCGATACAGCCTAAGATTAAAACGCTCGAGTTTCTGTGGAGAAAGAAGCATACGCCGTGGTGGTCACGCATAGATATGCAGCGATGGATGAGATGTTTACTTTCTGGTAGAGCCTCCACAAATCATGATGATAAAATATCTGAGCCGATAAAGAATCGACACGAGGTTGAAGCTTGGTGCAATTTGCCAGAGCCGAAGCTGAAGAAGATGTACCCCGGCTGAGGCATTGGACGAGCCAACAATAACGGCACAAATCAACATTGACGGCGAGAACAATCAATAACGGGATATGCCAAAAACAACTAGATGAACCAGCAATGCTGCCACCACTGCCACCACAATATATTCGTCAACTTGTTCAATCAAAGAAACGACCTTTGGACGTAAGTCTAGCCAATCTCATCATTCTCAGCGCCGCCCTGCTTATTCAGTCATAGCAGGCACCATTCATGATTGGCAGCAAGATAATTGATAACGCGTGTTAGATCAGACGGTAATCCGGTGTTGAGGCACTAGAGGCTTAACTTCAGATCGACGCGCGTACCGATGTGAAATTTAGTATTATATACCTATGCAGGCCCACTGACGTAGATTAGGTATTTGGCTCACCTGGTCAAAATTTCACAAGTATTCGAGCCGTTTGGCATGCTGTCTACCTCTTATGGTGACATTTGAGTGAGAAGGTACTATTTGGAGAACTAGTCAAGACTTCCATGGCTCGATGGATGAAGATTCATAATTTCTCAATTAACCCTCTTCTATATTCATGGCTAGGCAAGGGCAAGCTCAACTTGTACTAAGTGTAGCACTAAACAACTAGTGTACATATACTGCTATAGCATGCAAGGGCATTGCCCAGCCTCCTCCTCTGTTAACACCGCCTTATAAACTAGTCCTAATGCGTTACAAACGCAAGATCGTTGTTGTACGCAGCAATAAAATAAATACACAAAAAGGAAGGTTATACAAATAGATTACTAAGCAGCTATACAAGATAAGAGTAACTAGTAAAGCTGTAGTAATTTGCTAGCTTTTAAGCAACAATATAGTGCTAATAATAAACAATGAACCTAGCTTACAAATTAGAACTAGCTGTCTACATTTAAGACAAATACAAAAGTTACGAGGAGGGAATTTGCTAATTGCGCATAAGGTACAGGTTAACTAAGTGTAAGGTAGGACAATTAAGGAGATATGCAAGTAGAACTTAAGGCTCTATAAATCTATAGTGACTTTACAAGTAGCTTTTACAAAGAAGCTTTTACAGTCTAGTTGTACAGCTAGCTTATTAATTATTAGCATAGTAGAGCTAGAGCAGGCTAATTGCTTAATTAACGCTAGTCTACCCTAGCACTATGAATTGCATAATTGCAAGCTATTCGATAGCAGCTGCGTTGTTACTTAATGATTTAAGTGCTACAAGTTTGAGCATGTCTGCTAAAACCTACTACGCTGTAGATGCTGTATAGCCTTAAGGCATGCAACAAACAACTGCCTTAGAAAGGACGACAAATTAAAACATAAATGTGCAAACTGCTGTAGCAAACACTAGTCCTGGGCTAGAGAATTCCTAGAGCGAGTGAAACATAAGACAGCTGCAATGCAAGTATATAACAACAGACCAACCCGCTTCCAGTCCCTCCTAGCTCCAGCTCCAGCTCCAGCTCTAGTTCCAGCTCCAGCTCCGGCCCCAGCTCCGCCACAGAGCCTAATAACTGCAGTTATCAGCCACCTACAGTCAAAGACGAGCAGCAGCAGTGGACCCAGTTCAGGAACTGTAGGACGACAAGCCCACCAACTGGACCGCCAGAGAAACGCAGAAAAGGTCCTAGACGACTAGTTAGATCAATA
>Ga0335072_10002537_pt1 | contig 28278 bp, 23 predicted proteins | sample Lox_Sample_21_FD_206725 | JGI IMG/M metagenome (GOLD analysis project Ga0335072, IMG submission 206725) | Soil microbial communities from Loxahatchee National Wildlife Refuge, Florida, United States - Lox_Sample_2.1 | ecosystem: Environmental > Terrestrial > Soil > Wetlands | place: USA... | reverse complement strand
CAACTGGTGGCTCTCGGCCCTGGCGGTGGCGCCACGACCACCACGCCAGCCCGAGTATCCCTGCGAGCAGAACCGCGCTGATGGCGCCCAGCGCCCTCTCGGCCCGCCGCGATAGGGCCATGATCTCATCGAACCACCAGAAACAGTGGTCACGCCAGCACGATCCGTCACCGGCCGGGAGGGCCGGATCAGGGGCCGGCCGCGGGCGGCGGCGCCGCCGTGGCACGGGACGGGTGGCCTCCGCGTCCCTGGGCCACCCGTGTTGCTGCCGTCCGAGCCTTGGGTTACGCCGGCTGTAGCTCCGACAGGATGTGCTCTCTGGTGAGCTCGTGGTCGTGGGATCGGCGCGCATGTTCCCGGACAGCGGCGATCAGGTGCTCGATCTGGTCGCTTCGTCCGACGCGCAACTCGACGCCGCACGGATGGCAGGCCACCTGCGCGCCGCCGCCGTCCGTCTGCGCAGGACCGGTGAAGCCGATAACGACGAGGGGCTCCTCGCCAACCACCCATGCGTCATGGCCGGGGGAGACATAGTGGGCGTCACCCGGACCGAACTCGGCTTCGGTGCCGTCGTTCATCCGTACCCGAAGCCGCCCGGAGAGTACGACCGCGGTATGCGCGAGTTCGCAGGAACTTGGTCCGGCGGCCGGCTTCACGTCGGTGGACCAGCGCCAGCCCGGGCTGAACACCGCGCGGCCAGCGAAGAGGCGAGCACCTCCTCGACGAGAAACGGCACGCCATGCGCCGCCACCTGTGCCCGGGCTACCAGCCGGTCGTCTGCCGGGGGCAGGCACGCGCGTACCATCCGCTCCACATCGTCACTGTTCAAGCGGCCCAGCGCCAGGTGCGCCGCGGCACGGCGGTTCGCCAGCCGACGCGCGAGGTCGACGCCGGCCGAGCCCGGCTCGTCCCTGCTGGTGGCGAGGAACAAGATCCGCTCGCTGGCGGCGTTGTCGGCCAGGTATTCAAGAACGGCCAGGGTATCCGGATCCGCCCAGTGCAAGTCCTCAAGAGCGATCACCAGTGCCGCGTCCGTGACAAGCCTGCGGATGAGCCGGATTATCCCTTCCCCGCGGGCGATCGGTGAGGCCATGGCGTCGTCCGCCCGGGTGGCAGCTTGCCCGTGATAAACACGAGGCTCCCCCGCCCAGCCGAAGCCCGGGCGAAGGCACTCCGCAGCGCGCGCAACTCGTCGTCCCGGCCGCACACGACGGGGCACAGCACTTCCCCCCGCACGGTTAGTGTGCCACGCCGCAAGCAGCCGCAGAGAAACACCGAATGCGGCCCGTCGGCGGGTTGCAAGCGCCGACCCGCCCCGGCGCCGCGTCGTCTTTCAGCCGGACGGCCGCTCGTGACATTGTGTAGTTGCTTGGCAGCTGATCGTTAAGTTACGTCAGGGCGAGTGCAGGCTGCCGGTGAGGCTAGCTGTGCCGCTACTCGCGGCGAGGGGAGTGACTAGCGATGACTGATCTCGTCGCAGGGGCGCATGGCTGTGCCTCGCGGCATGCGGTGCGACACCGGGTGCGCCGATGAGCGCTGACGTCAGCCTGCTTGTCGTGGGCGGTGGCCCGGCTGGAGTCACTGCGGCCTTGCAGGGGCGCGAGCTCGGCGCCCGGGTGACTTTGCTCGAAGCCGGCCAGATCGGCGGCACCAGCCTGAACCGGGGCCCGGCACCGGTACGCACACTGGCCCGCGCGGCCAGGCTGGCGCGTGACTGGTCGTCCTGGCCGCTCTTCGGGCTGCAAGGCCCTGCCCCGGTACCGGATCTGCCGGCGGTGCTTGCCAACAGCAAGCGGGTGGCCTGCTACGCCCGGGAAAAGAAGGACATGGCCGGCCATCTGCGCCATCAGGGCATCGACCTGGTGGAAGACGTGGGCCCGGTCGGTTTCACCGGGCCGAACGCCATGGCGGCCAGTGACGGGCGGACATGGTCGGCGGACCGGATCATCCTTGCCGTGGGCGGGCACGCCGCCCGGCTGCCCATCCCGGGCGCCGAGCATGCGCTTACCTACGAAGACATTCTGTCTCTGCCCGCCCTTCCCGGGCGGGTCGCGGTGGTCGGCGGCGCTGACACCGGCTGCCAGATCGGCTCCATCTTCGAAGACTTCGGGGCCGCTGTCACCGTATTCGAGGCGGGCCCGGTCATAGTCCCGGCCGCCGACCCCAGTGTCTCGGCGGAACTGAGCCGTAGCTTCACCGCCCAGGGCATGACCATAGCCACAGACACCGTGGTCGAGGCCCTGAGCCAGGCAGACGACGGCATCGGTATCGACTACCGCGGCCGGCAAGGCCCGGGCCGGATGACGGCCGATGCCGTGTTCTTCGCGGTCGGCTGGCCTGCCAACATCGGCGGCCTGCAGCTGGACGCGGCCGGCGTGCTGGCCGGGCCCGGCGCGATCGCTGTCGATGATTACCTGCGCACCAACGTCGGGCACATCTTCGCCGCCGGAGACGTCAACGGACATTCCATGCTTGTCCAGACAGCCCGGATGGAGGGCCGCACCGCCGCCCGCAACGCCGTGCTTGGACCAGCCCGGCAAGCCAGCTACCGCGTGGTGCCAAGCGGCAGCTTCACCGACCCTGAATACGGCCGGGTTGGCCTGACCGAGCCGCAGGCAGCCGAGCGCAGCGACATCGTCACCGGCATCGCCCGCTACGACGACCTGCTGCGACCGGTCGCCGACGGCCGTTCCGAGGGCTTCTGCAAACTGATCGCCGACCGCGGTAGCCACACCATCCTCGGCGCCCATGTGGTCGGCGAATACTCGGCCGAGACTGTGCAAACCGTCGCCGCCGCGATGGCCGCGGGCATGACCGTGGAGCAAGTCGCGGAACTCCAATTCGCCTTCCCCACCTTCACCGAGGGCGTCAGCATGGCCGCGCAGAAGATCTGCCGGTCCATCGGAATCGGGAGCTTCCCTCAGGCCTGGAGTTATCTCGGGTCCGAAGAATGAACCAGTGCGGCGCCGGTCAGGCCACGTCGGCGAGGAGGTCCAGGTCCTGTTCCGTGAAGCGCAGTGCGCCTGCGGCTATGTTCTCGGTGAGGTGGCCGAGGCTGCTTGTTCCCGGGATCGCAAGCACGTGGCTTCCCTGTGCCAAGGTCCAGGCCAGCCGGACCTGCGCGGGCGTCGCGCCATGGGCGCGGGCGATAGCCAGGACTGGTTCCAGTTCACCGCCCGGTTTGCCGTCTTCCCGGCCGGTACCCGCGATGGCGAAGAACGGGACGAACGCGATCCCGCGTTCGGCACAGGCGCTGAGCACGTCGTCTGCTTCCGGCCGCCGCGAGTCGATGCTGTACCGGTTCTGCACGGCGACGACCGGCGCGATCTCCAGTGCCTCGTCGATCTGCGCAACGGTCACGTTGGACAGGCCCAGATGACGGATCAGCCCGGCGTCCCGAAGTGCGGCCAGCGCGGCGAAGTGCTCGCCGACTGGTTTGCTGACCGACAAAGTCCGCAGGTTCACCAGGTCGAAATAATCGCGGCCGAGCTGGCGCAGGTTCTCCTCAACCTGGCCACGCAGCTGATCCGGTCGGGCCATGCCCTGCCACGCTCCCCATGTGTCTCGCCCGGGCCCGACCTTGGTGGCGATCACGAGGTCGTCCGGATAGGGCCCGAGCGCCGTGTTGATCAGCTCGTTGGCAGAACGCAAGGGGGAGAAGTAGAACGCGGCGGTGTCGATGTGGTTAACCCCGAGTTCGACGGCGCGGCGCAGCACGGCAACCGACTGCCCGCGGTCACTGGGAGCGCCGTCTCCGGATGGATCGCCGGTTAGCCGCATCGCGCCGAACCCGAGACGGTTGACCGTCAGATCACCCAGCCGCCATGTACCCGCCGCGTCAGCGGTGATCTCCGGTGACTTCACCGCGACAGGCTATCCGGGCAGAAAGGCCCGCCCGTGAGCACTCGTGGAGATTTCCGCGGCTCACGAGGGACTAACGTCACGAGCTGCTGCCCGTCCGGGCGACCAAGCTGATCGCGGAAACCCGGCCCGGCCGCTCGCCAGCGAAGGGACATTCGCCTCTGGTGCCGCCACCGCCGCTGGCGCAAACGTAGAAATAGAGCCCGCCGACTGAGGGAAGGGCACGAGATGGATGCAGAGACGCCGATGGCGGCCGGGGCCGCGGGTCCGGTGGCTGGCGGTGGACGGGACCAGGTCAGGGCAGGCGATGCTGACCGCGACCGGGTGGCGGGAATTCTCGGTGCGGCCTACAGCGACGGCCGGCTGTCCAAGGACGAGTACGACGCCCGTCTCGACGCGGCCCTTTCCGCGCGTACTTACGCTGATCTCGACCAGGTCGTGATCGACCTGCCCGTGCCTTCGGCCGTGCCGGGCCCCGCGTCCGTACCGGCCATGGAGGCCGCCGCGGCCAGGATCAACGGGTTCGCGATTGCGAGCCTGGCCTGCGGGATCGGACAGTTCATAGTCGGCCCCCTGGCGACCATCCCGGCCATCGTGCTCGGCCACATGGCCCGGGCCCAGATCAGGCGCACCGGTGAGCAGGGGGCCGGCCTGGCACTCGCGGGCCTGGTGCTCGGCTGGGCGATGGTGATCCTGGGCATAGTCCTCGTCATCGTCGTCGGCCTGGCCGCAGCCGGGATGCACGGCGCCATGCGAATGCCCTGAGCCGCAACCCAGCGGGCACCTCGAAGACGACGGGAGCAGCCTCAGCACAGGGGCGATCTCAGAAATAACCCCCGAAGGGTGACGCCAGCACGGGACGCGTTTAGCACAATCTGGGCCAGACCGCGAAGCCGCCGCCACCAGGCAGCGGAGGCGATTCGCCGAGCGGCGGGGCTGAGTAGCCACGCGCCGGTGCGGACCGGGGAGTGCTGTATCACGGATTCCCGGCCTCGACCGGGTCAGCACCCGCCCCGACCCGCTGGCTGAAGGCAAGGGCGATGGATCTCACCCGGGGACTGGACGATCTGGTAGCGGTTGCGCTGGTGGCCGCGCTGGCGCCGCTCATCGTTGCCGCGCTGCCCGGCCCGCGCATCCCGCAGGTTGTCATCTTCCTGCTCGGCGGCGTGCTGATCGGTCCGCACGTGCTCGGGTTCGCCGAAACGTCGAGCATAGTGCTGCTGTCCAACATCGGGCTTGGCTTCCTGTTCTTGCTGGCCGGGTACGAGCTGGACCCGGCGCTGCTGCGACAGCGGCCGGGCACGCTCGCCATCGGCGGCTGGCTGCTTTCGGCCACGATCGCGGTGGGCGTGGCGGCCGCCCTGACCACAGCGGGCTACATCAGGGATTACGTGCCGGTCGGGCTGGCGCTGACCACCACGGCTCTCGGCACGCTGCTGCCCATCCTGCGGGACAACGACATGCTTGGCGGGCAGTTCGGCCGCTACGTGCTCGCCGCCGGCGCTGTTGGCGAACTGTTCCCGATCCTGGTCATCGCGATCTTCCTGAGCAATCGGGGCCATTTCGTCGCGCTCGCCTCGGTGGCGCTGGTCGGGGCCCTGGCCCTCGCGCTTACCGTCGTGCCGCGGCTGGTCAGGATGCCGGCGGTGCAGCGGGTCGTCACCGAGAGCCAGGAGGCAACCGGGCAGATCACCCTGCGCTGGTCCATGGTGCTGCTGTTCCTGCTGCTCGCCGTGGCAAGCCGGTTCGGCCTGGACGTGGTGCTCGGCGCGCTGCTTGCGGGGATAGTGCTGCGCGGCTGGACCCAGCACCTCAACCTGGATACCACCAGCCTGGAGCACAAGTTCGACGCGGTGGGCTACGGGATATTCATCCCGATCTTCTTCGTCTCCTCCGGGATGAGCTTCGACCTCAGGGCGATCAGCCAGGACCCGGTCCGCCTGATCGTCTTCTTCCTGCTGCTGCTGCTCGTCCGCGGGCTGCCGTCGCTGCTGGTGTACCGGAATGTCCTGTCGCGCACGCAGCGGCTGGAGATGACGTTCATCACCGCGACCACCCTGCCGCTGCTGATCGCCCTGGCCGCAGTCGGTGAGCAGGACGGCGTCATGCTCCCCGCCACCGCCGCCTCGCTGATCGGGGCGGGCGTGCTGTCCGTCCTGGTGTACCCCCTCCTCGCCGTGGGGCTGCACCGGCGCGCCCGCGCCGCCGGCGGCGCGGTGAGCGCCACCGATGCCGCAGTGCCCGCGGAGGAAACCGCGGCAGGCGCCAGCGCGCCGTCGCCGCAGCCCGGCCAGCCCTGAACGGCGCGCCCGGTCAGTCGGACCTGGCGCTCTCCCTGACACCGGGGGCATCGCGGGGGGCGGGGACATCCGCGACAGGTTCGGCGGTCAGGCGCCGGTACGGCCGGGCCAGCGGCCAGCGCGGGTCGTCGAGCACGGTGGCGGCATCAAGCTGGCCGGAGGCCTGGATCAGCCTGGCCACCAGGCCGGTCCAGCCGGTCTGGTGGGACGCGCCGAGGCCGGCGCCGTTGTCCCCGTGGAAGTACTCGTAGAACAGGATGAGGTCGCGCCAGTGCGGGTCCTCCTGGAACAGCTTGACCCCGCCGTACACCGGACGGCGCCCGTCGGGGCCGCGCAGAAACGTCCCGGCGAGGCGGTGAGACAGTTCGCGAGCCACCTCGAACAGCGTCATCATCTTCCCGGACCCGGTCGGGCACTCCACGGTCAGGTCATCGCCGTAGTACCGGTAATGCGTGATCAGCGCGCGGATCAGCAGCATGTTGACCGGGAACCAGACCGGCCCGCGCCAGTTGGAGTTGCCTCCGAACATCCCGCTGGTCGACTCCGCAGGCTCATACTGCACGCGGTGATCGACTCCGGCGACCTCGAAGCTGTAGGGGTGCTCCAGGTGCCAGCGCGAGATCGACCGGATCCCGTGCGGCCCGAGGAAGCGCTCCTCGTCCAGCATCCTGGCCAGGATGCGCCGGAGCTTCTCCTCGTTCACCAGCGACAGGATTCGCCGGCCCCGGGCGCCGGGCACGAGCGGGTTCGCGATGTTGGTCAGCAGGTCCTGGTTCCGCTCGATGAACGCGCGGACACGCCCGGCGACCTCGGGGTAGCGCTCGATCACCTCCGGTTCGATCACGGTGGAAGCGCACAGCGGCAACAGGCCCACCAGGGAACGCACCTTGATCCTGGTTCCTGTCCCGTCGGGCAGGCGCAGCACGTCGTAGAAGAAGCCGTCCTCGTCGTCCCACATCTCGTCGGGGTGCTCGCCGATCGGGTCCGTTGCCGCCGCGATCCAGAAGAAGCGCTCGATGAACTTGAGCACGAACTCTTCGTAGCTCGGGTCATGGTCCAGCAGCGTGAGGCACAGCTCAAGCATGTTCTGGCTGAACATCGCCATCCAGGCGGTGCCGTCGGCCTGCTCAAGCCGCCCCCCGGTGGGCAAGTCCGCGCTGCGGTCGAACACTCCGATGTTATCCAGGCCGAGGAAGCCGCCCTCGAATACGTTGCGCCCGGTGGGATCCTTGCGGTTTACCCACCAGGTGAAGTTCAGCAGCAGCCTGGTGAAGGCCTCCTGCAGGAACGGCAGGTCGGTCTCGCCGAGGTCCGATTCCAGGTTCTGCAGGAACAAGGTGGCGAAGGCGTGGACCGGGGGATTGACGTCGCCGAAGTTCCACTCGTAGGCGGGTATCTGCCCGGTGGGGTGCAGGTACTCCTGCGACAGCATCAGGTCGATCTGGTTCTTGGCGAAGTCCGGGTCGACCATGGCCAGCGGTATGCAGTGGAACGCGAGATCCCACGCGGCGTACCACGGGTACTCCCACTTGTCCGGCATGGACACCACGTCGTAGTTGAACATGTGGAACCAGGAATCGTTGCGGGTCCCGCGCTGGGCCGGCGCGCGCAGCGGGTGGAAGTGCCGCTCACGCAGCCACTGGTCCACGTCGAAGTAGTAGCACTGCTTCGACCACAGCATTCCGGCCAGCGCCTGGCGCATGACCGCCTTCGCGTCGTCGCTCACCGTCGCCGGCGTGATGGCCTCATAGAACTCATCGGCCTCGGCCCGCCGCCGCGCGATCAGCTCACCGGCCCCGTCGAACGGTGCCGCGAGCACCTCCGGTCCCTTTCGGGTCAGCCGCACCAGCACCGATGCCTGGCCGCTGCCGGGTACCTGCAGGGAAAAATGCGCCGCTGCCTTGGTCCCCTCGCCGTCGGGGTTGACCGTGGCCGCGCCGGACAGCAAGTGATCGCCGATCCCGTCCTTCGGGAACGGCGTCGCCGTGCTGGCGTCCCCGCCGAAGCGGCCCGCGTTAGTCTCGTTCTCGCAGAAAAGCAGGGCCGCACCAGGCTCGGCGTGCAGGTAGTACACGCCCAGATCGTGGTGCTCGGCCCGGATGACGGGGCGGGCCGAGTCGGCGCGGGTGAGCCGGGGCCTGGGCTGGTCACCTCCCCAGGACCACGTGTTGCGGAACCACAACGTGGGCAGCACGTGCAGGCTGGCATCCTGCGACGACCGGTTGTGCACGGTGACGCGGCACACGATGTCGTCTGGTGCGGCCTTCGCGTACTCCACCTCGACGTCGTAGTAGCGCCCCTGGTCAAACACGCCCGTATCGATCAGCTCGTATTCGAATTCATTCCGCGACCGCGAGCGGTTCACCGCCACGAGGTCGTTGTAGGGGAACTCCGCCTGGGGGTACTTGTACAACCAGCGCTGGTAGCTGTGCGTCGGCAGGTTATCGACGTAGAAGTAGTACTCCTTGACGTCCTCACCGTGGTTGCCCTCGGCATTGGTCAGGCCGAACAGCCGCTCCTTGAGGATCGGGTCCCGCTCGTTCCACAGCGCCAGAGCCAGGCACAGCCGCTGCTTGTCATCGCTGATCCCGGCAAGGCCATCCTCACCCCACCGGTACGCCCGGGACCGCGCCTGGTCGTGGCTGAAGTAAGACCAGGCATCCCCGTTTTCGCTGTAGTCCTCCCGCACCGTTCCCCACTGCCGCTCACTGAGGTACGGTCCCCAGGCGCGCCACGGCATACCTACCCTGGCCTCCTGGAGCCTGCGCTCCTCCGCGGTAAGCGACGCGGGACCGGCGACGGCAGGCCCCCCACCCCCATCGGACATGCTTCGATTGTCGCACGTGACGGCAGGTAATGATGTGACTGAGACCCGCGCGTGTTGCGACAAGGGACCTGGGCCGCCCTGGTAGGGATGACGTGCCCCAGCTCCCGCGGCGGCGAACGGGATCTGCTCTACGGCCGCGTGAACGTTCCGAGCCCGGTGGTGTTGTAGTACTCGAGCGTCACGCTCTTGGCGCGTGAGCCGCTGGCGTTGGGGTTGAACGTTGCCGCTGTAATGCCGAGCGCGTTCTCTCCGGTCGGATCGAAGGCGAACAGGTTTCCCGACCAGTGGATGAGGAGGTAATCGTCTGGCCGCGGGCCGATGAGCAAGTGCAGTGATGTCCCTTCTGACGCGATCCGGATGGGCCCGTAGAAAGAATTGTCGTACGTTCCGGTGTAGAAGGAAGCCGGCTGCGCCGGCACCGGATGCTCGGGTGGCTTCTGGCCGGCCAGCACGCTGGGGTTGACGTACAGGCCCGCCAGACCCTGGCCGTACAGGGTGAGCCAGTCGTCCTGGACCGATCCGGCCTCCACGTAGTCGAGAAAGTAGTTGCTGACCGCTTCGGGCACGCCGATCGGCATGCCGTTGGTGAGCACGACGATGCCGAGGCTGGCCGACGGCAGCATAGTGAAGGCTGTCGCGGCGCCTTGCAGGAATGCTCCGGAATGGCTGAGGCGCAGCCGGCCGGCGTAGTCGTAGCTGACATTCATGCCGTACCCGTAGAAGCCGCTGCGGCTGACCGGCGACATGGGCAGCCCGGACAGCGCGTGCGGCAGGTGAGTCCGGCTGAGGGCGTCGTCGCCGATAACCGGTTTCCCCTTCCAGGTGCCGCCGGCGAGTTGCAGTATCAGCCAGTTGGCCAGGTCAAGCACGTTGGAGCTGGCACCGCCGGCCGGGGCCTCCGGATCGGCGTCGCGCGCGTACTTCTGCACCCACCGCGTGCCCACCCGGACATGCATCGCGGCCTGGTTGGCCTCGTTGAGGAAGTCGGAGTACCGGAAGCTGGACGACGGCATGTCGACGGGGCCGAACAGAACCGCGTCGGCCAGGCCCGCCCATGACTGCCCGGTAGCGGCGGCGGCGGCCACAGCGGCGGCGGTGAGACCGAAGTTGGTGTACTCCCATTGCGCGCGGAACGGTCCCAGCGGCTCGAGTCGCAGCCGGTTCAGGATGTAGGCCTGGTCGTAGCCGAGGTCTTCGAGCAGGTCGCCCGCATGATCTGGGAGCCCTGACTCATGCGAGAACAGGTCGGCGTACGTCACGTGCCCGGTGACGTAAGGATCGGCCAGCGCGAACGACGGCAGGTGGGCCACCACCGGGTCTGTCCAGTTGAGAATCCTGTTACCCACCACGCCGGCCACAACCGTGGACGACAACGACTTGGAGACGGAAGCGAGACGGAACACCGTGCTGGCATCGACGCGGGCCGGGAAGTTCACGTCACGAACGCCGAAGCCCTTGGCGTACAGCAGGCTTCCGTCGTGGACGACGGCGGCGGCCAGCCCGGGAACGCCGGTCTTGGACAGTGCATCCTCGATGATCGAGTCGAGGCGGTCCACGGCCGCCGGGATCCGCTCCGGCGGGATGGGTACCAGCGACAGGGCGTCGGGAGGAACCGGCGAGCCGGGCTGGACCGAATCCGGCGTACTCACCGTTTCCCGCGTCAGGGTCCCGGCCATCCCGGCGTGGCGGGACGCCGCGGTGCTCGCCGCGGCGCCGCCGACGAGCAGCGTTACGCCGCCGAGTTTCAGGAAACTGCGCCTGCCCGGCGCACCATGCTCATCAGCCACGCTGCCCTCCGGCGGAACCGCACTCGTAATATCGGACAACTTGCCCCCCTGATCAACGATGTCAGTGCGGAACCAGGCATTTCTTCCTGCTTTTTCCGGAACTTAGGCGAATTTGCCGGGCCGCACGAGGAACGTAGCTGAGATAGTACTTCGATGACCCCTGCGTATAAGTCAGGGGTCACGACGCCCGAAACGGGAACCCATTCTCACTCGGTTCCTGACGGGAAATAGCGATAAATGGAGCGCCGAAAAGCGGCCTTCGGCCGGCGGTAAGGAGTTCTCGGCTCAACGACCTAAAAATTCCCTTCCCGCATCAGGCGGGGGCGGCGGGCTCACCCTCGCCGGGGGATGCCGGCTTGACCTGGGAGTGCTGCACTGGCGGGGCAGCGGGCGGCCGCGTGCGGCTTCCCGGCCGGGCGGATACGCGAGTGCGAAGGGGTCCCGGGTGAACGTAAAGACTGAAGATGCCACGGCTGCCATTCCTGCACCGCGGGCAGCTCGGGAGGGCCCGGCAGGCGCGGCTGGCGGGGAGCAGCGAAGTCGCGCGGAGCGGGCGGCCTGGGGAAAGAACGCCCGCATGGCGGCACCGCTGCAAGCGCATGCGGAGTTTCAGCCGGATGCGCGGCGGGATCCAGTGGGGCTGCTGCTGGAGCAGGCGGAATCGCGGGTGTCAGAGCTGGTGCCGGTACGGCACGGACGGATGCTGGTCTCCCCCTTCACGTTCTACCGGGGAGCGGCGCTCCCGATGGCCGCCGACCTGGCCACGACGCCTACATCGGGGCTGCGGGTGCAGTTGTGCGGGGACGCGCACCTGTCCAATTTCGGGGCATTCGGGTCGCCGGAGCGACAGCTGGTCTTCGACGTCAATGATTTCGATGAGACGCTGCCTGGCCCGTTCGAGTGGGACGTCAAGCGGCTGGCGGCGAGCCTCGCGGTGGCCGGGCGGGACAACGGATTCGACCGCAAGGCGCGCCGCAAGATGGTGCTGGCCGCGGCGGGGGAGTACCGCACCGCGATGCGGGCGTTTGCCGGACAGCCCTTCCTTGAGGTCTGGTACGCGCACCTGAACATCGAGCAGGCCATCGGCGATTTCAGGGCCCAGGTAAAAAGCGACCGGTTCAAGAAGGCCGAGAAGATGCTGGCCAAGGCCCACAGCAGCGACAGCATTCAGGCGGTGAGCAAGCTGACAGCCCTGGCCGATGGGCGGCGGCGGATAGTCAGCGACCCGCCGATGATCGTCCCCGTCGAGGAGCTTTTCACCGGGGTGCACGCCAGCGCGATATACGAGCAGATCAGCGCGGTGCTGCGCAAGTACCGGCGGTCCCTCCAGTCTGACCGGCGGCACCTGCTCGAGCAGTTCTCGATCATCCAGATGGCCCGCAAGGTTGTCGGGGTGGGCAGTGTCGGGACCCGCGCATGGATAGTGCTCATGGACGACGGCGACGAGCCCTTGTTCCTGCAGGCCAAAGAAGCCCAGCCCTCGGTCCTCGCTGCCTACTGCGGGCGCAGTCAGTATGCCAACCAGGGTGAGCGCGTCGTCGCCGGGCAGCACCTCATGCAGGCCCAGAGCGACATCTTCCTCGGCTGGACCCATGCCCGCGGCCCGGATCAGGTCGAGCGTGACTTTTACGTTCGCCAGCTCCGGGACTGGAAACTCTCTGCGCCGATCGAGCAGATGATCCCCTCCGGGATGACCGTCTACGCCCGGCTGTGCGGGTGGACCCTGGCCCGGGCCCACGCCCGCTCCGGTGACCGCATCGCCCTGGCCGCCTACCTCGGCGGCTCCGACAAGTTCGACCAGGCGATCGCCGACTTCGCCGAAACCTACGCCGACCAGAACGAACGGGACTACGCCGCCCTCCAGGCCGCCGTCAAGGCCGGCAAGGCCGAAACCAGCACCCAGATCTAAAGCAGCGGCCAGGCCCCCTGGGATGCCGCCGGCGCCCGGCCGGCCGCAGGTTACTGGCGCGCCATGGCCATGCGCATCTCGCTGTCGCTGTCGGTGATCAGGTCGCCTGACACGTCCACGGTCACGGTGTGCAGGGTGCCGGTGAACCGGAACGGGGCCCGGTAGTCGGGAACAACCGGCGAGCCGGGGTCAGCGCCGCAGGTGAGGCCGCCGGGGTGGATTGCCACCGGGGTGGTGACCGGGAACTCGGCCTGCCCGGTCAGTTTGCCGTCGACGTACAGCCGTGCCCAGCCCGGGGCGCCCTGGCCCTTGGCGAAGTCGGGCGCACCAGTGGGCTCGAACTCGAACCGCAGCTGACGGCGCCCGGCGGGCAGCGGGCCGGTCGACGACACAAAGTGGGTTTCGCGCCCGACGTAGTTGTGCGCATAGTGCAGTCTGTTGTCCTTGACGTAGAACGTCCAGCCGCCGACCCCGCTGCCCTGGCACAGCAGCACGCCCTCGGCGCCGTCAGCTGGAATCTCCGCGTCGGCGGTGATGCTGTGCGGCCGGTTCAGCACCCTTGGGCCGACAAAGGACGGCACCGACTGGGTGCCTGGGCGGTAGACGTACGCGGTGCGCGGCTCGGCGACCTGGGGGCGCTCGGCCATGAGGCGTGCTCCCGCGGTGCCGTCGATGGGCAGGACGTTGTACTTGCCCGCTTCGACGTACCACAGGGTGATCAGCTCGATGAGCTTGTCGCGGTGCTGCGCCGCCAGGTTGTGGTTCTCGGCCGGGTCCTCCGCGACGCGGTACAGCTCCCAGTGGCCGGCATCCAGGTCGTCCAGCGCCGCTGCCGAAATCGGCATGCCGAACGGCTTGCCCGCCTCGGCGAACGACGGGCCGGGCCACGGGCATACCGCCCGCCACCCGTCGTGGTCGATGGCCCGGTGCCCGAACATCTCGAAGTACTGGGTGCGGTGCCGGGTCGGCGCGTCCGGGTCGTCGAAGGTGTAGGCAAGGCTGATGCCGTGGACGGGCGACTGGGTAACGCCCCTGATCGTGGCGGGCGGCTCGATGCACAGCGCGTCCAGGACGGTGGGCACCATGTCGATGATGTGCGCGTACTGGGTCCTGACCTGGCCGCGCGCGGCGATGCCGGAAGGCCAGGACACCAGGAACGGGTCGCTGACGCCGCCCCGGTAAGTTTCGCGCTTCCAGCGGCGGAACGGCGTATTGCCCGCCCACGTCCAGCCCCACGGGTAGTGGTTGAAAGTGACCGGGCTGCCCAGTTCGTCGATCTTCGCGAGGCTTTCCTCCAGGGGCTCGGGGGCGTTGTTGAAGAACTGGAGCTCGTTGCTGGTTCCCGCCGGGCCGCCCTCGGCGCTGGCCCCGTTGTCGGACACCGCCATGATCAGGGTGTTGTCGAACTCGCCGGTTTCCTTCAGGAAGTCGATCAAGCGGCCGATGTGATGGTCGGTATGGGACAGGAACCCGGCGTAAACCTCCATCATCCGCGCCGCCAGCCTGCGGGCCTGGGGCGGCAGGGAGTCCCAGTCCGGCACGTCCGGGTCGTGACGGGATAGCTCCGCGCTGGCCGGCATGATGCCCAGCTCCTTCTGCCGGGCGAACGCCCGCTGCCGGTAGACGTCCCAGCCGTCGTCGAACTCGCCCGCGTACCGGTCGGCCCACTCCCTGGCCACGTGGTGCGGCGCATGCGTCGCGCCGGTGCAGAAATGCAGGTAGAACGGCTTATGCGGGGCGACCTGCTTGGCGTCGGCGATGAACTCGATCGCTTTTTCGACCAGATCCTCGGTCAGGTGGTAGCCCTCTTCCGGCGTGCGCGGCGGCCCTACCGGGTGGTTGTCGTAGACCAGGTCGGGGTGCCACTGGCTGGTGTCCCCGCCGAGGAACCCGTAGAACCGCTCGAACCCGCGGCCCAGCGGCCACCGGTCGAACGGGCCCGCAGCTGACTCGAACTCGGACGGCAGCAGATGGTACTTGCCGACCATGTAGGTGCTATAGCCGTGCTGCTGCAGCATCTCGGACAAGAACCCGTTCTCGAACGGGATCTGGCCGTTGTATCCGGGGTAGCCGGTGGCGATCTCGTTGATCGTCGCGGTCGCGTTCGCGTGATGGTTGCGGCCGGTGATGATGCACGACCGGGACGGCGAGCACAGCGCAGTGGTGTGCATGTTCGTGTACAGCAGGCCGCCGGCGGCCAGTGCGTCCAGGTTCGGCGTCGCGATCGGGCTGCCGTAACAGCCCAGCTGCCCGAACCCGGTGTCATCGAGCACGATCATCAGCACGTTCGGTGTGCCTGGCCTCGCCCGCAACGGACGCGGCCACGCCGGGCTCGACTCATCCGTCGTCCGCCCGATTACCCCGGGAAAAGTTGTGCCCGGCTCGTACTCTGTCAGCCCCATCGCTCGCCCTCCCTGACCCGTCACGTCGAGTAAGGCTTGGACCGGAACCGGGAGCATCACCCGGGCCGGATGAATTTCCCGCGGTGAGCGGCGTCCAGGTGGCTATTTCGGTGCGCGGGCTGTAGCGGACGGGACGAGAGCCACTTCCAGGAAGAGCCTTGACCGGAGCAGGGTCGTTACGCTGGTGGAATGCAGATGCGCCCGCAGGAGGGCTGCCCGAAGCACACGGTGACAGGGTCCTGCGGCGGGGTCGTCGGGGTGAACCGGTCAGGACTGGGCTCGGCCCGCGGTTATGAGTACGCCGTGACCGCCGAGGCGGAACTTGCCCGCCGGATCCGTGCGGAGCACGCCGCATGAACACACGGGGCACCTCCGGCAGCGACGCCATGGACGCCGAGTTCGACGCCGTGGCCGAATGGACGGCGGAGGTGGCCGAGAGCCTTGGCCCTGAGTACCGCATCCCTGCGGCATGCCGGGGGAGTGGCCGGCCGTCGGAGTTGGACTGGCTGCTTGAGGGCCTGGATCCGCTGCCGGGCGACCCGATGATCGACATTGGCGCCGGGCTGGGCGGCCCGTCCGCTTACGCGGCCGAGCGGACCGGGGTCCGCCCGATCCTGGTCGAACCTCGGCCCGACGCCTGCCGGGCCGCCGTCCGGCTGTTCGGCGCTGCGGTGGTCCAGGCCGACGCGACCGCCCTGCCGTTCGCCGAGGGTGCGGCTGGCCACGCCTGGTGCCTGGGCGTGCTGTGCACCGCCAGCGGGCCGGATGTCCAGCTGGCCATGCTGCGGGAGCTGCGCCGGGTGCTCCGGCCGCGCGGCCGGGCCGGGCTGCTGGTGTTCCTGGCCACCAGGGACCGGCTGCATAACCCGCCGCAAGGGAACCACTTCCCGTCCCGTGGCCAGCTGACCGCTCAGCTCCGGGAGGCCGGCCTGATCGAGACCGCCGCCGCCGACCGGGCGTCCCTCCCGCCCCCGCCCGCTTCCTGGCGGGAGTGCGCCGCCGCCGTCGAGGCCGAACTGCGGCGCCGCTGCGGGAACGCCCCGGCGCTGGCCACGGCCCTTGAGCAAAGCAGGCGCATCGGCGAGCTCCTGCATTCGGGCGAGCTGGTCTCTCAGGTCATCAGGCTGTGCCGGCCCGCGTAGCTAAGTAGTTCCGGATAGACCCGGCGCGCCGTCTCCGGGGTAAGGCATCCGGAGCCGGCCGGCACGCGGGCTGTTTTAGCCCTCCTGCGGACCACGATTCCGTTTGAGGCGCGCTATTCGAGGGACATGTGCTTTGGCGGACTCGATGGCCTGCCAATGCAGCAGGTGACCGTCGGAGGTGGATGGCATGGAGATCGGTATGGTGCTTTTCCTTCCCCGTGATGCCGTCAGTGTGCCGGTCAGCCGCCAGGTTCTCGACAGCTGCCTGGAAACCCTCGGAGTGACGGCGGATACCCGCGCCGACATCGCCCTGGCGCTCAGTGAGGCGTGCGCCAACGTCGTTCAGCACGCCGGACGTGGCGAAGAGTACGAGGTGAAGGTGAGCGCCAAGAACCGCAAATGCGTCATCGAGGTTGTCAACGCCGGCAGCCAGGACAGCGGGTCCGCGCCGGATGGCGGTGCCAGTCCAGCCCAGCACGGATGCGGGCCTGGTGACGAACAACCTGCCTGGGTTGCGCTCGCCGGCGACCCAGTGCCCGCGACCGCTGAGCATGGCCGTGGCCTGAAGATCATCGATGCCGTGGTCGATAACCTGCAACTGACAGGCAACGGACGCCGTGGGACGACCGTTCATTTTGAAAAGACGCTGGAGTGGGTGCCTGGAGCAGCCGGGCAGCAACTTCTTAACGCGGACGGTAACCTTCGTGCCCCCGACCCGTACCCGGTTGCCGGCGGAGCAGCCACGCCGCCCTAGCGGGTGCGGGCATACCTGGCCGCGCTCGTCTCATCCGTGAATGAACCCGGCGATCACGACCGCGCCCACCAGTGCCGCGACCATGACCAGGACAATTATCACCCGGATCATGATGAACACTATGCGCCGCCAGAAGGCCGTGATGGCCAGCACGCCCATGACGAGGGCTATTCTGGCATTCTCGGCTTGCTGGCTGAATGATTGGATGTCGTGCATGGTGCTTCCCTTCACCCCGCTGGCTCTAACAGCAGCGCGGGGAAGCCGCTCCGGGCTGGTTTGCCGCTCGAAGAAGCCGTGTCTTCAGGGTGTTCGAGAACTCGCTGGAAGTGGCGGCTGCGATGCGAACCTTGACTCCCGTAGACGCATCTGCATACGTCGCTTTGGCGTCTCACGTCCAGACGTCCAGGATCTAATTCGCTCCTGCTGCTCCATCGCGTGACGAGCATGGACATACTCGTGCTATCTATCGCGTGACGAGCGTGGACATAATTTGACCAGGAGGTCGAAGCAGACATGGGATCTATCAAGCGCGAGCCGGTGCCGCCCGGTCCGATCGCGGATCTCTTCGACCGCCTTGACGATCTGCACTCCCGGGCTGGCCGCCCTTCGATGCGGGACATCGCGATCGTGGCGGGTCGCGGCAATATCAGTTCGTCGACGGTGCATAACATCTTCCGCAGTGCGAGGGTGCCCCGCTGGGCGTTCCTTGAGCAGGTCATCAAGGCCCTCGGCGGAGGCGGCGAACGAGAGCAATTTCTAGCCCTGTGGCAGGCGGCATGGCGAGCGGAGAACGAGCGTGATGTTGTTGCCGCGCCAGCACGCGAAGTCGGCTCACCACTCAGCCAGGTCGTGTCAGGCCCACTCGGCAGTGGTCCTGGGTCCAAGTCCGTGCAGCGGATCTGGTCCAATGAGATCCCGACCCGCAACCGGCATTTCACCGGACGAGAGGCCGAGCTTGGGCTGATCTACGACAACCTTAGCGACGAAGTGGCACCGCACGTGCAGGTGATCGCAGGCATGGGCGGAATCGGCAAGACTGAGCTGGCCACAGAATACATACACAGGAACATCAATAGGTATGAAATTATCTGGTGGATTCGCGCTGAGCATTATGACCGAGTCCGGGAGGCCCTGGTCAGACTAGCGCAACGGCTTGAACTCCGGCATGTATCCACGGACGGTGACCGTGACCGGACCATTGCGGCCGTGCTCGACAAGCTCCAATCGGATATCCGGTCACCCTGGCTACTGGTTTACGACAATGCCGCCAACCCGCTGGACCTGCAGCGCTACCTGCCGCCCGGACGGCCCGACGGCCATGTCATCATCACCTCCAGACTGCTGAACTGGCCCAGTTATGCACTCGGGGACGGCATCGAGGTCGCGCCGTTCACCGAGGAGGAAGCAGTTGGCTTCCTCCGGCGCCGGGTGCCGAGCCTGGCGACCCGGCAAGGACGCCAGCCACTCACTGAGGAGGAGGACGTACGCCGGTCATCAGAAGCCAGGCGGCTCGCGGCCGAACTCGGCCACCTGCCCATCGCCGTTGATCACGCGGCGGCCTACCTCGCCGAGACCGGGCGCAGCGTCGATGAGTACCTCACCAGGTTTGCGGAGAACGCGCATCAGCTGCTTAGCGAACAGCCGAAGGATCAGGAATTCTCCGCGCACGTCTCGGGCACCTGGGCGATGTCCACCACCCTGCTTACGCAGGATGCGGTGCATCTCTTTAACCTGTGCGCGTTCTTCTCCCCCGAGCCGATCGCTGCCGAGCTATTCCTGCAGGACATGGCTCTTCCCGACGAGCCATCTGGACTGCGGGAATTCCTCGATTCTGCCCCGCGGTTCCGTGCCGCCGCTAACCAGTTGCACCGGCTATCGCTCGTGAAGGTCGACGGTGCCCGTGACCTGATTCAGATGCACCGGGTTGTCCAGGCCGTCACCCGTGGACGGCTGCGTCAGGATCACAGTGCCCTGTTCTTCGCCTACCGGACCGCCGTCGACGCACTACTCGCAGCGTCCAATCCGGGTACCCCGGATCACGCGAGCAGCGACGTCGCCTATGATCTCTCACTTGGGCACCTGGAATCCGACCAGCGGTTCCTGCGCACCGGTAATCCGGCGCTTCGCGCGCTTATCATCGACCAGGTGCGCAGGCTCCGGCTCGCCGGCGCTCATGTCGAGGCGATGCGGTTTGGTCAGGATGTGTTGCGCCTATGGCGGGAGCGCCTCGGCGAGGACCATCTTGACGTGCTGAAAACCGCGGTAGAGGTGGCTATCGCCATGTATATCGGCGGCAGCGCCGCGGATGCCCATGAGCTGATCCTGCAAATCCGTCCGTTGCTCCAGCGTTACCGTGACGGCGAGGGCTACGAGGTTCTCCTGTCTTGCGAAAGCTTCTTCGGGGAGGATCTCCGCGCACATAGTCAGTTTCGCGAGGCCCTCGAGCTCGACCTGGAGATCCTGCCGAAGTTCGAGGCAACCTTCGGCGTCGACCACGAGCGCACCTTGAACATCACGAATAACATCGCAATCGACTACCGGCAGATGGGCCGCTTCGCCGAAGCGCTGCGCGTAGACGAGCGAACCCTTTCCGCCCGGCAGCGCATTTTCGGCCCGAACGACCCCGTCACCCTGGGCTCTGCGGACGCAGTGGCTCGCGACCTCAGGGGACTCGGCCGGTATCAGGAGTCGCTGGACATGTCGCGGCGGGTGGTTGGCGCATACGTCAACATCGGCGGCCGGGAGAACACGAGCTGGCTGTTTGCATGTGACGGGTTCGCTACCGCGTTGCGCAAGGCGGGCCACCATTGGGACGCGCTGCAGGAGGGCGAGCACGTTCTCCAGCGGTACCGCGATTACCTAGGGGACGAGCACACCTACACGCTCAGGACCGCGGCAAATCTGGTAAATGCCAGGCGCGCGGTCGGCGATCTGGCTGGTGCGGAGGAACTGGCGCAGGCGACGTGGGAGACGTGCCTGCGCTCAAGCCGCCCCGACGACCTGCGCAGCAGCGTGCTGCTGAACTTGGCCTCCGTGCTCCGTGTTGCCGACCGCCCGCACGAGGCGCTCGGGTTGGACGAGCAAGCGAGAGAGGCACTCATCCGGGTCTACGGCGCTGGACATCCGATGACGCTGGCGGCGAGCATCAACTATGCGTCGGACCTCGCCGGACTTCGCAGGCTTGGCGAGGCGATCCAGATGGGGCGTGAGACCCTCGCCAGGTGCCAGGGAACCCTCGGGGATGATCACCCGGACACTCTCATGGCCGGGGCGAACCTGGCCATCGATGAGGCCGCCGCAGGGAACCAGGCTGCCGCCGACCAGCGTCTCGCTGAAATACTGCGGCTCTATGCGCAGACGGTGACGATGGAGCACCCCGAGGCCCGCGGAGCAGCCCAGGGGGTCCGGCTGACCGCAGAGATCGAACCGTCGATCTAGCCTGTGGCTTAACACGTCAGGCGGCGCAGGTCTGCCTGCACCCGGTCACGGACATGCGTAGTGAGCTCGAGCAGGTCCTTGCAGTACACCGACGGGTTGCGGAATCCGGTGCCGTGGCGGAACCGGTGCGGGTACAGCCCGCCGCCGCAAAGGTCCAGCACCGGGCAGGCTTGGCAGTCGGGGGACAGGGCGGCGACCCCCATCTGCCTGGCGACGGTTGTGGGGTGACGCAGCGCCTCGTCGAGGCTGCTCGTGGTGACATGCAGGCCGGTGTCGGCAGCGCCCGGATAGGCAGAGCTGAGCGAATCGAGCTGCTTGATCGCGCCGTCGGTGTCGATCACCACGAGGGTGCTCGGCGCAGTTCCCAGACCCTCTACGCCGCTTTGACCCCCGAGTGCCAATTGAATCAGTTCACCGAACAGCCGGATACTCGTCTCTTGCCAGGGTGCGTTGTACCAGCGCTCAAAGACCGCGATCAGCCAGTCGGCGTATCCGCCGTCCGGCGGCGGGCTATCCCAGTTCGCGTGTGGCAGCAGGAAGTCAATCGCCGGAGGGTTGAACTTCAGCAGTGCCTCATAGCTGGAAACGGGGTTGTTGCGGACGGAAACGGTGCACAGCAAGCCCGCGTAGCAATCGCGGAAGTCCGGCGAATCAAGAAGGTGCACGCCATCAGTTGTGGCGTCGTAGCTATTGCGCCCGTCCGCGTAGCGGCGATAGCGCGCAGTCGCCTCTTCGTCGCCGTCTAGGCTTACGCCGACCCGAATCCCGAGTTCCTTGAAGGTCGTGAGCATCGGCGGATCGAGAAGGGTGCCATTGGTTTGCACGGTCACGTCGAGCCGGGCAGGCACCCGATCGTGCAGTGTCCGCACCAGGTTAGCGAGCCAGTCACGGCCGGCCAGCAGCGGTTCACCGCCGTGCAGGATTACCTCGATGCTGGTGAGCTCGTGCTCCCTGACGTGCTCGGCGATTCGCTCAACGGCCGTACCGGCCACTTCGCCGCTCATCCGCTTCGGCAGGTTCCGCCACCCCTGGTCTTCCATTTCGTATACATAGCAGTACGAACATGACAGGTTGCAGCGGCTGTGTACCTTGAGGATAAATTGCCGAAAAGGTACCGGCTGGTAGCCGGACGCAAGCATTGCGGCCACGTCCAGGGAAACTAGCGGCCACGGCGCAGGGTGCGCGCTGCGGGCCATAGCTATTTCGCTCCGGCTTCGGCGACAGGGCTGTCGGTAGTGACCAAGGATGAACCTAGATGCTCGAATTAAAGGCGCGCGAAGTGCTTTGCTCGCCGCGGCGCTCGCTGTACAGGGACAGGGAGTGGGCAAGAACGGAGTCTCCTAGCGCCACGATCTGCTCAAGTGAAATCTCCCGCAGGTCAGGGACGGCGTTGTCAGCAAGCTGGAGCGAATTCATGAGATATCTCCGGAATGGCACGGGAATAAAAGCTTCTGTCGCTTCTGTACTTAGAAACCGCAGCAGCCATGGTAGTCACAGACGGCACCCTCGTAATGTCCCACCGCCATGCCGTTAGCAAACAGCAGCCAACTCGAAATAAGTTGGGTACGCAAGCCAGCACTTGTCCATGGACGGTCAAGAGCAAAGCTGTATAGGGACGTTCCAACGTCGTCCAAAAACATCCGTGGACGTTTTTGGACGAGCGACTTTGACGAATACCTCGCTTGTTACCCAACCGGGACGTCGCGGACAAGACCGCCATTCAGGCCAGCGGGTACCGCAGCCGCGCCTGCGCCTGTTCCGGCGGCCAGATTACCCGGCGTACGCCGTCCTGCCACTGAACAGTCAGCACCTCGTGTCCGACCTGGCGGCGGGTCCGGCGATCCAGCCTGAACCGTGCGAACATCGTGGTCAGGTCGACGTCGCAGGCGGCGGCCAGCAGGGCTTCGTCGTCGGCGGTCCCGGCTTCGCGGAGGCAACGCGCCGCGATGATCCCGGCGGCGAAGGCCTGCGCGGCAGGGTAGGGCGGCTCACCGCCAGTGCGGCGACGGTAGGCGGCGACGAATTCGGTGGCTGACGGACCGTCGCTGGGCCGCGGTGCCGCCTCCGCCAGCCACTGCGCGGGACCGAGCAGGCCCTGGCGGCCGCCGCCGAGCCCGGCTAGGACCTCCTCGACCCCCGCACCCACGAATCCCGCTGCCCGCCAGCTTCCCGGGAGAAGCCGTCGCGCGGCGGCTACCTCGTCCGCGAATCGTCCGCAGACCAGCAGCACGTCAGCGGGGCGGGCCCCGTCCGGCAACCTTCCGGCGATGGTCCGCAGCCCGAGCCGGGTGGCTTCGTGCACGGCTCCCTGCGCGACCGCGTCACTGAACCCCGTCTTGCTGGACAGGACACAGAGCGTGCGGACGTCGGCGTCCGCCTTCCGCACGGCTCGTACCGCCCCGTGGAAATAGGTATCCGCCGGCGCGAGGACCGTGACGAGGTTGTCCGCTGCCGGTACCCACGCCCCGCCGTGGTTCCACACCAGCCTCGATGACGCCCTGGCGACCGCCGCGGCCGGACCGCTGCCGTAGGGGCCGAATATGAGGTCAGGTTTCACCTGGTCGCTCTGGTTCAGCGCAGCGACCGGGTCTGGGTAAGCGTCGAATACCGTCAGCTCGACGTGTGGTCGGAAACGGTCATTGTGCCAGCTCGCCCACAGTGCCAGCGCGTCCGCCCCAGCCCGGCCGTAGTCGCCGAGCGAGCCGGACAGGGGGGTCACGAGAACGGCGCGCAGCACGGCCGCAAGCCATTGTGCGGGCGGACGCCGGGCATCCCCGCGGTCACGGTTCCGCCTCCTGAGCGAACTGGCTTGCCCGGCTGATCCGGTCCCGCCGGACCTGCCAGTACTCCAGTGCCCACCACACCTCGATGATGGCTTCGGTGTCAGTGAGGTCGGCACCTGTTATCGACGTGTACTTTTCCAGCCGGTACCGCAGCGTGTTGCTGTGGATCAGGAGGGCGTCCGCGGCCGCCTGTACCCGGCGGTGCCTGGCCAGGTACATCTGAACGGATTCGAGTATGAGGTCCGCAATTGGACTTTCTTCCAGCACCGTCGCGACGTAACGGTGGAACAGCGCCGCGCCGATGTCGCTTTCCTCGATGACCGCGATCCGGACAGATAGTGATTCACGGTCCACGAGGCCGTGCTTCCCGTACCGGACCGCCACGTTGAGAAGCCGTGTGCACTCGGCGAAGGCCTGTCCGAGCATGGGCAGCGGGAAAGGCCCCACGGTGGCGAGCACGGTGACGTCATCGTTCACCGACGGGCGCCGGCAGGTGATGCCGGCCAGGTCCCCGTCGATCGGACCGACGAGGGCGGAGAAGTGCTCCCCGAGGCAGGTGCGCTCGATATGACGGGTGAGGGACTGCGGCGCTCCGTCTGGGTGGCGCGCGCGGAAGACCCAGTGCTCGCTGTCGGGCTGGAGACCGTATGCCGAGCCAAGGTGCGAGACCTCTGACGGCAGCATGTTGCCGCTGAGAATGCGCTGGAGGAGAGCCAGCTTCTGGCGTTCGTCGTGGCGGGCGAGGTCGATGTCGACCTCATGCCGGGCCTGCATAAGGACGCCGCCCAGCCGTTCGGTCATGTCCCAGAGCCGCCGGGTGCCCGTCAGGACAATGTCGGATGGCAGTCCTGCCGCCGTGGCTCGCGCGATGAACTCGTCGCGCAGCACGGACAGCACCGCCCAGTAGCAGGCGAGCACATCCTCCGCGGGTACGCCCTGGATCGCGCGGCGTCGCGACGACGTGCCCTCGTCTTCGGAGATGTCGGCCGGCAGCAGGTCGCGTCCGTGCAGCGTCTCGACCACGCGGAACACGTTGCGCCGTGACGACCGGTGCAGATCCTCGTCAGGCACCTGGTCGTAGGAGGAGAATCTCCGGCATACGGCGACCTGGCGCCAAGCGAGCTCGTCCGCCGACGCTCGCAGCTCGTCCGCGATGTGACTGAGCTCGTGGAGCTGATCAACGCTCATCCCGACCACCCCAGCAGAGGAATCCTGGACTCTGCTCGGCAGCAGGACTCTGGCCGAGCGCCTCGAGTCCTCCCTTGGTCATATCTCCGATACCGGCCCCGCCTATTCGGAGAAGGCTCCATTGTGATCTGCGTCTCACGCGACCAGCATGGTACTCGGACTGGCATGCCTGATCAGCGCGCGCCGCGCCCCCGAGGCTGAGCAGATGGCGACGCCGAGTCAGGAGGGAAGTGAGTCATGGCTGTCCAGACCGAACACGTGCTCTTCAGGCCGGATTACCAGGCGACCGAGGAGGCGACCGCCCTTGCGCCCACGGAGCAGCAGCAGCTTTCTCATGCGTTTACCGACACGCCATCCGTGTTCCGGTTGCTGAGCACCGTGCGCAGCCGCCGGTTCGGCATGGGATACAGGTACGAGACCGGCGAGCCAGAGACGCTGACGTGGAGCCAGAACCGCACGGTCACCACGGAGCGCGGACCGCTCGCGTACAAGTCCGCCCAGAGCCCGCATCCGCTGGCAGAGGTGGAGGAGGCACTGGCCGCGTGGGCGGCCTGCGGGCCGAATGGCGTGATCGCCGCGGACCTGCCGGTGACCGGCAACATGAACACCTGGCTGTGCTGGGCCGGGCGGACGATCCCCGCGCCGTGCAACGACCTGGCCGTGGACCTCGTCATCGTCAACGACTCGGGCACGTGGATGTACCGGCCAGTTGCCGAGCGCCGTGCGCCAGTCGAGATCAGCGGCCCGGAAGACCAGTGGAAGGTGCTCGACTGGTACCGGGCCGGCCGAGTCAAGATCTCCGACCAGCGGATCGACATCGGCGCCGACCTCGGCCCCGGGCTCGCGAACCTGACCGGGCCGTGGCAGTACAACGTGAACCGGCCCGGCTCGACCTGGTTCATTCCAGTGGCCGACCTCGGCTTCGAGTGGTTCAACCTGCTCATGCCGTTCTACGAGTACGACCACTTCTACCTGAGCGATCCCGAGACCGGTGAACCCTGCGGTACCGAGGAGTTCATCAAGCCGGGCATGCTCGAGGTGCCCTGCCCGGTGCCGGTCTACGACCAGCTCCTGCTGATGGCGACCCCGGGACACCAGGTCGGCTGCCTGATCCAGAACGTACGGCTCGCCGCAGAGGCGATGGGGCTCGGCGCGTGGGTCTTCTGCGGTACGTTCAGCGACCTGATCCTGGGCGGCTATCCGGACATCGCGAAGGGGATCGGCTTCAAGTACGTGGAGCGGGACCCGGCGCGGAACCCGAACAAGGTGCTGACCTCCTACGGCCTGCCAGGTATCAAGGAGGCCATGGTCGTCCCGTCACCGCAGTACCCGACGCCCGAATCGGCCACGACCGAGGTCTACGAGATGCGCTACCGCCGGGGCGCCCACTTCGCGACCGAGGACAACTGGGCGCTGCGTAACCAGGCGCCGTACAAGCCCCAGGTGATGGAGGAGATCCTCGGCCACCCGAAGATCAAGTACCAGGACTGGACGCTTGAGGCCATGCTCAGGACGGTCCGCTACATCGTGGACAAGTGGGGGGCCTGCCCGGCGTTCGTGAACCCGGTACAGGCGCAGTTCACTGCCCAGCTCCACCACCTCGACCTCGACTTCTACCGCAAGTTCCAGGTGACGCTGCCAGGCGACGAAGAGCCTTTCGTGATCAACCCGCAGATCAAGGCACACTTCCAGCAGTGGCACAAGGGCGAGCCTGACCCGTACGCCAACGGCAGCAGGTAAACCCGTCCGCTCTACCGGGCTGAGCAGAAAGCGGAGGCAGGGTGCATGACCGCCCAAGCCGTCCCGGCCCGACGGGACGTTCCGCTCCGGGCGTGCTGCGGCAAACTCCGGTGGGCTCTCCTTGAGGTCATCGAGTCGCTGCCCGCAGACGCCCATATCGGTGCGCTGCGCTGGGGTCCAGCGGAGATTCCGCTGGACCTGGGCGTGGGTGACGCCCCGGCAGGGGACACGGTCGAGGCGATCCTGGGCGCCGCGGAGCGGAGTCTGGGGCCCGCCGCCGCCTGCTATGCGGGACGCGGGGCGCTGGTGATCAACATCGGCGGGTCCGGGTAAACCGGCCGCCTCGCTAGCGAGGGAAAGGCCCGCTAGCGAAGGAAAGGGAGGAAACGGCGATGGAGTTCCTTGAGGTCGTCGGATCGCGTCGCAGCATCCGGTGGTTCAAGACGTGGGAGAAAGTCCCCCGGGACAAGATTCAGCGGATTCTGGAAGTCGTCCGCCTGACCACCTGCCCGGGCAACCTGCAGCCGTGGCGGGCGATCGTCGTCGAGCGGGACGAACTCGACGAGAAGACGCGTGACGGGCTGCTCGGCGCCGACAACTGGCAGGGCGCCCACACGCAGGCTCCGCTGTGGATCTACTGGTACGCCGACCCGGAAAGCGCGCGGCCGGAGTCGTTCCAGGAACGCACGATCGAGCTGACGGATGTCGGGGCGCTCCCGTACGCGTACGGCTGGAGCAAGGAGATGATCGAGGCCGCCATCCAGCGCGGCGAGGTCGTCCAGGCGGGCGGCCCGGCCATCAACGAGCTGATCCACGGCATGCCTGCCGAGGTAGGAGCCGCGGTCGCATATGCGGAGACCGTCGGCGCCTGCGCCTGCGCCACCCTGGCCGCGGTCAACGAGGGCCTCGGCACGTGCCTCCACATGATCGCGGCCCCGTCGAAGCAGAACCAGGTCAAGGAACTGCTCGGGGTGCCCGAGCATGTCCTGCCGGTCTGGGTGCAGCTCGTCGGCTACCCGGCGGAAGAGCCGGAGGCAGGCGGCCAGCGGCCGCGCTTCCCGTTCGAGACGCTCTTCTTCGAGGGCAGCTGGGGCCGGCCGTTCCCGCGGGACGAAGAAGTCGTCAGCCAGCTGACCAAGGAGCGGCTGCTGCAAGACCCGATGCCCAAGGCCGGCCGGTTCGACGAGCTGAAGTTCCTGTCCCGGATGTACGGGTACCCGGAATAGGCAGGTAAGGGGGCCTGGTGACCTTCGAGAAAAAGCCAGACATCTACTCCTCCGTGCAGCACTGGATGGAGGCGGTAAATGCCAGGCACAGGCTCTCTGACCGGGAATGGGAAGAGCGCCTTGCGGTGCTCTGGAGCTTCTGCGAGAGCCTGGGCAAAGACCCGGACACCATTATCAAGGAGGCTCTTGACGAGCGGAGTAACAAACTAGTCTACATGCGTTACCTCAGGTCGTGGGTTAACGATCAGGCCAAGGCGCCGCATGCCACGCACGGGATGCAGAATGTCATCCGTAGCTTCTTCATCAACAATGGCGCGCGCGTCCTGACCAAGCCGTATCCGGACGTCTACAGCAGGGGAGGTTAGCTGCGAGGTCAGGCCCGCCATGATGATGAATCGTTTAGCCGTGGGAACGGCGAAAGAAGTTGATCGGCCATGAACGTCGCGCGTTTTCTGGCTAATGCTGCGGAGCGCGATCCCGATAAGCCAGCGTTCGTCTGGGGAGATCAGGTGCTCTCGTACGGCCAGGCCAGCGCAAGGAGCGGCAACCTCGCGGGCGCGCTGCGACGCTTCGGGCTCGGCAACGGGGATCGGGTCGGCCTGCTGATGCCGAACTGCCCCCAGTTGCCCGAGAGCATGTTCGCGACCTGGAAGGCGGGCGGCTGCGTGGTGCCGCTCAACGCGAGGTTCCGGGGCGAGGAGATCGCTTACCACCTGGCTGACGCCGGGGCCCGGGCCGTGATCTTCAGCGAGGAATACGCGGATGTCATGGCCGCCGTACGGGACCGGGTACCTTCCGTGGAACAGTTCATCTGTGTCGGCGCGCCGCTGGCTGGCCAGATTGCTTACGACGAACTGGCCGCGGAGGGATCCGGCCCCGGCGAGGACGCGGACGTCACGGACGATGACCTGGCGTGGTTGT
>Ga0335072_10002534_pt1 | contig 28286 bp, 21 predicted proteins | sample Lox_Sample_21_FD_206725 | JGI IMG/M metagenome (GOLD analysis project Ga0335072, IMG submission 206725) | Soil microbial communities from Loxahatchee National Wildlife Refuge, Florida, United States - Lox_Sample_2.1 | ecosystem: Environmental > Terrestrial > Soil > Wetlands | place: USA... | reverse complement strand
TGATTTCGCCCTGAAAACTGCGCCAAGAGTGTCATTAATACTGGCTTTTGGCTTTGCACGCCTTTGAAATGCATGCCCATGAGGTGCATGCCCATGAGGTACACGCTCATGAGGTACACGTCCGTGAGATGTACGCCCCTGAGACGCACGCTCATGAGATAGACGCCTATAAGAACCTAAGCACGCCTATGAGATGCATGCCCATGAGATGAGATGCACGCCTGTGAGATGCACGCCTGTGAGATGCACGCCCGTGAGATGCACGCCCGTGAGATGAGATGCATGTCCGTGAGATGCGCGCCCGTGAGATGAGATGCACACCTGTGAGATGAGATGCACACCCGTGAGATGCACGCCGGTGAGATGCACACATATGAGATTTACGGCGGTGAGATGCACGTCCATGAGATACACGCACACCTACGAGATATACGCCAGTGAGATGCATGCCTATGAAATACATGCCGGTGAGATGCACGCCTATGAAATAAATGCCGGTGAGATGCACACCTATAAGATGTACGCCGGTGAGATGCACGCCTATGAGACGCACGCCGGTGAGGTACATACCTATGGGATGTACGCCGGTGAGGTGCACGCCTATGAGATGCATGCCCGTGACATGCACGCCGGTGAGGTACACGTCTATGAGATGCACGCCCGTAAGATACACGCCCGCGAGACGTACAAGCATCAGATACGCACCTGTCACATGTACGCATATGAGGTGGACGCCCGTGAGATATATGGGGTGCGATGACTAGTAAAGAGGGGTGCGATGATTAGCAAAGGGGGATGTGATGTATAGCCATACCCATGACCAGGATCATATCGATTTGAATCATCACGTCCCCGCCGCCACAGGGCTGAAGATGACTGAATACCCTGATAGTGAGGCTCCGAGGTGTCCCGTAATGCTACTAAAAGGAGGCTCTCTACAAAGAAGGCTACGAGGCGGTGACGCCAGCGTAATATTCAGTCGGAAGACATCCCCAGGGGTCCAAGGTGGCCCAACCACAGAACTTACACTGAATTAAGAAAGTACAGGTGCGTATGCGAAGTCGAGATTGTTGGGTGGCTCGCGACACCGGGACCCCTGTTATAGGTTTAAACGCTGTTAGCTAAAGCATTAATTGACCTAACTAACCGGCTCCTTTGACGATTCATTTAGGATTGTCTTAACCGCCTTATCACTGGAGCGCAGGATTACTATAGCAAAAGCGGAAGAGTCTATAACGTGATGCTTGTGGTATGCGGCGCAGCACTTCAAATCAGGGAGATTTGAAACATTATATTTCGTGAAGATAGACAGACATCCTATAAGCATACAGAAGTTCCCGCTCCTGATCAGATGCCAACTCCATTGGCAGTGTATCAAGAGTACCGAGGCAAGTAAACGATAATTGCAACTCTGTGACCATCAATCATGATTTCACATCATTCCCCCGCTCGACGGGATTCGCGTCTTGAATCGGCGTCACACCGGTAACCTGTCCTTCCATATCCGCCCTTGCAGCACCCTCTTCATCCTCCTCTTCCCGTTCTGTACCTCCGCAGCCTCTACTTCTTCTTTCACTACGCCGTCCTCCGTCTCTACCGTGCCTTCTCCTGTCCCTTCTTCGACATCTCTCCTCTCTTTTCAATTCTTTCCTCTCCCTTTTCACTTCCCTTATTTGGGCCTTAAGATCCTTCTTTAATCCTTTTAACTCCCTCTTCACTGCTTTCTTCTCATCCTTTGAAATCCCTCTTCCACTATTCCCATTCTCCCTCTTCATTTCCCTCAATCCTGATTTGAGCTGCTTTACGGCGATCTTCGCGTCGATCTTCCTCCCTATCTCCTCCATCCTGAATCCGATTTTCTTGCCCATGTCATCCATCTTTGCTCCAAACTTCTCACCCTCTTTACCCAACCTCACGGCGGCGACGCCCCGTGTGACATCCTCCAGTTTCAATCCACGTACATCGCGTGAGGAGATAGAATCTATGCTCGAGTCGCTACTCGAACTAGATGAGCTGCTTGTCGAGCTCGATCGTTCACGTCGGCGATGATAGCGCTCATGACGACGTTCACAAGCCTCCCCCCGACCTCTCTCACGGCCTCGGCCTCGGCCTCGGCTGCTGCCTCCATGACGACCAGCACGGCGATGCTGATGGTCAGAGTCACTGGATGACGAGCTAGAGCTAGAAGAGCCACTTCGGCGGCGGTGGTGGAAGGTGTGATGACCATGGTCAAATGGGTGAAGCTCTCCACTCCTTGCACAATGCTCTCCATGACCTAGACAACTCGCTCGTGACCGGCCACGGCCACTGGCGAAGCGCTCTATGCCATTTCGAAGGTGGTTCAGCCCAAAAGGCCTTCTTCCGAACGGAGCATGTGGTGGGAAGCCATGAGGGAATACGCCGGGTCCATGGGGCAGCGTTGGTAGTACTGATGGGAAACCGTTAGGGAACATGGCATGCCCATGTGGGATTTGCGGTGTCGGCGGGATGCCGATTCCGTGAGGTATGGGCGGATGTAAGGGTTGATGGTATGTTTGTGCAGCATAGCGAGAAGCGGAATTGTTAGCGGCGGCACAGGATTGACATATTGGGTCGAGTCCACGGGCTGCGTGAGGTGGATGCTGTGGTACAAAAACAAGTTCCACTAGCAAGCCTCGAGGGTAGAAGAAGGCTTCGTTCCATTCTGCGATGACGAGAGACATACGGGCTCTCCGCTCGGCGTTTGTTTCTGTATCTGTTGGGGATAGGGGCGCTTTCTCGTCACTAGCGATATTTGCGCGAAGTTTAGTTGGCAAACCAAAGTTAGCGCCGGGAGGCAAGAGGAAGTTGGCGAAAGTGCTCATGTCGGCTTCGGTCAAGTCGTTTGTACGGTTGCGCCAGCATAGTGGAATGCGCGCGACATCTTCTGCCGTGTCGGCTGATGAGATGAAGAGCTGGTGTAGGATCACGTCATCGTGAGTGTTGATGCGGAGTCCGCGCTCCTCGAAATATGTTGCTGCAGATGAAAAGTGAGGTGAGTCTGGGGCGTGGTCGAAGGTTGGGGGTTCTTCCCCCACACGCACATTCGCAGGAGTTGGTGAGTAGACGGGGACTTGGCCATCGCCTCGCTGAAGTCGTAGAGGGGATTCTGAAGCTTGTGTAGTTGCTGGTGTCAGTGGATCCGAAGGAGTGTACGGAGGAGGCGGGAAGTAAGGGTCAGTAGTCATTTTTATTGCATGCACGAGGATAATGTGCCCTGAGGAAAGACAGGAGTAACACGATCACAGAAATGAAAGAGGAAACTAAAAAGATTTCAGTTGTACAGTTCCGTTGCACATTGCCTCTTCATACATTCTCTCGTTTCTTTCGTCAAACGTATGAGGTGACGTTGCAACTTAGGCAGACATGGATCGATTCGGGGTAGAGTTGCCTTCAAGATGCAAGGTCACCCTTCAACAATTCGGGATTCGGGAATAAGGACCAATCGAGTTTGAAGCAGCAGAAGGACAGCTGCAGCCTTGCATCGATATGACCTATCGCAGTCGACCAGCAATGCTGGGCAATGGGGTAGATTTAGCCTGAAGTAGCTTCACTGCATAAGCGTTGCAGGCATGACGCGGCCGATGAGGCCTCGCTTCTTCGGGGCTGAGGGTTCGGGGTTAGCCTTCTGGACCTCGGAGCCGGAGAGTGTTGCAAGCCTGCGACGCCTCGACACATCAGACTAGGAATGAAGTCGAAGACGTTTGATATATTCCTATCTGGTTGTTACAACCAACCTACCGCACATCTCGCAATCACGAGTGTCTAGCCCTGACTGTATCCCCTAGTCCCTCCTAAGTCAGCGAACTGGAATGTAAAACGAAGCAGCCTAAGTTAGTAGTTTCCGAGCTAGATAGTCCATCCATCTCCATCAGCGTCTCCTTGCCAAAGTGCATTGTCTCCTGGCCAGAGCGTGCTCCTACCTCCCCACCATAGTATATCGAAGCTCCTCATAGGCCGCCTCAGAGATGACTCGTGTAAATCTGGAGCTTATTTGAGCAGCAATGGTCCAAGGGCTGTGACAGCCAGATACACTCACGTTCTTCTCCTGGTCATTTGGCCAACTCCTTTTCAATGATACCGATCTGGTCATCGCACCCTAGGAATCACTAACCTCGATGACTCTTTATTTCACCCTCGAAAACTGCGCCAAGAGCGTCACCGATATGACAAGACAAGGATATCGGGGTGTGCAAAAGTCCTAGGCCCCTCTCCCCATTCGTCGGATCTAGTTCTGATTCTTCTTCTGGAGGGAGTTCAGGTTCCATCCTTGACGATGTTGAGAATATTTGCGACATTCTCAAAATGCTCGATCTCAAAAAGAATGGCCTCCTGACACCTTCCGATCCAGCGTCTATAGGAGCTTCAACGCGTTGGATTACGGCAGCACCAACTCGCTTTCACCGCATGCGTGACTCAAATAAGGAAATGTCCGACTCCATGTTCTCTTCTCTCTGGTTGCAAGCAGGATGTTCACCTGGCTCGCCGAGTCGACAACTTTCGATCGTTTCCCCAATGATCCCGCCTACGCTAGCATCAACCTCGTCTTTGCCTGGGAAGCCGCTGTCACCACATACGCCTCATACACCTGCAGTACCTTCCCGGCTTAGCGCACCAAGTAACATTGGCTACAGCCATCAAGACCCGGGCGCGCAACGTCGTCGACTATCCAATTCCTCTGGGGAAAGCATTTTTCCTAGCCACCTACTTCTCAAGGATCTTCCCGCTGCCGCTTCAAACTCCAAGTCATGGGGCCAAGAGGATGTGAGTGAATCCGCGATCGATGGTGACCACGGTGACCACGGTGGCGACTATTTGGACTATTTGGGTAACCCTGTCTCCATTAGCGCTTCTCAAGCTGAGGCTGAGTCAGCGAGTGGGCAATGGCAGCAGGAAGCAGCCACGCGACATGCTGCAAAGAACCTGCCCCAAAAGGAGAGGGCTAGTTTCGTGCCAGAAAAACTTGACTGTGACGTCTGTGGCTACCTAGTCACGATAACACGGAGGCGAGACTGGCAGTATGTCTCTCCCTCGCGTGTCAACAGATCACTACTGATTGCTGACATTTGTTGGCAGGCGCCATCTGATCCGGGACATTGGGCCATATATATGTCTTGAGAAATCCTGCGCGAGTCCTAACAAGACCTACGCTTCCTTCACCAAATTCAGGAATCACGTCCAATCTTGCGAGGTGTTCCCGGCGATAAGTCTTGACGAGTGCCACAGTTGCATCTTCTGTGGCGAGAAGTATTGGTAGAAGTTTCGCGGGACTCTGCGCCACGTAGCCTCGCATATGCTGGAAATCACATGTGCTGTCATACCTCATGTCTATGAAGATTGGGACTTTTACACAGACTCCGAGGAAGTGTCAGACCATGATTCACCGGAGGCTCAGGCGTTGCGAGAAATTTCCACAACACCTCGCTTCCATTCACTCATTCTCCGCAAACTTCACGTCGCGATATGCTCTCTACGGAATTGACCGAGTCTCTGAAGCGGAATCTGCTTCAGGAACGACAACAGAAGAGCGCAACTACCAATGCGGCCTTCAGGCGTCGGCACTCGGGCTGAGAATATTTCGGGCTTAAAGGAGCCCACAAAGAATAACCTAGGGCCTAAAGATATCTCGAAGTGTCACAGTTCCATACACTGCGCACTATGCCTGCCGAGCAACTTACCAGTCTTGCAAGGATCTACAACGCTAATTGTATTACCCGCTGACTGCGGATGGGATAGGTCTGGCCCATCTGGTCGTTGCTGAATACTAAAGTTAGGGAAGAGAGGGAGGGAGGAGGGAGCGGGAGGGGGAAGAGGGCATGTGAATCCAAAACACGCTCCCTGCACGAAGCAGAGCTGGACAAATTTGGGCACCGCGAGAGGGGCAGGGACTCGGAATCAGACTCCCGTCTAGCATGGGTGTGAAGGGCGCGGAAAGCGGCGGCAAAGACTGCCAGATTCGCCGCCTATTTCATTCAGATGTACAGATTCCCCGTACTCACAATCCAGGTGAAAAGGCCGCCGCAACCAGATCCAATCAGCCGCCGACCACCCACCGCTTTTATCTGATGGGATCTTGCTGTGCCTCCGAGTTTTATATTCGTCGCATCCCACAGCCTCACCGACCGTGCTAATGCACCTACCGTTGCAGGCCGCCGTCGATATCCACCGCGCCGCTTTATCTCCTCTGCCTCAGCCGCTCCAACTGCACTCCCAGCCCAATGTTCTTAGCTTCCCCAGGAATGCCAACGGTTCCACCTCAACTTAGACGGACCGCGACGATTAGCTCACACCCTCCCGTCAAGGGCCTGGCGCCAGTGACGCCGGCGGTGATGAAGCCGAATATTGGCTGAGGCCATATGGGCTAGGCATCCCGCCCACCCTGCAAAGCTCTATCAATAGTATACTATGCAATAGGTATCAAGGGATACCTAGCACATCGCGAAGACCTTGTATGCTGACCAAGCAAGTCTTGCCATCCTTATTGGCTACGAGAATACACATGAAGACGATAGGCACGGCTGAGCATTTGGCCGTTGGCTCATCCAGCCCATGGGCTATCCACGGGCTAGATAGGCCTTTTTGGTTGGCCCATGCAAGCCCCAGCCCGTCGACCACTGTCCGTACGATTTCTTGACCCTTTCGGCTCCAACGCGAGCTGTGGAGCCTTCATGTTGGCCCAGAACCTCAACGTCACCAATAAGAGAAACCTCGCAGCCTTCGGCAATTCAGGTGGCATGACTCTGTGGGGTATCACCGGCGTGTGCTGGTCCGAGCAGCCTTGTCCTTGCCTCCATCACGCCCGCCTCCAGTTGCTTTGCCTCTTCCAGGCATCCTTGAATCCAAAGAAGTGAGGCCATTGGACATTCTACCGTCAACAACCGTACACTTTGTAAGCAGAGAGAAGAGCTAAAGCAGGGCTTTGCGTCGTGAAGAGTTCTACTGGCTCTCATCAAAGAAAAAGATCTCGGTTGACGAAAGTCGCCATGCCATAATAAGGCAACAAGGTTGCCTCGTGGCTGCCTCGTCGTCAAGAGTGGCCATGTGATTGAGAAGCTGCCCCGACCTACAAAAACGCAGCGCGAATTTTCGCAAGTTTTATTTCTCCCCTAGTTCACTTCTTGTTTCCTTTAACTGACATAAAACGGCATAAGATTTCATTCCTAATTACCCCTTTCTTGCTGCACAGCCTTACGGCGGCTCCCCTAAGAACGGAAACACCTAACACGCAACTGGAGCGTTCGAAACGCAAGCTCTACAAACTGGACTCTTCTCAGAACGGACCGAACAAGCCGTGAAAAAGATCATTTCGCAGGAAAAACACTACCAATCATCGATGCAGATCAGGCTTCAAGAGTAGTTTCAGCAATGGCCAACAGACTCCAGACTAGTCTGTTGGGGACTCTTGACCAAATGCAGGAGAGAATCTCTGAACAGGATAACCTGTTAGTGCCATAACTTGAGAAGCCTCCTTAGGCCTTCAGTAATCTTGATCAACTAAGCATTAACAGAACATCGACCGATCCTACCTCAGTAATACCAGGGTGGGAACAGCTGTGGGAGAGCACCTTTCCGTTAGACTTCCAGATTTCAACCAACTGGCTTGAAAATGTGAATCCTATCATTAATGTTGAGGGATTTAGACAATCATGGAATAACACGCAAGGATGGACTGGTATATCATTTCAGCCACCGTCTCTCGAAGGTTCTGCGCCTCAGGACATTGAAAATGAAACAATGGCAACTGGTGGTGTACAATTTTGTTACCCCGGCATGGTGAATCCGGCCAATAGACCACTATGAGGAGAATAGCTGACAAATGGGGGTGCCAGATCCCAGATTTTTCGGTCAAACTTGTGGGAGATATGGATCCCTTGAGCACAAAAATCGGTCCATCGCAGACGTATCAGCTGCTTGAAGAACAGTATTGGGGCGAGCCCGTCAATCTTCCTACTCCTCAAGCCGCACATCGCACTTCTCGCGAGCGCGAGAGGCCCGATGCAAATGCCTCAGCAACGTCTTTGCGACTGGACGACAAGGAGGTCCTTCGGTTCGAAGAACACCATTCTGTCTTTGGAGACGACGGAGTCATGCGTGGAGTCAAGGTTCGGTTTAATAAGACCAAGAAGACAACTTCTTACTTCCTTGACAAAGGCCGAAACCACAGACGTGCGGACATCATTGGCCACAATGGTCACAGAGTTGGAGATTGCTGGCCGTACCAGATTTGCTTGCTTCGGGATGGCATACATGGCAGCTTGCAAGGAGGTATCTATGGTAACAAAGCCTCTGGCGCTTACTCTATCGTGGTACTTGGCGACTCTGCGTATGCTACAATGGACCAAGATGTGGGAGACGAGCTCTACTATTCAGGCTCAGGCTCGCTCGAGAATACCGACCCAGGCAACCCAAAAGAGACGGAAGGTACAGCAGCACTCCAGACTTCAGCTTTGAACAAGAACCCAGTCCGTGTCATCCGAGGCAAGAACAAGATGAAGAAGGATGCTCCGAAGACTGGTTTCCGATACGATGGGCTGTACAAGGTTGTCACGCAGGAGCAGTTGATCAATGGTAAGGGCGGCGCCTACCTTCGGTTCAAGTTAGAGAGATTGCCGGTTCAACCACTTGTTGACAAGTCTAGGCCAAATGCTGACGATCTGAAGAAGTTCTGGGCTATCAAGCAGGCTGTCCAAGAGAAGTGTAAATAGTACTAGCGATGTGGTCGCGTCAGAACGGCGAGATTGGAGCTCGAAAGAGCATGCATGTGCCTAACTAGTCCACAAATTGGCATAGAGAGGACTAAGAATAAAATTCTTGAAACACTTCAATCTAAGGCTAGGGTAACAGAGAAGTTGAGGCACACCTGATAGATCTGTCAGGCGGAATCAAGGTCAAAGTAATGTAAGGCTGAGACTGGATTGACATCTTGACCGAAAGGAGTTGAGGCTGAAGGAAACATAAAATTAGCTCGGCCAGCGTGGTCTCCCACTTAGTACAGCGACGTTGTAAACCTCACCGTCGCTCCAGAATTAGAAATGGGTTCAGAAATCGACCGGTTACCGTGGATGTTGTACCCAGCAAGCAGAAGTGAGTGTGGAAGGACTGCATATTACCATTCTGCCTGAGAACGGGCTGGTACGAATGGTTACATAGAAGTGCTCTCGGCCGAGTACCTTGCTGCTCGTACCGTGCCATTCACCTGGTACATATCTGCTCACCTGAAGGATACGGGCGCCGGGTGCGAAGTGAATTGGGCCTAAATTTTGGCGCCACGAGGCGTCTGGGTGGGGTAGACTCTGGTCTAGTACGCCTGTGAGGTGCATGCCCCGTAAGATGCAGCCTGTGAAGTATACGCTCATGAGACACACACCCATCAGATGCACTGACGGTGGCTCCGGAATTGAGGGATCTGCTGGGATGGTTGGACAAAGGCCGTTCCGGCGTGGTAGAGTGAATGGTGGGATACAACACACCAAAGATCGTAACGAAGGGCTTGAGTGACAGGACTGCATGATCAAGACGGTTGATGCTAGAGCTGCCAATTAGAAAATGATGCTTTGGGCCTGCCCATGTCACATCTTGACAGCCAACTTGCAGTTGCTTGAAATGCCTGTTTGGAAAAGTTAGCGAAGGAAAAATGGTAGTCCTTGGTGGGCTTAACTACAAGACTTCCAGTTCCAGTTAAGCCTCTGGGCAGTGGGCCTTCTCCGGCAAACTTGCTCTTTACAGCTTCGGATCACATTTTGCGCAGTTCAATGCATTTAACGAGTACGCCCGCGCCACCAATTTAATCGACTCCCTTTGGTCGCAATGAAGAGCTTGAAACGTAGTCTGACTTCAGACCCTCGTGCAGCAAACATCACCAGCAAGGTCTTCATCAGATCAACGAAAAGTGGGAAAGTACAGAAAGTGGTCAAGGAGCAGTATCTGCGACAAGATATACCTTGTTCCTCGAAACTATGTCCGAAATGTCCAACAACAGCTCCCTCAGATGCCCATGGCAAAGGTGCGTCTTGAAAACTATCCTGCATCTTAAAGATAGCTGACACCTTCTGCAGTCACACAGATGATTCTTTCGAGTCGCCCGGCGGGTACCAAGGCGTTTCCTGCCGGCCACTATATCATGCCAGACACCAATGCTCTGCTGAACGCTATGGACTTGTTTGAGCAGACAAGTGCTTTCTACGATGTCATAATCCTCCAGACCGTCCTTGAAGAGCTTAAGAATCGATCACTACCTCTCTACAACCGCCTCATTGCCCTCACTAAAAGCGAAGAGAAGCGTTTCTACCTTTTCTTCAATGAGTTTCGATCCGAGACCTATGTACGTCGCGAAGAAGGCGAAAGCATCAACGACCGGAACGACAAGGCTGTTCGAAGGGCAGCACAGTGGTATGCAGATCATCTACCAAAGAAGAAATGTCCAGCCATCGTAGTGCTCACAGATGACCAAGAAAATCGGAGGAAAGCAAAGGCAGAGGGCGCCACAGTACTGTCACTCACTGAGTATGTGTCTGGATTGGAAGATGCAGACCGGTTGCTCGACATGATCAGCGAGACAAAGCACAATCAGGAATCAAGAACACCTCAAGGAGAGCTTCTATACCCAGAGTACTATACGATGTCGAAAATGATGACTGGTCTCAAGGCCGAGACTTTGCACAAAGGCGTGTTCCATGTGTCGCCGTACAACTATCTGGAAGGCACGGTTCACGTTCCGGCGTTTGACAAGCCACTGCTCATACTCGGTCGAGAGAGCAGCAATAGATCTGTCTCTGGCGATTCAGTAGTGGTAGAAGTCCTGCCAAAAGATCAATGGAAGGCTGCATCGACCAGAATTGTCGAAGAAGAGACTGTGAACAAGAACGACAATGCCGAAAATGAGGAAGACGAAGTAGTCATTACCGATAGAGAGCGAAGAGTGCTCCAAGAGGAGGTTAGGAAGGCCCACAGCGCTGGTGCTGAGAATCGAGCGCAACCCACTGCTCGAGTTGTCGGAGTCCTGAAGCGGAACTGGAGACAGTACGTTGGTACTGTGGACGCAGGCTCAGCTGGAACCTCAGCCTCGCAAGGCAGAAGGCAGCAGACTGTCTTCCTCGTCCCAATGGACAAGCGAATCCCGAAAATCCGAATAAGGACCCGACAAGCCGAGGAACTGGTCGGCAAGCGGATAGTGGCCACGATCGATTCATGGGACAGAGACACGAGGTACCCCATGGGCCATTACGTACGTTCGCTTGGGGAACTTGAGACGAAGGGCGCAGAGACAGAAGCCCTACTTCTGGAATATGATGTGCAGTACCGGCCATTCCCGAAGACGGTACTGGACTGCCTGCCTGCAGAAGGCCACGAATGGAAAGTCCCCGCTTCGCCTGCAGACCCTGGGTGGGTTGGTCGCAAAGATCTACGAGATCTATTGGTCTGTTCAATTGATCCGCCAAACTGTCAAGACATCGATGATGCACTTCATGCGCGGCCGCTTCCAAATGGCAATTTTGAAGTGGGTGTTCACATTGCCGATGTTTCACACTTTGTCAGGCCGAACAATGCCATGGATGCCGAAGCCTCAGCGCGCGGTACGACAGTGTATCTCGTTGATAAGCGGATCGACATGCTTCCACCACTTCTTGGCACCGACTTGTGCTCGTTGAAGCCGTATGTCGAGCGATATGCTTTCTCTACCATCTGGGAAATCACGCCTGATGCGGATGTGGTCTCAGCCTCATTTACTAAATCTGTCATTTTGTCCCGCGAAGGTTTCTCCTACGAGCACGCACAGAAGAGGATCGATGACCAATCGGCAACCGATGAACTCACTCAAGGCATGCGAACCCTGTTGGCGCTTTCGAAAAAACTACGTCAAAAGCGAATGGACGCTGGAGCACTAAATCTTTCCAGTCCTGAAGTCCGCATTGAGGCGGAGGATGAGACCTCTGATCCTCTCGCAGACGTGAAAACTAAGGCTTCGCTTGCGACAAACTCTCTCGTTGAAGAGTTCATGTTGCTCGCAAATACCACGGTGGCTCAGAAGATCCACTCGTCCTTCCCACAAACAGCTTTGCTCCGTCGTCACGCGCCACCTCCAGCCTCCAACTTCGCTGCATTAAGCGAACAGCTCAAACGCATGAAAGGATTTGAACTCGATGTGTCGAGTTCAAAAGCTTTGGCTGAGTCGCTTGACCTATGCATCGACCCAGCTCATCCTTTCTTCAATACCTTGATCCGCATTCTCGCTACCCGCTGCATGACTTCTGCCGAGTACTTCTGCAGTGGTTCTCATGCTGAGCCGGAGTACAGACATTACGGACTTGCTAGCGAGATCTACACCCATTTCACGTCGCCAATTCGGCGATATGCTGATTTGTTAGTCCATAGACAGCTGGCTTATGCCATTGGCTATGACGGTGAAGGTAGCCATTTCGTTGATGAAGGATTGAGAAACAAGAACAAGCTGGAAGGAGTCTGCAAGAACCTCAACTTCCGTCATCGCAATGCGCAGATGGCTGGGCGGGCGAGCATAGAATACTACGTTGGACAAGCTTTGAAGGCTCGGGCGCAGAAGGATCCCAACGCGGGTGTTGAAGTGGAAGGGTACGTGATGCGGGTCTTCGAGAATGGAGCTGTGGTATTTGTGCCTAGGTTTGGCGTGGAAGGTCTGGTGAGGCTGGAGGATTTCGAACTAAGTGGTGGAGATGAGAAACGGGAGAGCGAGTTTGATGCCGAAGCGTTCAGCCTGAAGGTGTGGGCCAAAGGAAAGGAGGGAAGTGCAGTCACAGTTGAGCTGTTCCAGCAGCTGAACGTAAGAATAAGCTCGGAAGAGAAAGCTGGGGCGAGGGAGAAAGGGAAGAGGCGAGTCAGAGTTGTGGTTTTGGCGAAGTAATGGGATACGAGAGCATGACCTATGACATGAAGTGCTCCAAAACTCGGTATACGTAGCTTGCCTTTAGACAAAAACCGTTGGGTGCAGCTTCTTCATCTGTAGGCGTAATGGGCTAATCCTGACGACTTCATAGTCTAACAACTCAGTATCTCTGAATCGACTACCAATTACAAATTTCGTTCTTCACAGGCTTCACCATTAGTCCCGCTCCACACTAACCCTTTCATTTGATTATTTCGTACCTATTCTGCAAAATTCAATCCCGGGACCCGAACAAGCTTGGCTCGGCGTTTCGAAGTATATGATCTTACATTAAATCCCTTGTGATTTCTTCCCTCGGTAGACCACGATGACAGGCCCGCCCAACAAGCGCCAGAAGCGCGAAGCATATCGTCAGGCACAAGAAGCCGTCGTTGGAGGAGATAGAGGACCCATCGATCTGCCAAAGAAGAAATTTTATCGCCAGCGCGCGCATGCGAATCCGTTTTCGGACCATGCTTTGACTTAGTGAGTGGATCTTTTATGTTCCTGTACGCCTTTTGGGTCTTTGTGGGAGGGATATCACCTAGCTATTTGTGGAGGATAGGAAAGAGGAAGAAGGGGCCAGGCGAGAGCAAGAGAGGCAGTACAGATAATTCTACGGGTCTTTGATGGGGTATGCAAAGGTTAAGCGAGAAATGTCGACTGTAGAGGATGGAGGGTACGAGACGATGTGAATGGCTTTGAGGGTGTTTGGCTTGGAGTCTCGCTATGAAGACGGCATCCGGTCGTCTTCGATGTCAAAATCGGCAGATGCGCGCAGAGCCGGGGCTTAGTGCTCCATCTGGTCCAGCTATTTGCCATACACTGTTGTTCCGCTGCGTCAATCTTTGCATTGACAATTCTTTTTGGCCCTTATTGATGAGCACTCCGTCCAGTCATACATCTACTAACATGATGGCTAAATCAAGTCCCACCAGTCCCGCCGAGATGGACTGGTCAAAACACTTTCCCGCCTTCATCGACACCCAAAGGCAAGCCTCAGCATCACCTACTCCCACATCACCACCAGCCCTCACGAAAAAAGTGGAAATCGCCGACGTCGGTTGTGGCTTCGGCGGCCTCCTTGTCGCTCTCAGCCCTCTCTTCCCAAACACCCTCATGCTAGGTCTTTTCATACCCCGACCCTATCATACTGCGCGACCACTAATCCATTACGAGTAGGCATGGAACTACGGACTCAAGTACTCGACTATGTCACAAACCGCATCACCGCCCTCCGCTCCCAGAACCCCACCCTAGCAGAGCCTCAGTTGCCAGGCCCCTACCAAAACATCTCTGCCCTCCGCACCAACACGATGAAATTCCTCCCTAATTACTTCACCCGTGGCCAACTTACCCACTTGTTTTTATGCTTCCCGGACCCGCACTTCAAGGCGCGCAAACACAAGGCCCGCATCGTGTCCGCGCAGCTGAACGCCGAGTATGCGTTCGTCGTGAGGCCTGGCGGGTGTGTGTATACGATCACTGATGTTGAGGAGCTCCATGGATGGATTGTAGGACATTTTGAAGACGAGTTCCTGGCGGGGCCAGGGCGGGAGTTGTGGGAGAGGGTCAAGGAGGAGGAATTTGAAGGGGAAGGGGATCTAGCGAAGTGTGTGAGGGTAATGAGAGAAGAGACGGAGGAGGGGAAGAAGGTGGAAAGGAATGGGGGGAGGAAATTTGTGGCGGTTTGGAGGAGGAGGGACGATCCGGAGTGGCCAGAGTGAAGGATTGGGGGAGTCAGAGGTTCTAAGTCAGACGCAGGTACTTGGAGCTACTCAGGACGAAATCACGAATTGGAAATTTGCTGTGGAATTCGCTAAAGGCTCGCTGCTGCTGTTCTAGGGTCTCAAATTCGGGCAAAGCCATAGGATTGGCAAAATTTCAGCTCGGAGAATGGTGCAAGCTAATCAATTGTCGGGAACGTGGGTGCCTACTTTCGAACGACATCAGTTGTTAGTTCTGCGAAATCAAGGAGACTCATGCGTTTACCTTGAGGGTTGGTAGACTGTATTAGATGCCTAGGCCTGCTTTAGTACGGCAACAGACCGCTTTGTGCGCCTCTGGGACTTTGTTGTCATTCCGATAGAGATTTCGCGTTCAGTCCGAAAGTTGTTCAACCATTACAGCTCGAGTCCGGACAGGGCCGTCCCCTGAGAACGGGCAGTCTACTAAGTCATCAGCCATTGACTCAGTGACAAGCCAACCGGACCTAGTTTACCATGACGGCACAAATTTGGTAGCTAAGAGCCGAGATGTCACCTTGATTGTCGAAAGGAGAGGACCTAGTTTTCAGAGGCTAAGGCGAACTGACAAGACTCAAGCCTTATTGACTCGCTTTTGCCTGACGTATAAGTTCGACTCTTCGCTGTACAAGAAGCCGACTTCTCTCAAGCTCAACCACGCGAGTCCGATCAAGACCGGTACCGTCCATTCTCGCCAATTGAGCCAGTGTCGAAACCTGGCCCAGAATCGTCCATTCCGGAAATTGATGTCCATTCACCGCGGCGAGTCGAGAGTGCTGCCTACGTTCCTTCGTGGTGCCAGATTGTAGGCTGAAGGCGCGAGTGAACTGCCGAAGGTCTGTGCTTGGGGCCTGATTTGATTCGGCGGCCGTTTATACTGATGAGTCTCTTACTTGTCGACTGAAGATTGTCCAATTGGGTCTGAGATGGGTGCAAAAGGAGGAAATTGAAGTGCTTGTTAGAGAAAAAGTTGCCCAAAGCTGAACCGCACGAAGTCGTGTCTAGTTACAAACTGAAAAGGCGTGGGCGGTGCCATTCGGGGACAAATCTCCGGCTGTGTCGCCGGATATGACCCGCCCAGTACGCCTACCATCGGGATGGTGAATTGACTTTGGGAAGCCGACGGTGGCTAAAACGCGCAATTCTCTGCACAAACCAGTTTTGATGCCATAAACGGGCCTATTTCGCGAGAAAGTGATCAGTAGTTGTTGCCGGCTCCCAGAGTCGGCGAGCAGGGTATTGCACCATGGAAATACATTCCATCCTGCATAAACTCCGCAGCAATCATGTGCCAACAAAAGTTCCGAATGCGAGATGTACGCACCGAAAGGAAGCTAGCTTGCGAGGGGGTCAAGACTCCATGTGGCCCCCCCCGGCAAAGATTAAAGCATGATTCGGGTCACATTCCGCCGGCTCCACAGTTGGCCTGGACTACTAATTCAATGCCAATCAACGGGCTGCCAACCCGACCGTGACCCGCTTTTGGGGTGACTGATATGTCATTTTGGGTAGGCCGAGGGCCTGTGTGTTTGCTTCGCAAGCGATTGATTGTTAAGCGATGCGGCGTTCGACAGCCCTCTTTATTTGCCTAACAACGACCCCTGTCAATAGGTTCCCCTCTATTACGACAAGATCGCGCATATCTTAACACCGAGGCACACTAGGGGACTCGGTGAAAACCCCAGCTCAACGCCTTCTTCTGCCTGCGCCTGTTCATGTTCAAGATGGCAGGGTTGTCCGATGCATTTTCTTCTCCCAGCCATCTTAGGCACGGAAGTTGATAATTGAGGATGTCAAAAATGGACGAGGAAAAAGGGGTGGAGCGGGCAGTGTCCCACAGTCGAAATGAAGAGGCCGTACTCAGCCTCAGAGAACAGCCTGTCGATACCGAGCCGCAGGATTTTGTCGGATCGAAAAAAGACATGGGAAAACATGGCTTCAACCACTCGGAGAAAGATACTTTCCGACAACGAACAAATGAAAGTTCCTCATCGTCAAGATCAGAATCCAGCAACGACGCCAAAGCCAAGGCTACACCCGTCCGCGCAATGAAATCATGGCATAGCAAAATAAATCCCTTGAGGAAAAGGAATCCACCTCCTGTGCCGGAAAGTCGGGGAATATCACGAGAAAAAGGAGCGAACTTTCTCAGTCTGTTGACGTTCCAGTGGATCAATCCACTGATGACGGTTGGCTACAACAGGCCTCTGGAGCTTGGCGATATTTGGCGCGTCAATCCTGACAGGAGCGTCGAGGTCTTGACTTCTAGGCTTATGGAATCCTTCAAGCGAAGGGCGGCTCGAGGAGAACGCAATCCACTGGTCTGGGCCATGCATGACACTTTTCAAGGCGAATTCTGGCTTGGTGGAATGTGCAATTTAACTTCCAGTATCTTTCAGGTCATATCACCATTTCTAACCCGGTATCTCATTGCTTTTGCCGCGCAAGCATACGAATCACAACACACCGGCAGCCCTGCTCCAAGCATAGGTCACGGCATCGGACTTGTCCTTGGAATCACCGCCATGCAATTATGCCAGAGTATTGGAACGAATCATTTCATCTATCGTGGAATGATGGTTGGAGGACAATCAAGAGCAATGCTGATCAACGCTATCTACGAAAAATCTCTCAAGATATCCGGCCGCGCGAAAGCGGGCGGAAAGGCGCTCGATAGCGAAGGCGCTCACAACGGCATCGATGTTGTGTCTCTCAAAGCCTCCAAGGACGGACTTTTGCACCGGGTTATGTCAAATAAATTGCACCCAAAAGGGGGACCAAAGGTCACGCCCGACAAAGCTCTAGGGGTGGCTGGTGATGGAACCGGCTGGAGCAATGGAAGGATCCTCAGCTTGATGAGTGTTGATACCTACCGTGTGGACCAGGCCTCGGGCATGTTTCATATCCTTTGGACGTCACCAATCCAAATCTGCATTGTCCTCGTCGTTCTTTGCATCAACATAGGGTACAGCGCTCTCTCGGGCTTCGCTCTAATCACAATCGTCGTCCCCCTCCTCACAAGAGCAATCAAGTCATTGTTCAAGCGAAGGAAGGCCATAAACAAAATCACTGATCAGCGCGTCTCACTGACGCAGGAAATAATATCGTCGGTCAGATTTGTCAAATTTTTTGGGTGGGAAACTAGCTTTCTCCAGCGATTGAGGGAACTTCGGAGCCGCGAGATCCGCAAGATACAGGTCCTTCTGGCAATCAGGAACGCTATCAATTCGGCATCCATGTCGATGCCTGTATTTGCTTCCATGCTATCATTTATCACTTATTCACTGACATCACACGCTTTGGAACCTGCTCGAATATTCTCCTCGCTTGCATTATTCAATTCTTTGAGAATGCCCCTCAATCTAGCACCTCTTGTGATTAGTCAGGTGACCGACGCACGCGCTTCGGTCGGAAGAATCCAGGAGTTTCTTCTTGCAGAGGAGCAGGAAGAGACAGTGGAATGGGATGAGCAGATGGAAGATGCCATTGAAGTACAACAAGCTTCCTTTACGTGGGAGAGGAACGCCACGCATGACAAAGAGGGAGCTGGTGTCTTCCAATCGAAGAATGAGATGAAAGCAGCCAAGGACGCACACAAACGCGAGAAGAAGGCCGAAAAAGCCGAAAAAGCCGGCAAAAAGAATGGCAGCGACGATAACCTGAGCGAAGAGACACAAATCGAACCATTCAAGTTGAGCGATTTAGACTTCACGGTGAAACGAAACGAGCTGGTCGCTATCATTGGCACTGTTGGCTCGGGCAAAAGCTCGGTTCTGGCGGCTCTTGCTGGGGACATGCGGAAAACGGGTGGGAAGGTCAAAATGGGAGCCAGTCGTGCCTTCTGTCCGCAGTACGCGTGGATCCAAAATGCTACTTTGAAAGAGAACATCTTATTCGGCAAGCCAGAGGAACCTGACTGGTACAATAAAGTGGTGGACGCCTGCGCGTTGCGACCCGACATTGAAATTCTGCCAGATGGTGATCTGACTGAGATCGGTGAGCGAGGAATAACTCTTTCTGGAGGCCAAAAGCAACGTCTCAACATCGCTCGAGCAATCTATTTCGATGCGGATATTATCCTTATGGACGACCCACTGTCAGCTGTGGATGCCCATGTGGGCCGGCATATCATGGACAACGCAATTTGCGGGATCATGAAGGACAAATGCCGCATATTGGCTACGCATCAATTGCATGTGCTCAACCGCTGCGATCGGATAATCTGGATGCAAGAGGATGGCCGCATTGGGTCAATCGACACTTTCGACAATCTGATGCGTGACAGCGCCGATTTCAGGCAACTGATGGCTTCAACGGCACAAGAAGAGGATTTGGAGAAGACGGCGAAAGTACACGACGACGACGAGATCGAGGATGAAAAAAAGGACGCCAAGAAAATGCGGAAACCGAAAAATGCAGCTGGCCTGATGCAGCAAGAAGAGCGCCAGGTCAAATCGGTCAAATGGGGTGTCTGGGTAGCCTACATCAAAGCAGCTGGCTCTCCATTTGCCTGGCCCCTGGTTATAATGTTCCTCATCCTTGCCAACTGCGCCAACATTGTGACAAGTTTATGGCTCAGTTATTGGACGAGCAACAAGTTCCGACTTTCGATGGGCGCCTATATTGGCATATACGCAGCCTTTGGTTTCACCCAGTCAGCCCTCATGTTTTCCTTCTCTACTGTCCTGTCAATAAGTGGCACCAACGCTAGCAAGACAATGTTGCAACGTGCGATGCAACGCGTTCTCCGCGCACCGATGTCCTTCTTCGACACCACTCCTTTGGGCCGCATCACAAATCGCTTCTCCAAAGACGTCGACTCCATGGACAACAATCTTACGGACGCGATGAGGATGTACTTCATTACCCTAACGATGATCCTTTCGGTGTTCATTCTGATCATCGTCTATTTCCACTACTTTGCCATTGCATTGGGGCCGTTGTTCATCATTTTCTTGTTTGCGTCAAATTACTACCGAGCATCAGCTCGGGAAATGAACCGTCACGAAGCAGTATTACGATCTCACGTCTTTGCACGCTTCGGCGAATCGGTTTCTGGCACAGCATCTATTCGGGCGTACGGGCTGCAGAGGTACTTTAAACAACGACTTCGGGATGCTATCGATGACATGGACTCGGCGTATTTCTTGACTTTCGCCAACCAGCGTTGGCTTTCCACCCGACTTGACGCGATTGGAAATTTATTGGTGTTTACAACGGGCATTTTGGTGGTAACATCTCGCTTTAACGTTTCTCCTAGCATTGCTGGGTTGGTGTTGTCCTTTGTCTTGGCCATCGTCCAGATGATTCAATTTACGGTACGACAATTGGCAGAAGTGGAGAACAAGATGAATGCGACGGAGCGGATACATTACTACGGATCGGAGCTCGCCGAAGAAGCACCGCTGAAGTTGAGGCAAGTGGAGGATTCTTGGCCGCAAACTGGGAGCATCGATTTCGACAATGTCCAGATGAGATATCGCGCCGAACTGCCTCTAGTCTTGCAAGGCCTCTCCATGCAAGTGAAAGGCGGCGAGCGAGTCGGCATTGTTGGACGGACAGGAGCTGGCAAATCAAGCATCATGTCCGCTCTCTTCCGTCTGACAGAGCTCTCTGGCGGCCAGATCAGAATCGACGGCATCGACATTTCCACAGTTGGTCTACACGACCTCCGCTCCCGCCTCGCCATCATCCCACAAGACCCTACACTTTTCAAGGGAACCATCCGCTCAAATCTTGACCCCTTCCACGAACATACCGATCTCGAACTCTGGTCCGCGCTACGGAAAGCCAATCTTGTGGGAGCGGAAACTGACCAAACTGAACGACCTCCCACTGCAGACGCAACCGTCGAAGGCGTCGGGCGCATCCACCTCGACAGCATCGTTGAAGAAGAAGGCCTGAATTTCTCCCTTGGACAGCGTCAACTTATGGCTCTAGCTCGAGCCCTGGTCCGCGATTCCCGCATCATCGTCTGCGACGAAGCGACGTCGTCTGTTGATTTCGAGACGGACCGCAAGATCCAAGAGACCATGGCGACGGGGTTCAAGGGCAAGACGCTTTTGTGCATTGCACATAGGTTGAAGACGATTATCCATTACGATCGGATCTGTGTAATGGATGCCGGGAAGATTGTTGAACTAGATGAGCCGATTAGACTTTATGATCAGGGTGGAATTTTCAGAGGCATGTGTGATAAGAGCGGTATCATGAGAGAGGATTTCTGAGACAAATGACGCTTCACCGGATTTTAATGGATAGAGACTTGAATGGCCAGTGGCCTTTGGGCAAGGAGCATATTGGTCAGCAGGAAAGTTAGTAATTCCGTACACATTAGGTGATATCGCCCTATCGAACAGATAACCGTGCCATAATGAGTTGTGCTCAGGTCATACTTGCAAGTGAGGCTGAATGCTTACACACTCAAACTGCAAGGTAATTCGGGGGCCGTGAGTTGCATTTCAGGCAAACTTTTCCGGTCAGAGGCTGCCTTCTGAAGCGTCCACTGCCGGGACATTCCGGGCACCAACGAGGGGCCCTGCAGAACGTCTGGCAAGGAGACAAAATTTCGTTCGCGCGAACACCCCAGCATAAGAATGCATGCAAAGACCTGTATGAGATTTCCGGTAATCCGCTACGACGGTCGGGAACTCGTATGTCAAACGATTGCATGAAAATGAAATCTATACTTTTGCAATCTTTTATCCCACAACTTTCGATACTTTTATGCACCTAGAAAAGTATCGTGAAGGCTAAACTGAAGTGAGTATAGGTCGTTGCCTCTTTTCCTCAAAGCCACGACATCCCACTTTCCCTCTGCATGTTTCTTCCTTCCCAGCGTACTGGGACAGAGTGGGCTGTGTTGTGGCTCGCGCGGACCATGTGAAGAACATCGCGCGAAGACGAAAGCAAAAAGCACCAATCTTATCTTGACGCGCTAGAAATGAAGCAGTTAAGTCGGCGTGGTGACTCCTCCGTTCAATTTATACTATTCCGTCTTTCGTCTCCGCCGTCATGGGTACAGCCTCACTCCGTATAATTCGCTAGTTCGCACGTCGTGGATCCCCTTTTTCCTGGCCCTCCACTTCCCTCCTCCGAAAACACTTATCCGGTACTTTGCATTTTCGCAGAATGAGTCATGCCAAGCACAGATATTTTGCCTACCACCTCATCCAACTCCTCACCGTGTCGTCAGAAGTGAAGCGCCGAAAAATGTACTCTTCCTTCTCGCCACTCCTGCCAGCGGACGTGTGACTTGAGGATGGGTAGAGACCGGTTCACCGAGATGCAGCTTGCTGCGCCATGCGGAGCTCCGGCAAACTAGGCTGAGGTATTTATCATTTAGTTCCCCTAAGTTGCTTCATCTTAGTCTTTCTAGTCGTTCCTTTATTTATTCTCCTAGCGTGGGCGTTTTTTTTGCGAGTTGAGCGTCTTCATCTGTAGCACTGCATTTTAGCTGGAGATATGTCCCGTTCGTACGGTTCCCACGGAGGCAGAGCTGCCTATGCGGAGACAACTCACTCTCAATCTACCGGGGATATACCACTAGCTCTCCAAATCCCCAGGGAGCCGCGGCATGTTGTGGAGCATCAAGATATGAGCAGCGGCAATGACGCAAGATATCAGCCACGGGGAAATGAGCTTCCTCAACGACAGACCTTTCGAGACCGCCGTGTCCAGACTGACCACGTATCCCATGGTCTGCGGACTATTGAATGGCGTGTGACTGGAGGTTCGAATGACGCGGATGATTCCCGACAAGCCGTCCGGAACGATGAGAACGGGGGCGAGTACGACGGAGATGACGAGCCCAGCAACGACTACGGCCACACCAACCATCAAAATGGCCGAGGAGACCGCCGACGTTCCGGCAGACTTCAGGAACAATCATTGCGGCGCGATCCTCCAATTGCAAAGTTTGTCCGGTTCGAGGGTCAACGTAAATCTTCAGAAGGTCGAAAGTTCTTCTCCCCTTCGGGCCTCCAGAATTCAGAGAAGGCCACGGCCAGGTACGGCGGAATAGAATTCCCCTTGCTGCCCGTTTCGGATCAGCACACTCCGGAGTCGCTCTCTCAGGCCGCCTTGGACTTCGCTGAGATCAGCTCTGGCAAGTTTGCGAAGTGCGTAAAATTCTTACGGCAACACGCTGGCCTGTTGAACGAGAACTACCACCTCTACATCCAAGAGGCCTGGCAAGCGCTGTGGGACGGAGAGAATCAGTATGCACACCAGTGCTTAAGCCGGTGGTTCCTCTTGGACGAGTGCCGAGGCATGCAGCCGAAAGATATCGACAAGCACATCAACCAGCGGGGGTTTAGCGGCAAGAAGTTTCTGGACAAAGTGGATTCGATGTACCGCACGCTAAAGACGCTACGGAAGCAGATCCTGCTCGAGAGGGAACAAACAGGAAAGAAAGGTCCTGGCCATCACCCCAATGCGGCATCGAGTTGGACGTTCAATAGAGTTCAGGCCTTTCTCCAGGGACCCGATGGATTGAAGGTCTTAAGCAATGTTGGCGAAGTCTGCAGTTTCGTAGTGCAGATGAAGAAAAGCTTTCGCGGCAAAAGGGAGGAGGTGTAAGATACCGCTTCAGCGATCGATCCTGGCTTTGTTCAAGGTGGTTTGGGTTTTATTCGTTGTCTATGTTTCAGCAATCGATCCTGTGCTTCTTCCAGGATGGTTTGGGGGTTTTATTCGCTGTTTGTTTTACCTACCTAGAATTATGAAGCGTAAGGTTAGGAGAGTCAAATGCTTTGTCCTCGCATGAGTATTTCCAGACCAGTATCAAGTCAGCTGTGATGTTTAATTCGAGGCGCCTCTTTCGTGGGGGTTACTCCGCGACGTAATTCCGGAAAGATGCTTCGGAAAAATCTCCCTCTTTTCAGGGGACCCAGCGGCCCTTGTCCGTGTGACCTAGCTCTCCACTAAACATAGTCCCTGATACTAACCACCGTGGATATCTTTGGAGATTTGGTAGATAGATTGTGCCGGATAAAGAAATGCTTCAAGCTTTGATAAGGGGCGGTTACTTCAGCTAGTGGAGCGCCATGACCAGACCAGCAAAATTGAAATCTCAGTCTCAGACGCGTACGTTCAAGAAATCAGAGGTCCTGAGTGTCACGCAACGCACGGTATACGCCATGGAGGTTTCAGGGGGGTGCTACGTGCCTTCAAATTATCAATGATCCTGTCCCGTACTGCCATATCGGACTAATGTCACTCCGCTCTCGAACCGGCAAATGAGCAACGGACTTATGGACAAAACTACAGGCCCATCAATGATGATAGATCTCCACATGATGACTGGCCCGTCGCCGCACCCAAAGGTCTTCCCCCTTACCGATCATCGAGCTAATGGCCGTGTGAACGACCGTTGCCTGGGTTAGTGTGTGATTTTCGGGCACTACTTTCGAGTCCAGCATCGGGTTTCACTCCTCAGACCTAGAGGACAGAGGACCTGGTGAAGAAGCATATGCTCTGTGACTTATCATGAAGGCGGAAAATATCCTGCCGCTCATTCATGGCGTGGCTCTGGTGAGTACACTTCGGGGAGGGTAATCTAACGCCCACGTGGAGTGATTTGTTGCAAGGCAACGAGATATGCACGAAATTCTCTGGCTGTACAATCTTAGGAGAGACTATCTAGTCTCAAAAGCGTAGTGCTTCATATGGTGGTTACAAATTCGATGATGGCAATGTTTTAGGATCAAGGCAATCGCGAATATATCAGTCTATTTGGCCTAACGACGTCCAGGATGCTCGGTTCTTCGCAGGGGTATTCTTCATAGCATAGATACATTACGATACAGTCACCAAATCTTCTGTGCGTGCGGAATCCTTAGCGGTGAGACTAGACACTGTAAGGCTTGCGCGGGAAAAGATCTTGGATCCTAGAACTGCAGGAGCAGTGGCGCGCCTTGCAGATAGCATACTAATGATTAGCACGAACTGGACAAACAGTGCCAGCAATCCCTTTACGCTCGCTATGTTCTCGACATGGGCTTTGCTGCGCAAACCTGAGTGGACACTGACTTCGCAGAAGGGTGCGCAACGGCGCAGCTGGGGTTGCTGAACATATGATCACTTCTAAGTTCATGTAGGGCATACGAAAGCCCAAGGATGTTGCTCAGTGAAGGGAGAAAGGTACACAAAGTGGAGACGAGCGGCAGGCACTCCGACGAGAGGTTAGTCAGCAATGAACTTGGCATCTTGTAACCGCGGATCCTGCTAACGAACAACCAGCGCCGACGAGAACAAAATCGAGCAACGCAGCGGGCATTTCGGGAACGGAAGGACAAGGAGATCCACAGTCTGCGAAACAAGCTGGCGGAAATCAAGGCCCTGAACGAGGAACTGTCACGGGCTGAACAGTTGGAGGCCGATCTCGTGCGACTTCAAAGAGACAATGAGGTATTGGAGCTACTGCTGGAAAGTATAAACCCGCAGTGCACGCATCCATGCCAAGGGTATCCTGTCGACTGCCAGGCCCCGATGGATACAAGGGCACAAGCTTGAAGAGGATATGATATGCCCTTTCATGAAATTACACTGCTTGATATGAGGCTGGGGAGAGAATTTTGATCCGTGATGCCTGCATGAGGGTTGAATTAATTCCAACGTTTAGAAGTAGAATCGGAGCTGTTATCAACAATAGACGTGCAAAGACGACGACGCGTGGCGGAGGGCTTAGTACATAACGACGTGGTGTGGAGAAAAGTTGGCCACAGGCCACTAGCCAGTTGGTGACCAGGGGGGGGGCCCAGGAGTACCTGCAGATCTTGGGCCGAGGCGACCCCAATCTGGACTTCAACAACCAACTCGGGAGATCACTGTTGAAGCTGAAAGCTCACTCTAGAACGATGCACCAAACAAATGTGGCTGCTACGCACGCCATCGCCTTTTGAGTCCGCAGATCAATGATAACAGGTAATTATCACGTTTATGCGATCGTCGCCAGATGTACACAGTAGTGGCTCCCGCAATTACCTGCCGCTAGGAAAATCAAGCACTGCCGAACTATTGCCAAAGCTAATCTCCCAATCCTAGTCAAACCCATATCGATTGGCAGATTTGGCCTGCCCAATGTCTTAGAAACCTGACCTCTATCATTCAATATTTCGCTCTTCCCGCACACACATCACCTCAAAGGACACGACAACTAACAAAACACTTCCGCTGTCATCCCTCTCGCCCGTGCAGAAAGTGCCCGTGCTAGCAAATGCGCACGGATGACGTGACTCGCTAAGGCGAACCTTCCCTCTGCAGTTTCTTCCGCATGTCGAGAACAACTCCTACGCTTTAAGGAATCTGAGCACTCAACTGTTATCGAACCATCTACACTGCCAACACACTACACTTGCATACCTGCCCACTCTATACACACTCGACATGGCGTCCTCCCTCCAGACGAGCCCCACAAAGCCCCAGGCTACCGTCCTCTCAACAACCTCTCATCTTCAGCCAGAACCACTATCCAACGTCGACCTCGAAACAGGAAACAGAGCCTCCACAATAGCTACAGAATTCGACCCCTGCTCAAATGCACCCTTCACTTCCCCTTTTTACAACCACGACTCGCCGCGCGCCTCGTCAGACTACTTCAGCAAGAACAAGATAGCCACGCTGCACCTATACGCGGTCCCAACACAGTCCTCCTCCACCTCCACACTCAAGAAGAAGAATAAACCATGCATGACCAAACCACGTCAACGGTCTCGATTTTGGGCTAGGTTGTCAAAGAAACAGCAGCTCGGCGTGAAGCTCTTGATTGCGTTTGTCCTCGTTGGAGCGATTGTTGGCTTGGCTGTTGGCATTAGCAAGAGGGTTGGAGGTGGAATCAACAAGGGTAACAATCAGGTCTCCAACATCTCGTGATAAAAGGTGGTTATGGCGTTGATACGGGAGCTGGTCGCCGGCTCGGTGTGTTCACAGTATTGATACCCATGTTAGCAATGCTAGGAGTGTTACTTCTGTTGCATGCTGTTGTTCCTTTCAATTTCATCTCACGCCATTCGTGCCTTTTGAAGTTCAAGTCATTGTGTAGACTGGAACAGCAACCATGGTCGTCATGTTCCCTCTCCTTACGCTCTCGGTCCACCTATCACGGACCATGTCAGGCACAAAATTTGCATCTTTCATACTCCGGGCACTGCCGCCCTCATGCCACCATTCTTACGCTCTTTTCCTCTTCTCCACCCTGGTACTCATCTCCTCTGATCCTTCTCTCCTGAATCTTCGTTCGGTTTCCCTGCGGACTCTCATCTCTCAGAGACCCCGATCCCTCTCAGCCTTCATATCTACCGATCCTCGGTTAGCCCCCCGAACGCTTGTCCGCGTGCTGGGATTCCTGTTCCCGTTCTTCACGAGCCCGAGCACCGTCCCCCTCTAATGACCAAGTCCCCATCCTCTTTGTTCTAGAGGTGATGCCTGAGAAGTTGATCTAACCTAAACTAGACTAGTTGAAAGTGGGTGCGCGGCCTGGCTTTTCATGTGCACGAAACAGTCTTCCCTGATCTTCACCCACGCCCTACGCCACTCTCCCTCCTCCCTACTCCCCCATCGTTCAAGTATGATAGATCTCCTTTTTCATATGGGATCTGATCTTACAGAACTGCTCTATTTTGTCACCAACATGGGAAACTGAAGAGATTACGTTTCAAGAATTGCAGGAAGGTACAAACAAGTACAAACATGGGTGGGCCAAGGTGGAGAAATTCTGTGCGCTTGCAGCAAAGTCTAACTTCCGCTATGTTTGGGTGGATACGTGCTGCATCTGGGAATGTCACCCGTACTAACAATGCCCTACAAAAGTGTGTGCATTTTGCCGCCGGAAATGATGGGTCACATATCTGGCCTAATTACCACCATCACACACGAAAAATGACCTCACCAAATTCCATTTCCGGTTTCGCACCTGAGCAGCCGCTGTTTTAAACTGAGCGATGAGTAAGCAGCCCTGAGCTGCGGCTGTGCAATCCTGAGCTGCACTGAGCACGCCTAAGCGGTCCCTGAACTTGGCCCTGAGCACCGTCGGGCGCCCCAAAACAGGGCCCCTGTCTTATCCGTGACGGACCAGTTCTGGGTCATGAACACCCTAGCTAGAAGGCCCAATTGCGGGCTCCCGAAGTCCAGTTCCAGACCTCCTCATGCTCGGGTATACTTGCGCCTCAACCAGACTGGTCGTGGACGTGCCAGGCTCCACTAGCCAATAGTAGGTCGCAGTGCAACAACGTCGACAAGAGCCACCAGGTGTCTATCGCCTATGCCGTGCCTTCATCAACAATCAAATGTATTAGAAGTATGCGCTTTCCAATAAATCGTTCGTATACAGCTCTGCACAATTTCAGTCTCCGTCCGATTGCTTACACTATAAAGAGTCGGTGTGTTAAGATACAGTTCCGCAACCACTGGGTTGATTGACAAGTCTCAGCGAGGCAAGCACGGGCTTCACACATTTTCCGTATCATGAGAAAAGATGGATGACTGGTTGCTTGGCTGCAAACCGAAGGGCTTCTTACCCTGGCTATACTAAGACCAGAGATCTGAGACTCAGAGTTGACGGTGAAGGCGGAACCTGTGAGGAAACAGCCGACGATAGTGTGACTAAGACAGGTCGCAAAGTTTCA
>Ga0335072_10002533_pt1 | contig 28290 bp, 23 predicted proteins | sample Lox_Sample_21_FD_206725 | JGI IMG/M metagenome (GOLD analysis project Ga0335072, IMG submission 206725) | Soil microbial communities from Loxahatchee National Wildlife Refuge, Florida, United States - Lox_Sample_2.1 | ecosystem: Environmental > Terrestrial > Soil > Wetlands | place: USA... | reverse complement strand
GCGATTGCTGCCGCGCTGAAGGGTGAGATTGAGGAGATGTACCGGCCGGTGAAGACGGCATGAACTCTTTCAAGGGCCAGGCCTTGTCCTGGTACACGAAAGACGGCGTCATTGAACTGGCGCTGCATCGGCAACCCTGCAACGAGCTGGGTTCGTTGTCGCTGGAGGAACTAGAACGGTTTGCGGTTGCTCTTGAAGCGCTGCAGGATGAGGCACATGCGCTTGTCATCTGCAGTGAGTTGAAGTCGGGGTTCTGCGCCGGCGCGGATTTGCGCGAGCTCTACGAGCGATCGCGGGGGATCGAGAAGGCGGCTGCCCTGCACGGAGTCCGCGAATTTCTGGAGCGAATTCACCGCGTACTGAACCTTATTGACGCCGCGCCTCAAATCACCATTGCGGCAGTGCACGGAGTCACCTTTGGCGGAGGGTTTGAGCTAGCGCTGGCGTGTGACTTGATCATCGCCGATAAGATGGCGCGCTTCTGCTTTCCGGAATTGCGGCTGGGGTTGATTCCCGGTTTTGGCGGAATTCCGCGACTGAAGCGGGATGTGGGCAATGCAGTGGTCCGGGATCTGATTTTGACGGGACGCAGTTTCAATGCCATCAAGGCGCAACAAGTTGGACTGGTGAGCCAGGTTGTGGGTGAGGGCGAAGCCCTGCGCGCGGCGCGGGCCACCGCGGCGCAACTTGGAAAATTCGATCGGGCGACGGCTATCGCGGCAAAGAGGTTCATCAAGCCCATCCCGCACGAAGAGTTGCGGCGGGAGATCGATTTGTTTTGCGAGCTGTTTGCACAGCCTGCCGTTGAGGCTGGACTCAGGAAGTTTGTAGAAAGCACGGAAGCGCAGCCCTATTTGCCGTGAAAGCAGTGCAAAGTTGCCGGTTGTCAGTGGTCGTGGACGCTGAGGAGACGAAAGCGAGTTCCTCAGCACCGGTTCCGAATGACGGTTTAGAGTCGTCCATATGAGAACTGCAGAACATACGCTCGATGAAATCCTGAGCCTTGCCGCGGCGCACTTCAAGGTGCCGAAGGAAAAGCTTTCTCCAGACAACGATTTTTTCAAAACGCTCGGCATCGACAGCCTGCAGACCCTTGATTTGCTGACCAAGCTGGAGAATCACTTTCATGTGGAGTTGCCCGACTACGAACTGCAGGGAGTGTCGGATTTTCGCACCCTCGCAGGAAAGATTCAGGCGCGGTTGTAGCCGGGTGGGGCAGCAACGACATCGAGGCTCGGAGAAAGGGCGAGGAGATCATCGCTAGAGATCGCGGTTTGACAGTTCTGATCGACCTTGGACGGGTAACCAACTGACCAACAAGGATCCTCTACGATTCCACGTCTCTGTGGTGAAATAGCTTTTTGATGCTCGATCTCCGAACATACAGCTGTCTGGGCGCCGCCTTGCGCGATGCGCTGGACCGCTTTGCCGGCGAAACCTGCCTGATCGAAGCCGACCGCGACCGCGAGAAAACCAGGCTTACCTACTCCGACTTCAAAGAAATTGCCACGCCTCTGGCGCGAGCGTTGCAGGATGCCGATTTCGATCCGGGAGACCGTGGCGCCATCATCATGACGAATCAGTCGAAATGGCTGATTTCTGCATATGCGATTTTCTACTGTGGGGGAGTACTGGTCCCGCTCGATTACAAGCTGACCGCGGCCGAGCATTTGCAACTGCTGGCCCACTCGAAAGCCAAGATTCTGATCGTGGAATATCACCTATGGCGGGCGATCATGCAGTCTCCAGCATTTCAGAGTATCGCGACGAAGGTGGTTTTGGTTACGGAAGCTCCGGCGGGCGCCGACCTGGCAGGAGGATTCCGCTGGGAGGATTTCAAACGAAAGGGTGCGCCCGACTTCACCATGCGGCAGCGCGAAGATGTGGCCTGCATTGTGTACTCCTCGGGAACAGGCGGCCGCCCAAAAGGCTGCGTGCTGACACATGACAATTACCTGGAGCAATGCCGTTCTCTGACGGCGTGGTATCCCTTCTGGCCGGGAGTGCGGTATTTGAGCATTCTGCCGACGAACCACGCCATCGATTTCATGGTGGGATTCATCGGACCATTCGTGTGCGGGGCCTGCGTGGTTCATCTGCGGACGCTGCGTCCGGAGTTTGTACGCGACGCTTTTGTGCGCTACAAAATTACCTACGTGTCGCTGGTGCCGATGATCGTCAAGAATCTGGAACGCGGGCTGCGGGCCAAGATAGACGAACTGCCTTCGTGGAAGCGGGCGATTGTGAATCAACTCATTTTCGTCAACCGGATGCTGACCAGGCGAGAACCACGCGTGAAGCTCAGCCGGGCTCTGCTTCCCCAAGTGCATCGCGCGTTCGGAGGCGAACTGCTGGCGCTGATCACTGGTGGTGCATTCCTGGAGCCTTCCACCATGCAATTCTTCTACGACTTGGGAATTCCCGTAGTGAACGGCTACGGGCTCACAGAGGCTGGCACCGCCTTGACGCTGAATGACCTGAAACCGTTCCGCGCCGATACAGTGGGCAAGCCGTTGCCGGGAGTCGATCTGCGAATTCTGAATCCTGATGCAGAGGGCATCGGCGAAGTGGCCGCCTGCTGCAAGACGGTGATGTCGCACTATCTGGATGATCCGGAATTGACTGTGGCCACCATCGTGGATGGGTGGCTATTGACGGGCGATTTGGGACGGTTCGACGGCGCCGGGCACCTGCAGCTTTTTGGACGCAAGAAGAACATGATCGTGACCGAGGGCGGAAAAAATATTTATCCCGAGGATGTGGAGAATGTTTTCGATGGGTTGCCGGTCAAGGAATATTGCATTTTCGCCGCGAATTATTTGTGGCCGCGCAACAAGTTGGGCAAGGAGCAGCTGGTAATGGTGCTGCGGCTGGAACAGAATCAGCAATTTGACGGCACTCTGCTGGAAGAGCTTAACACGCGCAACCGGCGTCTTCCCGATTTCAAACGCGTAGGTGGATATTTGATCTGGGGAAAAGATTTTCCCCGAACCGCGTCGATGAAAGTGAAGCGCCAGGAATTGGGAGAAGAGATTGGTAAGACGGCCGCGCGCGCAGCTGTGGTGGAGTTTTGACGATCCTTTGCAGAAGCATGCCAGCCCGGCCAATGGTTTGGTCGATGCGTAGCGGGTCCCCGGATCTTTTCCGGGCCATTCAGGAACAATCTTCGTGGGACAATCCTATCTTGCAATTGTGAATCCGGCGGCGGGCGGAGGGAGAAGCCGCAAACTGCTTGGTCCGGCCCTCGCGCGTTTGCGAGCGGGCGGAGTCCCTGTTGATATCGTGGAGACGGAAGCACCGGGCGACGCGACCAAAATTGCGCGCGAGGCCTATGCGCGGGCGGTACGGAAGTTCATCGCCGTCGGCGGCGATGGAACATCGTATGAAATTATCAATGGGCTATACCCCGAGGCGATCGGAGGCGAGCGGCCCGTGCTCGCATTCCTGCCCGTGGGGACGGGAAATTCTTTTCTCCGGGATTTCAGTGACCGCGGCGTGGACTATGCCATCGAATCGTTGCTTGCGGGACGAAGCCGGCCGAGCGATGTGCTGCGGCTGCAGCACCGGGGAGGAGTGATCTATTCCATCAACCTGCTGAGCATGGGGTTTGCGGCAGACGTCGCTACCTTGCGGGCGAGGCGTTTCAGCGGTTGGGGAGAGTTGGGATATGTGATTTCGATCTTCCTGACATTGGCCCGGTTTCAACGGCGGCCATTTCCCGTCCGCCTGGAAGATCGAAGCGAGTTTGACCGCCGTCCGTGCCTGTTCTTGAGCTTCAACAACAGTAAGTACACGGGCGGGACCATGATGATTGCGCCCAAGGCCGAAATCAACAGCGGAATGATCGAATATGTCCGCTGGGGACCGATCGGACGGCTGGGGCTGATCCGCAACCTGCCGGGACTCTACGACGGGACGCACATCGAACATCCTCTGGCGGAGCGCCAAGGAACGCAGCGGGTGGATTTCGACCTGGATGCGCCGGTGAATGTAATGGTCGATGGGGAAGTGCTGACTCTTCACTGCGAGGCCATGGATGTGCTGCCCGCAGCGCTGGACGTGGTAGCTTGAGCGCAGAGTCTGTTCGCGAGGAGCGCGTGATATAAGAATGAAACATGTCCGAAGAACGCCGTAAGCGGCAACTGGAGCGCTCGGGAGTGGCGGAAGCCGAACCGGGGTCACGAAAGATTCTGATTTGGGGAGGAATCCTTTTGCTGCTGGGAGCGTCTTATGCTGCGGGCTGGTATCACAAGAATCATCGTTACGATTTCCTGGGCCGATGCATGGCTTCCAAACAGGTGAAAATGTACGGCGCGTACTGGTGCCCGCATTGCGCCGAGCAAAAAGAAATCCTCGGCAAGTCTTATCGCTTTGTGTATGTGGAGTGTGGGGTCCCGGGCTCGCACGCCGAGTCGGAGGGGTGCAAGGCGCTGGGAGTGAAAGAGTTTCCAACGTGGCGATTTCCCGGCGGCGGGCTGGCGCCGGGTGTGTTTTCTGTTGAAGAGCTCGGCAACCGAAGCGGGTGTAGCCTGCGGTGAATGAGGTCGCGAATCCTCGCCACGCGGTTGAGGTTAGGCCTGAACCGCGGAGCCGGGTTTTCTTCGCGGTGATTGTGGTCGTGGCGGCGGCGGGAATCGGCGTCTCCGGGGTAGCGCTGCAGCGGCATTACGCGAAGTCGAAGACTTCGTTTTGCGAATTGGGCCAGAAGTTCGATTGCGATATCGTCAACCGTAGCGATTATTCGAGTCTGATGGGGATTCCGGTTGCCGGCATCGGGGTTGCGGGATACGGAGTTTTGCTTGTACTTTCATGGCGATGCCGATCGCGTGGAGAAGCGCCAGCGTGGCTGCTGGCAACGGCAGCGGCCGGTTTGGCATTTGCTCTCTATCTCACTTATGTCGAGGCTTACATTCTAACTACGTGGTGCATTTTGTGTTTGAGTTCGCTGGCTTTGATAGTGATGATCACGGTGCTGGCAACCATCGCGCAGCTACGGTGGCGCGAGGCTCACCGATGATCCGATTTGTGAGCTCCGGCCTTCGTTTCTGATTTCCTGATGGAAGACTCCCAGCAAATAGAGAAGCAATCATCGGCGTTTGCCGCCATGTCTGGCGCTCGCGCGATTCGTGGCGCCGAGGCCGTGGGTGATCTGCGGTTGCATGAATTTCGCAGCCGGATCTTCTCCAATACCCGTTTCCTTAGAGTATGGTTGCCACCGGGTTACGAGGAACCACAGAACGGAGGCCGGCGTTATCCGGTTTTTTACCTGAATGACGGGCAGAATCTGTTTGAGCCTTCGACTTCCTACACCGGTGTCGAGTGGCAAGCCGATGAGGCGGCGGACCGGCTGATCGGCGAGGCGATGATTGCCTCAATGATCCTTGTCGGCATCGATAATGCGGGCAAGGATCGCATTCGCGAATACATGCCGCACCGCTCGTTGCAACCCATGATGATGCGCGTGCAGGGACGGCACTATCCCGATTTTCTGATTAAGGAAGTGATGCCCTTTGTGTGCCGTAATTATCGAATCGCCTCCGGTCCTGAGAATACCGGCTTGGGTGGTTCGTCGCTGGGAGCGTTGATTGCGCTTTACACGATCATGGCGCGGCCGGGAGTCATCGGCAGGTTGTTGCTGGAAAGCCCGTCTCTGTGGGCGTCGCATCGGCAATTGATCAAAGACAGCCGCGCCGTCGGGGTCTGGCCCGAGCGTGTGTTCCTAGCTGTGGGAACGGCGGAGGCCGAAAGCCCTGAGAAGAGCCGCACGGTGGTCGATGACGTGCGCGAACTGGCAGGGATTTTGCGCCGCGCCGGGCTGGGGGAGAAGCGGTTGCGGCTCGTGATCGAGGAGGGCGCCGGGCACAACGAGTCGGCGTGGGCCGGAAGATTTGCAGGAGCATTGCAGTTCCTCTTCGGAAAATAAGCCGGACTCAGATTGTCACCGCGCGTTGCCTCGCTGGTTCGCCGAGTTGAGATATCAAGTACAGGATCAACAGCATCACCGGAACGCTGAGTTGCACGTGTGTCCAGCGGGCGAGTGGACCGAGCAGCGGCAGCGCGTAGGCCAGATAGAGAAGAATTTTCAGCCACTGACCCATGCTGTTCTCGGAGTGCGAAGCGCACCAATCTGAAAGCAGGAGGAAGGCCGGGGCCAGGGTCACGAGATCATAGACGGTCAGGTGCGGGGCAACCAGCACCGTAGCGAGCAGAAGAGCAGAGTAGCGCAAAGGAAGGGAAGCGCCCCTGCTCCAGCAGCGGGTTGCCAATGCTAGGACGAGGAGTGCAGTAACAAGATAAGCTCCGGTGGCGATGCTGGGCCACGGCAACAGCATGGTCCAAAAGGTGCGAAGGCAGTGAGTTTGGTAGGGCTTGGGTTCCAGCAGTGGAAACGATTCCGGCAAACGGGAAAGCGCCAGAATCCATTGGCGCAACGGGCCTACGCCATAGTAAGCCCATGCGGCCACAAGTTGAGCGCAAGCGGAGAGCAGAGCTCCCAGAACCACGCGCCAATGGCGCGTGCCAACGAAAATGATTGCAGCTGCGATGCCCAGTTGCGGTTTGAAGATGAGGCATCCGGCGGCGAGGCCGGCCAGAAATTCCCGGTTGTTCTTCAAGGCGAAGAAGGCCAGCGTGAAAAGTGCCAGCGCGAGGGCGGATGTTTGTCCCCACAGGATGAGATGCCAGAAGGCGGGATAGGCGAGGGCGAGAATCAGAACGGTTCGGCCTTCATTGCGCAGGCTGGGGCAGGAGCGCCAGAGCGCATAGATGCACAGGCCATAGATTGCTGTGGTGGTGCACAGCCACAAAATCAACGCCCACTCGTAGGAGAGCCTGGCCAACGGGGCAAAGAGAATCGAGACTTGTGGCGGATAAAGAGGCAGGTAGCGAATTCCGGCCGCCGCAGGGACGCGTTGCGCGGCCACGGCCGCCTGCGCCTGCATGTCGTAGAGATCACCGCCGCGATGGGCGAGCGCGAGCGAGCCAAGTGTGTAGAAGTGAAGAAAGTCCGTGCCTTTGAGATTACCGGCGCGATCGCGCAGGCCCGGCGAGGAGATGTTCCAGAGATAAAAAGCCCAGAGGCACACGGCAAGAACAAGCCCATGCGCGCGCACACGGCTAGGGGTGAGCCATGAGCCTGGATGATCGGGACAGGCAGTCAGAAGATTCCACCTCAGTTCACGGGATAAGGCTCAAGCTCCGGTGGAGAATCGTCGCCGTACATCAGCCAAGCATGTCGATCACGGAAGTAGCGTAACAGTTCCATGTTCCGTTCCCTTCCCATGTCACGGGCCCAGACAATCCGTGATCGGTCAATATCGGGAGCGTTGTAGATCCAATCGCGATCCACATTGTGATCCGGCCCATAGCGTACGATGACAAGATGTGCCCCCGGTATGGAGTCCAGATGCTCGATCACGCTTACGCGATCCAGATTGCCCTGTGGCCAGCGCGGTTCAAGAGGGGCATGAACCGCAATGCCGATGCCGCGCAGAAAAAGCATGGCAATACAGACTGCCGGAACGCTGCGGACGAGGAACCGCCCCGTGGCGGCGCCATTGTGGCGCCACAGGCGCAGATGGCGAGCGCATTGGATCAGCACGAGATAGAGGAGCCCGGTGGCAGGAGCGACGTAGTGAGGGAAGGTCCATGTTTCCACTAACCACCCCAGGCAAAAGATGAAACCCGCAATAAGCGCTAAGCGCATGCGACGGTCGCGGATGATCCAGGGGAACGCGATCAGGGGCAATGTGAATGCCGGGCCTATATAAAAGCGCCAGAGCTCGAAAATCTTGTGGGCGGTTCGGCGTGTAAAGCCAACCAGAGTGCGGGCTTCGTCGAACTGCCGGACTTCCCATCCGGCATAGTAGTCACGCATAACCGCGTGATGGTACTGGGGGACTGCGCGCTTTGAGAAAAAGAGAAAGTAGGGAACCACCGCATAGGTCTCGCGGTTGACGGCGTAGGTCATGCGAAATGGGCTCCCTGTGACCCGCCAGTAGTAGTAGCCGGTCGCTACGGCTGCGACGATGAGAATGCAGGTCGCGGGCAGCACGACCCGCCGGAACAAGAGCCGCAGGGGAGGTAGCTTGCTCCCCTTCTGCCATACGAGAAGACCGACCGAGACCGCGATGCTGAACACCAAGCCTTCGTAGGGCCGGCTGTTCGCCATGATGACGAGGCCCAGAGCCAGCAAAACTGCTTCACGGACACGGGCATGCTTGCGGAGACGAGGAATTGCGCCGAGTACCAGGGTTCCCCCCGCCGCTGCCAGAGCTGGACACCAGTAGCTGTTCATCCAATAACTGAAGGTCGCGAAACGCAGGACCGAAAGAATTCCGCCGAACAGGGCCCATCCGGGAGGGAACCAGGCCTGGAGCATCCAGCAGAGCGTGGCGCAAAGGGTCGCAGTGATAAGCCACACCCCGATCCAGGGATGGCCGCCGAGAACGATTCCCGCCGCCAACACAAGCCCCTGCCCGGGCGGATACATCGACATATAGGTCGGGTGCTGGATGATCTGAAAGCTTTCGAAATGAATCCACATCGGATGAGTAGGATTCGTCAGACGGCCCGAAACAAATGTATTCGCGGCCAGAAGGTAGCTGTATTCGTCATTCCAGTTGGGAAGGGGGATTCCAAATAACGGAATCAGGATGGCGCGAATGCCAAGAGCGACGGCGGCGACAAACAGTATCGCCAGACGGCGATTGCGCGCGATTCGCTGGAAGCGCTTCTCCACGGCATCAAACAGGGGAGCGCGGTCCTGCGCACGGCTCCGCACCGAGAGCGACACCGCAGCCAGAACCATGATTGCCTCCGTGATGGTCAGCAACCATGGGGCAAGATGTCGGTAAAGTTCATTCATGCGGAAACGGACCGTGAGAAGAGGCGTCTTTCGTGTCGGTTGCAGGCTGGCTAGTCGCCCGCAGCTTCCTTTACGCCGACCCCTTCAAACAGGCCGTCAACGATCTCGATCATTTCGTCATCTACCGTGCGATTCTTGGCGATGGCTTCCTTCAGCGGGATAGAGACGATCTTATTGTTGCGAAGCGCGGCCATACGTCCGAATTCTCCACGATGAACCATGTCGATCGCGCCCAGTCCATAACGAGTGGCCAGCACCCGGTCGAAAGCGCTCGGCGAGCCGCCACGCTGAATATGCCCGAGAACGACGGCGCGGGTTTCATAGCCGGTGCGCTTCTCAATCTCACGCGCAAGAACGTTGGCAACTCCGCCCAGTTTTGCGTGACCGAACTCATCTTTGCCCATATCCTGCAAAACCGGAGAGCCCTTGCCCTCCTCAGCGAACTTGGCACCCTCAGCCACCACCACGATGGAAAAATAACGGCCGCGTTCGTGGCGCTGACGGATCGATTCGGCTACTTTATCGACATCGAAAGGACGCTCAGGAATAAGAATCACGTCGGCGCCCCCGGCGATGCCGCTATACATGGCAATCCAGCCTGCGTCGCGTCCCATCACCTCGACGACCATCACGCGGTTATGCGCTTCCGCCGTGGTGTGGACGCGGTCGATGGCTTCGCAGACTACGTTGCAGGCGGTATCGAAGCCGAAGGTATAGTCGGTACCGCCCAGATCATTGTCGATGGTCTTGGGTACGCCGATGACTTTGGCGCCGCTCTCATAGAGCTTTTGTGCGACGGAAAGCGTGTCGTCCCCCCCGATGGCGATCAGCGCATCGATATTGTTTTTTTTCAGTGAGGCCAGGCAGCGGTCAACCCCGTCGGGCCGCTTGGAGGGATTGGTGCGGGAGGTGCGCAGGATTGTTCCCCCGCGAGGCAGAATGCCGCTTACGGTATCAAGGTCCAGGGGCATGTGCATGTCTTCCAGGACTCCGCGCCACCCTTCGAGAAAACCAAGCAACTCATCGCTATAAGTAAAAATGCCTTTACGCACCACGGCGCGGATAACGGCATTCAGCCCGGGACAATCGCCTCCACCGGTCAACATGCCAATTTTCATCGTGTGCTCCTGTGCTTGAGTTTTTGGCGAACTTCACGGAATGCACTCCGAGCGAGGACTGGATTTGCCGGCTCTAACCCAGGCGCGGGACGCGCGATCACTCAGAAAATCTAGATTATCACTTTCCGGCAGACGTGCCCAAATCTGGTTGCATCACGATCGGCACGAAGGTCGAGGCCGGCTTATCTGGAGACCGGTGTGTTTCATACGCTCGCGTAGCCCGGGTTGCCGCTACATCAGTTCGATAAAACCGCCGGGGAGGGCTACCTGCCTGCTAGCGGCGAAAAGCGGAATCGCCTTGTCGGGAAGCGTATTTGTCTTCGGCCGTTCTGACCGAAACAACGCGCAGACGGTTGCTTTCGGGATCGACGTAGCATTTCACCGTCGCCAACCGGCCCTCATAGCCCTTCAAGGCATCGGCGTTGCTGACGGCCCACTCGGTATCGATGTCGGTCAGGAAGGCCTTGCCGTCATCGGCAACCCTTCCCACCACCGTAAGGGTTTTGGCGGCAGACGCTGCGGATCTCGGGTTTCCGGCTTTGAGGCTTACTGGCCGGGCGTCGGCCGGTTTGGCTGGACTCTGAGCCAAAGCGACGCACGAGGCGAAAATACCAACGGAAAGCACCGCGAAGAGTTCTCTCAATTCACACCTCCACAGCGAGAGCCAGCATCGACAGCCATCTTTATGGATTCCTTATGCCAGCGCAAATTCAAAATTCTGATGGAAGCGATTCAAAAGGCACACACGCGTGCTGATTTCGCGGGTGGCATGGATGGCAATAGACGAAGCGTGGTCCTGCGATACACTTCCTGGATGCGTGTTCTGGGCATCGACTGCGGTGGCGAGTATACGGGCTATGGTGTGGTCGAGATGAATGGGCACGAAAAGCTCTGCTGCCTGGCTTGTGGCGCTATCAAACTTTCGCCCCGGGACCCGCTGCCGCGCCGTTTGTCCCGCATCTTCGGAGAATTGGGTGCGATTATCGCAGAGCATCGCCCCGAACAGGTCGCGATTGAAGACGTGTTCTATGCACTCAATGTGAAATCGGCGCTGAAACTCGGGCAAATCCGCGGAGTCGCGATGCTGGCCGCGGCAGCCGCAGGCCTTGAAGTGGCCGAATACTCGCCGCTTACGATCAAATCGTCGGTGGTGGGATACGGGCGGGCGGAGAAGCAGCAGGTGCAGCATATGGTGTCGCGCTTGCTGCGACTGGCCGAGCCGCCTGAACCGATGGATGTCTCGGACGCGCTGGCGGTTGCCATCTGCCACCTGCACACAGCAGGGACGCAGCAAAGACAACGAGGCTTGGCCGCGGGAGCTGCGCGGCAGTCTGGCGCGCTCTGGGGAAGGTGATCTCTCTACGGCAAAGTCTGGCATAATTCTCTCAGCATGGGGGCCTGGCGAGTTTTCGGTGCCGGATTACTGTTCATCGCCGCAGGTGCTCTGCAACTTCACTCGCAGCAATCGGGCAGCGAGAACGCGGCCACCGTCAGTTTCGCGCTGGATTTTCCCGCCTCCCAGCCTAGCCATTACTCGATCTCCATCCGACAGGACGGACACGGAACCTACGAAAGCTCCGCCAAACCATCGGCGGATTCCACCGACCAACTCTACGAGTCCGCGTTTCAAATATCGACTGCGACCTGCGACCGCATCTTCGCCTGGGCCAGGCAGACACACTACTTTGCCGGCAATCTCGACTCCGGAAATCACAAGCTGGCTTTTACCGGAAAGAAAACACTGAGTTACGAAGACGGCGCCAAAAAGTACAGCGCTAGTTTCAACTATTCGAGCGTGTCGCCGGTTCAGCAGTTGACGGCCCTGTTTCAGGGCATGGGCGCCACTCTGGAATACGGCCGCACGCTTTCCTATTCCCACCGTTACCAGAAGCTGGCGCTCGACGAGGAATTGCAGCGCATGGAAACTCAGGCCAGAAACCACGAACTAACCGAGATCGAGGCGCTAAATCCTGTTCTGCAGGAGATTTTTGACGATCCTTCCGTCATGAACGTGGTGCGGGCGCGGGCGCAACGTCTGCTGGAGATGGGAAAAGCGGAAGCGACGGCCAGACGCTAACTGAAGTGCTCAATCCTCAGTGCCGATGTTACCTCTAAGTTGGATCTTGCCTAGCCCACGATTGGGCGAATTATTGACAACTCCCGGCATGGAATCGTGTTCTAATGAGTTGGTTCGAGCTTTGGGGGGTGCCTATGTGCAAAGCACGCTTCAGCTTCCCGCTCCTAACTGTCCTCACATTGGCCCTTTCTGCGTTGCCCGCCTTGGCCGGTTCACAGGCCCGCATCGTCCGGTTGAGCGACGTCCAGGGGACCGCGCAAATCGACAAGAATACTGGATTGGGCTTCGAGAACGCATTTCTCAACCTGCCAATTACGCAGGGCACACAGCTACGCACGAAAGACAATGGCCGCGTCGAAGTAGAGTTCGAAGATGGCAGTACGATGCGGCTGACTCCAAACACCAGCGTCCAGTTCAGCACGCTGGGAGTGAACGACGCGGGCCAGCGGATTTCTGTGGTGAACCTGGTCGAGGGGAAAGCTTACGTCAACTGGCTGGGGAGGAGCGGAGATCGGTTCACTCTTAAGTTCTCCCAGGAAAAGATTGACCTAAATCAGGCGGCGCATTTTCGGGTATCGGCTTCGCCCAGCCTGGCAGAAGTGGCCAGTTTCAAGAATGACATCGAAGTCGCTGGGCCTTCCGGCGCGGTGAAAGTGGATAAGAAAAAAATGGTCAGTTTCGCCGTGGATGACGGCGACCGGGCCACGGTGGCCAGGAATTTTGAGAAAGATCCGTACGACGAATGGGACAAGCAGGCCCTCGAGTACCACGAACAATATTCCAAGAACGACTCGACACCATACGGGTACGGCTACAGCGATCTGAACTACTACGGCGCCTATAACAACATTCCGGGCTACGGCATGCTCTGGCAGCCGTACTTTACCGGTGTCGGATGGGATCCGTTCATGGACGGCGCCTGGGCGTGGTACCCGGGGCTGGGATACATGTTTGTATCCGCATATCCCTGGGGCTGGATGCCTTACTACTATGGCAGCTGGATTTACGCCCCGGGCTTCGGTTGGGGATGGCAACCGGGCGCTTGGGGAGGATGGAATGGCGTTCCGCGTTTTGCTGGCAGCCCACCAGTGCACTTTCATGCACCGGTCATTCCTTCGAGCGGTGTGCGGACGGTGGTTGTTGGACATGGCGGACCGGTATTGACGCAGACCGCTTTGACGCGGACGGTGGTCAATCGCGGTTCGGCAGGGTTAGGCATTCCACGAGGATCGCTGGGCAATCTGCACCAGCTAAACAGCCAGGTGGCGAAGCATGGTTTCGTGGAAGTCCGCTCCACTCCGCAGTTTTCGGCGACCTCACATACCGGATACGGGTTCGGAGCAGGACATCCGGTCGCAGGTGAATACAGCGAACCGCACCCAAGCATGGGTGGGGGTGGGATGGTGCACGCTGGCGGAGCTCCCGCGGGACACGCATCCGGAGGAAGCGTTCATCGCTGAGGAATCTTTTCCATCCGTTATGCCAGGATGCGATTGGGGCGGCTGAAAAGGCCGCCCTGATTTTTTCGAGGATTCATTAGCAGGGGATGGATTAGCGGAAGAGAACCCCGGCATAGCCGACTACGAGTTGGCGGTCGCCCGAGACGTCACCTGAGGTTGCATACTTCACCAGCTTGGCACAGGTTGCTCCCAGCTCTCGCGCGGCGGTGATGGTCACGATGGCCGGCCCGAAACCACACATGCTGACATCCTGCTGCGTGACCACTTCGTGCAACCCGCGTGCGTCCAGAGCGAGTATACGTTCCAGTGCTTTGCCATCTTTTACGCGAGTAACGGCATCCGACTCGTAATGGTTCATATCGCTGGAGGCAATCATCAGGGCCGGCTGCGTGCTGGCCGCAATCACGCTGGCGAGCGCCAGGCCGATCTGCTCCAAAGGTTCAAACATTTGCGTCCCCAGCGCAATGGGTACGAATCGAAGCCTGGACTGTCGAAGCTGCAAGAACGGCAGCTCCACTTCAATGGCATGCTCGGCGCGGTGTGCGACGGAGTCTTCGTGAAGTAGCGGGCATGATTGCTTCAGGGCTGTGGCGAGTGCGCCGTCAATTGGAATACGCCCCAGCGGGGTTTCCCACTCGCCTTCACTCATGATGGCAAAGGCGCGTCCCATTCCGGTGTGGTTGGGACATAGCACGATGCACTGCTCCGGAATCTCGATCTGGGCAAAGACTGCGCCTGCAACATGGCCTGAATAAATGTATCCGGCGTGCGGCACGATGCAGCCCAAGGCGCGGGCCGGCGCTTGTGCGGAGAGGCGGGCCGTGTAGCTCAAGACGTCCGAGCGCAAGTCAGAGGGGTCGCGGGGATAGAAGCGTCCGGCAACGGCAGGATAGCGGAGTGTGGTGGCAGCCATAGGCCCTCCGATCAGGCAGGGCTGACAACTAATGCTACGACCGGCTCGCAGCGTGACGCAAGGCGCGGAACAAGGCGGCGTTTTCTTCCAGGCTTAAGGTTTCCGCGCGGGCCGTGGGCTTGACTCTTGCTTCGGCCAATGCCGCCCGCAGGAGCCGTTCTTCATAATTCGATTTGAGATTGTTCCACAGCGTCTTGCGCTTCTGTCCGAAAGAAAGCCTGAGAAAATCCACGAAGCCATCGCCCGAGACACCCAGTTCTTCCTGGCGGGGCCGGAGCGTGAGCCGAAGCAGCGTCGAGTGCACCTTTGGCGGCGGTGCGAATGCTCCCGGCGGCAGGGTGAAGAGCTTTTCCACGGAGGCATTGAGTTGCGCGGTGGCCGAGAGCAGACCATAGTCGCGAGTTCCAGGGGCGGCAGCAACGCGGTCGGCCACCTCACGCTGCACGAGAATAACGATGCTCTCGAAGTACTTCGCGTAATCGAATAGTCGCAGCAGAATGTCGGAAGTTATGTAATAGGGAATATTGCCTACCACTTTCACAGGAGCGGGTTTGAATTCTAAGCCCGGCTGGCCCAAGCCCGGCTTGGGTCCAAAAAGGGAATCGAAGTCGATGGAGAGAATGTCGGCCTCGATAATCTCCACGTTGCGCGCCATGGCGAATTTCAGCCGAAGTTGCGCTGCCAGCACGCGATCCACTTCGACCGCAATAAGACGGCGAACGCGGCTGGCCAGAAGGGAGGTGAGAACGCCGCGCCCGGGTCCGATTTCCAGAACCGTGCTTTGCGAAACGTCGCCCAGCGCGTCAACAATCTCTAAGGCATAATTCTCGCTGACCAGGAAATGCTGTCCCAGCTTGGGCTTATGTTTGGGACGGCGAGTGGATACGACCTTGGGCACGTTGACCCTCGTTTCTTAGCGCATTAGACTGAAACCTAAGCCCGATGAGCGGGCCGCGAGCGTCTGGGCCCGCAATACATATCCATCATAGCGTGCGCCCGCAGAATGCGGGCAGTCCGGAGGATTTGCATTCATGCATATCGCATTTGTCGCTTCTGAAGGTGTGCCGTTCTCCAAGACCGGAGGCCTGGCCGACGTGGTGGGCGCGCTGCCTCGCGCTCTGGCCGCGCTCGGCCATCAGGTGAGCGTTTTTCTGCCGCGCTACAAGCAAACCAAGCTGGTTGATCCGGTCACGGTGGTACGCAGCATCACCATTCCCTTCGACGACAAGTACCGTTTCGCTTCGGTGGTAACCGCGGGAGGCCACTCCGGTGTGCGTTTTTATTTTGTCGAATACCCCGAGTTTTTTGAGCGCGATGCGCTTTACGGAACGCCTGCGGGAGACTATCCGGACAACGCCGAGCGCTTCGCCTTGTTCTCGCGGGCGGTTCTGGAGGCTGCAAAAATCGTGGGCGCGCCGCAGATTTTTCACTGCCATGACTGGCAGTCTGCTCTGGTACCGGTGCTGCTGCGCACGGTGTACGCCGAAGACCCTGCCTTTCGCGATGCGGGTACGGTTTTCACCATTCACAATATGGGCTACCAGGGCTTGTTCCCGCCCGATACTCTGCCGCTGCTGATGCTGCCGTGGGATTTGTTCACCATGTCGAAGATGGAATTCTTTGGCCAGGTGAACTTTCTCAAAGGCGCTCTGACCTATTCGGACTACATCACCACCGTCAGCAAAAAATACAGCCAGGAGATTCAGACAGCGGAATACGGGTTTGGACTGGAAGGCGTGCTGCACGGCCGGGCCTCGACCGTGACCGGCATTCTCAACGGTGTGGACTACGACGAGTGGAGCCCGCATATGGACAAGTTCATCGTCGCCAAGTACTCGCCGCAGGATTTGTCGGGTAAGGCCCAATGCAAGCAGGACCTGCTGACCACATTTGGCGTCGCCAATGCGGACGCGAAATTGCCGGTGATCGGTATCGTTTCCCGCTTCGCAGCGCAAAAAGGCTTCGATTTGATTGCTCAGATCATGGATCGGTTGGCGCGCGAAGAGATGATCGTGGTCGCTCTCGGTGCGGGGGATAAGACTTATGAAGAGTTGTTCCTCCGGCTCAACAAGCAGTTTCCCAACAAGATCGCGGTGAAGGTTGCCTACGACAACGCGATCGCGCACAAGATCGAAGCCGGGGCCGACATGTTCCTGATGCCCTCGAAATACGAGCCCTGCGGACTGAACCAGATTTACAGCCTCAAGTACGGCACCGTGCCGATCGTGCGCGCCACGGGCGGCCTCGACGACACGATCGAGCCGTGGGACGCGCGCTCGGGCAGAGGAACTGGTTTCAAGTTCGTGGAATACAACGGAGAGGCCTTGTTGGCCACGATCAAGCAAGCGCTCCAGGCGTTCCGCGACCAGACTTCATGGCAGGCGCTTATGCGCAACGGCATGAACAAGGACTTTTCTTGGGCTGCCTCTGCGCGCGAGTACGGCAAGATTTACGAGCGGGTGCGCCAAATGCGAGGAGCGCCTTTGACTCCGGATAAAGCCCTGGCTGGCGTGCCTGCCTGAAAGGCTTCTCAATGTGGTCTGCGAAAGACTAACAGGCTATATCCTAACGTGACCCCGAGCGCGCCGTAGGTCGCGGCATTTACTGGCGCCAAGATGAAAAAGATGCCGACAGCTGGAGGATCGAGCGTCATCCGGACCACATACATCGGACACAGTGACAACAGGAGCAAGGGATCCAGATTCCAGGTGTGCGGCGTAGAGAAGGCGCCTGCCGCCAAGAGGTAGAAAATTGCCGCAAAAAGGGCCAGCATCTTCAGGGGCAACGAGAATAAAGATTCATCGTCGCGCTCCCTTCTGCAGATCCGGGCGATCCAGGAACGAGGCAAAAGTGCGACCACAGCGCTGAAACCGCCAAGAAGGCCGAGCGCGGCCGTGAAAAAAAACCAGTCCCTCTGGGCCGGCAAATCCTCGCCCCGCATGAGCGCATAAATAGTGCCAGTCCCAAGCGATACCGCTCCGCACACAAAGAACAGAATGCGGGCTGACACGCTCAGAATGCGCCTGCTCATGGGCGCATTCTATCAGCGGAGCGCCTTCAGTAGTGCGATTGCATTCGACGGTTCTTCGCCGCAACTTGGGCTGTTAAAATTCGCAGTATGGCCGCGGCTCTCTCCAACCCGGCTTTCCCGCGCACCATCTTCCACGTCGACATGGACGCCTTTTTTGTCTCCGTGGAGGAACTCTACGATCCTTCCTTAAAAGGCAAGCCGGTGGTGGTGGGCGGGCAGCGAAATGAGCGCGGGGTAGTCTCTGCGGCCTCTTACGCGGCACGCAAGTTCGGAGTGCACTCCGCCATGCCGCTCCGCACCGCAGCGAAACTGTGCCCTCAGGCCATCTTTGTCGACGGACATCCCGAGCGTTATCGCGAATGCTCCGAGAAGGTGTTTGTTGTGCTGACTTCGTTTTCACCTCTGGTCGAAATGGCCTCAATCGACGAGGCCTATCTCGATATGACGGGAACCTTTCGGCTGCACGGGCCTCCGCTGAAGGCTGCGAACACTTTGCATGAGCGGATGAAAACGCAGACCCAGCTGAATTGCTCCGTGGGTATCGGCTCATCGCGGCTCATCGCCAAGGTTTCTTCGGCGCAGGCTAAGCCCAACGGAGCGCTGTGGATTGTGCCGGGCGAAGAGGCCAGGTTTCTCGCGCCTCTTGATGTGCGCGAAATTCCAGGCGTCGGCAAGGTGATGGAAAAGAATCTGCACGATCTTGGCATCCGGAAGGTTGGCGATCTGGCAAAACTGGATGAAGGAGAGTTGGAAGAACGCTTTGGCAAATGGGGACTGGCGCTCGCCGGGAAAGCGCGCGGCGAGGATGCCGGTGGATGGTTCGATAACGAAGTCGGCGCCGAAGTTGAAGCCAAGTCGATCAGCCATGAACACACTTACAACGACGACACGGCTGATCGGAATCAATTGGAGGCCACGCTGATGCGATTGTCGGAGATGGTGGGGCGTCGTTTGCGCGAAGGCGATTTTTACGCGCGAACTATTCAGCTCAAGCTGCGCTACAAGGATTTCACGACGATCACGCGCGCCCACACACTTCCTGTTCCCACACAGCTTGACACGGAAATCTTCGACCAGATCCGCACGTTATTCCGCAGGAACTGGAAACCGGGACAGCAGGTTCGCCTGCTGGGCGTGCACGCCGGATCGTTGACCGGCGCAAAACCGGATCAGTTGAATCTGCTCGAAGGCGGCCGCGAGCGGCGCTGGAAAGATGCTCTGGCGGCCGCAGACCGCTTGCGCGATAGATTCGGAGAATCGAGCGTCAAGCTCGCTGCAGGGATGAAAGGCACCTTCCGCGAGCGCACGCACGAGAACCCGGCTGGCTTGCCGGGGAAGGGAAAGCCAACACGAGAACAGTAGCTGCCGAGTCTGCGCGCTACTGCATCTGCACCACCGGCAATTCCACAAAGCTCGCCTCTCCCTGCTCGTGATAAATCCGCTGGGTGGCCTTGCGATAGTCGCCCGGTTTCGCCCAGAAAATGTTGGGCACGAAGGTTTGCGGATTCCGGTCATACAGCGGAAACCAGCTCGACTGAATCTGCACCATGATGCGGTGTCCCGGCAGGAAGACATGGTTTGCCGTGGGCAAAGTGAATTTGTAGAGCAGGGGTTTATCCGGGGTAATTGCCTTTGGCGATTCCAGGCTTTCGCGATAACGTCCGCGGAAAATGTCAGCTGAAATCATGAGCTGATAGCCGCCCATCTGCTCGTCTCCGGCGACTTCGTCCGGGTACAGGTCGATCAGTTTGACCACCCAGTCAGAATCAGTCCCGCTGGTGGAGGCGATCAGGTCTGCCACCGGCTGACCGCTGATCTTCAGTGGTTCGGTCAGAACGTCGGACGTGAAGGCTACAACATCGGGGCGGCCGGAGGCTTCACCCTGATCGTCCACCAGCCACTCGGGCCAGGTGAACCGGCCGGTGTATCCGACCGGCTGAATGGGCCGGGCGCGGAATGGCACGGGCTTGGCAGGATCGGAGACGTATTCTTCAAACGGCTTGTCTCCTGTCGCGGGCGCGTCGAAGCTCAGCTTCAGCCCAGCTTTCAGATACAGTGGTTTGTCCTCGATGGTGCAGCCACTCGGGCAGCCGGCAGGCCATGTTGAAAGGCGCTCCCACTTGTTGGCGCCGGTCTCGAATGCGTTCACGGGCGCGATATCGGCCTTGGGTGCGCCGTCTTTGAGGTATTGATCGAGAAACGGCTTCAGAATCTTCATGCGGAAGTACAAGCCGGTATCGCTGTTAAAGTTGATTGCGCCCAGCCGGCTGCCGTTGCCGATTTCCTGCCCGTGATGCCAGGGACCCATCACGAGAAACAGCTTGTCTTTATTCTCCTCTCGAGCCTTTAGAGCTTTGTAAACCGCAGGCGCGCCGTAGATATCTTCCTGATCCCAGAGGCTGTCGACCAGCATGGTTGGAATTTTCAGCGGCTGCGCGGCCAGGATTTTGTCCATAGCTTGCTCCTGCCACCACGCGTCATAGCTGGGATGCGCCAGCAACTTGCGCCAAAACCCCAGCTGCTCCATGCCGTGACTGCGGCCAAGGTCGCCGGCATTCACCGCATCCATGTACAGGTCATAATCGTCGAATTGGCCGCTCCACCAGGGATCCTCGTTGCTGCGGGTCGCCTCCTGCTCGTAGATGTAAGGCATGTTTTGTTCGCGGAATGCGCCGTTGTGGAACCAGTCGTCGCCGATCCAGCCATCGACCATGGGATTCATCGGCACGGCCACCTTAAGCGCTGGATGCGGATTCACCATGGCCATCAGCGTGGTAAAGCCGTCGTAGGAAATGCCAAGAACCCCGACTTTTCCATTGCTCTCAGGAACATTCTTTACCAGCCAATCGATCGTGTCATAAGTGTCGGTGGAGTTGTCGACCTGCGTGGGATTCAGAGGACCGCGCAAAGGGCGCGTCATGACGTAGTCGCCTTCGGAGCCGTACTTGCCGCGCACGTCTTGAATCACGCGGATGTACCCGCCATCGAGAATTACATCCGTGGCATTGTCGTACCCGTACAAGATTGGACCGAGGTGCGGGCTGGCGGCATGACTGACTTGTTCGCTGGCGTTGTAGGGCGTGCGCGTCAGCAGCATGGGAGCCTTCGTCGCCCCTTTAGGGATCACGATGACCGTGTGCAGTCTCACACCATCACGCATGGGGATCATCACGTCGCGCTTGACGTATTCGAAGCCGCTGGTAACGGGAGAAAAGGTCCCCGGCATTTCGCTGGGCAGGCTTTCAGCGGACGAAGCTTGCGCGAAGGCGGACGGACACCAGATGGTGCATAATCCAACAATTAAAGCCGCGATGACCGAAGAACCCGTGCGCGCTCGCCGGGCGAGCCCGCTAAGACTGCAATTGATTCTCTTTCCCATGGAAGCTCCTTGTGCCAGAGAGAGTGTACTGATCGGAAGACCCTGCGACAACCCGCATGAAAGGTTGATTCTTGGCGGTGCCGGGCACTAAGATTCCTCTTCGCTTTTTCATGCCCGTTTCAGGAGCCTCCATCATGCGCAAGTTTCTCCTGGGGATTCTTGCTTTCACGTTAGTCTCCTCCTTTGGTTATGCCGCGGCACAGAGCGATCCTCCGCTGTTGCTGCGCGATCCCACCGTCAGCAGCACGCAAATTGTCTTCAACTATGGAGGCGATCTGTGGATCGTGGATCGCAACGGCGGAGACGCACGCCGCCTGACTTCGGCGGTGGGCGATGAAACCGATCCACACTTCTCGCCCGATGGAACCATGATCGCTTTCACGGGCGAATATGACGGCAGCCGCGATGTATTCGTTGTTCCCGCAGCCGGTGGCGTGCCCAAACGCCTCACCTATCATCCGGCGGATGAGATCGTCCTCGGCTGGACGCCTGACGGCAATAAAATTCTCTTCATGTCCTGGGGCAACAGTTTCCGGCATTTCGAATTCCAGCTGTACACTGTGCCCGTCGATGGCGGCTTTCCCACGGAGATTCCTATTCCCATCGGCGCCGAGGCGTCGTTTTCGCCTGATGGTACTCACTTGGCGTACGTTCCTCACATTCAGTGGCAGGCGGCCTGGAAACGCTACCATGGCGGCCAGACCACGCCCATCTGGATTGCCGACCTGAAAGATTCCAGCGTCATCAAGGTTCCGCGCGATAACTCCAACGATCACTACCCGATGTGGGTGGGCGACAAGATTTACTTCCTTTCCGACCGCGACGGCCCCGTGAGCCTGTTCGTCTACGACACGAATAGCAAACAGGTTTCCGAGGCGCTGCACAGCGACGGCCTCGATTTCAAGACGGCGTCCGCGGGACCAGACGCGATCGTGATCGAGCAGTTTGGAGCCATCAAGCTCTACGATTTGAATACGCATCAAACGAAGACAATTCACATTCACGTGGCTGGCGATTTGGACGCAGTACGCCCGCATTTCGCCAAGGTTAACCCGAAGCGAATCCAGAATTTCGGCATTTCTCCGACCGGCGCTCGCGCTCTGTTCGAAGCGTGGGGGGAAATCTTCACCGTGCCTACCGACAAAGGAGATATCCGCAACCTGACGCACAGTCCCGCGGTCGCGGATCGCGATCCTGCCTGGTCGCCCGACGGCAAGTCGATCGCATATTTTTCTGATGAATCGGGCGAATACGAACTGTGTATTCGCGACCAGGGCGGCATGGGCGAGGTGCGGCACATCAACCTGGGAAATCCGCCTTCGTTTTTCTACAAACCGGCCTGGTCGCCGGACAGCAAGAAAATTGCATACTCCGACAAGCGCCTGAATCTCTGGTATATCGACCTGGAGAATCCGAAGCCCAAGCTCGTCGATACCGACTATTTCGGGGGATTCGGTCCTACGGTTCTTGGCCAAACCTGGGCGCCCGACAGCAAATGGATTGCCTACGCCAAGCAGCTTCCCAGCGGACAACACGCAGTATTTGTTTACTCGCTGGAGCAGGAAAAGTTTTTTCAGATGACGGACGGGATGAGCGATGCGCTTTATCCCGCTTTCGACAAGAACGGGAAATATCTCTACTTCACTGCATCCACGGACGTGGCACTTTCCACGGCCGGTCTGGACATGACCAGTGATAACCGTCCCGTCACGCGCAGCGTGTATGTGGCCGTATTGAGTAAAGATGAGAAATCGCCGCTGGCTCCGGAGAGCGACGAGGAAAAACCGAAGGAAGAGAATAAAGGAGACCAGGACACGGATAAAAACGCTAAGGCCGACAAAGACAAAGATAAAAAAGAAGAGCCCGTTGCGGTGAAAATCGACTTCGAAGGAATCGGCCAACGTATTCTTGCTCTGCCGATCCCCGCCAAGAACTATGTCAATCTGTTAACCGGCAAGTCGGGAATCCTGTTTCTCTCGGAAGGACCGACAGTCATTACCGACGAAGAGGGCGACAATCTTCCGCAGACCATTCAGAAGTTCGATTTGAGCAAGCGCAAAGTCGACAAATTCCTGGACGATGTGAATGACTACGCGGTCTCCTTTGACGGGGGGAAGATCCTCTATCGCAAAGGCGAATCGTGGGCGACGGCCTCTGCCGATGAACCGCCTGCTCCCGGCGGTCCGCCAAAACCTGGGATCGGACCGCTGAAGCTCGACGGCTGGCAAGTCTACGTGGAGCCTCGCCCCATGTGGAAGCAAATCTATGACGAGACATGGCGGATTGAGCGCGATTTCTTCTACGATCCGCACTACCACGGCCTCGATCTGGAAAAGGCCAAGAAGAAGTACGAGCCCTATCTCGCCGGAATCGCTTCGCGAAGTGAGCTTACGTATCTCTTTAATGAGTGTCTCGGGGAGCTGACGGTTGGCCACATGTTCGTAGGAGGCGGGGAACATCCCGAGCCGAAGAAAGTGCCCGGCGGGCTGCTGGGCGCCGACTATAGCCTGGAGAATGACCGCTACCGCGTCGCCAAGGTGTACGACGGCGAAAACTGGAATCCTGACCTGCAGGCTCCTCTGACACAGCCCGGAGTGAACGTGAAGGCAGGGGACTACATCCTTGCGGTGAACGGACGCGAACTGCATTCCGGTGACAATATCTACAGTTTCTTTGAAGAAACGGCCGGAAAGCAGGTGGTGCTGAAGGTTGGGCCCGATCCGGCGGGGAAAGACTCGCGGGAAGTTACGGTCGTCCCAGTGGGCAGCGAAGAAGGCCTGAGGCATCTGGACTGGACCGAAAGCAACCGGCGCAAAGTCGACCAGGCCACGGGAGGCCGAGTCGCCTACGTCTATGTGCCGAACACCGCCGGCGAGGGCTACACAAGCTTCAACCGCTACTTTTTTTCGCAGGTTGGGAAAGAGGCAGCGATTATCGACGAGCGCTTCAACGAAGGCGGCCAGCTCGCTGATTACATCATTGATTATCTAAAGCGCCCGATCATGAGCAAGGTCGTAACCCGCGAGGGGCACGACTGGTCCAGTCCGTCGGAGGCAATTTACGGCCCTAAGGTGATGATCATCAACGAAATGTCAGGTTCCGGAGGCGACGCGCTGCCCTGGTATTTCCGCAAGGCTGGGATCGGCCCGCTGATTGGCAAGCGAACCTGGGGCGGACTGGTCGGTATTGGCGGCTATCCCGAATTGATCGATGGTGGCCGCGTCACAGCACCTCGCGCCGCCATTTATGGCCTGAAGGGCGAATGGGAAGTGGAGAATCATGGCGTGGCGCCCGACTACGATGTCGATCTCGATCCGGCAGCGTGGCGCGAGGGCCATGATGCGCAACTGGACAAGGCGATTGAGGTCGTGATGCAGGAATTGAAAGAACATCCGCTGCCGGAATACAAGCGGCCGCTGTATCCGAACTATCACCAGCACGATGGCTTGGGGGCAGATACGAAGTAGAGCGGCTATTGAGATTGGCGACTAAATGCGAAGGCTGGGTATCCCGGAATTGACTTCCGGATCCCAGCCATCGCTTACTGCAACTTGTGGTTAAGGTTAGCCTAGTTGGTAGTGCTCGCGTTAGCCGCGGTAGTCGGTGCATTCGCGGCGTTGGCCGCGCCGTAGCGTTCCAGACGGGGATAGAACGGAGTGACCTCAAACGGCATCTTGTCGCGGGCCGAGGTAATGGCGACGGGGGCCGTCTTTACCATTTCCGCCATGTCGTTCCACGGATTGATCTTCACACGCCCGCCGAGGGGCAAGGCTGCGATCTGATCCAGCTTGTTCATGTCGAGCGCGGGGCCGAGCGACATCAGACTCGACAGTCGCGTTACCGTGCCATTATCAGTCAGAGGGTTGCCCAGGTGTGTGGTCAGCAAAGCGCTGAGCTGCGGAGCCCGCGCCTGCAGTGCCTTCAAGAAGAGTCCGACGCTGTCAAGTTTTTGCGCGTAGGGCGAATTTTTGAGAAGTTCGATCGCTTTCTTGTCGGCGGCCGCTTCCTCTTCGGGAATGTGTTTAAAGCCGAGATTGCTGTAGGTGGCGTCGTCGGAAAACAACATGCGGTCGTTGAAGGCATACTTGCTGCCGAGGTTGTGGCCGAGGACAATGTGTGCCAGTTCATGAGCCAGGACGGCGGCCAGACTGGCCTCGTCGGGCAACACGTCGATTAGTCCGCGGCTGATGATGATGGTGTTGCCCACGCTGAAGGTTTCCAGCGGAGCCGTGAGCAGAACGCGAGTGCGGACCGGCCGCGGCAAATCGATGTTGTTGGTGACTTCGAGATTGTTAACCACTGTCTGCAGAATGTGGTCAACATCGCCCTCTGGCGCGAGCAGGCCAGCGCGGGTAAGCCGTTCGATTACGTTATCTTCCGCCTGTTGCTGCCACTCCCGCTCGGCCTGCAGCGGTGAAGCGTCCTGCGCCGAAGCGCTCTCGTCCTTCACGCTATCGACGCGGATTTGGGTCAGTTCGTCGGCATTGTCGTTTTTCTTCAAGTCGTAGCCCCAGATGCGGGTCTGCGCCTTGAATGCCAGCTTGTTCTTCACGCCCGCGCTGAAGTCGCCTTCTTCGCTGTAGATGTAAGACGGTACCCAGTAGCCGGGAATCAGGTTCAACCGCCAGCTATCCATGTGGAAGAAGTAGGAGTTGTGCGGGGCGGGAGCGTAGGTTCCATTCAGCCGCACGATATTCCAGCCCTGGTCTTCCACCCAGATGCGGCCGAGAAAGCGGCCCTTGCCCGAGTTTTTCTTGGGAGTGACATCGAACACGAGGCAACGCACATCCCCCAGGAATTCACGGCGCACATAACGGAAGTCATAATGCTGGCGATCGAAATCGTTGCGGTCGGCGTAGACCATCCAGGAAAAGCCCAGGGGCTGATACTGCACTTTGAAGAGTTTCTCAAAGCCGCCCAGCAGGCGGGTCTGCATGTTCTTATCCTGTTCCTTCAGATAGTCCTTGCGGTCAACGGTTTCGCCCATGTCCATGCGGCCCAGAAAATAGTGGTCGCCGCTGGGCACCGGACCGAGCTGCGGGTCGGCGGTGAGATTCTGAAGATAGGTCTCAACCACGGGAGTGCGGTCGGAAAGCGCCTTGATCAGTCCGTGCTCGCGCTCGATGAAACGGTCCACCACCTGGTCCATGGTGGTCGGCTGGGGCAGCGACGAAACCGGAGGAGCCGGGGCGGTCGAGGCATGAGCCTGCGACGCCGAATCCGGTTGGGGCGCTGGCGTGGCCACCGAGGCATCCGCTTGGGTTGACGGCTGTGAAGTGGATGGCTGCTGTGCGACGGCGCCCAACGATACCAGCAGCGTCGCCGTAAGAAAACAATTCCTAGTACGCATGACTCTCTTCTCCAAGAAACCAGTTGTCACTTCCCAGCTTTCAGTACCCGGTCAATTCGCTTGCCAGATACTGTCCAAGATTTGTAACCAGGCTTCGTATCTCCCAGCGTTTCCTAACCGCATCCACCGGCAACTGGGCACTGCTTTAATACGCGAGCTGAAAGACCACATGCACAATCGCGGTTGAATCCACCGGCTGCCCGTTTCGCAATGCCGGTTTGAAGCGCATCTTGTTAGCGGCGGTGATAGCCGCCTCATCCAGGCCATGGCCCAGACCGCGAACCACGCGGTTCACATGCAGGGTTCCGTTGGCGCTGAAACTCACCTCTAGGAGCACTTCGCCCTCCAGTTTCAGGTTGCGAGCTTCCTCCGTGTAAGCCGGGTTGGGCTTGAACGTGATCTCCACTGGAGTAGTCGTTGGGCCCGAGCCGGCTTGTATCTTGGGGCCGCCATGCACCACCTGCTCGGAGCCGAAACCGCCTGTTGCAACTCCGCTGCCACGTCCGTTGCTGCGGCCGTCGCCGTTGCCACCGGTTGCGATTCCATTTCCGAAATCGGCGCTGGCCACCGTTCCTTTGATTCCTTTGGCTCCCCCCGACCCGTTACCTTGTCCCGGCCCGGCCGGCATATCGAACGAGCCGGTCTGCGCGGCATAGAGCTTCGCGCCTTGTTTTCCGGTTCCTTGCAGTCCGTTGGGATCCCCGAATCCGCCGGTTTGCACTTTCTGTACGGCTGTATTCACCGTGGGAGCAACGGAGCTACCCTGGAAGTCGCCGACGTGCAGCAACTGAGGACGGGCGCCGCCGGCGGTTATCTTCAATTGCGGTGCCGCAAACTGGTTCATCACCACTTTGGGAGCTTCTACCTTTTCGGGAGCAGCGTGGCGAACCTCACGCGGAACAATGAGTTTTGGCTGCTCGAATACGGGAATTTTTACGGCTGGCAACAGCTTTGCCTTGACAGGCGTACGCTTAATCGGCGCGGGCTCGGGCCTCATCGCCGGCAGCGGGATCAATTCCGTAATGCGATACTGCTTGAGCTGGAGATGCTCCGGCAGCAGCAATCCGATATTGATGATGATCAGGATGATCACCACGACAAACGTGTAGCCGGTGATGACCGCCCGGCGATCGATCTTCCGCTCGGGCAGAATACCCAGCTGAAACCCGCGTTGCTGCATAGCCATGGATTCGTTCTCTCCAAAGGGGACCCCGGCCGAGGGAGGGGACCGGGATTGGAAGCTTCACGATACGGGAGATAGGACAGGGGGTAAACGTGTCCACGGCTCTTGACCTAAGGTAACGCGATGAAAATCAATCTCGGAATTAGTTCCGAATCGGCTGCACAGCCAGCCTTACCGCAGTCTTGCTTCGGTGCGATGCCGGGAAAACCAGGAGAAAACCGGAATGCCAGCCAGAATAACCAGTGTTCCATACAGAGAATTGGGCCAATTCTCCCGGAAAGTGTAGTAGAGCAGGATGGCAGCGACGGCAACAAACGCGGCGGGAACCAGAGGATATCCCAGAACACGGTAGGGGCGAACGGCCGCTGGATCGCGCCGGCGAAAGACGAAAATTGTGCTGCCGGCGATCATATAGAATAACCACTCGGCGAAAATTGTGAGGGAAAACAATTGCCGAAAACTCCCTCCCAACAGCAGAAGCGCAATCGATAACGCCGCCTGCACCGCGATCGCCACGGCAGGCGTGTGAAACCGCGGGTGAACCTCGGCGAGAGCGTGAAAAAAGTAGCCATCCCGTGCTACCGCAAAAGGGACGCGTGCGCCGCTCATGATCGAACCATTCAGAGTTACCAGCATGGAAACCGCCATGCCGAAGGAAACGATCTTGGCGGCGAGAATGCCGCCTCCCATCCCCCCGAAGACGGCGGCCACTGCGTCGGACGCGGGCCGGGGAGATCCCGCGATGGCGCTTGCCGGCAGAACATACTGCACCGCGGCGTTCATCAAAATGTATAAAGCTCCCACTGTGGCCACGCCAACGATGAGCGCAACCGGTATGTTACGCTCAGGCCGCTTCACTTCCCCTGCTACCATGTTGAGATCGTTCCATCCGTCATAGGCCCAGAGGGCCGCC
>Ga0335072_10002532_pt1 | contig 28294 bp, 25 predicted proteins | sample Lox_Sample_21_FD_206725 | JGI IMG/M metagenome (GOLD analysis project Ga0335072, IMG submission 206725) | Soil microbial communities from Loxahatchee National Wildlife Refuge, Florida, United States - Lox_Sample_2.1 | ecosystem: Environmental > Terrestrial > Soil > Wetlands | place: USA... | reverse complement strand
GACCTGGGGCAGATCTTCACCCAGCTCGGCCAGATGTTCAGCGGCGCGGGCACTATGACCCAGGGCGGCGAACCCGCGGGACCGGTCAACTACGAATTGGCCCGACGCGTGGCGACAAGCTCGATTGGTTTTGTCGCGCCTATCCCGGCCACGACGAATTCGGCGATCGCCGATGCGGTGCACCTCGCCGACACCTGGCTGGACGGAGTCACCGCGTTGCCCGCGGGCACCACCAAGGCGGTGGGCTGGACCCCTAACGACTGGGTGGACAACACGCTGGACGTCTGGAAGCGGTTGTGCGATCCGATGGCCCAGCAGATCTCGACGGTGTGGGCGTCTTCGCTGCCCGAAGAGGCCAAGAGCATGGCCGGACCACTCATGGCGATGATGTCGCAGATGGGCGGCATGGCGTTCGGCTCGCAGCTGGGCCAGGCGCTGGGCCGGTTGTCCCGCGAGGTGCTGACGTCAACCGATATCGGGCTACCGCTGGGACCCAAGGGTGTCGCCGCGATACTGCCCGATGCCGTTGAATCGTTCGCCGCCGGACTCGAGCAACCGCGCAGCGAGATACTGACATACCTGGCCGCGCGGGAGGCCGCACACCATCGGCTGTTCAGCCACGTGCCGTGGCTATCCAGCCAATTGCTGGGCGCCGTGGAGGCTTACGCGATGGGCATGCAGATCGACATGAGCGGGATCGAGGAGCTGGCACGCGACTTCGATCCGGCGTCACTGTCTGATCCGGCGGCCATCGAAAACCTGTTGGGTCAGGGAGTATTCGAGCCCAAGGCGACGCCGGCGCAGACTCAGGCGCTGGAACGGCTCGAGACGCTGCTGGCACTGATCGAGGGCTGGGTGCAAGTAGTGGTGACCGCGGCCCTGGGCGACCGGATTCCGGGCGCCGCCGCGCTCGCCGAGACACTGCGCCGGCGGCGCGCCACCGGTGGCCCGGCCGAGCAGACGTTCGCCACGCTGGTGGGCCTGGAGCTGCGGCCACGCAAGCTGCGCGAAGCCGCCGCGTTGTGGGAGCGGCTGACGCAGGCCGCCGATGTGGACGCGCGCGACGGCATCTGGCAACACCCGGACCTGCTGCCCGGCAGCGATGATCTCGACGAGCCGGCCGGCTTCATCGACCGCGTCATTGGTGGCGATACCAGCGGCATCGATGAGGCGATCGCCAAGCTCGAGCAGGACGGCCCTGATTCCCAAGCCGGGGACACCGGCTCCGACGGCGGTTCTGTGGATAACTGAGCGGAGCGTCCGCCCCCGCCTAAGTGGAAATACCGCCCTGGCGCCGCTGGCAATGGATTCGGCGCGCAGCGACGACGTCTGCGGTTGGTTGGCGCCGCCGCGGGAGTTACGCGAGCCGTCACTTCGGCGCGATCATACCGATAATCATTTGCACTAATTGCTTACATACTAAACGATTGTCTAATACAATGTACGAGACTTTTAGTTCAGTACAAGCAGCCATGCGCCTGGGATGACACCGCGATCTGCGGCACATGCTCGCACCGGTCGGTGCCATCCGGGGGAAAGGACGTGACCACCGATGAACACACACCCCAACCGACACCACCGCTACGGCGACTGGCGCGACATGACCGTAGAAGAAGTGCGCGACTGGCTGCAGCTCCAAGTCACGTCATGGTGGCGCCGCGTGACACTGATGGACCAATACGACGACCCCCAAACGAAGGGAGGGCAACACCGTCGACAAGACAGAACGGCTGCCTGAGCCGATGGTGAACTCGGTCGTCATCGACTTGAGCAGCATGACGACCACGATGTTCCGTCGCGAACCTTTTTAACGCCGAATGCTGCCGGGTAGAGACCTGGCGTAGGGAAGATCGCTCGATGGATCGATGGCAGGTCGCTCAGGCTGTCGAGTTCATGCGAGCGTTGCGCGCGCAGCTGGGCGAGATGACCGCCCGGTTAGCGTGGATCGAGCGCCAAGGTGCCGCCGGCAGAAGCAGCCGGGAGATCCGGGTGGAAGCAGCCACTCTGCGCCGCGACATCAGTGAGGCGCAGGCTCATATCGACCGGTTACAACGGCGGTATCTGAGCGGTGACGCCTGTCCGCCGCCCGTAGCCGTCGACCTTCCCGCGTCATCGCAGGCGCTTGGGGCGCCAAAAGGCGGCAAAGCAAAAAAGAAGCAGTGACTCATGTTTGGGGCCTCATTCCCAGAACATCACAGAAGAGCGCGTTGCGAAGGCCGCGTTCTCTTGGATCTACCAAATGAAAACCCATCTTGTTCATCACGTAGGCGTATCCGATGCCGGTGTCTGGATCGGCGAGCCCGAACGAGCCGCCGGCTCCCGGCGTTCCGAACGCCTTGGTCGACGAACCAAAGACGGCCATCTCGGGGCTGGGCTTACAAAACCCGAGCGAGAAAATCATGTCAACGCGCAACACCTTGTCACGCAATGCGTTGCTCGGCGGTATCGCGGGCTCTTCCAGAGCGTCGAGGGTGCTCGGAGTCAACCCGATTTCCGAACCGCCAGTGGCGGCGCTTCCATACAGTTTGGCGATCGACCGCGCGGTGCCGATGCCGTTGCCGGCGGGCATCTCGATCACCCGTAGTTCGTCGCGGTTGAAGATCTCAGGATCCTTGATCCCTTTGGCGATGGTGAGGGACCGCGCTGTCAGGCCGAACGGATTGAACAGTCCCAGTACCAAAGCCGGCGGCAAGGTGTGGAGGTGCAGTAGCAGCTTGGCTCGGGACCAAGCTTGTAAGTGCGCCACGCGGTCGCGATTCACCCAGGCCGGCAATCCGATGTAGAAATCCAAGCCCAGCGGTTCGGCGATCTCCTCGGCGAAGAACTTGCCTAGCGTGCGGCTCGCGGGGTCGACTCGGCGGATCAGTTCACCTTCATACCAGCCCAGCGTGATGCCGTGGTAGCCGTGCCGTGTGCCAGGGGTCCACGCGGTGGGTTGGGCCAACATGCTCGTCGGGTCGGCCAAGTCGGTTAGCGTCAACAGCGGCTTGATCGCGGACAGTCCGGCTTGATGCGCAAAGCAGTTGCCGCACCGTGACAGCGTCCTTGCCGGCTTGTGCGAACTCCGGCCAGTAGTCGGCCACTCTGGCGTCATACGAGAGCAGTCCGCGCGAGACGGCGACCGCGACAGCAAGCGAGGCAACGCCTTTCGTGGTGGAGAACACGTTGACAAGGGTGTCTTGCTGCCACGGCGCCTGCGTGATCCCGTTGCGGAATCCGCAGCACAGATCAAAGACCTTGCGGCCATCGCGGTAGACGGCAAAAGCGGCGCCGACCTCCCGGCCACTGCTCAGGTTGCGGCGGAAAGACGTCGGCAACCTTCCCGTACCCCTCGTCAACATCTCCACTCATGAGGTCAGGCGAGACTTTCACCTTTGGGACCATGTTTGCTCCGTAGCCTGCGGGACGGGAGTAGCCGTTGCCACCCCGCCTGTAGCGATGATGGTATTTGCGCCGGCATCGACAGGAGGCCGGTTCTGTGGATAGCTGAGCGGGGCGTTCGCCCGCCGGCGGCGCAGGAGCCAGAGTGGAACTCCCTGGGGGACTATCGCTGGTGCCCCGGCGAGCGGTGGGACCAGCAGTACGCTCAGACCGTGCCGGAAACTTCGTACGCACTCTGCGGCGATCTGAGCCTGGCGTATCAGGTGTTCGGCGACGGGCCCGTCGAGCTGATCGGCGCCGGGCCGTTCGTCAATCACCTCGAGCTGGCCTGGACCCTCCCACAATTCAAAGCGTTCATGGAGCAGCTCTCCACATTCTGTCGCATTGCCCTGTTCGACAAGGCCGGGGTCGGGCTGTCGGACCCGGTGCCAAAAGTTCGCACGCTGGAGGAGCGAGCGGACGAGATCGAGGCTGTCATGGATGCGGTCGGCTTCAAACAGGCCGTCGTGTCCGGTCTGAGTGACGGTGGACCGGTCGCCATGATGTTCGCGGCAACACGGCCGGAGCGAGTGCGGGCGCTGATCCTCCACGGCACCATCGCGTATTGGGGCTTCGCGGGGTGGGACGACATGGATCGCGACCCGGCCGAGTTGCGGGCGCGCTTCCTTGCCGAGCTGGGTGAGGACTACACGCCGTCGATCGAGCAGCTCGCCCGCTTCCAGAAAGCCGCCCGCGCCGTGCGCTCCGGGTGGGGCAGCGGTGTGGCCGCCAGCATCAGCGCACCGTCGGTCCGGTTGATACGCCAGCTCGCGATGTTGGAGCGCATGTGCGCGAGCCCGGGAATGGCGCGGGCGTCATTCGCAGCGGCGTTTCTAATCGACGTGCGGCCGATCTTGCCGACGCTCACCGCGCCGACCCTGGTCATTCATGCCCGCGAGGACAACGCGGTTCCGGTGCAGGGCGGCCGGTATCTCGCCGACCACATCCCCGGTGCGCGGTACCTGGAGGTGGAGGGGGCGGACCACGCACCGTTCTTAACCGAGCCCGACAAGATCCTGGCCGGAATCGAGGAGTTCCTCACCGGCCGCCACGCGGCACCGGCGCAGTCACATCGCGCCCTGCGCACCGTGCTGTTCACCGATATCGTCGCCTCGACCGAACGCGCCGCGGCGGCGGGCGATGAGCGGTGGCGCGCGGTGCTGGAGCGCTTTGGTGAGATCACCGCCGACCTCACGCAACGATTCGGCGGCACGGTGGTCAAGAGCACCGGCGACGGTCACCTCGCCACGTTCGACGGCCCGACGCAGGCCATCCGCTGCGCCGAGGCGTTGCGTGCGGAGGCCGAGACACTGGGCATCGAGATCCGCGCGGGCATCCACACCGGCGAGTGCGAACTGCTGGACAGCGACATCGGGGGGCTCGCAGTTCACATCGCAGCGCGGATCCTCGGCCAGGCCGATGCCAGTGAAATCCTCGTGTCCCGCACGGTCCGTGACCTGGTCGTCGGCTCGGGTACCGGCTTTGAGGACCGCGGCAACGTCGAGCTGCGCGGCGTGCCCGGCAGCTGGCAGCTCCTCGCAGTTGACCGCCACGGCCCGCGGGCGGGATCGGCCGAGGCAGAGCTGGCATCAATGCCGACCCCCGACCGTCGGACATCGATGCGCCGCTCCGACCGCGCCGTCGAGGTGATCGCCAGGCGGACACCATGGATCGTGCGCGGGATGGCCCGCCTCGCCCCGGCCACCGGTCGCCCCTGAACAGCCGGAGTCGGCGCGCTCCGGGAGCTAGCGATCACGGCGCTGCGGAGCTGCCTCGTCAATCCCTAACGGGGACCACCCCCCTCGACGCCCTCGGGAATCGGAGGCGTCGCGCCGCGACGAGCTTGCGCGTGCGCAAGTAACGGTATGCGCTGTTCAATCCCAGTGTCGCGCACCAAGTCTGACAGCTCAGACAGGCGCTCATGCTCAGCACCACGGCGCGGAGCAAGCCTGAGTACCGGACGGTATTAAGGCTTTCGGGGGCGGATTCGGTGATAGGTATGGTGGCGAAGTTGCGGGAATTGAGAGCGCCCCACGGCTGAGGATGAGGAGCGGGCATGTGAAGCTTGCCGACTGTCCAGTCTTTCCCGCCGAGGCGGGAACCGCCCTGAGCACCGACCGCGGCTTGGGTTGGCGCCTGGTGCGACAGGCCGGCCCGGTTTTGCGAAATCCAGAGACAAACTGGGCATTTGTCGTCGGACGCGAGGAGGTGTTAGCGAACCTGGACGATCCACGGTTCGATGCCGCCCGTGCTATTTCCGAGAGCGAGCTCCAGGTTCACCAGCAGCTATTCAAGCCAAAATCAGCTCATGAGATTGCGGCGACGTTCCGTCCGACCGCCGCCGCGCTGATCGATAGTTTCGTCGCCGCTGGTGGCGGTGACGCGGTGGCCGATGTGACCATGCCGATGGCCAGCGCCCTTTTCGACATCGTGTCGCGCCTGCAGCTATTGCCTGTCGAGCACCTGTATGGGCGGTCCGGCCATGTCCTGTCCGAGGCGTGCCGCAACCTGTTCAAGCACGCCGGCTGGCACTTATTCGAGTTGGCACGCCGCCCCGAATTGTGCGACATGCTTCGACGTCAGCCTGCGCTGATACGCGAGTTCGTTGAAGAGGTCCTACGGTTGGAGCCGATGGTGCCGGCTTGCCAACGTTTTACTACCCAGCCAACGACCGTCGGTGGGGTAGAGCTGCCGCCCGGCGTGGTGGTGATGTTGTGTTTCGCTGCGGTGCAGCGGGACGGCAGCGACGCCATGTCCACTGATGACCTTGTGATTGGCGCTAGGGCCCACCGGCATTGGAGTTTGGGTGCGGGGTCTATGCGTTGCCGGGGCGGGCATATCGTCCGGCAGGTGTTGCACGTGCTGGTTGAGGAGTGGGTCGACCGGGCCGGGCATCTTGGACCGGTTCCCGGTTTCCGGCCGGCAGCTGGCTTCCCGCAGACTCAGAACTCTTTGTGGCCGCCGAAGCTGCCGCTAGTGACGAGGGCTTAGTACTGGTCCACAATCTCGATGAATGGTCGCACTGGATCCAGCGCGAGCGACGCCGACCTGACCGTGCGAACCAGACGGGGGCCAAGACTGGACCCATCCCCCCGCTCCGACCTCTGAATAGTTGATCGGGCCGCCCCTGCTCTCCTCGGGGACGGTCTGATCTTTTCTGCCAAGACATACCACCTGCCTAGACTGTGCTGACTATCACCAGTGCCCCGCCGAGCGGTGGGATCAGCGGTGCACTCATGCGGTGGCGAACACGTTATACGGATGAATCCCAGTATCGCGCACCAGAGTTCGTGCATATGAGAGCACAGATCCCGGACCTGTCATGGACCCTCATGGGCCAGATATTGGCTATGCCGATCAGCGAGCTGGCCACTTTCCCACGATCATCCGGTGTCGCGGGAGTGGCAGCCGTGCCGATGCCCGGCACGTCGCCCACGATGCCCTTGATCTTGGCGCATCCGGTGTCGACGGGTCATAGTTGTCGCAGTTGATCTTGATCGTCGGGGGTTTGCATTGGTATGCGTCGCTGCCGCTTCTCCGGTGACCTTGGAGAGGTACTTCCCGCTGTTGATGCAATCCGGGACGTTGCCCACTGCGCCGGCTTCGCGGGCAAGTTCGATCAATTTCGCGTTGTCGGGAAAGCTGGTGCCACGCACGGAAAAACGCGGATCAGGCCGAAAACGGCCCGGGACCCGTTTGGAAAAAACTTGGACGCGAAGCCTCGCGAAGGGTTGATTTCCCACGAAAAAATTCAAGAACGACAAATAGGAGGTCACCGTCGCCGCTCCGGCGCTAGGGCGTCAGGGTGCTCCGAGGGGCGCTACTGGGCGCACTGCTAGGGGCGCTGCTAGGAGCACTGACAGGGGCGCCGCTGGGGGCACTGATAGGGGCCGTGCTGGGGGCACTGATAGGGGCAGTGCTAGGGGCACTGATAGGGGCACTGGTGGACGAGATCGCGTCTGGGCAGTACGCGTTGGCAGCGATTGCCGCGAACTTGGCGGCTTTGGCCGGGTTCAGTGAGGTGTTCTTGGTTGTGAGCGTCTTGACGACATCCCCCATGTCCGTGCCGCCGTTGACCTTGTCGCACACCCATTTGCCTGCCCCCACCGCCGCATCCGGGTCGGAAAAGCTGATGTTGGCCGCTTTGAGTGAGGCGATGAAGGCGTCGTCGGTGCTATCGGCGCGCGCGGGCATCGCCATGCCGATGATGGCGGCAAAGCTCGTCAGGGTCAGCAGTAGCTTCATAGGTCTACTGATCGTCGCAGAGTAGCGATCAGCCCGCATCTCGTGCCCACCCCGTCAGCCTCGACGAGCTTCTCAACGCCAAAACAGGCGCACACCGCTTGCCCTCTGTATGATTCGCGGATGCCGTTAGCCAACGGTGCTCAGGGGCGCAAGCGGCGCCGGATCTTGGTCGACACGGCAGCAGTGGCCGCGCTTACCGTCATGCTCGCCGTCCTCGGCTACAACATCATCGACCAGAAGACCTCCGCCCCGACGACCAGCACCCCTGCCCCAGCCGCCGCTGCGGGTCCGGTACTCGACGGCACCTATCGCGTGGACTACGACCTTGCAAAGCAGACGCAAAACGGTGCGCAAACCCAGCCCAGTTGGGCCTTTCTTTCATCGTCTTCGTGGGGCTTTCGTTCAATGTGTACACCCACTGGATGCGTAGCCACCGGGACCCAGCCCGACAACAACAACAACCATCAAGTGGCGCGCACGCCAGCGTATCCACACGTTCTCCACTTCGCCGACGGTCACTGGCAAGCCGCGCCTGTTCAGGGCCAAGTCCAGCAACCGCGATGCCTCGGAGCAGACGGAAAAGTCGTAGCCGGCGCAGAAACCGAAGCGTTTACGTGGTCATTTGAGCCACAGCCCGACGGCACGCTCCGAGGCGTTGCGACCGAAACCGTTCTCACCAATGAATGCGCCGGTCAAGGAACGGTGGTCCAGACCCCCCTTGTGTTGACACGGACAGGCGATGTGCCCCCGGGCGTCGCTGTGGTCGACCCAGCGACAGTAACCGGGGCCCCGGCGAGCAGCACCCCTGCCCCAGCCACTGCGGGTCCGGCACTCGGCGGAACCTATCGCGTGGACTACGACTGGGCAAAGCAAACGGCCAACGGCCGACCAACAACCGGCGACCCCACCACCAAGACCACTAATTGGTGGGCGTTTCGTTCGTTGTGCACAGCCACGGGATGCGTGGCCACGGGATCCCGGCTGGCCGACACCAACCACAACGAGGCCAAAGGTGTTGGACATCTTCTCCACTTCGCCGACGGTCACTGGCAGGACACGCCCTATCTTCATCCACCAGAACCGTGCCGCGGAACAAACGGAACAGTCACCGACACCTCGACACTTAGTTGGTCATTGGAGCCACAGCCCGACGGCACGCTCCGAGGCGTTGCGACAGAAACTGTTCTCACCAATGAATGCGCCAATCAGGGAACGGTGTACCGAACCCCCGTCGTCGCGACCCGGATAGGCGATGTACCGCCCAACGTCATCGTGGCCGATCCAACGCTCTTCTAGGCCATCGACAGCGGGAAGTCGACGGTATACGGCCCTTCAGGGAGATCAGACTCCGGGGGCAGCAGCTCTGTCTGGCTTGTGAAGGTGAACTGCGCTGTGTCAAACGGGCCGGCACGCTGATCGACCATGCGTGATGTCGAGACCATCGATTCCGAGCTGCAACTAGGGCGGCGCTGCGTCCTGCGGCTCAGGAGCGGGGTGGGCCGCTGCCGTCGCTCGCCGTGGCGTCCGATGGGGGTTCTGTGGATAACTGAGCGGGGCGTTCGCCGCGGCGTGGCACAGTCTGAACTCATGCCGCCGGCCGCCCCTGCCGTGTATGCGTTGGACCCCGCGATGCCGGTACTGCTACGACCCGACGGTGCAGTTCAGGTGGGCTGGGATCCACGCCGGGCCGTGCTGGTCCGTCCCCCGAGCGGACTGGGCGCGGCGGAGTTGGCCGCGCTGCTGCGGTCCATGCGATCACCGATACCGATCACCGAGTTGCAAAGGCACGCCGCCGCCAGCGGCCTGACAGACGCCGACGGGCTGACGAACCTCGTCGCACAATTGGTCGGCGCGGGCGTCGCGACCCGCGGGAGCCGGCAGTCAGGCGGCCGGGCCGCCTCGATTCGCGTTCACGGTCGAGGGCCGCTGTCGGACCTGCTGGTACAGGCGCTGCGCTGCTCGGGAGCCCGGATAGCGCAGAGCAGCCAGCCGCACGCAACTGTCTCGCCCGCCTCGGTGGACCTGGTGGTTTTATCGGACTACCTGGTCGCCGATCCGCGCATGCTGCGCGATTTGCACAGCCAGGGCGTCCCGCACCTCGCGGTGCGGGTGCGCGACGGGACCGGTCTGGTGGGGCCGCTGGTCATCCCAGGCGTGACCAGTTGCCTGGGCTGTGCGGACCTGCACCGCGGCGATCGCGACGCCGCGTGGCCGGCCATCGCCGCTCAGCTACGGGAGACCGTCGGGGTGGCGGATCGGGCCACACTGCTGGCGACCGCCGCGCTCGCGCTGAGCCAGGTGAACCGGGTGATTGCGGCCGTGCGCGGGCAAGCGGCGACACCAGATCCCGGGCCGCCCCAGGCGCTGAACGCCACACTCGAGTTCGATCTCAACGCCGGCGCGATCGTCGCGCGCCAGTGGACGAGACATCCGTTGTGTCCGTGCTGACACGATTGATCGCGCTGTCATGGATGATGGGGGTTGTGTCAGACATCAAACGTGGCCGCGCTGCGCGCAACGCGAAGCTGGCCAGCATTCCGGTCGGCTTTGCCGGTCGGGCGGCGCTCGGGTTCGGTAAACGGCTGACCGGTAAGTCAAAAGACGAGGTCCAGGCCGAGTTGATGGAGAAGGCCGCCCACCAGCTGTTCACCGTCTTGGGCGAGCTCAAGGGCGGAGCGATGAAGGTGGGCCAGGCCCTGTCGGTGCTGGAAGCCGCGATTCCCGAGCAGTTTGGCGAGCCGTACCGCGAAGCGTTGACGAAGCTGCAGAAGGACGCCCCGCCGCTGCCCGCGCACAAGGTGCACCGGGTGCTCGACGCGCAGCTGGGCACCAAGTGGCGAGACCGGTTCAGTTCGTTCGACGACACCCCGGTGGCCTCGGCCAGCATCGGTCAGGTGCACAAAGCGGTGTGGTCCGACGGCCGCGACGTGGCCGTCAAGATCCAGTATCCAGGTGCCGACGAGGCACTGCGGGCCGATCTCAAGACCATGCAGCGGATGGTCGGGGTGGCCAAACAACTCGCGCCGGGCGCCGACGTGCAAGGCGTGGTCGACGAGCTGATCGAGCGCACCGAAATGGAACTCGACTACCGGTTGGAGGCCGACAACCAGCGCGCATTCGCCAAGGCGTATGAGGGCCACCCGCACTTCGCGATTCCACACGTCGTGGCCAGCGCGCCGAAGGTGGTGGTCCAGGAGTGGATGCAGGGCGTGCCGATGGCCGAGATCATCCGCCACGGGACTCCCGAGCAGCGCGACCTGATCGGGACCAGGCTCCTCGAGCTCACCTTCGACGCGCCGCGCCGCCTGCAGCTGTTGCACGGCGACGCCCACCCGGGCAACTTCATGCTGCTGCCCGACGATCGGATGGGTGTCATCGACTTCGGCGCCGTCGCGCCGATGCCCGGCGGTTTCCCAATCGAGCTCGGGATGACCATCCGGCTGGCGCGCGAGAAGAACTATGACTTGCTGTTGCCGACGATGGAAAAAGCCGGCTTCATCCAGAAAGGCCAGCAGGTGTCGGTGCGCGACATCGATGAGATGCTGCGCCAGTATGTCGAGCCCATCGAGGTCGACGTCTTTCACTACACCCGTAAGTGGCTGCAGAAGATGTCCACCATCGAGATTGATCGGTCGGTGTCGCAGATCAGGACCGCCCGGCAGATGGACCTACCGCCCAAGCTCGTGATCCCGATGCGGGTGATCATGTCGGTGGCCGCGATTCTCTGCCAGCTGGATGCCCATGTGCCGATCAAAGCGCTCTCGGAGGAGTTGATCCCCGGTTTCGCAGAGCCTGATGCGGTTGTCGTCTAAAACCGCCTACGCGGCGACGTCTTTGCGCGGGCGCCCGCGTGGCCGCTTGTAGCTGACAATCGAGCCCCGCTCGAAGATCTCGCCGCCCCACACACCCCAGGGTTCGGCCCGTTCCAGCGCCGCGGCCAGGCACTGGCGCCGGATCGGGCACCTCGCGCACAGCGTCTTGGCGCGCTCCAGGTCAGCTGGAGTCTCGGCGAACCACAGGTCGGGATCTGCGGCATGACACGGCAGGGCTTGCCGCGTCGGTCTGGGAACTGTCAGTGCCGACATGTCCTCTTCACCTGCTTCCTGGTCGCTGTTTCGGATTGATCCGGACCAGGTTGGAAGGCTGTCGACCCTACAACTGTGGCCACGGATCCTTGTGACTTCGGGTCAGTGGCCATTTGGCGAAAACCGGGCTGGTTACGTTGCGCTTACGTATGACCCCGATCCACGGACACGTCAGTCGCGGTGGCGGCGGCGCGATGCTTGACCGCGGCTGCCGGCGTAGCGGTGTGAGCGGCATGGGAGGTCCCCGCGGTCAGCGCCGCGCCGGCCACGCCTACACCGAACGTGTTGCTGATCATCGTGGCCACCTCCTCTCGCCTGTACGCATGCCAGCCTTCAGTCGGCAGCAGAATGCGTGTTCCGAGGGTAGATGGTAGCCGACGACGGTGACAACCGATTTTCTGACCTGGGCGTTTACCCCCGGGCACGCACCAACTCCAGCACGTCTGGCCCGTACTGCTCGAGCTTGCGTGCGCCGATGCCCGGTATCGCGATCAAGGCCGCATCGTCGTCGGGCAACAGCTCGGCGATCGCGATCAACGTGTTGTCGGTGAAGACGACATAGGCGGGCACCTTCTGCTCCTTGGCGATGTTGCTGCGCCAGTCCTTCAGTTGCAGCAGCAGTTCCTCGTCGACGTCGGCGGCACATGTCTCGCAGCGCCGCAACATGATGGCCGCCGGAGTGGTCAGATCGTTGTTGCAGATCCGGCAGCGGGTCGCGACGCCCCGGGTGCGCCGGGATCTGGTCGGCGCCGGATCCGCGCGCGCCTGAGGCGCGATTCCGTTGAGAAACCGCGACGGCTTGCGGCTCTGACGTCCGCCCGGGCTCCGCGACAGCGCCCAGCTGAGCGCCAAATGCACTCGGGCCCTGGTGATTCCGACGTACAGCAGGCGGCGCTCTTCCTCGACAGGTTCGCTCTCGGCGCCATGGGCCAGGGCGTGCGAGATGGGTAGCGTGCCATCGGCCAGGCCGACGAGGAAAACCGCATCCCATTCGAGTCCCTTGGCGGCGTGCAGTGAAGCCAGGGTGACGCCCTGCACCACCGGTGGGTGCCGCGCATCGGCCCGCATCCGCAGCTCGGCCAGCAGACCCGGAAGTTCCAGCTGCGGACGCTGCGCCACTTCGTCGTCGACCAACTCGGCCAGTGCGGTCAAGGCCTCCCAGCGATCCCTGGCGCGGGCGCCGACCGGTGGTTCGGCCGTCAGCCCAAGCGGTTCCAGGATTGCGCGCACGACTTCCGGCAATGGACCGGCATCTTCAGAGCCGCGCGCAGTGGCTCGTTCTGAGGCGCGCTGCAGGGCCAGCAGCGCCTGCTTGATCTCCTGACGATTGAAAAATCCCTCGCCGCCGCGAACTTGATAGGCGATGCCCGCTTCGGTCAACGCCTCCTCGTAGACCTCGGACTGCGCGTTGACCCGGTAGAGCACAGCGATTTCAGACGGCGCGGTGCCGGACTCGATCAGCCCGGCGATCGCCGACGCCACCGCGGTGGCCTCAGCCGTTTCGTCGGGATGCTCGCGAAACGACGGCACCGGACCCGGATCCCGCTGGCCGGACAGCTGAAGCTTGCTGCCAGCGACCCGGCCGCGTGCCGCGGCGATCACCTGGTTGGCCAGTGACACCACCTGCGGGGTGGACCGGTAGTCGCGCTCCAGCCGCACCACCGTGGCGTCGGGAAAGCGCCGCGAGAACTCGAGCAGAAACCGCGGTGAGGCCCCGGTGAACGAGTAGATGGTCTGGTTGGCGTCGCCGACCACGGTCAGGTCGTCGCGACCGCCCAACCACGCCGAAAGCACCCGCTGTTGCAGCGGGGTGACGTCCTGGTACTCGTCGACGACGAAGCAGCGGTAGCGGTCCCGGAACTCCTCTGCCACCGCGACGTCGTTTTCGATTGCGGCCGCGGTGTGCAGCAGCAGGTCGTCGAAGTCGAGCAGCGTCACCGTTTCGTCGCGGACTTTGAGCGACTCGTATGCGGAGTAGACGGCCGCGACTTGCGCCGCGTCCAACGGGATGTCCCGGCCGGCCTCGGCCACGGCGGCCGGGTAATCCTCGGGGCCGATCAGCGATGCCTTGGCCCACTCGATCTCACCGGCCAGGTCGCGCACGTCGTCGGTGCCGACGTTGAGCCTGTTGCGGCTGGCCGCCCGGGCCACGATGGCGAACTTGCTGTCCAGCAGCTGCCAGCCGGTGCCGCCGACCACTCGCGGCCAGAAATACCGCAGCTGACGGTGCGCGGCCGCGTGAAAGGTCAGCGCCTGCACGGCGCCGACGCCGCAACCGGTCTGCGCGGCGGCGTCGAGTGTGCGCAACCTGGCGCGCATCTCCCCCGCCGCACGCTGGGTGAAGGTGACCGCCAGCACCTGCCCGGCAGCGACATGGCCGGTCCCGACGAGTTGGGCGATCCGGTGCGTGATGGTGCGGGTTTTTCCTGTTCCGGCTCCGGCAAGCACGCAGACCGGCCCGCGCGGCGCCAGTACGGCTTCGCGCTGCTCGTCGTCCAGCCCCGCGGTCAATGGGTCAGCGACCATCGGCATGGCGTCCATCTTGACAGCGGTGGCCGACAAAGCGGGTGTGCCGCGGTCGCGCTAGCGTGTCGCTCTTCATCGGGCTTCATCGCTCTTCCTCGGGCTTCATCGGGCCGCCGCGCGGAACACAGCGTCGACGGGCTACGTTAACGGGCTATGACCAATGCGGTGATTACCGTTTACACGACGTCATGGTGTGGCTTCTGCCACCGGCTCATGACGGTGCTCAAGTCCAACGGAATCCCTTACGACGCGATCGACATCGAAGAGGACCCGGCCGCGGCGGAATTCGTCGGCTCGGTCAACGGCGGCAACCGCACGGTCCCAACGGTGAAGTTCGCCGACGGGTCGACGCTGACCAATCCGAGCGCGGCCGAGGTAAAGGCGAAGCTGGCCGAGGTCGCCGGCTAGTCAGTGGCCGCCGCCCAGGATTCGATGATTACGCGTGCGATCGAAATCGACCCGGGCAGAAGCAGTTTCGATTCCGATGCGCTTGACCAGTCCCCAGCCTGAAGTGCCGCACGCACCTCATCGCGGGTGAACCACGCCGCCTCGGCGATCTCACCGTCGTTGAACGAGAAGTCCTCATCGGGGTCGCCCAGGGCGTGGAAACCGACCATGAGCGAACGCGGAAACGGCCAAGGCTGACTGCCCAGGTAACGCACATCGTGCACGTGTAGGCCGATCTCCTCGCGGATCTCGCGGGCCACACAGGCTTCGAAAGACTCACCCGCCTCAACGAATCCGGCCAGCAGTGAGAACATCCGCTCGGGCCAGACCGCCTGGCGGGCCAGCACCGCACGGTCGCCGCCGTCATGGACCAGACAGATCACCGCCGGATCGATGCGCGGGAACTCCTCGTGACCGGTGACCGGGTTTACTCGTGACCAGCCCGCTCTCGCCGGTTTCGTCGGCGAGCCGTCCACCGAGCTAAACCGAGCTCTGTCATGCCAATTCAGCAGCGCGATGGCCGACGACACCAGTTGACTGCTGGCGTCGTCGAAGATAGGCCCGAGACTGCGGAGGTTCACCACCTCGGCTTCCACGTCGGGGTCTTCGGGCGCTTGCAGTGCACCCCGGATCGCCCACACGTGCCGGCCGCCCTCGATGCGGCCCAGGAACACCGCTTCGCGCGGGGGCTTGTCGGCCAGCTCAGCCGCGGCGCCAAGCACCACGCGGCCGTTGGCGACCAGCACCTGGTTACGCGAATCCACCCGCAGCAGTGCAGCTTCCGTCCATCCGGCGGCGGCCGCATCGACATCGGTGCGCAACTGATCGGCGCGGTCGGCGCCGACGCGTGACAGCACCGGAATGTCCCGCAGCTGGAAGTCCACGTAAGCCTCCTGCGGCGACCCGCCGCTAGTGTCCCGCATTTCGGATGTAGAGCAGCCGGTCGGTGGCCTCGATGGCGTCCGCTTCGGGTGCGCCGATGCGCAGCAGGTGGCCGTCGCGTACCACGCCGAGCACGATGTCGCGCAGATGCCGCGGGGATCCGCCCACTTCGGTCTGCTCCACTTCGCGTTCGGCGATCACCAGCCCGGCCTCCGGAGTCAGCAGATCCTCGATCATCTCCACGACGCTGGGCGTGGTGGTGGCAATGCCGAGCAGCCGACCGGCGGTCTCCGAGGAGACAACCACCGAGTCCGCGCCCGATTGCTGCAGCAGGTGTGAATTCTCGGCCTCCCGGATGGAAGCCACGATCTTGGCCTTGGGCGCAATTTCTCGCGCCGTCAACGTCACCAGGACGGCGGTGTCGTCGCGGCTGGTGGCGACGATGATCGATGACGCATGCTGGGCCCCGGCCAACCGCAGTACGTCGGATTTGGTGGCGTCACCGTGCACGGTGACCAGGCCGGCGGTCGCGGCGTGCTCGAGGGCGCTGCGGTCGGAGTCGACGACGACGACGTCGCCTTGGGCCTCCTCATCACTGACCATGGCGGCGACAGCCGTTTTGCCCTTGGTGCCGTAGCCGATCACGATGGTGTGGTTGCGCACTTTGTTCCTCCAACGCTGAATCTTCCATGCCTGCCGGGAGCGCTCGGAGAGCACCTCGAGCGTCGTGCCGACCAGCACGGCCAGAAACGCGATCCGCAGCGCCGTAAAGATCACCGTGTGGACCAACCGCGCGGTTTCGGTGTAGGGGGTGATGTCGCCGTAACCGGTCGTCGACAGCGACACCGCCGCGAAGTAGACGCAGTCGAGGAACGTCGGCGGCCCGCCCCGCACGTCGCGGTAACCATTGCGATCCAGGTAGACGATGACGGCGGCGCCGAACAACACCACCAGCGCGATGGCCACCCGCCGCGTGATGACCCGAACGGGGCTGCCATGGTCTTCGGGGATGCGCAGCACGCCGACCAGCAGATGACCGGGCTGGGCGGTCAGCGTCTCATCGAGGCCTTGCAGTCGCTGCAACCTACCCTTGCGCACAGCGGTCCGTCATCGGCTCAACCCCACCCGCGCGCCACACACACGACTCAAATGTAACCACGATCGCCGGTCAGCAGATACCTGAGCACATCAGACGGCGACATACCGTTCGCCGGCGGCGTCGGTTAGCAGCCCGGCCAGCTCGGCGGCCTCGGGCAGTTCATCGGGAACGACGGTGACGCCGGTGCGTACGTAGTAGAACGCGGTACGCACCGAGGATTCCGGGCATCCAGACAACGCGGCCCACGCCAGCCGATAGACGGCGAGCTGGACAGCGGCCTGCCGCATGGCTTCCGGCCCGCGCGGCGGTTGGCCGGTCTTCCAGTCCACCACCGTGACACCGCCGTCGTTGTCGGCGAACACCGCGTCAATGCGGCCTCGTATCACGGTCTGGCCGATGGGCATCTCGAACGGCACCTCGACGGCGATCGGTGTGCGGGCCGCCCACCGCGAGCTGGTGAATGCCGCCTGCAACGCGGCCAACTCCCGGGTGTCGCCGACGTCGGAATCCGCCGCACCCGGCAGGTCGGCGAGATCGAACAGCCACCCGGTGCCGTAAAACTGCTGGACCCAGGAGTGAAAGGCATTGCCCAGCAAGGCATGTGGTTCAGGACGCGCGGGCAGCCGATGCACCAACCGCTGCGCCGCACCCTGCGGGTCGCGCGCCAGGTCCACCAAGCCGCTGACCGACAATTGGCTGGGCAGGGCGTGGACGGGCGGGCGCGCAGAGCGGGCGCGCTCGGCCAGTAACGCATCGACGTCGGCGACCCAGCCGTCGATGTCGGCACTGGCCGCAACCGCGCCGACCGACCTGGCCTGGGCCACCAGCGCCGCGCCGCGTTCGACGTCGCCGCGGCGCGAGGCCAACGGATCGGCGGGCCAGATCACTTCGATAACGTTGTCGTGCAGCGGGTTTCGCTCACCATCAGCCGGTGCTGGCGCCCATTGTTCCACCACTCCGCACGGCTCGCCGGCAGCAGTAGAACGGTCGATGATGTCTTTGATCTCGCAGAGAAAGTCCGACGGTCCCCGCGGTTTCATCCCGGTGGAACCCCAGTGATGGCCCGACACCAACAGGGTGTCCGCAGCCCGGGTGATGCCCACGTACAGCAGCCGGCGCTCCTCATCGACGCGCCGCTGTTCGAGCTGACCGCGATGCTCGAAGATCTTGTCCGACAGCTGCTTTCGGTTGGTGACACCCGACGTGTCCAGCACCGGGATGCCCAGCGCGCCTGCGGAGGCACGGTCGCCGCGCAACAGCGGCGGCAGCTCGGCGGCGTCGGTGAACCAGCTGCTCCGCGACGCGGTCGACGGAAATGTGCCACCCGACAGGTGCGCGACCGCCACCAGTTGCCACTCCAAACCCTTCGCGGAATGCACGGTGAGCACCTGGACCCGGTCCCGGGCGACGGTCAATGTGGCGGGCGACAAGCCGTTCTCGACCGCCTCGGCCGCGTCCAGGTAGGCCAGCAGACCCGCAACCGGTGCCGCCGCCGTCATGTCCGCCGCGCTCGCCGCGGCGCGGGTTCGTTCGGCGTAACCGGCGACCACATCTGCGAACGCGTCGAGGTGTTCGGCGCCGGCCCAGCCGGCGCAGACCCCAACGGCGGCCCGGACTTCGCAATCGACGCCCAGCACGCGCCGGACCTCGGCTACCAGGTCGGGCAGGGAATGACCGAGGTGGGCGCGCAGCGCGGTCAGTTCAGCGGCCAGCGCGGTGATGCGCTGATATCCCGCAAGCGAATACGAGCCTGCCGGGCCGGGATCGCCGATCGCGTCGGCCAGGCACGCGGTGTCGGTATCCGGACCGGCCGCCATCGCGATCGACTCGGCCGAGGGCGCCTCGCCGGAGCCCGGTGCCGCCGGTGCCGCCGCAAGGGCCAGCGCACGCTGCCACAGCGCGGTGATATCCCGCCCACCGAGGCGCCAGCGTGGGCCGGTCAGCACCCGCATCGCCGCCGCCCCGGACGTCGGATCGGCAACCAGCCGCAGCATCGCCACGACGTCGGCGACCTCGGGAATGGACAGCAGGCCGGCCAGCCCGACGACCTCGACCGGGATTCCGCGGGCGCGCAGGGCATCGGCAACGGGTGCGGCATCGGCGTTGCGGCGCACCAGCACGGCAGCGGTCGGCGGGCTGACGCCGTCAGCGTGGGCGCGCCGGTACTGCCCGTACACATGGTCGGCGATCCACTCGCGCTCGGCCCGCGCATCGGGAAGCAACGCACAAAGGACGTTGCCGGGCAAGGCATCCGGGCGCGGGCGCAACGCATGCACCGCAACCGACCGTCGCCGCGCCTCAGCGGATATGGCGTTGGCCACCTGCAAGGCGCGCGGCGGGTTGCGCCAGCTGGTCCGCAACTCCAGCACCGGCGCGGGTGTGCCGTCGGAGCGGGGAAAGTCGGTGGTGAACCGGGGCAGGTTGGTCGCCGAGGCGCCGCGCCAGCCGTAGATCGACTGAATCGGATCTCCGACGGCCGTCAGTGCCAACCCGTCGTCCGCAGCGTCACAGCCGCCGCCGAACAGTGACGACAACGCCACCCGCTGGGCGTGCCCGGTGTCCTGGTACTCGTCGAGCAGCACGACCCGATAACGGTTGCGAAGGTCCCGACCGACCTGCGGGAAGCTCGCCGCCAGCCGGGCCGCCGAGGCCATCTGCATGCCGAAGTCCATGACCTTCCCGGCGCGCATGCGCTCCTGCAACTCGTCGAGCAATCCCACCAGCTCGGCCCGCTCAGTCTGGGTGGCCAGCATTCGCAGCAGCCACTGGCTGGGCCCGCGGTCGCGCTGGTAGGGACCCGCCGGCAGGGTGTGGACCAGCCGCTCCAGTTCTAGGTGGGTATCGCGCAGCTGTCCGGTATCCACCAGGTGCTCGGCCAGCTGACCCCACAGCCGCAGCACCATCGACGTGACCGCGGCCGGCGTCTTGTCGGTGCGCAGCGCGCCGTCATAGCCGTTGACCACGTCGAAGGTCAGCTGCCAGAGCTCGGTCTCGCTGAGCAGCCGCGTCTCGGGCTCGACCGGTAGCAACAGGCCGTAGTCACGCAGCAAGGAGCCGGCGAAAGCGTGGTAGGTGCTGACCACCGGAGTGCCCACCGGTTCGACGGTCCCCGGGCTGCCGGCGCCAAGGCCGATGCCGGCCAACCGGGCCAGCCGCGACCGGACTCGTCTTAGCAGCTGGCCGGCGGCCTTGCGGGTGAAGGTCAACCCCAGCACCTGGCCGGGTTCTGCATAGCCGTTCGCGACGAGCCACACCACCCGTGCGGCCATGGTCTCGGTTTTGCCGGCGCCGGCTCCCGCGATGACGACCAACGGGCCCGGTGGCGCGGCGATCACGGCGGCCTGCTCGGCGGTGGGTGGGAAAAGCCCTAGCGCACAAGCTAATTCGTCCGGGCTGTAGCGTGCGTTCACAGCGCCGTCCCGTCGACATGGGCCGGGCAGCACGGCCGTATCGGGCAGTGCGTGCATCCGTCGTTGCGCCGGGCGATGAACTGCGGCCCGGCGGTCGCGTCGGCCGCCGTCCGGACCAGGTCGCGCCATTGGTCGCGCGCGGCCGGGGTCAGTGGATCCTGTGCGCGTTCGGTGGCGCCTGCGGTCCCGGTCTTGCCGATGTAGACCAGCCGCGCACCGCCGGGCTCCGTACCAGTGGCGCCGAGTATGCCCTCGGCCACCGCCAGTTGGTACATGGCCAGCTGCGCGTGTTGTTGGGCGTCGTCCTTGCTGACCGGCGTCTTGCCGGTTTTTACGTCGACGATCACCAACCGGCCGGCGCCGTCGCGTTCCAGCCGGTCGACCCGGCCGCGCAGCCGGACCTCGCCGCCGTCATCGCGCGGCGCCTGAAGGGCTCCGTCGACGTCGACCTCGACGCCGACCTCGCTCAGTTCACCTCGGGTCTGCGCCCGCCACTCGACGAAGGCCTGGATCATCGCGCGGTGCCGGGCCAGCTCGTTGGCCGAATGCCAGTCGGCATCGAAGGGCAGATGCTGCCAGGCCCGGTCCAGTTCGGCCAGCAGTTGCGCTTCACTTTTGCCCGGCTCGGCGATCAGCGCGTGCAGCACCGAGCCGATGGTGGACCGCAGATTCCGGGCATTGGTTCCGCCGTGGCGTTCGGCCAGCCAGCGCAGCGGGCAGTCGGTGAGGGTCTGCAGCGTCGACGGCGTCAACGTCACCGGATCCTGCAAGCCGCGCAGGGCATCACCGGTGCTGACCGGGATCAGACCCTGCCAGTGTGTCGGGTCGGCGCCCGGCACACCGGCGTTGGCCAAACGGGCCAATTGCGTTGCCGCGCAATCACGAGCGGCGTCGGCGACGGCGCCGTCGGGCGCACACACGACGCCGCGCAATCGACCCACCAGCGCGGCCCCCGACAACACCCGTGGCGCTGAAACGGGTTGCGCCGCAATGGGTTCACTGTCACCAGTGGCCCACTGCGCGATTTCGAAAAAGAATGCCGACGGCAGCGCGGCGTCTTCTCCCGCCCCGCCGGTGTCGCTGTCAACGGCGGTCACCAGCAACCGACACCGGGCCCGGCCCATCGCGGCCACCAGCAGCCGGCGCTCCTCGGCCAGCAGCGGCGCGGTCGCCGAGGCGTCCTCGGCGATACCGTCCAGTGCGTCGAGCAGCCGTTGGGTGCCCAGCACCCCGCCACGCGGAATCGTGTTGGGCCACAAACCGTCCTGCAGGCCGGCGATGACGACCCGATCCCATTCGTGTCCCAGCGCGGCGTGTGCGCTGAGCACCTTGACCTGTTCCGCCGTCGACACCGGCTCGCGGTTAACGCTCGGCAGCTGAAGCGCCGCGACGTGCTCGACGAGCCCGCGCAATGAGGCGCCCGAGGTACGGGACACGTACTGATCGGTGATGTCGAACAACGTCGTTACCGCCTCGAGGTCCCTGCTGGCCTGGGCGCCGGCGGGGCCGCCGCGCTCGCCGGCTGCCAGCCAGCGGCGCTGCAGACCGGACCGGTGCCACGCTGCCCACAGGGTGAAGCGCGGATCTTGGCCGTCGCGGTGGCAGCGGGCGGCGGCGTCCAGCACGGCGCGCACCCGTTGCAGCGGGCGGAACTGCACGCCGGAGAGCGGCGCGCCGCCTCGCAGGGCGTCGGCCGCCAGGTCGCCGAAACTCCTTGGCGCCTCGGGCGTGGCGCGTTGCAATGTCCGGCGCAGCTGCCGCAGCGAGACGGGGTCGACGCGACCGATGGGCCCGGTCAGCAATGCCAGCGCCCGGTCACCGTCGAGCCCGTCTGCGGTGGCCGCTAAAACCGTCAGCAACACCCGCGCCGCCGGCTCCTCGGACAACGGCCCACTGACCGCGGGTACCGCCAGCGGGACCCCGGCGGCAGCCAGAGCGCGCTGCAACCGCGCACCGGCCCGGGGCACCGACCGGACGATGACCGCCATCTGCGACCAGGGCACCCCGTCGACGAGATGGGCGCGCCGCAGCGTGTCGGCGATCATGGCGGCCTCCGCGTGCGCCGAGGCGGCCAGACCTACCGCGACCGCGCCCTCCTCGGGCCCCGTGCCGTCGATCTGCCTGCCGCTGCCGGCGCCGGGCAGCCGGCGCGCGATGCCGGTGACTGCGCGCGCGACGGCGGGAGCACACCGATGCGACACCGTCAGCGTCACCGCCGGGGCGTCGCCGTCCAACAGCCCGGCCGACTCACCTCCGCGGAAGCCGAACGCCGCCTGGTTTGGGTCACCGGCGACCAGCGCCAGGTCGGTTCCCGCCGCCAGCACCCGAACCAGACGGGCTGCCTGCGGGTCGAGCTGCTGGGCGTCGTCGATCAACAACACCCGCACCCGGGCGCGTTCGGCGGCCAGTAGCTCAGCATCGACGGCGAACGCCTCCATCGCCGCACCCACAAGTTCGGCCGCGCCCAGCGCCGGCGTCGTCGCCTGCGGCGCCGCCGTCCCGACCGCCGCCCGCAGCAGCATCACTTGCTCGTATTGTTGCGCGAATTCGCCCGCGGCGGTCCATTCCGGACGCCGGCACCGACGGCCCAGCCGTTGCAGTTCCTGCGCATCCACACCGCGTTCGGCGCAGCGCGCCAACAGGTTTCGCAATTCGGCGGCAAAGCCGGCGGTGCACAGCGCCGGCCGCAGATGGGCCGGCCACACAGCCGCGGCGGCCGGCCCGTCCTCGAGATCACCGGCCAGCAGTTCGCGGATGATGGCGTCCTGTTCGGCGCTGGTGACCAGGCGCGGCGGCGCATCGCCGGCGCGCTCGGCGGCGCGCCGCAACACCGCGTAGGCGTAGCTGTGCACGGTGCGCACCAACGGCTCGCGGACCGCGGCGCGGCGGGCCCCGGCGGGGTGCGATTGAAGCAACGCCGTCGTCAACGTGCTGCGCGCCCGCATCCCGAGTCGGCCGGAACCGGTAAGCAGCAGAACCGATTCCGTCTCAACACCGGCACCGATCTGAGCGACCGCGGCGTCCACCAGCAGGCTGCTCTTGCCGGTGCCGGGGCCGCCCAGGACACGAATCAGGCCGCGTACGCCCGGCTCCAGAACAGCACCCGCTTCGGCGCCCCAGGTGAATGACATAGCGGCATGAGATCACGGGGGTCTGACAAGTCGACCGCGCCCGAGGTTCGCGACGGTCCGGCCTGGCATCATCGACGCGTGACCGCCGACCTTCACGTGCACCGCTACGGCCCCGCCGGGCCGGTGGGGATGCTCGCCCTTCACGGACTGACCGGCCACGGGCAGCGGTGGCAGAAATTGGCCGACTCGCTGCCCGAAATCACCGTCGCGGCACCCGATCTGCTCGGCCATGGCAGATCGTCGTCGGCCGCGCCGTGGAGCATCGACACGAACGTCGCGGCGCTGGCCGCGCTGCTCGACCACGAGGCCGACGCCCCGGTGCTGGTGGTCGGGCACTCATTCGGCGGTGGCTTGGCAATGCATCTGGCCGCGGCCCGTCCCGACCAGGTGGCAGGACTGCTGCTGCTCGACCCGGCGGTCGGCCTGGACGGAGCCTGGATGCGCGAGATCGCCGAGGCGATGTTTTCCTCGCCCGACTATCCGGACGCCGCCGAAGCCCGCAGGGAAAAAGCGGCAGGCTCTTGGTCGGATGTGGATCCGGAGTTGCTCGACGCCGAACTCGACGAGCACTTGATCAGGCTGCCGAACGGACGGTACGGGTGGCGCGTCAGCCTGCCCGCGATGATGGCTTACTGGAGTGAGCTGGCCCGCGACATCGTGTTTCCGCCGGCGGGAACGGCGACGACGTTGGTGCGAGCGAAGTGGACCACGCCGCCCTACGTCACCGACCGACTCATTGCGGGGCTGCAACAACGCTTGGGATCTGATTTTCAGTTGCTCGATTTCGAGTGCAACCATATGGTGCCCTACGCCAGGCACACCGAAGTCGCCGCGCTGGTCCGCAAGCAGCTGGACGGTCGCTGACCGTGGCGCCGGTGACCGATGAGCAAGTCGAGCGGGTGCGCTCGCTGGTCGCGTCGATCCCGTCCGGCAGGGTTGCCACTTACGGCGACATCGCAGCTCTCGCAGGCCTTTCCAGTCCGCGCATCGTCGGGTGGATCATGCGGGTCGACTCCTCGGACCTGCCTTGGCACCGGGTGATCACCGCATCGGGGCGCCCGGCGCGGCATTTGACCAGCAGGCAGCTGGAGCGGCTGCGCGCCGAAGGGGTCCTCGCCGTCGACGGCAAGGTTCCGTTACGCGAGGTCCGCTACGAGTTTCCGGCCGGGACCTAGAGCACCAGCCGAACGAGGGCCGCGGTGCGGGCCAGACCCGGGAAGGCATCCGAGGTCGAGCGAGGATGCAGGGCGTGAACCGCCAGCCGAAACATCAACGCGCGCAGCAACATCTGCGGCCACTCCGGCAGCGCGCTCCAGCGTTCGATGAGTCCGTCGTCGGCCTCGCCCCAGGACAACGCGTCGACGACGACCACGCCGGCTGCCCACGATGCGGGCCGCCAGTAGGGCGTGATGTCGGTGATGCCCGGCGCGGCGGTGCCGATGAAAAGCACTGTGCCGTAAAGGTCTCCGTGCACCAGCTGGTTGGGGCTCTTGGTAGGCTTGCGCAGGCCCGCGAGCTGGTTGATCAGCTCGACCGAACGCTGGGCGTCCGCTGTCGGCGGCGCGGTGCGTGCTCCCGGCGGCACCGACTGCAACGGCCGCTCCTCCCATGCGGCACGGTCGGCGGCGATGAAAACGTCGACGTCTCCCCAAGGCGCGGAGGGGCCCTGAGTCAGGAATCGAGGGCGTTCCAGTTTTCCGGTGGCTTCGTGCAGTCGTACCGCCGCCGAGACGACCTCGTCGTGCCTGGCTTCCGGTGTGCCGGCGACGAACGTGTCGGCTCGCCACCCGGCGATGACATAGCGCCCATCGGTCGATCGGACCGGCCGGGCCAGGCGCACCCCGTCGACGAACAGCGTCTCCCGCACCCGGGCCGACCAGGCCGCGCGAGCGTTCTCGGCCACTATCGACAACACGACTTCGCCGCATCGCCAGCCACCTTCCCAACTGGCACCCAGGGCGACGGGCTTGACGCCGGTCAAACCGAACGCCGACAGCACATGTTCCGGCGGCGGCTCGACAGTCACGGGGGCCAGCCTAGTGGAGCCCACCTGCGGTATTGCGTCAGTACATCACCATGTCGGGCTGCATCTGTTTGGCCCAGGCCACGATGCCACCCTGCAAATGCACCGCGTCGGAGAATCCGGCCTTCTTCACCGCGGCCAGCGCCTCCGCCGAGCGCACACCCGTCTTGCAATACAGCACGGGCATCCGGTCCTGCGGCAGCTCTGCCAGACCCTCGCCGGAGTTTATCGATGACTGCGGGATCAGCTGAGCGCCGTCGATGTGCACGATGTCCCACTCCACGGGCTCACGGACGTCGATCAGCGCCAGCTTCTTGCCGGAGTCGATCAACTCGCGCAACTCCCGCGGGGTGATGGTGGAGCCGGTGGACGCCTCGGAAGCATCCTCGGACACCACACCACAGAAATCCTCGTAGTCGATCAGTTCGGTGATCTTGGGCGTCGCCGGGTCCTTGCGGATCTTGATCGTGCGGTAGCTCATCTCCAGCGCGTCGTAGATCATCAACCGGCCCAACAGCGGTTCGCCGATCCCGGTGATCAGCTTGATCGCCTCGGTGCCCATCACCGACGCGATCGAGGCGCAGATGATGCCCAGCACGCCGCCTTCGGCGCAGGACGGCACCATGCCGGGCGGCGGGGGCTCGGGGTACAGGTCGCGGTAGTTGAGGCCGCGCCCGTCGGGGGCGTCCTCCCAGAACACCGAGACCTGGCCCTCGAAGCGGTAGATAGAGCCCCACACGTAGGGCTTGCCGGCCAGCACCGCGGCATCGTTGACCAGGTAGCGGGTGGCGAAGTTGTCGGTGCCGTCCAGAATCAGGTCGTACTGCCCGAACAGCTCGACGGCGTTGCCCGGCTCCAGCCGGAACTCGTGCAATCGCACCTCGATCAGCGGGTTGATCGCGGCGATCGAGTCGCGCGCCGACTGGGCTTTGGACCGCCCGACGTCGGCCACGCCATGGATGATCTGGCGCTGCAAGTTCGACTCGTCGACGACGTCGAAGTCGACGATGCCGATCGTGCCGACCCCGGCGGCGGCCAGATACAGCAACGCCGGTGCTCCGAGCCCGCCGGCGCCGATCACCAGCACCCGCGCGTTCTTGAGCCGCTTCTGCCCGTCGACGCCGAGGTCGGGAATGATCAGATGACGGCTGTAGCGGGCCACCTCATCACGGCTGAGCTGGCGTGCGGGCTCAACTAGCGGCGGCAGTGATGTCTGGGATGTCGACACCGAACATCTCCTCGGTTGGCTTCACGATTCAACTTCTGCAGGCCCGTCCACATCCATCACAGCAGTTGTCCGGATAGACGGCAATCAACTCAACGCTTCGACCACGAGCATTGCTTCCCGTGGGTGCCGGTCAAGCGATCGGATACGGCCAGGGGTTGAATCGGCAGGTCTTGCCGTCCGCCTTGACGAAATCGGGGTCGAACTTGGCGGCGTCGTCGTTGGACGTGGAGAACGTCTGCTGCATCATCACCGGCGCCAGACCGCCTTGCTTGTCGCACGGCTCGTGACGCACGTACCCGATGGCGTGGCCGACCTCATGGTTGATCACGTACTGCCGGTAGGAGCCGACGTCGCCCTCAAACGGGACGGCTCCGCGCACCCAGCGCGCCTCGTTGATGAAAACCCGCGCTTGCCGGTCCGCCCCGTACACCGGGTTGTAGCAAGACGTCTCCAGCCGGAATTCGTAGCCGCACCCCTCGCGCACGGTCACCGGAGACACCAGCGAAATCCGGAAGTCGGGTTTCCCGTTGTCGATCCGGATGAACGCGAATTGCGGGTTGTGCGTCCAGCCCTTGGGATTGGCCAGTGTCTGGTCGACCATTTGGGCGAAGGCGGCGTCGCCGCCGAACATCGAGGGATCGATGCCGTTCTCGACCTCGACGGTGTACCTGAACACCTTCGCGGTGCCCTGGCCGACCTGCGGCGTCGTACCCGGCACGACATGCCAGGTCTTGTCGCCCGCTTCGGTGAAGGGACCGCCATCCGGCAGCGTGCCCGCCGGCAGGTCAGCGTCGAACGTGGCCAACCCGCGGGGTGGCGCGTCGATGATCGTGGTTCCGACCGCACCGATGGCGGGCGGACCCTGGATGGGCTGACTCGCCGTCGGCTTGGGCGCACCCGTACCGGTGACCGTCTGATAGATGACCACCGCGGTCAGCACCACCAGGACAGGCAGCGCATATGCCCGCCAGCCATACGTGGAGACGAACCGTCCCAGCCAGGTCTGTTTACGCCATTGCCGCGGCCGCTCACGATCGGCCCGGGCTCGCCCGGCGCCCCGGCCGATCGGATCCCGCAACGCGCGCAGTGGTTCTCGCCACTCGTCGCGCAGCACCGGAACTTGACCGGTGCCACGCCCGGGCTGCTGCGACGTCATTGCCCCAGGATGGCACAGCTGACAGGGAGGATGTCCCTGGCGCGCCCGAATGTACCGCCCGACACCATTTCTGCCAGACCACGGCGCCGATCACAGTCGCGGGGACGTCATGGGTAGTAATGTCTGTGCGACGAGCCGCGCGCGGTTTGCCCCGGCGGTGCCCGGGGAGTCGGTTGCCACCAATCAGATGAGGACTCGATGAGCGAACTCGCCAAGCCGGCGGCACGACGTGCCGTCAGATCGGCTGACCCTCGGCCGGAAAACGGCATGGCGACCTCGAACCGGCGGGGCAACAGGCTGCCGCGCGATGAGCGTCGTGGCCAATTGCTCATCGTGGCCAGCGACGTCTTTGTCGACCACGGCTATCACGCGGCCGGCATGGACGAGATCGCAGACCGGGCGGGGGTCAGCAAACCCGTTCTGTACCAACACTTTTCAAGCAAGCTTGAGCTGTATCTGGCGGTGCTTCATCGGCACGTCGAGAATCTGGTGTCGGGTGTGCAGCAGGCGCTGAGCACTACCACCGATAACCGGCGGCGGTTGCATTCGGCGGTCCAGGCGTTCTTCGACTTCATCGAGCACGACAGCCAGGGCTACCGGCTGATTTTCGAGAACGACTACGTCACCGAGCCCGAGGTCGCC
>Ga0335072_10002531_pt1 | contig 28299 bp, 25 predicted proteins | sample Lox_Sample_21_FD_206725 | JGI IMG/M metagenome (GOLD analysis project Ga0335072, IMG submission 206725) | Soil microbial communities from Loxahatchee National Wildlife Refuge, Florida, United States - Lox_Sample_2.1 | ecosystem: Environmental > Terrestrial > Soil > Wetlands | place: USA... | reverse complement strand
GGGTGCACGACAGATTTGTAGGGGATGAAGATCATCTTCGCTGAGTTGCTGGTCAGGCGGCGCCTGTCTGGTTGTTGCGGCTGCTGCAGATGGCTTCCCACTGGGTGGATGCCTCGGCGCAGCGCAGGGCGATGATGGCGTCGGCGCCGTTGACGGTCCAGTGCATGCCGGATTGCTTGAGGCGCTGGCCGATGACGGCCTTGCATCCTGCCTCGACGACGCCGGAGCCGACGAAGAGGCTGCGGGAGCGGAACCAGCGGTAGCGCATGCGGGGCGCGTTGGCGGTGAAGTAGCCCAGTTCCCTGTCGACCTCGGCCTTCTTGGCGCCCTCGAGGGGGTAGTGGCGGACGGCGGCGGCGATGCCGTCGATGTCGCCGTAGTCGAGGTCTTCCAGGCGGGCGGCGAGCCAGGCGTCCTTGTGGTCGCCGAGCATGAGCTCCAGGGAGCGGGCGAGGCTGTGGAGGTGCTCGCGGGCGTGGCAGAGGTCGACGATGTGGGTGGCCTCGGGGAATGTCGCCGTGGCGAGGTTCCAGATCCAGGCGGCGCCGTCGCCGATGACGGTGAGCTGCCGGACGTGGTCGGCTCCCCGGCGGATGCCCTCGGCCTTGACCAGGTCGCGGAACGCGGCGGCGGGCTCGAAGGTGGCGATGTAGCTGGACGACGCGCGGTCCCGGACGGGGCGGCCGTCGCCGCTCACCGTGTCCTGGGTGAAGAACACGGCCATCTTGACCTCGCGGGTCCTGGCCCGGCCGTCCTCGCCCTTGCCCTCCCGCCCGGCGGTCTCCTTGGATGTCATCGGCACCCCGGTGCCGTCAATGACGATGTAGAGCTTGTCTGGCAGCGGGCCCGGGGGCAGCGGGACCAGCTTGCGCCGGGCGATGAGCCCGGCGCGGGACCGGGACGCGGCGGCCAGGGCGGTGCCGTCCGCCTCGGCCGCGCGCTCCACCCGCTTGGCGGTCAGCTGGATGGCGGCCAGGTCCTCCAGCAGCCCAGCGGCCCTGGCGAACGGCATGGCCGCCCCGGCCCGGCTGGTCATGGCGGCCAGCCCTGGCGACATGGACTGCCCGGCCACGCCGAGCTCGGCGTCCCTGGGTGCCAGCCCGTGCTGGCACTGGGCGCAGTGATACCAGGCCCGCCGCACGGTTACCGGCCCCAGGACGGTGTCGATGACCTTGTCCCGGTAGCCGGCGAGCCCAGCCTGGTGGCCGTTGCCGCAGTCCGCGTAAGGCCCCCGGTATCCCGGGCCGGCGGCCAGCAGTTGCCCGAGGATGCCACAGCCGGCCTGCAGCATCCCGGCCCGGATCACCGCCTCGGCAGCCTCAAGGCCCGCCTCGCAGCCCAGCGACCGGGCGGCCTCGCCGGCCAGCCTGCCTATCTCGGCGGCCTTCTCCCGTGCGAGGGCCTCGAAGAGCCCCCCTTTTCGCCCTCCGGCACCGAGGGCGCATCCGATCCTGAGGGCCTTGCCTCGCAGATCCGCTCGCTGACCTCCGCGATCTGCTCGCTGATCGCCGTGAACTCCGCGTGCCGGGCCACCTCGGCGCGGACCTTGCCCACCTCAGCCGCCGCGAGCTGCCGGCCGATCGTCTTGCGGCCCGCTCGCCGGGTCCACAAGAACCGCGGCCCGTGGCCGGGATGATCCGCGGCCGCGCACGCGCAGTTCGGCTTCCCGCACCTGCGCCAGTTCTCGCTGACCGACCCCCGCCGGAAGTCACCCACCGCTGCCAGCTGGGCATACAGGCGGTCCCGCTCGGCTTCCAGCTCCGCAAGCGACGACTCGGTCATGGGCACCCCTAGTCTGGTTGTTATTTGACAACCAGACTCCCATCATAACCAGCCCAAATGCGGGACCCCTACAAACGTGTCGCGCACCCATCGGCAATCTCATCGGTAACCGCTCCGCGTATCGTGGTGCGTGCGTATCGGCGGGCTTTGAGGGGTGCGGGCGATGGAGGACATCCTCAGCCAGGGCGGAGACCGCGAGCCTAGTCCGTGGCCGCGCCGCCTGGCGATAATCGCCGCGCTCATCGTGGTGGTCGTCGGCGGTGCCGTCTACGTCAGCCACCAGGGCCAGCACCATGCCCTGGTGGCACCTGCGCCGACATCGGCCCCCACCACCCCGGCAGCCGTCCAGGCGGGCCCGGACCCGCTCAGCCTGCCGCCCGAAGCCGACGGGATTACCGGGCCGACGCTGGCCTGGGACCGCGATCTCCGGCTGCCCGTGGCGGGAGCGCGGCCCGCCTGGTTCTCGCCGGCCTCGGGCCGCTCGCAGCAGATCGGCGGCTTGCCCGCTGACCGGTCCGGATACCAGTTCATCCGGGTCGCCGGCGGCTGGGCAGTGCAGGCCAGCGCGGTCGTGCCGGCCGGATGCGGGAATTGTGCCGAGCGGCCGACGCCGGTCTGGCTCCTGGCCGACGGCGCGCGGTCAGCGAGCCGGGTCGGCACCGCCAGCCTGGTCGCGCCGGCCGCTACCCCTGGCGCCGTATGGCTGACCAGCTACCCGCCTGGCGCCCGCATGACTACCGCGGCAGGGACTGCCCGCGAGGCCACCGCGACAGGCACGCCGACTCGGCCGGTCAGGCTTCCGCCTGGCTACGCCATTTACCAGGGGACGGTCCGCGGCCTGCTGCTGGCGCCCGTGGGTCAGCAGCAGCCAGCGGCGGTCGACAAGCTGTGGGATCCGGCCGCTCCTGCGGCCAGCCAGGCACTCGACGGAGTGCTTGCGGCTAATCCAGGCGAGGTCGCGTGGACGCCGCCCTGCGCGCTTCAGTGCAGCGTCCAGGTGCTCGACCTGGCCACCGGCAGGCACACCATGATCGCGCTGCCCGCCGGGAGCTCCGCGGCCAGTGGCACGTTCAGTCCCGACGGGCGCTTCCTCGCGCTCCAGGTGAGCTCGGGTAACGCGGGAGACGGCGGCGAGCTGGCCATGCAGCTTCAGGTCGCGCCAACGGCCGGCGGCCGGCTGACGGCAGTGCCAGGGACATTCGCCAGCAGCGACGCGCTCGTCGCCTTCGGCTGGCCGGGCAGCGGCGACAGCCTCGTCTCCGAGTTCAGCTTCACGACCAAGACACAGCTCGCATCCTGGGACCCGGGTGCCAGCCGCCCGGCCGTGACGGTGATCCGGCTGGGAAGCAACCAGGCCTCGCTGACCCTCGGCTAATGCCGCGTTACCGCTACGGAATGCGCGCCACGCCGCCATACCAGCTGACCTCGGCCGCAGTCGGGCGCGGCCCGTCGCCCTCAGGCCGCCACTCGGAGACGAGCACCACGCCCGGCGACACGAGCTCCAGCCCAGGGAACGCGAGCCGGGCGAACTGGTCGGCGTCACGCAGCTGCGCTGGCAGCCCGGCCGCCCGGTAGGCGCGCGCCCCGGCGGCCGGCCCGTCTGGATCGTGCTCACCGGTGATGTGCGAGGCGACCAGGTAGCTTCCCGACGGGAGGGCATCGATCAGCGTCGCCATGACCTGCGCGGGCTGGAACTCGTCCGGGACGAAATGCAGGACCGCGACGAGCATCAGCGCGACCGGCTGGCTGAAGTCAAGCACCTCAAGCACCGCGGGGTTGGACCAGAATGATTGCGGGTCTCGCAGGTCGGCGTGGATGTAGGCCGTACGGCCTTCCGGTGAGCTGGTGAGCAGCGCCCGGGCGTGGGCGAGGACCAGCGGGTCATTGTCGGCGTAGACGACCCGTGAGGATGGAGCTATTGCCTGCGCAACCTCGTGGACATTGCCCGTGGTGGGCAGTCCGGTGCCGATATCGAGAAACTGCCTGATGCCCGCCTCGGCGGCCAGGAATCGCACGGCCCGGCCTAGGAACGCGCGATTCTCGCGCGCCGCGACACGGCCCGACCGCCAGCTGGCGAGTCCCTTTTCCGCGGTTTCGCGGTCGGCGGCAAAATGATTCTTGCCCCCCAGGTAGTAGTCGTACATCCGGGCCGGGTGCGGCTTGGATGTATCGACCTCAGGTACTGCCGGGTCCGGTGCGGAACTGTCCACCCTCACGCTGCCCTCGCTACGGCCTGCTGGCGATGCCACCGCAGCAGCCTACCGTGGGGCAAGATCCCGGAGTACCCCTCTTCGGGGTAGCTTCGGGCCGGCTGGTCAGGGGGCCCACTCGGGTCGCCGTCCCGCCAGAATGTGGCAAAAGTTCGGTAATGTGACTGCCGTGACTCGATCTGGCGATGGCAGCGCGGGGGACGCGGACTACGGAGAGATAGGCACGTCGTACACGCGCTACCGGCGGCCGGACACGCGGATCGCGGCGCGGATCAGCCAGGCGCTCGGGTCAGCCCGCACCGTGCTTAACGTGGGGGCCGGAGCGGGCTCGTACGAGCCCGCGGACCGCCAGGTCACCCCGGTCGAGCCGTCGGCGTCGATGCGAGCGCAGCGGCCTGCCGGGCTGGCCCGGGCCGTTGACGCGGTGGCCGAGGACCTTCCGTTTGCCGACGGCGCCTTCGACGCGGCCATGACGACCTTCAGCGTGCACCAGTGGGGGGACCTGCGCGCGGGGCTTCGCGAGGTCCGGCGGGTCACCCGCGGCCCGGTGGTGATCCTTACCTGCGACCCCAAGCGACTGAGCCGGTTCTGGCTTGCCGGCTATGCGCCTGAGGTCATCGACACCGAGGCCCGCAGGTACCCTCCCGTCGAGGCGCTGTCCGACGGGCTCGGCGGGCCGGTCGCGGTGACCGTGGTGCCCGTGCCGCTTGACTGCACCGATGGCTTCAACGAGGCCTACTACGGTCGGCCGGAGGCGCTGCTCGACCCGGCCGCCCGGCTATCGTGCTCGGCGTGGAGCTTCGTCGGCCCCGCCGTGCATGACAGGTTCACCCGCGACCTGAGCCGCGACCTGGCTGACGGAGCCTGGGACGACCGCCACGGCCACCTGCGCGCACAGCCCGCCTTCGACGGGTCCCTCATCCTTGCCGTTTCGCAGCCCTGACCGTCTGCTGCCCCGGATTACCCGCTTGTCCTTACCGCGGTGGCGAAGAAGCGGTCCGCCGCGTCGTCGTAACCGCAAAGCCGCCAGCCGCTGGCCCGGGTGGCCCGCTGCAGGGGGCCGGGGCCAAGGGGGTCGTCCGCTGGCAGCGGCCGGCCATGCCTGGCGGCCAGTGCCGCCCGGCCTGAGGGGTGGAACAGGATGAGCAGGCCGCCGGGGCGGGTGACCCGGGCGAGCTCGCGCAGCCCGGCTTCGGCATCGGGCAGGTGGCTGATCAGGCCAGCGGCGAAAACCGCGTCGGCGTAGCCGTCGCGGAAAGGCAGGCGGCGGGCGTCGGCCAGGACGAGCGATGCGCTGGCCTCGCAGCTGGCCGGGCGGGCCTGGCGGAGCATCTCCGGGGTGACGTCAATGGCGATCACGGTGCCTGCCGGGCCGACCGCTCGGCGCAGCGGCACCAGTGCCCGCCCGGTGCCGCAGCCGACGTCAATGGCCACGCCGTCGGCCGGGATCCCAGCCTCAGCGATGGCGGCAGCGTAGCGCGGCCGGTCATCGCCGAACTTCGTGTCCCAGGTGGCGGCACGGTAGGCGAAGAACGCTCGGGTCTCGGGCAGGTACCACTGGCCGTGGCAGGCAAGCCGGTCGGCCACCCGCCTGATCACCGGCCAGTCCGGGTCGTGCATATCGATGACGATGTCCGCCTCGTCCTCGCCGTCACGGCAGGCCGGCGAGGTGCGCAGCCAGATCACCAGGTCCCATGGCCGCGTGCCGCGCCACTGGGAGCCGTGAGCGAGCCAGATCGCAGTGTCGGGGACGGGCGGCGTCGGCGGTGCGGGCAGTCGCAAGCCGGGCCGTCCGCTGGTGTTCAGGGTGGCGGCGATCCTGGTGGCGAAAGCTTCCTGGTAAGTCCCGGTGCCGTCGATGAGCACGAAGGCGGGTCCTTGGGGGAGCAGGCTGGCGAGGCTGGTGAGCATCTCATCCCACCGCCCGCGGCCAGCGTCACTGGACGTGGGCGCTTCCTTGCGTGGCGTCTTCAGGGAGGGCATGTCACCATCATGCAGATGCGGGAGATCGCCAGGCAAGAGGCAGCAATCGCGACATGGATAGCACTGTTTAACCGCGTGTGCGGTAATGGCGGGAGCGGGCGGTGGAGCGCCGGCCAGGGCGGCGGTAGCGTTAGGGCCGCGCTGTCACCAATCACCAAAGGAAGGTGAGCCGCCATGAAGCTGAGCGCTCGCAACCAGGTGCCTGCTCGGGTCGTCGCCATCAACGCGGGGGAGGCGATCGCCAACGTCGAGCTTGACGCGGACGGAGTGCGGCTGGTGGCCTCGATCACCGTGGAGGCGGTCCGTGATCTCGGGCTCGCCGTGGGCAGCGAGGTCACCGCCGTGATCAAGGCCTCCGACGTCATCCTCGCCGTCGCCGGCTGACGTGCCCGTCTTCCGCATAAGGCAGGCCGCTGACCTGCTCGGGGTCAGCTATGACACGATGCTGCGCTGGACCGACAGCGGCCGGATCAGCAAGACGACCGATTCCTCCGGCCGCCTCGCGGTGGACGGGGCCGCGCTGGCCGAGCTCGCACGCGAGCGCGCCGAGTCGGGTGCACCCGCCGGGGGCGCCCAGGCCGCGGCGCAGTCGATGCGCAACCGGTTCACCGGGCTGGTCACCCGCGTGGTCAAGGACACCGTGATGGCCCAGGTGGAGATCCAGGCCGGCCCGCACCGGATCGTGTCACTGCTCAGCCGCGAGGCCGCCGATGAGCTCGGCCTGGAGCCGGGGATGCTCGCGACCGCCGCCGTCAAGGCCACCAATGTGGCGGTGGAGGTCCCGGCGGCGATGGTGCGGCGGTCGCGCAGCGCGTTACCCGCGACCCGCGTCATCCCGCGGCGTTCGCCCAGGCCCGGGCACGCAGCAGCCGCAGCCCGTTCAGCCCGACGATAACGGTAGAGCCCTCGTGGCCAAGGACGCCCAGGGGGAGCGGCAGGTGCCCGGCCAGGTCCCAGGTCACAAGGCCGGCGATGATGACGGCGGCGATGACCAGGTTGGCGCTGATGACCCGGCGGGCGCGGCGCGACAGAGCGATGATCGCCGGGATGGTGGCGAGGTCGTCGCGCATGATGACGATGTCGGCGGTGTCCAGGGCCAGGTCGGATCCCGCCCGGCCCATCGCGGCCCCGGTGGTGGCGGCGGCAAGCGCGGGGGCGTCGTTGATCCCGTCGCCCGCCAGCAGCACCGTGCGGCCGGCGGCCTCTAGGTCCTGCACCGCGCGGACCTTGTCCGCGGGCAGCAGGCCGGCGCGCACGTCGGTGATGCCGGCCTGGGCGGCGAGCCGGGCCGCGGCCCGCTGGTTGTCGCCGGTCAGCAGGACAGGCCGGCTGCCGGTAACGCGGGTGATCCGTGCGACGGTGGCCGCGGCGGCGGGGCGGATCCGGTCGGCGACGCCAAGCACCGCGACTGGCTCGCCCTCGAGGCGCATGACCGCGGCGGTCTGCCCGTCCTCTTCAAGGCTCGCGACCAGGTCGGCCACGACGCTGGCGGCCGCAGGCGGCAGGTGGGCGGGGCTGCCGATTTCGGCCCGGTGCCCGCCGACGGTGGCCGTGATGCCGCGGCCGGGCAGCGCGGCGAACCCGGTAGCAGGGCCCACGGCCAGCCCGGCGTCCCTGGCCGCGGCGACGATGGCACGGGCCAGCGGATGCTCCGACGGGCCTTCCGCGGCGGCGGCCAGGGCGAGAGCCGCGTGCTCGCTGAGCCCGGCCGCGGGCAGCACCCTGATGGCGGTCAGCCTGGGGGCGCCCTCGGTCAGGGTGCCGGTCTTGTCGAACGCGACCACGCTGGTGGCGGCTGCTTCCTCCATGGCCACGGCCGACTTGACCAGGACGCCGTGCCGGCTGGCGTTGGCGATGGCGGCCAGCAGTGGCGGCATGGTAGCCAGCACCACCGCGCAGGGGGAGGCCACGATCATGAACGTCATCGCGCGCAGCAGCGCCGCCTGGAACGCCTCCCCAGCCAGTACCGGGATGACCAGTAGCGCCGCGGTGGCCGCGACCATCCCCGCCGAGTACCGCTGCTCGACCCGCTCGATGAAAAGCTGGGTGCGGGCCTTGGTCGCCGACGCCTCCTGTGCCATCGCCACGATCCGCGCGATCACCGAGTCGGCCGCGGCCCGGCCAACCCGGATGGTCATCGTCCCTGTCCCGTTCAGCGTCCCCGCGAAAACCTCATCCCCCGGCTGCTTCGCGGCGGGCAGCGGCTCCCCGGTGATCGTGGCCTGGTCGACCTCGCTTGCCCCGTCAAGCACGTGCCCGTCGCCCGCGATCCGCTCTCCGGGCCGTACCATGATCACGTCCCCGGCCAGTAGCAATGCCGCGTCGATAACCTCCTCGCCGCCGTCGGCCCCAAGCCGTACTGCCCGGTCCGGTGCCAGGCTCAGCAGCCCGCGCACCGCCTGGGCGGTGCGGTGGGTCGCCACCGCCTCAAGGGCACCGGAAGTCGCGAAGATCACGATCAGCAGCCCGCCGTCTAGGACCTGGCCGATGGCCGCCGCGCCGATCGCCGCGGCCACCATGAGCAGGTCCACGTCCAGGACCTTCTCGTGGAGCGCCCGCAGCCCGGCCCGGCCAGGCTCCCAGCCGCCCGCCGCGTAGCAGGCCAGGAAGAAGGGCCACCACAGCCAGGCCGGGCCGTGTACCAGGCGGGCAGCAAGCCCGGCCGCGAACAGCACCGTCGCCGCGGCCGCCCAGCGTACCTCGGGCAGCGACCACCCCGCGGCCCCGCGCGAGGGGGTGCCCGCCGCCGGGGGCGCCTCGCTGCGGGCACCCTCCAGGGCGGCGGTCACGCCGGCCTCCCGGCGGGCACTCGGCCCACACCGGGCATTCCAGGATTAAATGAACAGGTATTCATACGAACAGCAAAGTATCATGCGGCTATGGGTCACACGACAGGGCAGTCGCCTGAGCGCCAGGCACCTCCGGCCGAGCTGGACGCGGCCTCGGCGGCCTCGGTCGCCCAGACCATGCAGGCGCTGGCCGCCCCGAGCAGGCTGCTGATTCTCGCCCGGCTGCGCCGCGAGCCCTGCTCGGTTACCCAGCTCGCCGCCGACATCGGCATGGAGCAGTCCGCGGTCTCCCACCAGCTGCGGATGCTCAGGCACCTCGGCCTGGTCTCCGGCACCCGGCACGGCAAGGCCACCGTCTACGCCCTGTATGACGACCACGTCGCCAGGCTGCTCGACGAGGCCGTCTACCACAGCGAGCACCTTCGGCTCGGCCTGCCCGACCGGGAGGCCAAGCACGAGGCCACCCCGGTCACCGCCTGATGCTGCGGCGGGAGGGCTGCCCGAAGCGCATGATGATGGGGCCATGCGGCGGGGTGCGGGCCGACGGTGGCTGCGAGGTCATCCCCGGGCCGTGCGTGTTCGAGGTGCCGGTCACGTGGCCAGGCCAGGTCCCCGCGGTGCCACTGCGCCGGGTACCACTGATCCTGGCTGACTACACCTCGGAGCCATACTCGGTGCCGGTGCTGACCACGGTCGCCAGCACGCTGGCCGCCGACTGCGATGCCGTTCTGGTCGGAGAGCATCAGAACCGGCCGGACTTCCCGCCTGCCCTGCTCGCGTCCTTGCTCCAGGCGGCAGGGGCCAGGCCCTGGATCACGCTGGCCTGCCGCGACCGGAACCGTATCGTGCTCGAGCAGGAACTGAGGGGCCTGCGGCACCTGGACGTCGAGGCCGTGCTGTGCGTCACCGGCGACGCGCGGGCCTACGACGTGCGGCCGGACGTGACCCAGGTTTTCGACCTGGACGGGCCCAGCCTGGCCGCGCTAGCGGCGTCGGCTGGGCTGGCGGCGGCAGTCCCCGAGACGCCGGCCGCGCCGCCGCGGGACCTGCGGCCGACCCGGCTGGCTCACAAGCAGCGGGCCGGGGCGGCTGTTGCCGTGCTGAACCACGCCAGCGTCGGCACCATCATCGCCTTCATGGCCGGGGCGGCCAGGGTCGGCGTCACGATCCCGGTCATCGCCGGGGTCGCCGTCTTCACCGACGAGCCGTCCGCCGCCGTGCTGACCGCATTGCCGGGGCTGGAGCTCGAGCCGGCCGCGGTCGGGGCGGTGCTCGCCGATCCCGACCCGGTCGAGGCCGGGGTCGCGGCCGCCGCCAGTGAGGCCGCGATGCTGCTGGCCATCCCCGGAGTCACCGGGGTCAACCTGTCCGGCCTGGGATCGGCCCGCGGATATGAGTTCGCCGCGGCCGTCAAGGCGGAGGTGGCCCGCCGGATCCGCGAAGGGGCCCTGCCGTCCTAGCGAGCCAGCAGCCGGGTCAGCGCCCGGCTGAGCTCGACGGCCGGATCGGGCACCGCGCCACGGCTGCGCCAGCCGATGAAGCCGTCCGGGCGGACGAGCGAGGCCCCGCCCGGGCCGATCCCGTAGGCGGTCGCGATCTCCTCGGACTCCAGGCCAGCAAGCGGTGCGGCCACCGGCAGGCCGTGGCGGGCCGCCATCGCCGCCGCCTGCTGCCATGGCCGGCCACCGTCTCCGGTCAGCAGGACGAAGCCGGCGCCGAACAGGTCGAGCGTTGACCGGCCCGGGGCTAGCTCGACGTGAGGTGCGCGGCTTCCCGGTTGCCCGAGTGCCTTGCGGGGGTGCCCGACCAGCGTGTCGTCATCGGCCCCGTCGGGATCGGGCCAGACCGCCCCAGAGTGGTAGCGATACCCGATCTCCATGCTGAACTCGTCCACCAGCCCAGGGAAGACCTCCGGCTTCAGCTCGGGCGTGACCCGGTGGAGCCACCGCGAGTAGGCCTGGTCGATGGTCAGCTCACCGACCGGGCGGCGCTCGGCGTCGTAGCTGTCGAGCAGGGCCTCGCCCGCCGCGCCCCGCACGACCAGGGCGAGCTTCCAGGCGAGGTTGTGAGCGTCCTGAATACCGGTATTGCCGCCGAACCCTCCGTTGGGTGGCACCACGTGGGCCGCGTCTCCGGCGAGGAAGATCCGGCCGGCCTGATACCGCTCGGCCACGTCGGCGGTGGCCACCCACTCCGCGACTTCGTCGACCACCACGGGGAAGTCCGGGACCCCGATCGCCGCCTGGACGATCTGGGTGGCCCGCTCGGTCGTGAGGCCGTCCGTGACGTTCAAGGTGCCAGGAACGGTGGGATCACCAAGCGTGTTGACGACCAGGAATCCCGAGGTCCCCGTTCGCTCGAATCGGAAGAAGCCGCGCAGGGCCGGATTCGTGACGTAGATGACGCCAAGCTCGGTCCCGTCAAGGAACTTGCTGCAATCGGCGCGGAAGTAGATCGTCGCGCTGCGCGAGAGCTGACCATATCCGCGCGTCCCGATTCCGAACTGCCCGCGGATTGGGCTGCGATTGCCGTCGGCCGCGACAACGTACTTGCTGCGGACCCGGCCGACCGCGCCGGTCCCACCGTCCCGGACGGTGGCGGTGACGCCCTCGTCGTCCTGCTCCAGGGACATGACTTCGGAGTTGTAGCGCAGGGTGGCGCCGAAGGCCTCAGCCCGCTCCCGCATCAGCGGCTCGAGCGCGTCCTGGGCGACGAACATCCGCCGGGAGGGACTGAACTCGCTCACCCCCTGATTGAGGTCCGCGATATAGGCCGCGATCTCGCCTTCGGCCAGGGTGCGGACCTCGTTGACCCCGCCGTTGGGAAAGAAGCGCTCGGCGGACAGGCGCTCCAGGGACGTCTCGAGTCCGACCGAGCGCATCAGCTCGAGAGTGCGCAGGTGCAGGTGTCCCGCGCGCGGGTGGATGGCCGTCCCGGGGTGGCGCTCGACCGTCAGGACTTCGACGCCCTGCCGGGCCAGGAACAGCGCCGTGGACAGTCCGACCAGGCTGCCGCCGACGACCAAGACCGGAACCTCGTCGGTAATTGTGCTGTGTGTCACGCCACCAACAATCAGACCGCCCGTCACATTTGCCAAGCTGCTGGTGTCAATGGGCTGCATTCACCCGGGCTATTGTTACAGCTCATGAACCTGGCAAGCGTCGACCTTAACCTGCTGGTTGCGTTGGATGCCCTGCTCGATGAGCGGAACGTCACCCGGGCGGCCGACCGGGTGGGACTGAGCCAGCCCGGCATGAGCAGCGCCCTGGCCCGGTTGCGGAAGCTGCTCGATGACCCGCTGCTCGTCCGTGAGGGCACGACGCTGGTTGCGACGGCGCGGGCGGAAGCGCTCGTGCAACCGGTCAGGGAAGCCCTCGACATCATCCAGCGCGCCCTGGAGGCCAGGCTCGGCTTCGACCCTGGCACCGACGAGTGCACGGTCACGGTCGGCTGCTCTGACTACAGCGTCCTCCTGCTGATCGGGCCACTCGTGCGCCGCCTGGCCACCGAGGCGCCCGGTGTCACGATCCGGATCCGGCCCCGCTCGCCCGATCCAGCGCGGATGCTGCGCGACTGCGAGGCGGACCTTGTCATCGAGCCGACGGCCATCATGGGGGAGGCCCTCTTGCCGTCTCAGCCGCTGTTCACCGATCGGTGGCTGTGCTGCGTCTGGGAGGGCAACAGCCAGGTCGGTGACGAGCTGAGCCTGCAGAGGTACCTACAGCTCGGCCACGTCTCCTACTCCATGGCGTCTGGCCTGCCTGCCGCCATCGTGGACACCTACCTGGCCCAGGTCGCGCCGCCGCGCCGGGTGGAGTTCATCGTGGAGAGCTTCCTGCTGGCGCCGGCGCTCCTGCAGGGCACCGACCTGATCACGATGGTGCTCGAGCGGGCGGTCCCTCTCGTGCGGCGCACCGCCGCGATCCGGCTGCTCGACCCACCGCTGCCGCTTCCGCCGCTGATCCAGCGGCTGTGGTGGAGTCCGCACCGCACCACCGACCCGGCCCTGGCCTGGGTCAGGGCGAGGATCGGCGAGGTCGCCGCCGACCTGAACGCTTCCGGCTCCTGACTTCTTGCCCGCTTTGAGCTTTGACAATAGCTGCGATCAATATCAACCATTGACATCAGCAGCTTGGCAAATGTGACGGACGCCCTGATTGTTGATGGGATGACAGACAGCGCAGCCATCAGCAGGGTGGCATTGGTAACCGGAGCCAGCCGGGGAATCGGCGCGGCAACCGCGCGCCTGCTGGCGACGCGCGGAACGCGCGTCGTGGTCAACTACCTCTCCAGCGCCCAGGATGCCGAGGATGTCGCGGCCGGCATCAGGGCGGCGGGTGGCCAGGCCATGGCCGTACAGGCCGACGTGCGTGACGCGACGGCGGTCCAGGCCATGGTCGAGCGGGTCGAGGCGGACTGGGGCGGTATCGACGTCCTGGTCCACAACGCCCTTATCCCCTACGCGATCAAGCCGTTCCAGGACATGACCTGGGAGGAGCTTGGCGGCAAGATCGACGAGGAGATGCGGGCCGCGTTCGTGGTGACCAAGGCCGTCCTGCCCGCCATGACCGCACACGGCTGGGGGCGGCTCATCTACCTCAGCGCCGTCTTGAGCCGCCAGCCCCGGCCCGGCTTCATCACGCTGGGCACGTCCAAGGCCGCGCTAGTGCAGTTTGCCCGGTTCCTCGCCCAGGAACTGGGTCCCCAGGGCATCACGGTCAACGTCGTCGAGCCCGGCCCGGTGACCGATACCGGCATCTCGCATGTGCTGGCGGGGGAGCGGGCGCGGCAGCAGATGGCCGCCACTCCCGTGGGCCGCCTCGCCTGTCCGGCCGATGTCGCCCAGGTGGTGGCCTTCTACGCCAGCGAGGACAGCGTCTTCATGACCGGGACCACCGCCGCGGTCAACGGCGGATTGTCAATGTTCTAAGGAGAACTCATGCACACCATAGATCTGGCCTACGTCGGGCGGGGCCTGCACGAGGAACTGGTCGCCTACATCGCCGACCAGGAGAACTACTACGCGGATGAGGGCGTCCACGTCTCGCTGCGCGACGGCTGCACCTGGGACGAGGAGCGGCTCCGTCGCGGCCTGTGCATCGGGCTTGGCCGGGCACTGCTGTCCCGCCTGACCAGCGGTATCCCCTGGGTCGGGCTAACGGTCAACACCCACCGTCCATTGTTCTGGTTCCTGGCCCGCCCCGAGGTGGCCGACCTGGCCGACCTGGCCGGACGGCGGCTCGCGCTGCACCCAGGGGACAACCCGCCCGGGTGCTTCGCCCGCATCGTGCTGCGCCAGGCGGGCCTGGACCCGGAGCGCGACGTCAAGCTCCGGGTGCAGCCGCCCGGTGACTACGGCCTTTACCTGCGCCAGCTCCGCGAGGGCGAGATCGACGCCGCCTACGTCGGCAGCACGATGGCACCGGAGGCGGTAGCCGCTGAGAACGGCTGGAAGGTGCTGGCCTGGGTGGGCGACCACTTTCAGATCCCCACGGTGGGCGTGGCGATCGACCCCACCTACACCAGCCCCGATGACCCCGCGGTCCAGGCCGTCGTCCGCGCCCACCGGCGGGCCCTGCGGGTGATACACAACGATCCCGAGACCACGGTGCGGTACATGCGGGCGTTTCACGGCCACCACACCGCGGACGAGATCCGGGCCCATCTCAAGACGTTCATCGCGGCGGACTACACCACCGACGGTCAGGCCGACCTCGCGATCGGGGCCAAGGCGATTCCCGCGGTCGCCGCCGAGCTGGGCGTTACCGCCAGCTTCACCGCGGCCGAGTTCTACCGCACCCCACTCTAAGAACCTCAGACCCGCGGGGGCCCGCCGGCCGGTGGCAGGCGCCCGCCACCGGCCCGCGGATGGGAGGCTTCGATGACATCGTTGGAGGCGAGCGCCACGCCCGAGCCGAGCCCGCGCGCCATCATCCGCCGGAAGCTGGCGCCACCAGCTCTCGGTGACCGCCTGATCGTGCGGGACCGGGTGACCGCCCTGATCCACGCGCGACTCAGGCGGGCGAACGTGCTCACTGTCTGCGCGGCCGCCGGATCGGGCAAGACCACCGCGGTCGCGATGGCGCTGCGGGACGCGAGCCGCCCGGCGGCATGGCTGTCGCTCGATGGCACCGAGTCGGCCGCCGGACGGCTGCTGCTCTACATCGAGGCGGCCGTCGCGCCGCACGCGCCCGAGGCGAGTGGCGCGGCGACCGACGCGCTGGCCGCCGGGATCCCGGTGGGGGAGGCCGCGGGCCTGCTCGCGGAAAGCCTGCACGGAACCGGCCTCGTCCTCGTCTGCGACAACGCTGAACGGGTCGTCGGCAGTGCCCAGGCGCTCACTGCCCTGTCCGCGCTGGCGCGTTATGCCCCGCCGGATGTCGCGATCGTCCTCATTTCCCGGACAGCCCTGCCGCTGGACACCGGCTCGACGGGAGACCTGCACCGAGTCGCCGAGCTTGCCGGCCCGGACCTCGCCCTCGACCTGCATGAGGCGGCCAAGGCCATGCTCCTGTCCGGGCGGCCGGTGTCGGATGCGGCCGAGGCACTGCGCCTGACCGGCGGCTGGGTGGCCGGGGTGCTGTTCGCCGACGGCACGGCCGTCGACGCGCGGTGCCGGCTGCGTGACTACCTCACGACTCATGTCCTGTCCGGGCTGTCGGAACAGGAGCGGCGGTTCCTCGTGCGCACCAGCCTGCTTGACGAGGTGACCAGCGACGACGCGCTCGCGCTCGGGTTGGCGGACGCGCCCAGGATCATGGCGGCGCTGCGACGCCGGCATCTACCCGTCAGCTGGCCCGACGACCGGACCCTGATCGTCAGCCCGCAGCTCAGTGACCACCTGCGGACGCTGCTGGCCCAGCTGGCGCCGGCCGACCTGAAGCGGCTACGGCTGCGGCACGCGCGGCTCCTGGTCCGTCGCGGCGAGCGGGAAGAGGCCGTGCACGCCCTGCTCGCGGTCGGTGCGGTGGACGAGGCGTGGCGGCAGGCGGCCGAGCTGCTTCCGCACCTGATCGAGCGGATGGACTTCGGGTCCGCTGCCCGCTGGCTTGACGAGCTGGAGACGTCCGCGCGTTCGCTCAGCCCGCGAATCGGCGGGATAGTGCTGCGCGTCGCCTTCGCCCTAGAACAGGCAGAACGGGGCGTTGAGCTGTTCACACGGTATGATCGCCGCTGGATCGCCCAGCTGGCGGCCGACGACCAGGACGGCTCCGGCGAGGCTTTGGCCTTGCTGACGTGGTGCCTGTGGCACGTGGGCCGGGTCGCCGAGGCGGAGCAGGTCGCTGACCTGCTCCCGCCCGGCCGCACCAGGGACATCGCGTTCACCATGATCGTGCTCAGCCGGGACGTGCCACCACCGGCGTTTCCCCCATTCGCGACGACCCTGTCGGGACCCCTTGATGGCCTGCTCATGCGGCTGGCCTTCCTTCGCGGGCGGCTGGCCGGCCTCGATGATCCGGGCAGTTATGGTCCCTGGCGCAGCGTGCTCGGAGTCCCGTGGGTAATCGCCGGACTGCGCGCGACCGGGCGGATCGAGCAGGCGATGGCCCTGTACGAGGCGCATCGTGACCATCCGCAGCCGCTGTGGCTGCACTCCCTCGACGCCGTGGACCTGATGCTCGACCTGGGCCGGGGCGAAGACGCCTGGCGGGCGCTGCAGCGCGGGCGCGAGCTGGTGGCGGCGACCGGCTCCCAGATCTACCAGGCTCAGCTCCAGCTGATGGAGGCAAAGCTGTGCCTGCGTCTGCACCACGATCCGGGGGCCGCGCATCGCGCGCTGGACGAGGCCGAGGCAAGCGGAGCGAGCGGGCATGCCTTCCTCCGCGAACGGGCCTGGCTGTGGCGCGGGCTGGCGTTCCTGCTCGACCACCGTGATGCCGAGGCCCGTGACGTGCTTGCCCGCTGCGTTCGGAGCATGCGCCAGGGCGACCGGATGCTCGAGGTCCCCACCGCCGCCTGCTACCTGGCCGAAGCGCACTGGCGGCTCGGTGAGGAGGACGCCTCCGACGAGTCGGCGGCACTGGCGATCAGCCTGGCCGAGCAGCGGGGCGCGGTCCATCTGCTGCTCACCGCGCTGTCGGACGTGCCGGCCGTGGCCGTGCGGGGTGCGGACACCGAACCGAGCCGGCTGTCCCGCTGGCGTGAGCTGACCGCGGCGCTGGCGGCCGGCCGCCGGATCACGGCGGCGGGCCGGATGCCGCGACTGGTGCTCAGCGATCTCGGTCCGCCGGAGCTGCGGCTGGACGGCGAGATCGTGACGCCCCGGCTGCGCAAGAGCGTCGAGCTGCTCGCCTACCTCCTGGCCAGCCCGGCCCGGGCGGCCAGCCGGCCGGAGCTGCTTGACGCGCTGTTCGACTCAGGGAGCGAGGCGGCCGCGCGGAGCTACCTGCGGCAGGCGTTGTACCGCCTGCGTGAGGCGCTGCCCGGGGAGCTGTCGCCCGCCCTGCGGGCAGACCGGTTCTGCCTGCCGGGGCCTGAGCTCGTGAGCAGCGAGGCAGCCGAGGTCCTGGCCGCGTTCGCGCAGGCCGATCACCAGGACGAGGAAGCCAGGCTGGCCACGCTGACCGCGGCGCTGGCCCGGGCCGAGCGCGGCCGGTACCTCAGCGGCCTGTCGGCCGACTGGGTCGAGGCCCGGCAGGCCGAGCTCCACGAGCAGATCCTGCGGGCGCGGCTGGACCTGGCCAAGGCCGCGTTCCGGCTCGGCCGGTACCGCGAGGCCATCGCCAGCATCGACGCCGTGCTGCACCTCGACCCCTACCGGGAGCAGGCCTGGCTGCTGCGGCTCACCCTCGCCCAGGCCAGTGGCCACGACGATCAGGTGCTGGCGCTGTACCAGCGCTACCTGGCGACCATGCACACCCTGGCCGTGCCGCCGTCGGCGGAGGTCTGCCGGCTGGTGACCCGGCTGCGGACGTGACGATTTCCCGGCTGATAACGGGCCCGGTGTCATGATGGCCGCAGGTTCGACAGCGCCCGGCGCGCTCTCATGGAGGTAGTGATGGACAGCCCGAAGCTTCGCCCCGTCCCTGCTGACCCGACCGACCTCGGTCCTCGTTTCCGCCAGGCCATCTCCCGGTTCACCACCGGGGTCGCCATAATCACTACCCAAACGGCGGCCGGCCCGGCCGGCATGACCGCCAGCGCGGTCGCGTCGCTGTCCATGGACCCGCTGCAACTGCTCGTGTGCATCGGCACGAGGCTGCCTACCTGCCAGGCCATCGCCGAGTCAGGGCGGTTCGCTGTCAATGTCCTCGGCCAGGGGCAGGAACGCCTGGCCAAGCGCTTCGCGACCCCCCGGCCGGACAAGTTCGCCGGCGTCGCGCTGCGCGCCGATAGCTCCATTCCCGTGCTCACGGACGCGATCGCCCACTTCGTCTGCGCCGTGGGCGGCACGTTGCCTGGCGGTGACCACACGATCGTCGTCGGTGACGTCCTCACGTGCGACCATGTACCGCAGGCGACTCCCCTGCTGTATTTCGCCAGCTCGTTTGGCCGCCTCTGCGACCCGGCCAGCCATGTCAGGGATGCCTTCGACTGGCACCTCGCGTCGGGGCTGTGACGACCTCCCGAGCGCGACCGCTGGTCGTCGCCCGGACCCGGCTGCGCCCGCCCGTCCCGCACCCGGACGACCTGCGCCGCTCGCGGCTACTGGCCCGGCTTGACGCGACCCGCGAGCCGGTGATCCTGGTGGCCGCGCCCCGCGGCGCAGGGAAGACCGTCCTGCTGGCGCAGTGGGCCGGCTCGAGGCGATGCGCCTGGGTGAGCCTGAGCAGCCACGATTCCTCGCCCGCGGCGATGTGGTCGGCCACGCTCGAATCGCTGCGGCCGTTCTGCGCCGCGCTCCCAGCGCCCCCGGCAGCCCGGCTGGATGACCAGACGATTCTGTTGAACGAGGTCATACCCGAACTGCTCAACCGGCTGGCCGCCGCCGATCCGCTCGTCCTCGTCCTCGACGGCCTTGACGCCGTTGACCACCCGGCGACCAGGGCAACGCTGGATGAGTTCGTGCGGCGGATCCCCGATACCGTCCGGGTCGTGCTGGCGACGGCTCGCCCGCCTGCTGGCCCGGTTGCTGCCCTGCGCGCGGCCGGGCGCCTTGCCGAGCTCGGCGAAGATGACCTCAGGCTCGACCTAGAGGAGGCACGGCAACTACTGGCCACCTTGGCTGGTCGTCCCGTCGGCGCGGCGGAGGCGTCAGCCCTGCGGCGTGACTACGACGGCTGGGCGACCGGCGTGCGGCTGGCTGGCCTGGCCCTGCGCAACCAGCCGGCCGGCACCCGCCTGCCGCATCCCCTTCCCTCCGTCGAGGACTTCTTCCGCGCCGAGGTGCTCGAGCGCGTCACCTCGCGCCAGCGCCGGCTGCTCCTGTACAGCAGCGTCCTGGCCGAGCTGACTCCTGACTGCTGCGCGGAGGTGATGGAGGTGCCAGCGGCGGGCCAGGAGCTGGCCGCACTGGCCGCGTCGTCGCTGCTGCTGCGGCGAACCGGGCCCGGCTGGCAATGTCACCCCGTGCTGCGGCTCGTGCTGGCGTCCGTGCTAGCGGCTGAGCAGCCCGATAAGGTGGCCGTTCTGCACGCGAAGGCGGCGCGGCGCCTGCTGCGGGAGGGCGATCAGGACGCAGCCTACGGGCATGCCCGCCTGGCCGGGCTGCCCGACGTCGCGTGGCGGGCGGCCATCGGCGCGTGGCCGGCCACGCACCCGCGGCTCCTGCTGGCGCGGCTCGACGACTTGCGCCGTGATGCGGCCACCGGGGCTGAGGCGGTCGCCGCGGCCGCCGAGCTGGCCGGCGGCAGTCCCGCCCGGGCCGCGGGCCGGCTCGCGGACGCCGCCGACCGCCCGGCCAGCGCGGTGCGGGCCTGGCTAGCTCTGCAGCGCGGCGACCTCGCCGCGGCGCGACTCTACGCTACTCGCGCGGTCGCTGCCCGCGGCGTGGAGCGGGCCTGGTCCTGGTGGCTGGCCTTGGCCGATGCCGCACTCGGGACCGTCGACGTGTGGGAGGGACACGCGGCGGCCGCCGTCGGCAAGCTCGCCGCGGTAGCCGAGGAAGCGGATGCGGCCGGCTACCGGGATGTCGCGGTGCGGGCACTGGACGCACATACCGCCGGGCTGCTGCTGACCGGCGAGCCTTCGGCGGCGCTCGCGTCGGCCCGGCAGGCCGTGGCCTGGCATGAGCTGGACCCGGCGAGGTGCGCGGCTCCGGTCATCACGTACGCGCACCTGGCCGCCACGTCAGGGGCCGGCCACGGGACAATCCCCTGGACCACGGGCGAGGCCGCCGAGTCCCAGGCCCCGCACGCGGAGGCATTCTCGTCACTGCTACTCGTCCAGGCCGCCAGCGCAAGCGGGGACACCAGGCAGGCACGGTGTGCCCGGGCTCACGCTCAGGCCGCGCTCGCGGGCCTGCGCTCCGGCCCGGTACTCGCCTCGTTGCTCGCCGGGCAACAGCCAGGCGGAGCTCCGGCCTTGCGGCCGGCCGTGCTGTCTGACCGGGAACGCGCTGTGCTCCGTGCCTTGTCCGGGCCGCTCACCCTGCGGGAGATCGCCGCCGAGCTGAACGTCTCGCATAACACCGTGAAGGCCCATGTCCAGTCGGTGTTCCGCAAGCTGGGCGCCCACGACCGCGCCGCCGCCGTCGCCCGTGGCGCCGCGGCCGGCCTGCTCGCCCGCCGAGCCGGGCTCGCCCCCTGCGCGCGCGATGTCACGCTCGTGTCGCAATAGCCAGCAACAGCAGCGCGGCCACATTCCCCGCAAGCCGAACAAGAACAGCGATGCGGCCATAAGTCAAGTGGTTCGGGGTGTGCCCGCACAGTGGCCTTCGGATGGCCATACACTGAGGTAGTTGCGGTAATTCGAACATAGGGTTACCGGCCGTCCGGCCATCCTGAAGTACCCATGTGTACCTTGATGTCCGTTTCTGCCTGCGGGGGTCCTGACTTTGGCATGACTGGCGCTGGCTGGCTTGGCGGGTCTGTGACCTGAGGTTTCTCGGCTGGGCGGGGGCTGGCCGGGGCCTGTGCGGAGGGTTGCCCTGGTGCGGTGGGCGGGGGTTCTTGCTTCCCATGCGATGCACTCGGGGTGGTCCTGGCACGCGTCGGGTGCGGGCCTGCGGCGGGGCTGGGGTGCGGGGGCCTGGGTGGCTGGTGCGGCGGGCGTGTCCAGCTCGGGGGCTGGGGGCCTGGGGCGCGCTTCGCGCGCCGCGTTGCGGCGGTCGCCATGCGCGGCGGGCTGTCGGGGGCTGCGGCGGCCTGCCCTTGGGCCTTGACCGTTGCCCTTGAACTGAGATGGCCCCGTGGGGCGGCGGCCGAGACGCGGGGCGCTGCTTTTCGCGCCCGTGGGTGCGGGGGCCGGTGTCCCGGATGGGTATATGGGCATCCGGGTCCGGTGTGGTGGCGGTCCTCCGCGTGGTGGCCGTAGTCCCCGGGCTGGCCTGGCTGCCGTGCTAGCCGTAGATGTCGGGGTACCTGACGGCGTCGGCGACCTTGCGGAGGAAGTCGTAGATTGCGGTGCGTTCCTGTCTGGTGATCCCCTGGTGGCACATGTCGCGGGCGACTTGCCTAGCTGTGGCGTCTGATTCGGCGCGCATGGTGATGGCGATCTCCATGTCCGTGATGCTGCGGATTGAGGCTGGGGCTGGCCCTGCGGCGGGCCTGGCGGGCTGACTCGCGGTGTTCATCTGGCCCGGTGCTCCTGGCTTAGCCGGCGATCTGGCGGAGGGGCTTGGCGGGGTGGAGCGCGCTCTCGATGGCCGCCGGGGTGGCCAGCGCGGCGCCGGGGCCGTAGACGGCGTTCTTGCGGTTCGGGTCGTAGTAGACGGGCAGGTGCTCGCGGATGCGCTCCAGGTCGCCTCGCTCGGTGAGGACCTGCCGTGCGGTGAACTGCCAGAGGCGCAGCGAGGTGTCGGCCGACGGGCCGACCTCGTAGGCGCGGAACCGGACGGCCAGTGCGTAGGCCGCGACGAGGTCGTCGGTGCTCATCTCGGCTGGCTCGTGGTGATGACGGTCCATGTCTGGTGGCCACATGCGTGCTCTCCCTGGCTTGGTGCGGGCGGGTCGGTGTCCGGGGGCGGCCGGGCGTGTCGGGCTGCCTGCACTTAGCGTGTCGCTGGGATTTCGCGGCGGCCAGGGTTGTGGCATGGTTATTGCCATGGCTGGTAACGGCGACGGGAATCCGGTAACGCACTTTGGCAAGCAGGTACGGAAGGAGCGGGTTGCGCGGGGCTGGTCCTTGCAGGAGCTGGCCCGCCGATCGGGGATCGCGGCGCCGCACCTGTCGCGGATCGAGAATGGCAGGCGGCCTCCGACGGAGAACGTGGCGATCGCGATGGACGGGGTATTCCCCGAGCGGCGGGGCTGGTTCCTGGAGTTCTACGACGAGTCGAGGTCGTGGGCGGCGGCCGGGTTCCGTGACTGGCCCGAGTATGAGGACCGGGCCGCGCGGCTGCACGTGTGGTCGCCGTCGGTCATCCACGGCCTGCTGCAGACCGAGGGCTACGCGCGGGCCCTGCTTGAGACCCTGCCGGGGGCCACCTCCGATGTCGTGGAGGGGAGGCTGCGGTCCCGGATGGAGCGGCAGCAGCGGGTCCTGGGCCGCGATGACCCGCCGCAGGCGTGGTTCCTGGTCGATGAGCACTCGCTGTACCGGCGGGCCGGGTCACAGGAGGTCATGGCGGGCCAGATGCGCCACCTGGCGCGGGTGTGCGCGCTGCCGTCCGTCACGGTGCAGGTGCTCCCGCCGGTCGCCCATCCCGCTACGCAGAGTGGCTTCCTCGTCGCGGACGGGTCGGCGTATGCCGAGCACGTGGCGGGCGGTTTCGTCTACACGGACGAGGAGTCGGTTTCGTCGATGCTGCGGCTGTTCGATACGCTACGTGGCGAGAGTTACAGGGTGTCGGAGTCCCTGCGGACGATCGAGAGGCTGGGCGAGACATGGACTGGCGGAAGTCCACCTACAGCGGGGCCAACGGCGGGGACTGCGTAGAGACGGCCACCGACCACGGCGTGATCCTCGTGCGGGACACCACCGACCGTGGTGGCCTCATCCTGAGCGTGCCTGCTGCCGCGTGGACGGCGTTCCTGGGCGCCCTGCACTAGCCGCGAGCATCCCCCTTCAGGGACTGCCTTGCCATGGGCGGACCCGGTTTTCCCCTGGCCTCGCCCGCGCGAGCTCCTTACTGGCGTATTCGCCCTCGCTCGTTTCGCGCTCGCTTTTTGCGACCGTGGCCGCCACGGCGGTTTCTTTAGCCCGCGCATTCTGCCGTCGCCTGCACCACCACATGGTTTTGACTTTGATTTTTGACTTTGATTTTCCGTTTTCGTTCTGCCTTTACTTTCTGCATTAGGGTGGCTGCTGGATTGTAGAGGAGGAAGGACAGACCTCGCTCGCGGAGCGGGTGAGGTCTGTCGTTTTGGAGCGGAGAGGAGGCAGCCGCCCAGGCTCCAGGTCAGAAAGGGTTCTCGGGCACTGTGCGGGGCGCACAGTGCCCGTATCGCGATGAGGGCCGCTATGCGGAGACTCCTGGGCGCCGACCGGTAGCTGTCTGGCACGTCAGCGTGGCGCGGCGGTTTTCTTCGGACTAGAAGATTGCTATCGGCAGTATCAGGAGCTTATGTTCGATCTCGTTCCAGCGGATAACTTTGCCGATGCAAGTAGCGCGGATTCCGGCCCCAGGAGCGATGGCGGTTCGCGTGCTGTTTCGGAGCGACTTGTCTTCGCAGTACACGCTTACAGATGCGTTCTGGGCCGAACCAACCGGCGCCTGAAGGATGAGACCGCCTCCTTGCGCGAAGCTCGCTTCATAATCGGCCCGCACTGCGACGTAGCCCGTTAGATTGCTAAGGCGTTCAGCGCCTTGCCTCTCCTGGTGCTCTCTCCAGGCTTCGCGAATCGATACAATAGCGTCAGGCGGAACCTTGAAGCCATCTCTTTCAAATCTGCTGACTAGGCGGTCCAAGCTTGCAAGGGGGGCCGTATCAAAGCCTTCCAGCAGGTCGACTGCGGTAAGCTCGCCGTCATCTATGAGCTTACGCTCGATCGCGACGTACATTCTGTTAAGGTCAGACTCGGGCTGGAAGGTTGTATGAATCTTTGAGGTGCGGTCACGCTTCCCACCGATAGAAGCACCATGACCACTTATTCTCAGCGAAAAGCCGCGGTCGGTCTGGTGTTCCAGGTCACGGCTTTTTGGAACACTCTCGGCATCGCTCAACTGGCTGTATAGACTGCGCACCTCAGGATTTTCCAAGTAGAAGAAAAGTCGTGGCGTACCCTTAGTGATGCCAAGCACAGTCTCTGGATCGGACCAACCTTTACCGCGCCCCAGGCGCTTCTGAGCCTCTGCCAGTTCGTCGAGCGCTTCAGTCGCTCTGCGAGTTGCCCGCCAGCCGTTCAGGGCAGTCACTACCACGCCGACGCCAGTGACGACGATCGCCGCAGCGGGCGCAGCCGCCTCTACAACAACATTGGTTAGTATCCCCGTCATGACGGGGATACTACTCGGGATGGGAGTCTTTAGGCGGTCATTGTCTAATTGGCCTTCATGCCGCAGGAGTCGGCATAGGTCTCGAACCCGAAGCCAGTAGCAGCCTCGTCGTCTTCCTCCGCTGCGCGCTGGCGGCGGGTGACCGAGGCGGCGTGGTCCTGGTGGTCGGGGCCGTGACGGTGGTGGACGGACGTTACCCCTCATGATCCCGCGACGTTTGCCACCCAAAATGGCGGCCGGACGTCACACTTTCCTGCCAAGCAGCTGGTAGGGAAACAATCTCCGGCCGCGCCGCATAGCGCCGTGGCGCAAGTCCACTTACAGCGATGCGAACGGCAATGCATGCATCGAGGTAGCCGCGGCGTCGTACAGCGTCGCAGTCCGTGACACCACCAACCGAGCCAGAGTCACCCTCAGCGTGCCCCGCGCCGGATGGACGGCCTTCCTGGCCACCCTCCGCTGGCTCTCCCTCCTTGATACCTCCGGAACCGTGGTGATGCCCGGCCCCCGGGGGGTTTCGTCGTCTCCAGCGCAGACGTGATCCCCCCCGCCTCAGAGACGCTGCCGGGCCGCCGGGTGGGGGATACCCACCCGGCGGGTTCGCGCCGCGCGGTCAGCTGTGGCGTGCGTCCTGCTTACGGGCGTAGCCGGCCTGCTCGGTGTACTGCGTGTCCTTCTCCTCGACGGCCGGCTCGATGCCGCAGATCTTCCGAGCGAGGTCGGTCATCGGTCCCGTGGGCGACATCTCGGCCCGCTTCATGGTCAGCATCCGCACGGCCAGCAGCGGGGTGCCGTTGAAGTTCTCGAACACGGTGATCCGGTCGCCCCAGTCCGACAGGAACATGTCCCGGATGACCCGGCTGATCTTAAGCCGGTCATGCGGGCGCCCGATCGGGCCGGTCTGCAGCGGCTCGAGCCACTTGCGCAGCTCCGGCTGGTTCCACTGCTTCTCGGTCGGGAAGATCAGCGCCGAGCGCCCGGCCAGGTCGATCAGCTCATTTACCATCCGGGGCACGTGCTCGATGTAGTGGGCCCGGCCGAAGTCGAACAGCAGCACGCTCGGCTTGTACAGCCCGCCCGGGGTGGTGAATCCGTCATCCTCGCTGGCCAGCACGTGGGCGCGCATCGTCTGGTGGAAGCCCACCAGCTGCGCCAGCCGAGCCTGGACCGGCGGTAGCTGATAGGTACCCACGTGCTCAGTGATCAGCAGGGCCAGGCCGAGCATCAGCTCGGCCCGCACTGCCTGGCGCACCAGCGCCTGGTAGTGCAGCCAGTCGAAGACCCGCTGCGGGTACAGCGAGGCGTGCTTCGGGTTGCCAATGTGGAAGACCCGGTTCCAGGGAATGAAGACGTCGTCGAACAGGATCACGGTGTCGAGCTCGTCTCCCTTGGAGGCCAGCGGGTGCTCGTCGTCCTGCCCCTCTTTAACGGTGCTTTCCCGGCAGACCATGGTGACGCCAGGCGCATTCGCCGGGACGGCGCCGAAGATGATCTGCTCGTTGGGGATGCCCGGCCGGAAGAACACGCCGATGTGGATGTAGTCGGCGAACGGCGCGCCCGTGGCAATGGCCTTCACGCCGCGCACCACGATGCCGTCGTCCCGCGTTTCCACCAGCCGAAGTGCCGGCGACTCGGCCTGGGCCGACTCGCGGGACCGGTCTGCCTGCGGGTCGACGAACGCCGGGGCCGCGTTCAGGTCGCCCGCCATCATCAGGTCCCAGAACTCGCCGATCCCCACGGTCAGGTCACGCCCGCCAGTGCCCAGCGACTCCTCGCTCCACGGCACGGGATCGTCCTTATAGGTGAGCAGCGGGTAGTTGTTGACGTCCGGCGTTCGCGGTGCCGCCCCGCCATCGAGCTCGCGGATTACCGTCTCCAGGTAGCGGCGCTTGCGGCGCAGCTCCTCCTTGTTCGCGTGGCGGAACCACATCATCGAACGCCGCTCTCCGTCGTCATCGACGAAGGTCATGATGTCTTCCAGGTCGGGCCGGTGGTGCAGGTCATAGAAGTCAGCGATGCGCTTCGCGTAGTCCCGTGTCTTCGGATGGGTGGCGATGTTGCCGACCTGTTCATCTCCCACCCACACCACGCGGCCGTCGTCGAGCGCCTCCAGGTATTGCTTGCCAGTTCGCAGCACAGGTCGTTCCTCTCGGATCAGCTGGCGCCTCGATGCGCCAGGAACGACCATGGCGCGCAACGGGGTGAGATGATCCCGCTCGCCGGGGGTGAATCTGCATTAACAGCCGGATTCGCGTCGGCTAACGCAAGCCTGGTTTACCCGCATTGCGGCGGGCACATGAGTGTGATGACCGAGCCTCCGCCTCCCGAAGGAGCCCTGATGAATGACGTCGCTGATTTCTACGGGATCGAGCATCTACTGGACGAGGCGGGACGCGATGCCGTCCGGCGCACCAGGGAGTTCATGGCCGCGGAGGTCGAGCCGGTGATCAACCGGTACTGGACCAGGGAAGAGTTCCCGCACGAGCTCGCCGGGGGCATCGCCAGGCTCGGCATCGCCGGCGTCGCCTACGAGGGGTACGGCTGTCCCGGTGGCGGGCCGCTGCTCGATGGGATGCTGGCGATGGAGCTGGCCAGGTCCGACCCCTCGATGTCCACGTTCCTCGGCGTGCACAGCGGCCTGGCGATGGGGTCGGTCTACCTGTGCGGCAGCGAGGAGCAGAAGCAGCGCTGGCTGCCCGAGATGGCGCGGATGGAGAAGATCGGCGCATTCGGCCTGACCGAGCCAGACGTCGGCTCGGGGGTAGCAGGCGGGCTTGGATCGACCGCGCGCAGGGAGGGCGACTGGTGGGTCCTGGACGGCCAGAAGAAGTGGATCGGCAACGCTACGTTCGCCGACTACATCATCATCTGGGCGCGGGACGTGACCGCGGGATCGGACGGGCAAGTCAAGGGATTCGTCGTCGAGAAGGGGACACCGGGCCTTTCGACCACCAAGATCGGCGACAAGATCGCGCTGCGAGTGGTGCAGAACGCCTACGTCACACTCGACGGCGTCCGCGTTCCAGAGTCCTCCCGGCTGCAGCGGGCCGACTCGTTCCGCCAGACGGCCGCGGTACTGCGGCTGACCCGGGCGGGGGTGGCCTGGCAGGCGGTCGGCTGCGCCATGGGCGCCTACGAGCACGCGCTCGCCTACGCCAAGGAGCGTGAGCAGTTCGGCAGGCCGATCGCCGGCTTCCAGCTGGTGCAGGACCTGCTGGTACGGATGCTCGGGAACATCACCGCCTCGGCCACCATGTGCGCCAGGCTCGCGCAGCTGCAGGCCGCGGGCGAGGCCCGCGACGAGCACTCCGCACTGGCCAAGGCGTTCTGCACGGTGCGCATGCGTGAGACCGTCGGCTACGCCCGTGAGCTGCTCGGCGGCAACGGGATCCTGCTCGAGCACCAGGTCGGCCGGTTCGTGGCCGACGCTGAGGCGATCTATTCCTACGAGGGGACCAGGGAAATCAACACGCTGGTTGTCGGCCGGGCCATCACCGGCCTGAGCGCGTTCGTGTGAGCGCACCCCTCTCCACTTTTAAGCTATAGCGCACCACGGGGCTTGCCGCAAGACCCTGGTCGTGCGCCATAATCGCAGGCCGGAGCGGAAATCTAGGAAAGGGGAGTCGCGGCTTGCGAGTAGTGGACACCGACGTGCTCATCGCGGGGGCCGGGCCGAGCGGCCTGATGCTGGCCGGCGAGCTGGGCCTGGCCGGGCTGCGGCCGCTGGTCCTTGAGAAGCGGCCGGTCACCTCGGCGGTCGAGCGGTCCAGCGGCTTCGGTGGACAGGCCCTGGCCCTGCTGCGCTACCGTGGCCTGCTCGACCGGTTCAAGGCGGCCAGCCCCCGTCCCGAGCTGGCCGCCAGCTTCCCGTTCGGCAGCCTGCACGTCGACCTGTCACAGCTGCCGGATAACCCGATGCTGGCAATGCCGCTGCCACAGCCGGAGCTCGTGCGCCTGCTGGCCGAGCGCGCCGCCGAGCTCGGCACCACCATCTCCTACGGACAGGAGGTGACCGGGATAAGCCAGGACCCGGACCGGGTGACCGTCGACGTGCGCG
>Ga0335072_10002530_pt1 | contig 28299 bp, 27 predicted proteins | sample Lox_Sample_21_FD_206725 | JGI IMG/M metagenome (GOLD analysis project Ga0335072, IMG submission 206725) | Soil microbial communities from Loxahatchee National Wildlife Refuge, Florida, United States - Lox_Sample_2.1 | ecosystem: Environmental > Terrestrial > Soil > Wetlands | place: USA... | reverse complement strand
CGTGTCAAGGAATCTCGGAGAGGAATCGCGCATCGATGACGCGTAATCGCGAATACCCGGATCGTCCGGTAGTGGGGGTCGGCGGAGTGGTGATTTCCGAGGGGCGCGCGCTGCTGGTGCGCCGCGGCAGCCCGCCGCTCGAAGGGCAGTGGTCGATTCCCGGCGGCATGCTCGAGTCGGGCGAGACGCTGCTGCTCGGGGTTCGCCGCGAGCTGCTCGAAGAAACGGGCATCGAGGTGAAAGTGCTCGAACTGATCGAGGTCTTCGAGCGCATCAATCTGGATGGCGAGGGCAAAGCGAGATATCACTACGTGGTTCTCGATTACTTGTGCGAGGCGGTTCGCGGCGAGGCGCGCGCGGGAAGCGATGTGACCGATGTCGCGTGGGCCACTCCCGGGGAACTCGCGCAGTACGCGCTTACGGAGACTGCGACGCGGGTCATCCTGAAGGCGTTCGATATCGCGCGCGAGCACCTGCTACACAGCTAGAACACTCGCAGCAGGGGCGCCGCTCGGACGATCAGCTCGCCGCGGCTTCCGGCAACCTGCCGAAGCGCCGTTCACGGCCGAGGAAATCCTTCACCGCCGCCGCGAGATCGGCAGCCTCGAATTCGGGCCACATGCGTGGCGTGAACAGCAATTCGGCGTAGGCGCATTCCCACAGCAGGAAATCGCTCAGCCGCCGCTCGCCGCCGGTGCGAATCAGCAGATCGACATCAGACATGGGCCCGCCGGCGTGAGTGACCTGGCCGAGCCGGCGCGCAAATTCCTTGTCCGAAACTTCGAGGCTCGAAACCATCCAGCAGGCAGCGCGCAGAATCGCATCGCGCGACGAATAGTCGAGGGCGATGCGCAATTCGAGCTTGCGGCCGCCGGCGGTAATGCGCTCAGCCGATTCAATCGCCTCGACGAGCGAGCGGGGCACGCGGTCGCGCCGGCCGATGATGCGAAGCCGGACGCCGAGCGAGGCGCATTCGGCCGCGTCGTTGCGCAGGTAGCTTTCGAGCAGCGCGAGGAGCGAATTCACTTCCCCGCTGGGCCGCTCCCAATTATTCGAAGAGAAGGCGTAGAGGCTCAGAGTGCCGATGCCGAGGTCGGGCGCGGCACGCACCACGCGGCGCACCGCCGCCATGCCGGCGCGATGACCTTCCACGCGCGGGAGTCCTCGCGAGGCCGCCCAGCGGCCGTTGCCATCGAGCAGGATGGCAACGTGAAGTTTCGGGAGCGGATGCGGGAATTCGGTTACCGATTGTGCGACCATGGGATTCCTTTGACCTTGGGACCGGCGCGATCAGCCTTCACGGGTGGCGCGAATCAGGGCTTCCATGTGGTCCAGATATTTTTCGAGGGCGCGCCGCCCCGCGGGCATCAGCCGGTATTCGGTTTTGGGGACGCGGCCATCGAACGATTTCGTGCAACTGATGTAGCCCGCGTCCTCCAGCTTGCGCGCGTGGACGCTGAGATTGCCGTCCGTGGCCTTCAGCAGCTGCTTCAGTTCGCTGAACGCGAGCGACGCGTTTACGGCAAGCGCGCTCAGAATGCCAAGGCGCGTGCGTTCGTGTATCACGCGATCCAGATTCACCGCTGCGGTTTCCGGCGGCCGCGCGAGCGCAGCGCCGCGTTTTCCCTTGTCCTCCCGCGACGAACGGAAGGCTCCCGATTTACCCGCCATATTTCCTCGCAATCACGGCCCCGAATATCAAATGCAACCCCCCGAACCCGGCCGCCAAAAACGCATTGCCCCACGACCAGGGACAAAACAACGCCACCGTGCCCAGCACAACGAAGCACAGGCCCATCAACGGCACTACGCGGATCGAAAACGCGCCGCCCGTAACCACGCCGGTGCCATAGAGCAAGAGCCATACGCCCGGAATCGCGCCCACGATGCTCAATCGCGCGAGCAGCAAGGTGAGCAAAGCGCCGACAAACAACGGCGGCGCAAAACTATAGACGAATCGCCTTCCGGGCCCCGAGAACAACGGGCTTCCCGCGGCGCGTGCTTTGGTCATCGTGGTCCATACCGCGATGGAAATCGCCACCGCCGCTTCGATCACCCACGTCAGCAGCCAGTTCGATGGAGAAGACTGTTGGGACGCAATGCCTGCCGCCCCGAGCGCCGTGATGCCGATCGCTACCCCGCCCCAGCCTGGCACGGCTGTGAACGATCCAGCCCGTTCCATGGTTTCGCGGATGAAACGAAGGTTGTCGCGGGCCCGGTCATCGATGGCCACGGGAGCGACCGTGCGGGGACGAGGAAATTTGGATAGCGCCATGGAAAGAGAATAGCATGGCAGGCAGGATTTTCAAGTACTTTGCATATTAAAGTATCGTGACAGAAAGCTCCCTTTCCGCCCGGCCATGAGCCCTTGTGACGCACGCCCCGCGTGGATATGCTGAAGCGCGGTACAAATCCGGTGGAGGGGGAACATGAAGAGAATTCTTCTCGTGATTTTGGCGTTTGCGCTCGCGCCGCTTGCCGCATCCGCGCAACAAACGGCCGCTCCCGAAGCGAATCCCGTATCGAGCGCCCTGCGCGCAATCGTGGCGCGCGAATCCAAAGAGGTGGTTGCCGGGGCGGAAGAAATGCCCGCGGACAAGTACGGCTATCATCCGACTCCGGCCCAAATGACGTTTGGCCATCTGGTGGCGCACATGGCCACGTTCAACTTCGGCATGTGCTCGACGATCTCCGGCGTGGCGGCTCCGAAGCAGGACCTGAAAGAAACCGATCCGAAAGACAAGCTCGACGACGCGCTGAAGGCATCTTTCGATTTCTGCACGTCGTCGCTCGCCAATCTCGACGATTCGAAGCTCGGCGAGCAGCTGCCATTTTTCGGCGGACGGACCGCGTCGCGCGCCACGCTCATGTTTGTGCTGGCGGCGGATTTCGCGGATCACTACAGCACGGAAGCGTCGTACTTGCGGCTCAACGGCCTGCTTCCTCCATCGGCCCAGGCAAGAAAATAGCGGACCTCAGGGCCGCGTCCGCGGGTAGCGGCCCGCCAGCGCGTTCCAGCGGATGTCGATCAGGTCCGCGAACATCAAGAGGCTGTCGCGCACTACGTGCACCTTGGTGGCCGGGTCGTGCGCCCAGCGCACTGGAATTTCGATCGAACGCAGTCCGTGGCGCTGCGCCAGGAAAAGAATTTCGGGATCGAATCCGAAGCGCTCGATCCGTTGCTGCTCGAAAATGATGCGGCTCGGCTCGCGAACGAAGGCCTTGAATCCGCACTGCGTATCCTGAAAAGACAAGCCAGTGAACAGCCGGACGAAGCCATTGAAGATGATTCCCGCGATTTCGCGAAGCCGGGACTGATGGACGGCGATCAACGAACGATCGAGCGCCCGCGAGCCGATCGCAACGTCGTTGCCCGCATGGATCGCCGCCAGCAGCTTTTCCGATTCCTCAATCGGAGATGAAAGATCGGCGTCGGTAAAAAGGGCGATGCGCCCGCGCGCCTCGATCATTCCGTGGCGCACGCTGTAGCCCTTGCCGCGATTCTCACCATTCGAGACGAGCCGCAACGAGGGCATCCGCCTTGCCCACTCGTCCACGAGCGGCGCGGTGCCGTCCGTCGAACCATCATCGACCACGATGATCTCGATGCCGCCCGGCCCCGCGGGATGGGCATCGAAATAATCCCGGATGCGCGCGAGCGTGGTGTGAAGCCGCTTTTCTTCGTTGTACGCGGGAATAATGATGGAGAGTGCGGGAGGGGGCTGGTTCATCCTGCGTCCTGCGTGTCTTGCCGCCAGCCATAGCGGCCAAGGAGAGGCACGAACCGGCACGAGTAGAGCGATCGCTCGATCGTGCGGCCCTCGCGTTTCACGATGCGCAGCAGCTCCTGATGTTTCGACCCTCCCACGGGAATCACGAGCCGCCCTCCCTCGGCCAGTTGATCGATCAGCGGCTTGGGAACTTCCGGGGCGGCAGCCGTCACCAGAATCGCGTCGTAGGGAGCCAAAGCAGGCCATCCGGCGGAGCCGTCGCCATCCTCCACGGTGACGTTCGCGTAGCCCAGGCGCGCCAGCCGCTCTCGCGCGGAGGCCGCCAGCGCCGCCTGCATTTCCACTGCAATCACTTCGCGGGCGAGGCGCGAAAGCACGGCCGCCTGATAGCCCGAGCCGCACCCCACCTCCAGCACGCGTTCCTCTCCCTCGAGCGAAAGCGCTTCCGCCATGGCCGCAACCATGAACGGCTGCGAGATCGTCTGCCCTTCCCCGATCGGCAGCGGCTCGTCGGCGTATGCGGCGCGAAGCCACTCCGCGGGTACGAAGAGGTGCCTCGGCACCGCTTGCATGGCTTCGAGAACGCGGGCCGAGTGGATGCCGCGGTCGCGGATCTGGCGAGCAACCATATCGCGGCGCTCCGCCTCAAAATTTCGACCGGCGCTCGCGATAAGGCCGCCGTTACCGTTCATTTGAACCCAAAGCAGCCTCTGGCAACGTCAAATGGCAATGCTCGATCGCTAGTGACCCTGTGAAAAAGATATACCAGAAATGCGCTCGCGTCTCCGTTCCATGCGTGACCCTGTATTGAAATCCGCCGTGACGCGGAGTCGGCCCTTCGATATGATAGGGGCCGAACTCTCGCGACCGACAGCCCTCCAAGGAGAATTATGAAACTTTCGATTACCCTCATCGCTGCCCTGTTGTGTGCGGCGGCGCCAGCCTTCGCGCAAGTGCCCGCCAGCAGCAATGGGCCACAGCACCAGCCGGGCGTACCTGCACAACACCAGGCGCCCCCGCCGTCTACGGTTTCCCCGGCGGTCCCGCCGCCGTCGCTCGAAGGAAAAGTCGATCCGGCCGAGGATGCCGCCATCCGGCATCTGATGGACGTCACCGAGACAGCGAAACTGGGCGACAACATCAATGCGTTTCTCACAGACCGCATTCGCACCATCATGAGCCACAACCTGTCGGCCGATAAGCTGCCGAAGTTCATGGACAGCTTCAGCCAGAAATTTTCAGCCGCTTCCCCGTCGAGCGCAGTGACCGACGCGATGGTGCCCATCTACGCGCGCGCCTTCACGATGGACGACATCCAGCAGATCACCAAGTTTTACGAGTCGCCCGTCGGACAGAAAATGGTGAAGCAGATGCCCGTCGTGAATCAGGAAGCGCAGAACACCGGCGTGCAGATCGAGCAGAACGCGGCTATGAGCGTCCTCGACGGCATGCAGGACGATTACCCCGAGCTCAAGCCCATGCTGCATCCGCAGACGCCGGCTCCCGCCGCGCCCGGCGCCGCGCCTTCGCCTGAAACGGGACCACCGCCGCAGAAGTAGCGATCGCGGCGCACGAACGGCGGGATGCGGGCTCGCTCGCGGATAGGCAACGACAGGAGGACACGCTGCGTATGAAAATCATCCTTCGGATGTTGCTGCTATCCGCGGCGAGCCTCGCGGTGTTTGGCTTTGCCGGCGGCCTCTACGCGCAGAATGCGGACGAACCTCAATCGTCCGGCGCGGCTTCGGCGGCTTCCCCTCGACCGGTTGATCCGGCAAAGCGGGCGGAGATCCTCCATCTACTCGACCTGATGGGCACGAAGACGGCAATCGCCCGCATGGGCCCGACCCTGATGGCGCAGATGGAACAGTTTTCGCACGACGACGCATCGAGCGCGCAACAGCAGCGCCTGATGCGCGATACGATGGCCCGCATGCAGGCCCGGATCGATTCCGGCGCTTTCGAGGATCTGTACGTCTCGATCTACGACAAATATTTCACGGCAGACGATATCCATCAGCTGATTCAATTCTACGAAAGCCCCATCGGGCAAAAGCTCGTCGACAAACAGGCCGACATCACGAGGGATGCGCTTGCTGGATCGATTCAATGGATTCAGGACGAGGCCGCGGCCATCAAAGCGGACTCGCAATCGAAACCCTCGCCGGGAACGCCACAGCCGCAACCCGGGAAGCCATAGCCCAGCCTTCGAACTGAATCCGGCGCTCGCCGCCCTCCGCCGAAACGGCGATTTGCATAGCGCAGGTGCGAGCCGAAATGCACTGATTCAGCTACAATCCTCTCCCGATGACACCGCTGGCCCCGATCAACCTCATGCTGGCCGAACCCATGGACTGGTCTCCGGTGCGAATTTCGCTCGAAACGAGCGTGACGGCGACGCTGATCACGCTCGCGATCGGTCTCGCCGCCGCAGCCTGGAGGGAGAGACGCCGAGGGCCAGCCGCGGCAATCGTCGACGGCGTTTTTCTTCTGCCGCTGGTGCTGCCGCCAACCGTGGTCGGCTTTCTGCTGCTGCTGCTCTTCGGGCGCAACGGGCCTCTCGGGAAATTTCTGCTGCAATTTGGCGCGACCGTGGTCTTCTCCTGGCCCGCGACGGTGATCGCCGCGGCGGTCGTCTCATTTCCGCTGATGTACCTCACCGCTCGCGCGGCTCTCGAGCAGGTGGACTCGCGCTTCCTTGAGGCAGCGCGGACGCTCGGCGCATCGGAATGGCGCGTATTCCGCGAGATTGCCTTGCCGCTCGCCTGGCCCGGCGTGCTCGCGGGAACAATCCTTTCCTTCGCCCGCGCGCTGGGAGAATTCGGCGCTACGCTGATGCTCGCCGGGAATATCCCGGGGCGCACGGCGACGATTCCGGTCGCCATCTATTTCGCGGTCGAGTCCGACGACATGACGCGCGCATTCGCCTGGTGCGCGATCGACGTGATCATCTCGCTCGCGCTGCTCGCCGGTCTCTATCACTGGACGCGCGCGCAAGGCCGCGCTCGCTGGATGCGCCGCTGACGTGCCGCTCCAGGTCCAAATCGCGAAGCAGCTGCCGAATTTCGAGCTCGACGTGTCGTTCGCGGCCGGGGACGCACCCCTTGGCATCCTCGGCCCATCCGGCGCAGGCAAAACGATGCTGCTCCGCTGTATCGCGGGTCTCGAACAGCCGGACCGCGGCCGCATCGATCTCAACGGCCGCGTGCTGCTGGATACCGAGGGTCGCATTCGCGTGCCGGCGCGCGCGAGGCGCGTGGGCCTGCTCTTCCAGCATTACGCGCTCTTCCCCAATCGCACGGTGGCTGAAAACATTGCTTTCGGTTTGCGCGATTTGCCGCCGGAAGAACAATCGCGCCGCCTGGCTGCGCTGATCGAGCGCACGCACGCGCAAGGACTCGAGGCCCGCTACCCGCGCGAGCTTTCCGGCGGCGAACAGCAGCGCGTCGCACTGGCGCGCGCTCTATCGATCGAACCCGAAGCGCTGCTGCTCGATGAGCCGCTCTCCGCGCTCGATACGCACCTGCGCAGCCAGGTGGAGGCGCAGCTTCAGGAGACGTTTGCGGCGTATCGCCGCCCGACGCTCGTCGTAACGCATAACGTCGAAGAGGCTTACCGCCTCGGCGAGCAACTGCTCGTGCTGACGCGCGGACGCGTGGCCGCATTCGGCGCGAAGGAAGAGATTTTCCGCCATCCGCCGAGCCTGGAAGTGGCGCAACTTACGGGCTGCAAGAATTTCTCGCGCGCCCGGACGGCCGCCGGCAACGCGATCGAAGCGGTCGATTGGGGATGCAATCTGCGCGTAACCCAAACGCCGGCATGGCCGGCTGCGCACGTCGGCATTCGCGCGCACCACATCGACTTCGCGGAACCTGCGAGCGCAACCGCTTCGCCAGCCGGCGCGGATAATGTCTTCCCCTGCTGGCTCGTCCGTTCCTCCGAGACGCCTTTCCGCATTACGCTTTACCTGCGCCTGCACCGGCCGCCCACCGAATCCGGCGAGCATCATCTGCAAGCCGAAGTCTTCAAGGAAAAGTGGGAACGCTTCCGCAATCTTCCGCAGCCATGGCATGTGCGCCTTTCGCCCGATTCACTCTTCCTATTGCCGGAGTAGGCCGTTCGTGTAGCGCCGGCGTCTCGCCGGCTCTTTTTGGCGGAACTTTATGCCCGCCGACGCCCACGGGTGAGCAGTATCGCTTGACGGCTAGGCGGATTGGCTCGTCCGGCTAAACACAGAGTTCACGGAAAAGGCGCTGAGTGCACGGAGACGCGGAGCTGCGGCGGAACTATTTGAAGTGCTTCACCCACTTAATGTCCATTCCGTAGGTGCCGTTGATATCGCGAAGAAAGACCACGGAGAGATCGCGCTTGATCGCATACTCCACCTGAATCAACTGATACTGGTTCGAGGTCGCGGCATTGCTCGAGTACGTCACCGTCAGGCCGCGCGCCACCTGTTCCTGGATCGTGACGCGCGCCGCGGCGTTCGATTCCGTCGACGTTTCGGCAACGAAGGGGTCCACGCGAAACGAGCTGATTCCGAAGAGATGCTCGATCCTGCCTCCGATTCCACTCGATATGGCCTCGGAAAGCAGCGCCGTGGCGCCATAATTTTGGGACGATCCAGGCGACGAGCGCAGGCCGCCTTCCTCTCCCGGGCTGCCCAGCGCGAGCAGCGCGACGATATCGGAATCGGGCAGCGGCGGATCGGAGCGGTAGTTCAAGGCCAGATGGCTGGCGCGGCCGGAGAAGTCGATCGTCACCTGATACTGGCTGATCGTCGACGTAGCTTCCACGTCGAGCTCCGGATCGAGCCGGAAAGGATTCGCGAAATTGATGTCGCCGCGCGTGATTTCGAAGGTGTTGCCGCGGAACGGCATCTCGCCGCCGAGCAGGTGGACATTGCCCAACAGCACCGGCCGGTCGAACGTGCCGCGCAGCCGCACGTCGCCATCGATATCAACGTGCGCGCCGCTCCATTCGATGCGCGCTCCGGGGCTCGTTTGCCCTTCGACATCCAGCGCCAGATTCTGCAAGAAGGGCGAGATCGAAGGCGGCCCGGGCGAAGTTTCCGAAGCCGCGGCGAAAAACGAAGCCACATCCACACCCTGCGCAAACAGGATTCGCTGCACCTGCACGTGTCCGCTGAGCAGGCCCGCCGTCGTGGTTCCCGAAAGCTGCAGCGTGCCGCCCGCGAGCCAGCTCATGCCGGTGGGATAGCGGATGCGCGCCTGCGAGGTGGTGGCCGTCACTTCGTAGCGCACCGGCCCTTCGCCATAGGCGAGGTTGCCGCTCAGCGTCAACTGGCCGCCGCCCGCCTCGGCCATCACGCGGTCGAACACAAGCCTGCTCTTATCGAAGAGGAAGTCGCCATTGAGCTTGCTGAGTCCCACGGGAAAATCGCCGTAGACCGCCGACGCGTTGTGCACCGTGGCTCGCCCGGTGATCGCGGGCCGCGCCATCGTGCCCTCGATGGACACGTTGACGCTGGTGCTGCCTTGCGCGTTGAGCCCCGGCAACAAACCTTTGATCAGCCGCAAGTTGACGTCGCCGGAAAGCGAGAAACGCAGAGGCCGGTCGCGGTCGAAGCGGGCCGAGCCGCTGAACTTGAAATCCGTGTCCGGCCCGTGGAGATGCGCCTGATCCACGCGCACTTCATTTCGGTGATAGGTCAGCTTGATATCCTGATCGTTGGCGAGCTGCACGAGCTGGTAATCGAACGAGATGCGCGCGATATCCGCATCCACTTCGATCGAGTCCGGCTGGCTGAGCGCGCCCGAGATCGTAAATACACCGTCGGCGCTGCTGTGGCCGGTCAACTGGCTCATGTGGAGCCCGGCGCTGATCAGCGGATCGAGATCGAATTGCGCCACGGCGAGCCGGCCCGAAATCGGATGCGTCCCGGCCAGCCCCACGCTCACCTGCCCATCGAGCTTCGCCGCTGCTGAAGGCTCGGAGGCCAGCGTCAGGCTCGCCGTCTTGCCGTCGGAGGTGATGCGCCCGGTGAAGTTGCCTTCAACCTCTGTGCCGAGTTTCAGCCCCGCGAGCGTGATTTCGCCTTCACCGGCCGGCGCGAATACCGGCCCGCTGCCGCGGAGATGGAATCCGAGCCGCCCGCCGATCGGCAGCGATCCTGCCTGGAGCCTTCGTATCTTTTCGAGCGCGATCCCGGAGGCATTCAGATCGAATTCCGTTCGCATTTGCCCAGGCCAGAAAGCCACGTCTCCCGAAATCGCTGTGGAATTTTCGTGCAGCACGGCCTGCGAGAGGCTTACCTCACCCTCCTGCCAGTGGAATTGCCCGCTGAGGCTGTCGAATGTCCACCCCAGCGCGCTGATATCGTCGAAAACAAATTTCGAATCGAATACCGGAGCGGCGCGCGTTCCGCTGCCGCGAATTTCCCCGCTCAGCGTGCCCGTCACCGGATAGTTGGTGCCGATAATTTCCTGTAGATCGCCGGACGCCGCGTGATTCATCTCCGCGGTCATCGTCCAGTCGCTCGTATCGAGGAAACTCCAGTCGCCGTCAAACTTGAGCGAAATATCGAGGGTCGCCAGGCTCTGCCCGCGCTGCACGGTGGCTTTCGACAGGCGGAACCCATCGGGCGAATATTCGAAATCGCCTCGCAAGGCATCCCAGTGCAACTTGCCGTACTGCGCGTTCGTGGCGTCCATGTCGCCGGCGAAAGTGGGCCCCGCGATCGGGCCGAGCACGCGTCCCGTCCATTGGACGCGCCCTGCAATCCTTTGCGGCTCGGCTGCCGGCCCCCGAATCGCGTTGATGAAATCGTCCCAGTCGCTCAGGTCGTCCGTGCGGAACTGCGTTTCAAGCGCCGAATCCAGTTTTCCGAGGGTACCGTCCACATCCACTTCCGCTTTCGGCGTGGTGATCTGGCTCTGCGTGATCGTGACGATTTTCTTGTCGTTGTCGTAATCGTATTGGAAGTGCGCCGACGCCGGAATCAAGCCGGGCGCGAGCGTCGCCGGCGGCGCCCACTGCATCGTGCCGAAGGTGCGAAAATCCTTGAAGGCGCCATCCCATGAATTCGTGGAGTCGATTTCCATGGCCGCATCCCAGTGCAGCGCGTCCACCGGGAACGAATCGTGATCGAGCGCGGCAAAGGTGGCGGCAAGGCTCGCGCCGTGGAAATGCGTCTCGGTGCGAAACTTCAGTCCTTTGAAATCCAGCTGGAGCTGGCCATCCAGCTTGCCTCCGAGCGCTTCGGCGCTCAAATTCCGCACCACGAGACCGCCTTTCGCCACGTCATAGTTGCCGGACGTGTCGAAATTCCGGGCGTGAAACCACTCGTAGCCCAGGTCGATATCATGCGCATTGAAGTAGCCGCTGGCGGTCCACGCGTCCAGCTTCGCCGGCTCTTTTCCAGCGTCCGCACTCGCGGCATAGCGCGCCTGCCCCGAGAATTCGACTACGGCTTGAGGCGCCATCGGTCTGCGGAAAATCACGCGGACGTCGTCGAGCGAAAGGCGCCCGCGATAGCGAAAATCCCAATCCGGATGGGCAAAGCTCGGCAAGTCGGCCCGCACGTTCAAGTGGGAATGCGGGCCCGTCCACACAAGCTCCTGCAGTTCGAAGGAATCCCGATGCAGCGTGAATTTCGCCGAAACATCGAAGCGAAAGGGCACGTCGCGTTTCGCGGCGAGCCTCACCTGTTTCCATTCGAAGCTGCCCACATACGCATCGGCGGCATTGGCAGGCGCGTCGTAGTGCAACGTGAATTCGAAGTTCCGCCCGTCGAGCGCGAGCGGCGTCTTGCGGTTGTTGTAACTTACGGCGCCGTCGCGAAGCGCCAACTGCCCGATGCGCAGGCTGAAAAGCGTTGCGCGCCACGGGCGGCTGGGCGCCCGATGCGGCGGAGTCGGCACGTTGCTATGCCCGCTTTTGTCGACGGTCACCGCAACCTCGGGCTTGTCGATCGTAAGTTCGTCCAAAGCGAACTGGCGGCCGAAAACCGACAGTATCCGCACCGACGCATCGATGCGGTCGGCGTGGAACAGCGGAGGCGCGCCCGGCGCTTCGAGTCCATGCACCGTCAAATCGCTGATCCCCACGCTCAAGCGCCACGGATTGAAATGAAAACCGCCAATTTCGGCGCGCGCGCCGGTGCGCTGCTGAATCTGGCTGATGATCTCGGAGCGGATCCACCGGTCGGCGAGGCCAAGCTCGAAAATGGCGGCAACAATCAGCGCGAGCGCGGCGATCGCGACCAGCGACCGAATCGTCCACTTCTTCCAGCGCCCGCTCACGGCGCTTCCCCGTTCGAGATGATGTCGATCCTGAGCCGGCTGCTCGTGTCGTCCAGCCATTGCCGGGCGAGCGTATCGATGTCGCGCTGCACAAGGACTTCGCGAATCGTGTCTTCCACGTCGTCCACCGGCGGCACTTTCTCGCCGCGCGCTTTCAGTTGCGGAGCGAACTCGTCGTCGTAATAGGCCTGGATCTGTTTTTCATCCACCTGCGCCGCGGGGCGAAACCGGTAATCGAGGAATCGGGCCAGATAGATCTGCTGTTCGAGCATCCGGCGCACGGCCGCCTCGCTCAGTCCCACGGCCGTCCGGCGCCTCTCGAATTCGCCGGGCGACGGAAACTGCGCCACCAGCTGCTTATACGCCAAATCGATGTCGTCCTGGCTCGGCAGGGGATATTTGCTCGCATCGGCCTCGCCACGCACAATCCACTGATCCGCCAGCTCGCGAATCACTTCATCCCGCGACTTCGACTTCCCGTCGACGAGCTGCTGAAAGGCGGAAAGTTCGCGCACCTCGCTGTCGGTGAGGATGTCGTCCTCGATGCGCGCCGCGACGCCATCAATCGGCTGTCCTCCGTCGAGGTTCGCGCCCGCACCGTCAGCCGCCGGCGACGATGTGGCCGGCTTCGCCTGCGCGAGCCCGCAGCTCGCCGCCGGGCCAGCAAGCCATGCCGCGATCGCGAAAATAAGAAGCGTCCGCCCCATCATCCTTCCGCCACGCATTCCATCAAAAAACTGGCCCGATATTGAATGAAAATCCCCAATGCGACAGATGGTAAAGCACAGCCTGCTGCGTCGTGGTGTTGAACGATTGATACTCCGCCGGATTCAGCTGATAGCCGATATCGACCCGCACCGGCCCGACCGGCGTGGGATAGCGCACGCCAAAGCCGATCGTGTGCGAGAAGTAGTCGAGGTTCGTGAGCGACGGCGGCTTCCATCGCAGCGTGATGTGATTCACGTCGGTGAAGACGTTGCCGCCGTCGTAGAAAATGGTGCCGCCCAGTTTGTTGCCCACCCACGGCAATCTCATCGGGAAATGCAGCTCCTGATTGAAAATCAGCACGGCCAGGCCGCCGATCGGAAACCCCGTGCAGGGATCGCGCGGGCCTGCCTGATTCAACCCGAAGCCGCGCAGCGAAGTTCCGCCGCCGGCAAAAAAGCGTTCCGGGAGCGGAATCACCTGCTCCACCGGTTGAGTGGCGGTGGACGAGCACTGAGCCGGATTGAACGGAATGTTGATTCCCTCGATCGTATTGCCGAGCGGCTCCTCGATGCCGAATCTGGTCGACCGTGCGATCACGAACGACCTTCCGATCGAATAAAACGACGAGTTCTGGAAAAATCCGCGGAAGTACGTCGCGCTCGAGGCAAGAGCCGTCGTCGCGTAGCTCACGTCCGCCGTATTGAAGCTGCCATGGGTCGCATCGGCGGGATTATCTCTCCGGTCTCGCGCGTAGGTGATTCCGAAGCCTGACACCTGCTCCGGCTGGCTGAAGAGAGGAATCTCTTCCGGGCTGATCGTCTCGGCGAGGTTTGCGGTTTTCACGTCTCGATAGAAATATCGGTAGAGAAGCGAGCTCGAAGATGAAAGCTTTTCCACAAGCTGCGCGCCGCCCTCATAGCGAGTGGATGTGAAGGTGTTGATATCCTGCGTTTTTTCCGCATACGCGGTGAACTGCAGGCTGAGGCTGCGATTTGCGAGAAAGTTGTCCGCGGTGTAGGTCGATGCAAACCGGTATTCGAGCGTGCTCCCTCTCGCCTGGAACGAGAGCGTCTGCGCCCGCCCGAACATGTTGGCCCGCGAAATTTCGAAGATTCCGCGCGGGCTCGCGCCCAGGGTGCTGTTGTTTGGGCTCGATGTGGAGGTCGAGCCGGTGCCTGAGCCCGTCGTGCCGCTGGAGCTCGTGCCGCCGCCGGCGATCCGCTGCACTTCGAATCCGAAGCCGTAACTGATCGTGTAGCGGTGACCCTCGAGTGTTTCAACCACAAGCGCCTTCTCCGGATCGGTCCCATCGGGATTTTGCGGGGCGATCTGCACGCGATCGAAAACTCCCAGGTTGTAAAGCTGCCGCTGCGTCGTCGCGACGTCCGATTCCCGCAGCGGACCGCCCGACTTGATGTCCACCTGCCGGGCGATGATTCCGGGCCGCGTATATTGATAGCCCGTCAGGAGCACCCTGGCCACCTCGATCCGGTTGCCTTCGGTGATGTGATACACGAGGTCCATTTCATTGGGCTTGCTGCCGCGCACGGTTTCTTCGTGAAAACCTGCTTCCGGGAATCCGTCGTTGTAATAGAGCGCCAGGATATTGTTGCGGTCGCTCGTGACGCTTGCCTCCGAATATGGCTGGCCCGGCGTGGAACCCGTCACGTTGAGCAGCGTGGCCGTGGCGATCGCGTGATTGCCCTCGATTTTCAAGCTCGAGATAAACGTCTGCGACCCTTCGACGATATGAAACGTCACGAACAGGTTGTTTTTCTTGTCGCGATAGTGGTCGTCGACCGACGCCGTCACCTGGGCGTCCTGAAAGCCGTTGGAAAGGTAGACGCCGCGGATCGAATCGATGTCGTCCCGCAGAAACTGCTGGCTGAAGCGCCCGCTCGATGCGAAAGACGCAGGCTGAAGGTTCAGGCGGCGCGAGAGCAGTTGCGCGCGGAAGTACTTGTTGCCGTCAAACGCCACCCCGGCAAGCCGGTACCGGCTCCCGCGCATCACGTCGTACGTGATTACGCGCTCCTTCAGCGTGTCGTCCTGCCGCGACTCGACCTTGACGTCCGCGTCGAAATAACCCTGGCTCTGCAGATAGTCGCGCAGGTTCCGGCGGCCTTCCTGCAGGAGATCCTCATCGACCGCGCCTTCCGCATACATGGGCAAGAGCTTCTTCTGCCGGCCGCCGCTAATATGAGCGCCGTTTATTTCGATGCGGACGCGCGGCCCGGCGCTCACGGAAAGCGTGAGCGGCACGCGATTGGTCTTCGCGTCGTAATTTCCGCGTTCGAAAAGCGCTCCGGCGCCCAGATATCCCTGCTTCACGAGGTAGTTCTTCACGCGGTCCGAGGCGCGCGAAAGCCCCGCCGAGGTGATCGTATTCTTCTCCGATATCTTCGATCGCCGCAGGATCTGCGCGTTCGTATAGGGAGTATTGTTATCGAGCGCGATCGCTCCCACGCGCGCGCGGGGTCCCGGATCGACGGTAAAAATGACATTCATCTCCCGCGAATCGTCGCGAGGCGAAAGCGACCACGTTACATTCGCTTCATACAGCCCGTCGTCGCGCAGTGAACTCTGCAGGCGGGAAACAGCCTCGCGGAGCGAGCTCTCGCGAAACGGCTCCCCCAGATTCAAGCGCACCGCCGCCAGCGCGGCCGGATTCGAGGGAGGCGATTTAAGCCCCTCAATTTCGATCACGTTGTTGTAGAAATTCGGCTGTGTGACGAAGTCGATCCTCAGCCCGCCGGGTTCCGCGGCAGACGTCACCTGAATGCTGGCGTAATCGCCCATCCGGTAAAGCTCCCGCAGGCTCGCTCGCTCCGCCGTGAAATTGAAGGGCTTGCCGGCTTCGAGCGGCAGCGGTGGTATTTTTTCGGCGACCGGCTTCCCCGATCCGTCGACCACGCGCACCTCGGACACGATTTTCCCCTCGATGCCGGCTTCCTGGGCGCGAAGAGGGAGCGCTCCGAGCGTGAACAACGCGAGCCATCCCGTGAATGCGACGGCGCGAAAGAGGCTTCGGCGGGCGGTCGAGCGCGTGAATATCGCGAGAATCTGCATTCGCTCCAGATTGAGAAGAAAGGTTAGCACAGCCGCGTTGCCTGCCCGCCGCGAAAAGGCGCTATGATGAACGGGGAAACACTGTATGCGCCCCGATCAACGCGACAAATATTCGCGCCAGATTCTTTTCGCCGGCGTGGGCGACGCAGGCCAGGAGGCCCTCCTGGCGTCGAGCGCGGCCGTCGTGGGCTGCGGCGCGCTCGGAACGGTAGCAGCGAACCTCCTTGTTCGCGCGGGTGCCGGGCGGCTCCGCATCATCGACCGCGACTTCGTCGAGGTATCAAATCTCCAGCGCCAGACTCTTTTCGAGGAGGCAGACGCGCGCGACGCGCTGCCGAAAGCCGTTGCCGCCGAACGCCGCCTGCGCGCGATCAATTCGGATCCGCAAATCGAAGGTATCGTGGCCGACGTGACCCCGAAAAACGCCGCCGAGCTTCTCTCGGGTTTTTCTCTCATCCTCGACGGTACGGACAATTTCGAGACGCGCCTGCTTCTGAACGACGCCGCCATCTCGCTCGGCATCCCCTGGATTTATGCAGCTGCGGTGGGGAGTTATGGCGTCACGATGACGATTCGACCGGGCGAATCGGCTTGCCTGGCGTGCCTGCTCGAAAGCGACAATCCGCAAGACGGCAACGCGGCTGCTTCCGCCATGGCCAACGCCGAAGCGACATGCGATACGGCGGGCGTCCTGAATGCCGCCGTCGGCGTGATTGCTTCGATCGAGGCCGCGGAAGCCATCAAGCTTCTCGCCGGAAAACCGGAAGCCCTCAATGGCCGCTTAATCTCCTGCGACACGTGGACGGGAAAGTTTCAATCGATCGGAATCGCCCGCAACCCCGATTGCCGCGCGTGCGCGCGCCGCGAATTTACTTATCTCGCGGGAGAGGCCCAGCCGCACATCACGCTGTGCGGCCGCGATTCCGTCCAGATTCACGAACGACATCGCCGCCTGGACCTCGCCGAACTCGGCCGGCGGCTCGCCCTGGCCTCGGCGGCTGAAGTGCGCAACAACGATTTTCTGCTGCGCTTCCGCGTCGCCCCCTACGAACTCACCGTCTTCGCCGATGGCCGCGCCATCGTCAAAGGCACAAAGGATGCAGCGGTGGCCCGCTCCCTATACGCCCGCTACATCGGCGCGTAGCCATACGACAGCCGCAAATCTTCGCGGGCATAAGCCGTAAAAGCCAATTCCTGGATTGATTGCTTTACCGGGAAACCGAAGCGGGGCCTATCCCGCGAAGCGGCGAAGCGCGGATTGGCGCATTGCGGCGCGGTCGATATTTTCGCGGCAGTTCATCAACGTGAGGAGCGTGCTCAGCACGCGTGCTTTGATCTCATCCGTCATCGGAAACCCGCTCGTCGCGGTGTGCACCAGCGATTCTCCGCGCGCGGAAATCTTCCGGATGAAATCGAGCTGGCGTTCGTGATTGGCGTTGCCGAGCGCCGTCTCGCGCCGCATCTCGGCACACTCCTGCTCGATGAAGAGAGTGAAATGCAAGACGCACATATGCTCGGCGGCGAGTCCCGCCGGCACGGAGGCCTTGCACCCCTTGGACGAGCACGGTTCTGGCACGGAGCTTGATCCCCGACAACCCCTTTTTTTGTAACACCTTCGACCATGAATTTCCAGTTACTCCAGGCGCCGTGCGCCCAATTCGATAGCATCCGCCTGGGTACTAGACGCACGGGGGTCACAAGATGCCAAAGGCCGCGTGCCGCATCTAAAGGAGTGTGAGGTTCGGATGCTGTAAAGAATCACTTTCAGGAGGCAACACAAATGATACGTCCTATTTCAAGTGGTACCCGCCAGATGGTTGCATCTTTCCTCGCGCTGATCCTCGCCCTCTCCGCGGCAAGTGCGGCATTTGCGGCTCCGAAGACGGAGCAGGCGCCGGCGCGTGACTCGGCCAATTACCAGGCGTGGCTCACCAAGGAGGTGCGCCATCAGCTCGTGATGCTTCCCTTCTATTCTGTATTCGACAACCTCGAATACAAGGTGGAAGGCTCGAAGGTCGTGCTGATGGGCCAGGTCGTGCGGCCCGTCCTGAAGGACAATGCGGCAGCGGCCATAAAGCACATCGAAGGCGTGACGCAGGTGGACAACCAGATCGAGGTGCTTCCGCTTTCGCCGATGGATAATCAGATTCGGCGAGCCGAGTACCGGGCCATCTACGGTTCACCGACTCTGCAGATGTACCAGGTGCGCAGCGTGCCGCCGATCCACATCATCGTCGCGAACGGGCATGTGACGCTTGAGGGCACCGTCGCCACGCAGGCCGATAAAAATGTGGCGGGCCTGATGGCGAATAAGGTCCCTGATGTATTTTCGGTGACCAACAACCTGCGCGTGGAAAACAGCTAAGGCCGAGATCGCGTCAATTCTCGGCTGGCCTTCACTGCCCTGCCTGCGCGGCGTGTTCGCCGATCCGGAAATCGGTCCACGGACCGGCGATCATGTCGCGCAGCGCGGGCGCTTCCCAGGAAAACTCAGGGTGCGCCTCGAGGAATTTCGCCGCATCGAAATTGATTCCGCAGGGATGGCCGATGCGGGCGATGAAATCCATCTGCGCGGCCAATTGGCTGTCCATCACTTTTCCCTGGACGGCGCCGCTCGGCGAGAAAGGCGGTGAATCCGAGCCGGGCAGCGTTACGGGTTCCATATCGCCGTGGCCGCACAGCGTCCTGCGATTGGCGCCTTCCTTCTTCGTATACGTATCGTAGTGATCCGCAAGAAACACTTCGGCCATCTGCGTATCGATCTTGCCTTTATTGCCGTTGAGGAGTTCATCCCAGCGGATCTTGCGCGCGTTCATCGAGCTGGCCGGATTGTTGGGATCGTAGGTCGTCTCGTCCCGAATCACGTCGGGATCGCTCGGAAAATTCGCGCCGGAAAAATAGCCATCCTTGCTGCGCCAGAGCTTCGTGTGCTTCAGGCCGAGTTCGAGGCGCGCGATTTCGCCGGTCTTGCGGTCGCCGATGAGCCAGTCGTTCGCGTAGCCGCCGTTATTGCCGTCGATCATGATTTTCGCATAGCTGTCGATCGAGTCCGCATATTGCGCGGCTTTGCGCGAGCGAACGAATTCCGGCTTACCGTTAGGATCCCAGCCGTGGAAATTCGCGATGGTCGTCTCGGTGATCATCAGCCCCGCCGAATTCACCACGAAATCGTCGTCGCTGGTGATGACGCCCGGAAAGCCGTCCATCAGCATGCGATAACCGTGATCCGGAACGATATCGAAAATGATGTTCCAGCGCGCGCCTTCCATGTAGGTGGTCCAATTATTGTGCGCCATCACGATCTGGTGATCTTTCGTCCAGCTTCCGGTGGCGACGAACGCGCTGCAATGATCGAAGGGCAGGAGTTTCGTCGAGAGGGCGGCGCCCGTCTGTTTATCGAGCCAGGGCACGTAGTAATCGGGAAGCTCCGAAAACGCGTTGAAGGCCACGATGTCCCAAATATCGAGCTTGCCTCCCCGAGCTTGCAGGCCATCGACGATGCCAAACATTTCCGACTGATACTCGGGATCGATTTTGGGCCAGAGCATCTGGCGGGCGGCGCGCCGGAAGAATTCCCAGTCGCGCCCCGTATCGTGGGTGTCTTCGAGGCGCACGACTTGAAAGGCATCCGAGATCTCAGGCGCCAGCAAATAGCCGTGTTGGTAGCCGATATCGTGCGGCGAGCCTTCGAGATGCACGTAGATCCAGCCGCCACGATTGAAGCGATACCCTTTGCCCTGCGCGACGTCGAAGTAGGTGTTTTGCGGCAGGCCGGCTGGCACAGTCGCGTTGGAAGAGGTCGTATCGTGAGGCGCAGCCGCGGCAAGCGGCTGGCTTAGCGGAGCGCCACAAAGGATCGCAGCGAGGGCGACCGCGAGAATTGCTCTCGGCCTGCCCGCTGGAAGACCCTCTCTTAGTGTGTCGATTAGACTCGACCGCCTTCTCTTGTTTTCAGCCATTTGCATCCATTTCTAATCGCCGCAGTGCCGATCAGATTCCGGCAGATTTCAGGCGCAATCTATCGTAGGGAAAGCGCCATCGGAGTGCAAGGGAATCGTCAGCGTGGGGGAAGAGGTGAGTGGTGATTGGTGAGTGGTGATTGGTGATTGGTGATTGGTGAACTGGAAGGCGTGACTCGTGATTTGTGATTCGTGACTCGTGGCAAACCATACGGCGCGCAGGTTGGCTGCGCTGCGAGCCGCCCGAGCGATTTGCCGAGGATGCGATCGTCTGGAACCTCTCTCGAATCCACGCGAGGACAGATTCGGACCGGGTGGAATTTCGACCCTTTCAGCTGTGGGTCAGCTGTTGCGAAGGATCTGTCGGATCTTCAGAGATACAAGTTATTCTTGGCCGGCGGGACGCCGGCGCTACGATCGTTTTCGATAAGCACGCGTGCGACTTAAACACGTGGATCGTCTCTCACAATCGCCCTACGATGAACTTTATGCTTGCGGCTGGCTCGCTGTATTTGTTGATGCCGGGTGGCTGGTTCGATCTCTACGGACCCTTCGTGGTGATCGCGGTAATGATCGTCCTCCTGATCGCAATCTTCGTGCGACAACGCCGACACACTGTCCTCGAAGAGATCGTTGCAAACGACAACCTTGGTCCTCCCGAAGCGTTTCGAGGAACGCTTGTCGTCGAGGAAAATCGGCCCGGGAGTTATCTTCGGCTCCGCAACAGCACCAGAGCAGCGCGAGCCTGGCATTTTTGGTATCGCTGGGTGGCTGGCACGGGGCCCCAGGCGAACGTCGATGACGTAACGTTCGATGCTTCGCAGCGACAGATCGAATTAGCCAAGAAGGAAAGGCATACGACGTTCCGCTTTTCGGAAATCACCGCGATCCGCCTGCGCGAGAGAGGGGCAGGCAAGAGCGGTTCGGCGTGGTACATCGAGCTGATCCCGCGCGAAGGGAAAGCCGTCCCGTTTGCCACATCCGCCGTCGGAGACAGGCAAACCATGTTTGAGCGGAGCGCCGCGGTGGCAAAGGCAGCCGCACGAATCGCGGCGGTTCCGGTGCAGGTCCTGATAGCCGGCAACGTCTGGACGTGGGGCTGGCCTCCGAAGAAACGCGTCGCCGCGCGCTGACATCAATGGCGTTTTCTGCTTTCGTTTTCCGCGACGCGGGGCCCTCACCAATTTCTTGATGAGCGAGGCGGGCAGCGGCTTATCGATTGGGAAGCGGATGGTGCCCTTCGAGATCGAATATTTCTTGAGGTCGTCCGCGAAGGCGGCGATCCCCGAGGCGCCCGGAAACAGAAGGCCAACATAGCCACGCTCCTATTGGCGCCCGCGAATCAGCGATGCCCCAAAATCGTGGCCGAGATTGGTTCTCGCGATTCGAAGGCGGACTGGCGGCGCGAGCAGAAAATAGAGAATCAACCCCCAGATGTAAACCGGGTGAATGCGCCTACGCGAAATCAGGTCGTAGATCGGTCCCGCCAGCACGAAGGCGAAAATGACGAGAACCGCGCCGGCAGGCTTTCCTCCGAAGATCGGCCAGCGCCCGATCGCCGCCGGCATGAGCCCAGCCGTAGTAGCCAGCAGCATCCACCGCTTGTGTGCTTCGCCGTTGCGGCGCTGAAAATACGCCAGCGCAAAAAACACAACGAACAGCCCGAGGCTGATGAGGTTCGTGATAAGCGCTTCGATGGGATCGTGCGTCAGCTCTCCATCGCCGTGGCCAAGCCGCGCGGACTCGACAGCCGCCATAAATCCCAGGACGGCCATCGCCGCAGCGAGGCAAGCGCCGAAATAACCAAGCCTTTGGTGAATCCGGACACGATGAGTCCGAATCAGGGTCGTTTGCGCAACGAACAATGCCAGCCAGGCCGTGAAGGCCATCGCGTGAATGTGGATTACCAAGGGAAGCGGGGGCGTGCCGAACAATGTCTTCAAATAATAGGTCTGTGCAAAACCACCGAACGCGGCAATCAGAATAGCGACAGCCATGATGCTGTAGAACAAATGGCCAGTGCGGCCTGCGGATCCGGCTTTAGCGGCTTTTCCAGCAGTGACCGCAGTGAGGGTCTCGCCCAAAAAGACCTCGCATTATTTATTCGGAATTTCCGATTTCAGCCTTATGTCTGCGCGAAACCATATGCGTGGCGCTCTCTGGTGTCAACCTCAAATGGCCCTCGTCTCAGCCGCAGGCCGACGACTTCTAATCCGGGAGGTTGTCTTTCCAGCCGAGGATGGCGGCGGCCGTGTCGTTTGTCGCGCCGATGCGGTCGCGGGCGATGGCCCAACGCTCGCGGATCAGGCGCGAGAGCGGCGCATCGACCTTCACGGCTTCGCCGAGATCGGCGGCGATCCTCACATCTTTGGCCATCAGGCCGACCGCAAAGCCGGTGGCAAATTTGCCCGAGAGCACGTGTTCCTTCAGCATGAATTCCGTGGTGAAGTTGCGTCCTGTGGACGCATTCAAAATATCGACCATTGCTTCCTGATTCAGCCCGAAGCGCTCGCCGATCAGCAGGGCTTCGGCAGCCGCGGTGTATCCGGCGGCGGCGATGTAGTTATTGAGCGCCTTCATTGCGTGGCCGGTGCCGAGCGGGCCGGTTTCGAAGAGGCGGTCGCCCATGGAGCGCAGCAGCGGCTTGGCGCGCTCGATCGCGGCTTTATCATTGCCGCCGATCATGATGGCGAGCGTGGCGGATTTGGCGCGCGGCACAGCGCCGGAAACGGGCGCGTCGAGCAGGATCGCGCCCTGGCGCTCGAGCGCCTTGCCGAGTTCGCGCGTGCCGACGGGCTCGGACGAGCTCATGTCGATCACCAGCGCGCCGGGACGGAGATTTTTCGCGAACGCGCCGTCCTCCTGCTCGATCAGCGCGCGGCGGACGATCTGCCCGGTCGGCAGCATGGTGATTGTGACTTCGCTCTGCGCGATTTCGGCGAGGCTCGCTGCGGCGCGCGCGCCGTGCTCGCGCGAAAAGCGGGCGCTGCGGTCGGCCTCGAGATCGAAGACGGCGAGATCGTGGCCCGCCTTTGCGATGTTGGCCGCCATGGGCCAGCCCATGTTTCCAATGCCGATGAATCCGACGCGCATGGCGAATTCCCTTCAAAGTGAGCATTGCGTGGATCGCGGGCACATTCTACCCGGGCGGAGCCGTGAGAGAAACAGCGCCAAGGGAAGCATTCGGGTGGCGGAGCGGAGAGCACTACGGCCGCTGGTGAACCTGCGCACCCTTCGCCAAGTCACTCAGGGCGGGAAGGAAGGCGCTTCGCGCGGACGTCCTTGTCTCGGACCTGGAAGGCTCGCCCCCAAGAACGGAGCGAAGACGGCTTTACTCGAGGCCCATTTCCTTTAGGACCTCGACGGCGTGATTGAAGCTATCGACGCCGGCGGGGACGCCGCAATAGATCATGCTGTGGAGCAGGACTTCGCGGATTTCGTCCTTGGTGGCGCCATTGCCGATGGCGGCGCGCACGTGCGCGCGCAATTGGACCGGCTTGCCGAGCGCGATGAGAGTGGCGATCGTGAGCAGGCTGCGCGTGCGGCGGTCGAGCGGCGGGCGCGTCCAAATTTCGCCGAAGCAGTAGCGGGTGACGATTTCCTGCAGAGGGCGCGTGAATTCGGTGGCCGAATTGACGGCCTGATCCGAATTCGCGGGTCCGAACATCTCGCGGCGAATCTGCATGCCGGCGGCGAAGGTGTCGGCGCCGGCCGCGTGCGACCCGTTCCGTGAGGGCGCATCATCGAAGTGCAGGATCGTGACGCCTCCGGTGGCGTAGTTTGCCACGTCGGCCGCGACCTTCTGCCCGATCTCGGATTGCGACGCCGCAGCCATCGCCGCCTCGCTGGCGAATTCGCCTTCCCAGATGCAGAAATAGGGCGAAGGACCCGTGACGCCCTCGATCGCGAATGAATGGCGGCTCGAAAGCAGTCCAGGCATTTGCGCCGCGAGGGGCAGATGCTTCTCCTCATAGTATTTCTTGAAATGAGCGGGATCTTTTGGAGGAGGGTACAGAGCGATGACTCGATGCATGGTGTCGCTCCCAAGTAATTTGTGAAATGAGGCGTTCGTTCGAACTCAGATGGCCACACGACTGATCCCCGCCCCAAGGGGCCAGCATACCCGCAGAAAAATCGGGCGGTTCAGGCGCCTGCAGCGCGGGAAAGGTCGCTTGAAGCGGACCCTGACTTGCGTCGAGCGGACCAGAATCGCGGCCGCGGCGTGCCCTCGAAATCCACGATCTCGTTCACGCGATATGGCAATTCCTTGTCGCACGCGCGGCAACGAAGCGTGAAGACACAACCCTGCGTATTCTCGCGGCCCGATGGATCGCCTTCGATCTCAGACGCCATGCTGATCACGATTGCGGGAAGCGGGATCGCCTGGCGGCAGCTCCTGCAAACGACTCCGGCGTAACTTTGTTGTTTCTCGAGCTCTCGGTTCATGTCGGAATCCTCAGTTCAAAGTTTTGGCCGCTTGGGAAGGGACGGTCATGCTACATGAAGTCGGCTGTTAAAATCCAGCGAAGGAACCGAAAGTTATCCACAGGCCCCGGAAGAACAATCTTGGCGCTTTCGCGCGCAACATTTCCCTTTTTCTCGTGTTGAATCAAGTGGTTAGAGAGGGGTACCTGTCCGCAAGGGTAGGATAACGCTTGGGTTACGCGAGCCCGGGTTCGCAGTGGGCGAGCGCGCGGCATGATGTCTAATAATACGACCGGGAGGAAACGATGAGAACACTTTTGCGGTCTCGCAATCTTCTGCTCTTGCTGGTGCTCTGTGCCATCCCGTGCATGATGCCTGGGGCGTCTTCGGCTCAAATCGCTGTCGGCGTTGCAATTCGCGTCGGACCGCCGGCACTGCCCGTCTACACGCAGCCACCCTGCCCCGTGGATGGCTACCTCTGGACGCCGGGCTACTGGGCCTACGGACCCGAGGGATATTATTGGGTGCCGGGAGTATGGGTGGCGCCGCCGCGCGCCGGCCTGTTGTGGACTCCGGGCTATTGGGGACTCGCCGGCGGGATCTACGCGTGGCACGCAGGCTATTGGGGGCCACACGTGGGATTCTACGGCGGCATTAACTACGGCTTCGGCTACGGCGGCGTGGGATTCGTCGGCGGCCGGTGGGAAGGCGGGCGCTTCGCGTATAACACGGCCGTGGTTCGAGTGAATACGACGGTGATCCGAAACGTGTACGTGGACCGCACCGTGGTCCACGGCTATGCGGGCCACGCGAGCTTCAACGGCGAGGGCGGAGTGATGGCGCGTCCGGGCGCGCAGGAAGAGCGGTGGTCGCACGAACAGCACTTCCAGCCGACGGCGAACCAGATGGCGCATCAGGAAAACTTCCGCAACGATCACGATGCGCTCGCTTCGGTGAACCACGGCGAACCGCACACTGTGGCGATGAACCGCGTGAACGGGCGGCAATTCAATCAGCAGGGGCGAATCGCGCAGGGAGCGCATTCGGGCGAATTGACTCCCGGTGAAACGCAACACCTCGAAAACCGCGAAGGCAACATCCACGATGAGGTGCGCAACGACCGCGAAGCGAATGGCGGCCGATTGACGCCTCAGGAACGGCAACGGGTAAATCGCCAGCAGAACAACACCAGCCGGGCGATCTATCGGGACAAGCACAACGACCGCACGGATGCTCACCCGCATCCGCAGCGCGACGAGAATCGGCACGACCGTTAGTATCGGATGTGAGCGGCACGTTCCCCGCTGCCGGCAGCACCGGACCGGCAGCCGGGAGCGGCCAAATCTCCGAAATTCGAAGCTTCCCTCAGGTTTATTCCCGATTTTTGGCCCACTTTTCCTTGTAGATTCCTTTCGATCGCTCCCCTTCGCGTGACGCGGCTCGGATGCCTTGCGTCTAATACGCAGGAGGAATGGGTATGAAAGGCTTCTTGCGACCGCGCAATCTCATGTTCGTGCTCTTGGCGATGCTCTGTGTGGTGCCCGCGGCATCGTCCGCTCAAGTGGCTATATCGGTCCAGATCGGGCCGCCGGTGCTGCCCGTTTACACGCAGCCACCGTGTCCGGATCCCGGCTACATCTGGACACCGGGATACTGGGCGTGGGGTCCCGACGGATATTATTGGGTGCCCGGAGTGTGGGTCGAACCGCCAGAGGTGGGGATGCTGTGGACGCCGGGATACTGGGGGTTCGCCGGCGGCTTCTACGTATGGCACGCCGGATACTGGGGACCGCACGTGGGATTCTACGGCGGGATCGACTACGGATTTGGGTATTACGGGAACGGCTTTGTGGGCGGCCGCTGGGAAGGCGGCCATTTTGCGTACAACACCGCGGTGTGGAACGTGAACCGGAACGTGGTGAGGAATGTGTACGTGGACAGAACGGTGGTGCGCAACGTGAGGGTGAATCGCGTGAGCTTCAACGGGCGGGGCGGAGCGATGGCGCGGCCAACCGCTCAAGATCAAAAGTGGGACCACGAACGGCACGTTGCGCCGACGGCGATGCAAGATTCGCACCAGCAGAACTTCCGCGACAACCATGACGCGCTCGCCAAGGTGAACCATGGACGGCCGCAGACGGTGGCGATGACGCGAGTGAACGGCGAACGGTTCAATGAAGCGGGGAAGGAGACGCGTGGCGCAAACCAGCCGAATCGGCCGCAACCGAATCGCGTGCAGCCGAATCGGACGCAGCCAAATCGCGCGCAACCGGCTCCGAAGGAAATGAACCGGCCTGAGAACCGCGCAACGGAGCCGAATCGCAAAGCACCAGCTCCCCCGAAGAACAACGTGAGGCGCGAGCAGCACTTCCAACCGCCCCAGCAGAATCAGGGGCGGCCCAATGAGGTGAGGCCCAACGAGTCGCGTCCGACGCAAGCTCGGCCGGAAGAGCAGCAACGGCCGCAAGCAAGGCCGCACGAGTCGCGCCCGCCCCAAGAGCGGCAAGAGCAGGCGCGGCCGCATGAGAGCCGTCCGAGCGGCGGCGAGCATGGCGGCGCTCATCCCGAACACGAGGAAAAACCCAAGCGCTAAAAGCAGTGAGAGGCAGGCGCCCGAATCGCCTCCGAGGAAGATCGGGGGCGATTCGGGCTTTTCTCTTTCGGCAGACGCAAGGGCGCATCGTCTTTCACATTGTTCGAATCGATCCCGAGTTTCCTGCGGCACAATTCTTCGGATCGTGCATGGTGTGTACGTCCGCCAGGGCGCCGCAACCAGCCAGAAACCCCACAAACATTTGAAGTGTCCGCGCAGGCGCGCCCTTGTGCGTCCGTGCGAGAAAATGATTCGAGAGAGAGGATCTGGACGTCGGCAATTCCCAAGCGCCAACCGCTCGCGCCGCCTGCTGCGAGCAGCGTGAACCGCGAGATCGATCTGCTGTTCCAGAGCATGGTGGCGCACTATTCGGCGCGGCCGCACGTCCATTCAAACGGCCACGCAAGCGGAAATGGGAACGACCGCGGGAATGGCAGCCTGCACAAATAGCGATTAGATGGAGCGGTGGGCGCTTGCCGACCTGAAATCATTGCTCCGGGATTTCCACTTCCGTGTAGGTACCCGGCTTTGCGCCAGCGATTGCCGCAACAACCCGATTCGCATGCAACCTGACGACCGGCCATCGAGAATTACTGAGGACCACGATCGCAATGGTCCGGTCTGCGAGATTCTGCTGGTAGCGAATATTCTTGTCAGTTGTCAAAAAGATTTCAAAGGCAGCTTGCTCCGCAACTCTTAGGAGTTCACCGTTGTTCAGGGTATCCCAACCGAGGTCTTTCGTCTTTTTGACCGTATGGCCCGTCAGGAATGAGGCGAGGGGAGCCGGCGTGCCATGATCAAAAAGAATCAGCATTTACCGGTGGGCTGGAGTTTCCAAACTGCGGGCAGCAAAGTCAAGGACCGCCGTCACTTGTTCGCGGCTCAGGTCGAACCACTCGATGATGTCCTGTATGCTGGCCCCGGCCTCGAGATTCTCGAAGACCGTAGCGACCGGCATCCGCGTTCCGCGGAAGACCCACGCCCCGCTGACTTTTCCGGATATGCTCTCGACGGCAGAGCACTCTGACCAATCCAGCGCCATGTGACCCTCTTCCATGTAATCGTACACCATACGATCTACTATGTAGAAGGACTACCCCCGGACAGCAGCGCAGCAGCCACGGACGAATCATCCGGAATGAGCGGCAAAAGCCGGGCTCTTTCGATTGACCCTTTCAAAGACACCAGCTAGAGTAGCTGCTTCCCGCATATCCAGCGAGAAACCAGGGAGCACCCATTCGAAATGACCGGGACGACCGTCTCTCACTATCAGATTTTGGAGAAAATCGGCGGCGGAGGGATGGGCGTGGTGTACAAAGCGAAGGACACTCGCCTGGGCCGCAACGTGGCGCTGAAGTTCCTGCCTGAGGGTTTCGCGGTGGACGCGGAGGCTATCGAGCGGTTCCGCCGGGAAGCCCGCGCGGCGAGCGCCCTCAACCACGCGAACATCTGCACGATCTACGATATCGACGAGCACGAAGGCCGCCCATTCATGGCCATGGAACTTCTCGAGGGCCAGACGCTGAAGCGTCGCATCGACTCGAAACCGA